>Ga0100399_1001731_pt1 | contig 15958 bp, 8 predicted proteins | sample CryGeymeta201523_FD_81545 | JGI IMG/M metagenome (GOLD analysis project Ga0100399, IMG submission 81545) | Groundwater microbial communities from Crystal Geyser aquifers in Utah, USA - Crystal Geyser metaG 2015-23 | ecosystem: Environmental > Aquatic > Deep subsurface > Groundwater | place: USA...
GCAGCAGTCTTGGGATTAATCAACGCCGGATTGGTATGATAGTCTTCGGTAAGGAGCTTGCAGTTCTGCGTCCTTGAGTGCGTCTGCGTCCTTACCTTGTATGTGGTAAGGATCAGCTCGCCATCAGACATTTTCTGATGCTCCGGTATCGGGTAGTATACCGGCATAGGGTCCCAGTTCTTTTTCTTCAGAGGATGAGAATATACGGCTATCTTGCCTGTTTGCCTGTCTATCTTATCATATGGGAAACCTTTGTATGCCACACCGTCAACCATCTGGCCTACATAGTTTTTGGCGTCAGGCTTAGGATGTTTCTCGTCAGGCTTGTAAATAACTCCTGACTTTTCATCCACCTTTGTGCCGGCAAGATCTTTCTCTGAGAGCTTCTTTTCATGCTGATGATAATGAGGCTTCTCATTAACATCATACCATGCTCCATTTTTGAGCATGTAGTCAAATCCGCCAGCCTCTTTGACGCCTTTAGTGGTGTTGCACATCGCCTTCACAAGCTCTTCATGGTTCTTAAACGGCAGTTTGATGCCAAATTCAGGCGCAATCTCATCAACAAAGTCCGTTATTGGTTTTGCCTCGCCAAGCGGCTTAACTACAGGCTGTCTGATGAAGAACTCATGTATCTGGTCGCCTGAAGCATGTCCCATCGCATCCCATCTCTCAAGGTAATTTGCCGCGGGAAGTATCATATCGGAAATTGATGCGGATTCGCTGTATGCAACATCATAGGCAATGAGATGAGGGATAATGCTTTCATCTTTCATTATATTGATGTTGTCCTGACAGTTTCCATTGACATACGGAGGGTTGATACAATATGTCATTAAAACATCAGGCCTCCCGTGCTTGCCTTCTTTGATTACGCCAAGCACATCCTGAGTCACGCCGTGTGTCGGATATGCGACAGCGTCCTTATAACCATAACCGATCTTGAGTTTACCATGCACCTTGGCATGCTGGGACTTGAAGCCTTTCTTGAACGGGTCATTCCATTTTGCGCCTACCGGCTGGCAAAATCCGCCCGGAATATTGATGTAGCCGCAGACAGCATTGAGCGTAATCAGTGCCCTTTCATTATTCACGCCTGCATAATGGGCAACAAGCCCCCTGTAAGAGATTGCCACGCCCGGCTTTGCCTTTGCAAAGGCGATGGCAAGCTCCTTAATCTTCTTTGCAGGAGCTCCGCTTTCTTTCTCAGCCCATTCAGGTGTGAATTTCTTAACATGGTCTTTAAGCTGGTCAACTGTAACATTTGTCCAGTTCTTGATGAACTTCTCATCATAGAGGTTTCCGCTCATGATAACATTTATCATGGCAAGGATTATGGCTGTGTCTGTGCCCGGTTTTACAGGTATCCATTCGGTTGACTTTGCCGCTGTATTTGAAAGCCTTACATCAAAGGTATAGAGCTTTGCGCCCTTTGCCATGCCTTCGACGAGCCTCTGGGCAACAGGGATATGGTTTGTGTGTGCCTCCATGACATTTGAGCCGAAGTTTAATACCATGTTGGTATTCTTAAAATCCCAATTCTCATAGTGCTTGCCCCATGTAAGCTCATGCGCAACCCATTTGTCGCCTTCACAGATGGATGTATGTCCGGCTGTAGTGCCTGAACCGTATGCAGCCATAAAGTAACCCTTAACATAGTGGGAAGTGCTGTCTTTCATCCTTCCATACCAGAAGGCAAACTTTTCGGGATGACCCTCTACCTTGAGCTTCTTCATTAAACCAACAACTTCCTTCTTTGCCTCATCCCATGAAATCCTTTTCCACTGTCCGCTTCCGCGAGAACCCACCCTCTTAACAGGATGCAGCATCCTGTCCGGGTCATAAACCTGATTCATACCGGCCTGTCCTTTTGAACACAGCACGCCATTCGTCCTTGGAAGCTTAGGATTTCCTTCAATCTTTACAAGCCTTCCGTCTTCAACATAAGCAACGATTCCATCCCTTGTAACGCACTGCCAGCATGCGGAGGGAACGGCCTTTCTCTCTTTCCTGGTTTCCGGAGAAATATCCTTAAATCCCCACTGCAGCGCATCCATATCTCCCATGAGAGTTACGGCCTCTGCCTTATTCAACTTCATGCCGGTAAGGGCAAGGGCGCTTAATGCGCCAAGCTTAAAAATATCTCTTCTGCTAATCTCTTTTATAGCCATACTTATTTACCTCCCTTCGTTGAGGCATAAGGCCCCTCTTTCCATACTACAAGTTGATATTTGCTGTTTGCCTCTTTCCTGATATCGTCGCCTGATTTATAGGCTGCGCTGGCTGCCTTTGCCTTTTTGCCTATGTAATAGACCTGCGGTCTTGTCTTCTTTTCAGGCAGTAAAACAGCAACATCTTTTTTGTGCGCCTTCAAAAGTTTTGAAACCTCGCTGTTGGGGTCATTAAGATTGCCGACAATCCTTGCCCTTGCCGGACAGGTATTTACGCAGGACGGAACAACGCCTGCCTCAAGCCTGTGCTCGCAGAGCGTGCATTTATCCGCAGGATTGGCTGATGGGTTGCCGCCAGCCTTTTTACCCGGGTCGAAAGACCTTACCTGATAGGGACAGTTCCTGATACATTGACCGCAGCCGATGCATCTATCCTGATCAACAAGGACTACGCCGTCCGGCCTTTTATATGTTGCCCTCTTCTTAAATTTTACTCCCTTAAATTCCGCGCTGACCGGCTTAACAGGACAGACCTTAACGCATGGCGGGTTGTCGCAGTGATTGCAGAGCCACGGCAATATATCACGCTCTGCCTTGGGATAGGCGCCGTGTTCGCGATAAATAACCTGCGACCTGAAAACACCCAGTCTCGTGTCAAATTCCGTCTTGCACGCGATAGCACATGCCTTACATCCAGTACACCTGTCAAGGTCAATGACCATTGCCCATCTTTCCTTTGCCTTTGCTGCTTCAACATTCTCCGCCATAGTCATAACGCCCGCGCCTGCAACAGCGGCAGCGCCTACTGCTGATAACTTGAGAAAGTCTTTTCGGGTTAAACCCTTTTTTTCTTCACTCATTCTTGAGCCTCCTTTCTAAAATAACCATCAAATAAATTACGTCCCTCTGCTAAAGTAAAGTTGATATTTCCTCCCACCTCCTTCATTAATAAAATCACTGCCTGAGATTAAAAAGAGCATAAACATCTTAACCATCGCTGCAAATGCTGTATGTTACAGCATTTTATTACGATGTGCAACTATAGATTATAGCAATAACGATGCCATCTCTCTTACAGTGTAAAGTATATGATTAATCAGCATTTTTGATAGACTGCTAAACAGGGACTGTTACGAATACGTAACGCAAACCGATGGTTTTATAGATATATTCTATTGATTTAAAAGGTTTTTGACGCTAATTACAGCCAAAAAATGAAGTGTTACGGAAAGGAAACACAAAAGTAGGGAAGATTCTTACCACCCCGACCTTCGGCCACCCCTCCTAAAATAGGAGGGGAGCTTTGGGGTATCAACTCCCCTCCTTGGTTAACGCCCCCGCCTTCGGCACCCCCTCTTAAGATAAGAGGGGGAAAGGGGGAGTTATGATTTCCTGGATGGGGTGGTGTGGTTTGTACCCACTCACCATGAGAAAGAACCTTAATATAACGCCGCGAACCAACTCAGCGATGTCCTTCTTTAACTCGTTGCATATTATTCTTGTATTCTGCTATATTTACAAGTATATAAATGAGGATACATGATACCCCCCTTTACTTCCCCCTTATTAAGGGGGGATAGAGGGGGTTGAATTTTGAATTTTGAATCTTGAATCTTGAATCTTGAATTTTTAAAAGGGGGCTATCTAAAATGAAAATTATTAAAAATCCTTTGACGCAAAAGTTGGGATGGAAGATATCCTTCATTGTTTTCCTCACGCTTCTTATTGTTGGCAGTCCATTTCTTATTATAGAAACTTACAACGCAAGAAAAGACGTTTATAGTCTTAATGAAAAACGCTGGGACCTTTTTACAGAGGCAGTTTTCAGGTCCATAGAGGCTGTTATGCTTGAAGGCAAGGCTGACATTGCCAATAACATACTTGCCGATTTCCGGCATATAGGAGAGGTGGAAACCCTTGAGGTTGTAAGAATGGACGGCACAAGGGCCTTTGATAAAACCCGCGCCAAGGCGCTTGAACAGGAAACGATAAACCGCCTCATAAAAAGTCAGCGGCTTAATATTTATGAGGAGTCAGGCGGGAAAAAGGTTCTCACGCATCTCGGGCTTTTGCATAACACTGAAAAGTGCCAGGCCTGCCACGGGAAAGACTCTCCTTATCGCGGTGTTGTAATGATGAAGACGTCGCTTGCAGGAACAGAGGCAAAGCTATCTTCTATGTTAGCCAGGACCGCAGCCATGGGAGCGATTGTTATAGCAGGCCTCCTCATTGTAATCCCTTTCAGCATGAGAAGAAAGGTTGTGAAACCTATTGAGGCTGTGCTTTCAGTGACAACCGAGATTTCCAGGGGAGACCTGACCCGCGTAGTAACAACGCCGTCAAGGGACGAGATGGGCCAACTTGTAAGCTCCATAGAGGCCACGCGGAAAGGGCTTGTAGCGTTAATACATCAGGTCAGGGATTCTCTGAAAAAAGTGAAACTCTCCGTAAGCGGCTTTGTTACAGGCATGAACAAATTAACGGATGGCTCGGAAAAGCAGGTTGTTGATTCAGCCGAGATAACCACCTCTGTCCTGGAGATAAACACTACAACAGGAGAAATTACCGAGGCGGTAAAACATCTGCATGAATCAGCAGAAGGGACATTAACAACACTCCTGGAGATGAAGGCGACTGTAAAAGAGGTAGCTAAAAACACAGCCTCCTTTGCCTCATTTATAGACGACACTTCCTCTTCCATAGAGGAGAGTTTTGCCTCAATCAAGGCGATAAACGAAAACATAGAGCATTCAAGAAAAGCCGTCAGCAGCACGCTGGCATCCGCCACAGAGATTACCGCCAGCGTTAATGAGGTCAGAGACTCTGCAAAACAGTCCTCGCTCCTCGCAAATGAGGTTACTTCAACCATACGCGAGAAGGGGATAAGCTCCATCCATGATTCCGTAAAGAGCATAAGCGAGATAAAGGACTCCGCTGACAGAACAGCCGGAATCGTCAAAGGCATGAGAAAGTCATCTGAAAAGATAGACGAAATTGTGCAGGTGATAAGCGAGGTGGCCGACGAGACAAAACTCCTGGCCCTCAATGCCGCAATCCTGTCCGCTCAGGCAGGAGAGCACGGCAAGGGGTTTGGCGTTGTCGCGGACGAGATAGGAAGGCTTGCAGAGCGCACAGCTCAGAACACAAAGGAAATCACGACTATAATAGAAGAGGTTAAGGGCTATATAAACAATGTGGCAGCTGCCGAGGAAAAGACTGTGGCCCTGATAGAGCAGGGGCTGGATTTGATAACAGACGCAGGCGTTGTATTTAACGGCATCCTTGAAACTTCCACTGCATCAGCCACTCAAACCGCCTTTATAGAAAAGGCGACTGCCGAGCAGGCAATGGCAATAAAGGAAATAAATTCATCAATAGAAGGCGTATCCTCAAGGATGGAAGAAATCCTGAAGGCCTCGGAACAGCAGCGCGCCGGCAGCGAGCTGATACTCTCGGGCGTAGAAAAATCAAAGGAGATTGCGCAGGGGCTTAAGAATTCCACCGCGGAGCAGTCTAAGGGCGCAGACCTTATCACAATGGCGGGCGAGGACATACTCTCACAGGTGGGCCGCATTAAAAAGGCCATGGAGGACATGAAGGCTGGAAGCATAGCCATAACCAAACGCATAGAGGCTATAACGGATATTGCAAAAGACAACCTCGGGCTTGCCAAAGAGATGAAAAAGGAATCATCCGTTCTCGGGGACTCGGTGGGAACTTTAGACGGTGAGATTAACAGATTCAGGAGCTAAAGATGGCTGAGGAAAATAATAATCCCGAGCGGCTCGGGACAGGCTATAGTTTTGACAAGGAGGAATTGCGCGAATCAATGGGCTGGCTTATAAAGCTCAGGTGGATAGGCATCCTCGGCGTGCTTGTCGGAACTCATGTAATAAGAGAGATACCCTTCCTCTCTTTTTCTCTTATCCCTGTTTATATCATTCTTGGATTTGCGGCGTTATACAATCTTTATTTCAGGCGGGAATTAAAATTCCCGGCGGCAGACCTCAAAAAACTTGCCGTGCTTCAGATATTCCTGGACCAGATAACACTGGCATTGGCCGTTTACTTTTCCGGCGGCTGCGACAGCCCTTTTATTTATTTTTTCATATTCCATATAGTCATAAGCGGCATAATCCTTCCGTGGAAATACACCTTTGCCTTTGGAGGCCTGGCAATTTTTTTTCCTGCCCTTGTTATGGGGCTTAAGCACATCGGGCTTCTGCCTCATTACGGCATCTTTAAAAATGAACCCATGATATTTGCAGACCTCACTGTTATGGCCTCTTACGGCATAGTCTTTATAAGCACAATATTTCTTACCGCATATTTTGTCACCTACCTCAGCAGAAAGCTCTACCAGAAACGCGAGGAAATAAGGCGTCTCTATGCCCTTTCGGAAAGGCTGCGCTCATCCATAAGACTAACGGAAGTCATAGAAATCATTGAGAAAGAACTCTGCGGCTTTGCCCACGCCTGCAGTTGTATTTATATGCCTCTGGATAAGGAAAGGCGAGTGCTTGTTTTCAACAATAAATCCGCCTCTGGCGGAGAGGAAATCAATATCCCCCTCTTAGACAGAAACAGTTTTACAGAGGCGATAATGAAAGGCTGCGCCATGAGCATAGACCAGCGGACGCTCACATCAGAATATGAGGCGTCTGTGCTGAAGGCCCTGGGAATTAAGCGGGCCCTCGCCCTTCCGATAATGGCTGCGTCCTTAAGGCCGTGCTATGAATACTTCAACTGCACTGACACTGAATGCGCCGCTTACGGCAAAGAAGCAGGCAGGTGCTGGCAGGTCGCATCCACACACTGCAAGGGCCGGGTAATGAGAAACATCATTGAAAAGCTGGACGCATGCCTTGCCTGCGAACTTTTTACTCCTGTCGGGTTATATGTGCTGGACACCTCCAGGGAACACATGCCGCTTGAAGAATTTGATATAAATGCGTGCATGAGGCTGCTTGACGCATCCGGGCTTGCAGTGTCCAATGCCCTGCTTTATGAAAAGACAATGGAACTCTCAAAAACAGACGGGCTTACAGGGCTTAAAAACCACAGGGAGTTCAAGGAGGCGTTTAGCGCTGAAATTCTGAGGGCCAAAAGATACCAGAGGCCGGTCAGCCTCTTGATGATGGATATAGATTATTTCAAAAACTACAACGATGCGCACGGGCATCCGCAGGGAGACATTCTTCTTAAAAAACTTGCAGAGCTGATGAAGGAAAATCTTAAGGACACGGATGTTGTAGCCAGATACGGCGGTGAGGAGTTTGCCATTCTGCTCCTTGAAACAGCCAAGGACCAGGCGGAGCAAATAGCGGAAAGGCTGAGGAACATGATAGAGTGGTGCAGGTTCCCCAAAGAAACAACCCAGCCTGACGGAAAACTCACCGTAAGCATAGGATTGGGCGCTTTCCCTGATGACGGAGACACCGCAGAGCAAGTGCTTCATGCGGCGGATGAGGCCTTGTATAAGGCTAAAGAGGCAGGCAGAAACAGAGTGGTGTCCGCATGAAAAACAAAAAGATTACTAAACAGCCATCAAAGAATTTGTCATTCCGGCTTGCCCAACCCCTCCTCGCTCCTCCCCTTAGTAAGGGGAGGATGGGTGGGGTTAAGAAGGATTGCCGACAAGTCGGATACTCGACTCGCAACCAAGCGGCAATGACAGCAACAAACAGCAAGAGGAACTCTTTTGACTAATTTTTTCCGTAATCTGAGCCTGGATAAAAAATTCGCCCTGGCCATCACAACCTGCGTAATCCTGTCAATAGCCGTTCTCACAATCCTGATTGTCCGGCGCGAAGCCATACTTCTGGAAGCGGACAACAGAAAGAATGCCGAGGTCCTGGCAGCATCTATAAGCACAGCCCTTAAAGACAACATGCTCGGAGGCAGGCCTGAAGAAACAGTCCGGCTGCTTAAGGAGCTTTCAGGGATAAAAGACGTTGAAGAAATAGCTGTATTAAAACCCGATGGCGGTCCTGCCTTTGGCATGACGGCAACCGCACTAAAACTAAAAGAAGACGTGAAAGAGAGCCTTCTTAAAGGGCATGAAGCAGAGTTTTCAACGGCAGAGTCGCAGTATTTTATAAAACCATTAACAAACGAGCTGCAGTGCCGCTCCTGCCATGTTGACAACAAGCAGATAAGGGGCGCGGTTGTTGTAAAACTCTCCACAGCCGGAATTTCAGCCAACATAATAAACCTCATGGAAAGGATGATAGGTTTCGGAATAAGCGCATCTATTATCATTTCTGCGCTGTTAATTATCCTGGCGCGGCGTATGCTGATTTCTCCCATAAAAGGGCTCACAGAGGCGGCAAGGCAGATTACAGCCGGCAACTTCGTATTATTCAACCAGAGAGGGACAGACTGCCATGAAATGCTTAATTGCGGGAAAAAAGAGTGCCCTTCCCACGGCGCTGAAGACATCCCATGCTGGCTTGAAAGCGAAACGCTCTGCGAGGGAAAAATTACCGGCGACTTTGCCTTAAAATTGGGCGATTGTTATAAATGCAGGGTTTATAAAGAGCTGCACGGCGATGAACTCAGGCAGTTGATTGATAAATTCAACAAGATGAGCCTCACCATGCAAAGGCATGAAACCGATATTAAAACCCATATAAACAATGTTGAATATGTCAATCAGGAATTAAAGAAGAGCAACACCAAGCTGAACACGCTTCTTGAGGCGTCCAGGCTTACGACCTCAACGCTTAAGCTCGACGAGATACTCTCATCCTCCCTCAAGATTATACTCAATGTAACAAACCTCAAGGCAGGGATAATCCTTCTGCTTGAAGAAGACCTTGAGAAAAAATGCTATGAGTTTTTTGACTGCGACGCTTTTAACTGCCCCGCATATAAGGCGGCGTTAAACTGCTGGCGGCTGTCCGGCACCATGTGCCACAGCGGCGACGCCTCTGCCTGTCCGTTCGGCTCTACATCCATAAGCTGCTGGAAGAGCAGGCATATTCACACCCACTACGCCGCTGCCGGAAATTTTGATGAAAAGGTTAATTCATGCAGTAACTGCGAGTTCTTCGCAAATGTTGTATTGATACCCAAAATGGTTGAGGGCTTTAAAGACGGCCGTTTTGTTGGCAAAAAACTGAGGCTGGACAGCACCACAATCCAGAAGGCGCTGGTTATGGGCCGGACCATGGTAGATTATTCAAGGGAAAATCCATTCAATATACCTATAGATACGGCAACAGAGCTTGCAATACCTCTCAAGATGCAGGATGAGATGATAGGCATACTCTATCTGGCTTCAGGTGAATCCCTTCACTACGATAAAAGCGAGATTGAGTTTTTCCAGCTTCTGTCAGAGGTCGTATCCTCAGGGATATTAAACAGCAGGATATATTATGACATGGAGACCTCATATCTGCAGACAGTCATGGCGCTTGCAAATGCGATTGAGGCAAAAGACCCTTATACAAAGGGACATACAGAGAGAGTGGCAAACCTGAGCAGTAAGATAGCAGGCTTCTTTAAGCTCAGCGAACAGGAAAAAGAACACCTCAACTTTGCAGCTCTTTTGCATGACATAGGGAAAATCGGCATCAACAGAGAAATCCTCTGGAAACACTGCAGCCTAAATGAATGTGAAGAGGAAGAGGTAAAAACCCATCCGGACAAAGGCGTTCAGATACTGGAGCCCGTTCATTTTCTGAGGCCTGTCCTGCCTGTGATAAGGCACCATCATGAGAGGTTTGACGGCGGAGGCTATCCCCTCGGGCTAAAGGGCAAGGAGATTCCTTTTAAGGCCAGGATAATAAGCATTGCGGACACGTGGGACGCTATGATTTCAGACAGGCCTTACAGAAGCGCCCTCCCGATAGAAGAAGCAAAAAACGAACTGAAAAAATATTCAGGGATTCAGTTTGACCCTGAGATTGTTGCCGCCTTTCTGAAGGTGCTTGAAGCGGAAGGGCAGTAGAACAACAGACAAACCACCCCACCCCCCTGTGTCCCCCCTTAATAAGGGGGGAATTAAAGAGGGGTCAGGAGGGGAGTAAATACAACCTCACATGGCTTCCCAGCTCCCCTCCTATTTTAGGAGGGGTGGCCGAAGGTCGGGGTGGTAAGTTAGGAGCGGAGTTTACTCAATCCCATAGGAGTTAATTTTTTCCCACAGGGTTTTTCTGCTTATGCCGAGCAGTTCAGCCGTCTTAGTCTTGTTCCCCTTTGCAGCCTTCAGCGTCCTGATTATATACTCCTTCTCCGCCTCTGAGGCAACAGATGAAAGAGACGGCTGTTTGCCGCTCTCCGTCTTATTAATGATAAATGACGGCAGGGCGTCTTTCCCGACCACATCCGAGACCGCGAGGGTTGAGCATCTCTCTATGATGTTTTGAAGTTCTCTCACATTTCCCGGATAATCATATTCAATAAGCGCATTAAGCGCATCCCTTGAAAAGCTGATGTTTTTTGACAGTTTATCTTTACACTTCTCTAACAACGAATTGATAAGAAGAGGAATATCTTCCTTCCTGTCCCTTAACGCCGGAAGGATTATCGGTATCACATTAAGGCGGTAATAAAGGTCTTCCCTGAACCTTTTTTTCTTAATCTCATCTTCAAGGTTTTTATTTGTTGCCGCAATTATCCGGACGTCCGCATTTAAGGTTTCTGTCCCTCCGACCCTTTCAAAGGTTCTTTCCTGTATTACCCTTAAAATCTTGGACTGCGTGGACAGGGGCAGGTCTGCAATCTCATCAAGAAAAATAGTGCCTTTATCGGCGAGTTCAAATCTGCCCGGCTTCCTTCTTATTGCGCCTGTGAAGGCGCCTTTTTCATGCCCGAAAAGTTCACTCTCTATCAGGCCCTCAGGCATTGCAGCGCAGTTCACCTTTATCAAAGGCTTGTCTTTTCGCTTGCTCTGATAGTGGATTGTAGTAGCTATAAGTTCCTTCCCCGTGCCGCTTTCTCCGAGTATGAGAATGGTTGAATCAGACCCTGAAACCCTTTCAATCAGGGAAAAAATCTTCTTCATCTCAGAGCCTTCTCCTATGATATTCGGAAAGCCGTAGCACCTGCCGAGGTCTTTTTTTAATCTGATATTTTCATTGCGGAGCTTTTTTACCTCAAGCGCCCTTTCAATAAGCAGCAGAAATTCATCCAGAGAAAAAGGTTTTGTTATGTAGTCAAACGCTCCAAGTCTCATTGCGTTGACGGCGTCCTTGATGGTGCCGAAGGCTGTCATTACAATTACCTGAGCGTCATTCATCTGTGTGATTTCTTCAAGGATGTTCAATCCGTCAATATCAGGCAGCCTGACGTCCGTAACTACGACGTCGGCCCCGACCCGGTCGGGACTTTTTAGGGAACGCAAGGCCTCTGTCCCTGTTTCAAAGGACGTGACTTCATAGCCTGCGGTCCTCAGGGCGTCCTCAAGAGTAACCCTCATCAGCTTTTCGTCTTCAATTAATAGGACTGTTTCTTTCATTGCCCTGCCGGAAAGCTCATTGCAAATGTGCTTCCTTTGCCGGCCTCGCTTTCAACGGAAATTTCTCCATTGTAGTTTCTGATTATTTCGTAAGTCAACCAGAGGCCCAGTCCGGTTCCTTCGCCGGGAGGCTTTGTGGTAAAGAACGGGTCAAAAATCTTTCCAATGTTTTCCTGCGCAATACCGCTGCCTGTATCGCTGACCTCTACTTTAATCTTTGAATCTTCCCTATATCCTCTGACCTTTAAGGAGCCTCCATCTTCCATGGCCTGAATCGCATTTATAAAAAGATTAAGCGTAATCTGCTGGAAATCATGCGGGTCAATAAATATCATAAGTCCGCTGTCCGCCTCATTGATGAACTGAATCCTGCTCTTTTTGATTTTATATTCAACAAAGGAATACACATCACTTACAACGTCCCTGATATTTACCGGAGCAGGCCTGTGCTCGTTCTTCCTGGCCATCCACAGGAGCTTGCTCACCGTGCTTTCTATCCTATCAAGCCCCTCATTAATAAGGCTCAGATATTTTGCCCTGAACCCGGGGTCGCCGCCTTTCTGCTTTAATATCTGAAGACAGTTGAAAAGCCCTCCGAGCGGATTGTTTATTTCATGGGCGACTCCGGCGGCCAGGATGCCTATGGACGCCAGTTTTTCCGACTGGACTAATTTTTCATGGGTTCTCTTAAGTTCTTCGTTGGCCTGTTTTATCCTCTCAATCATGCTGTTGAATCTTTCTCCGAGGAGGGCGAGTTCGTCATGCCCTTTCACGTCAACCTTAACATCAAGATAATCCCCTCGTGTTTTTTCCATCGTGGCTGCAAGCTGCGTTATCGGGCTTATAAACCGCCTGCTCAGCAATAGTATAACCCCGAATTCGGCAGCGATAAGGAAAAGAGTAAGGATTACAATTTTTTTGACAGTTGCAACAATTTCACGCTCCACTTTTTTCAATGAGACGCCGAACCTTAAAGTCCCCCAGCGTTTCTTGCCTATGGAAAGCGGGGTAGCCACATCCAGGGCCTTATGCCCGGCGGAAGAAAAATGCTGGATTGTAGTGCTTTCTGCCTTAAGCGCATTTATTGTTAGAGCATCGGTATAGACCTTCCCGTAGTTTGTGATATCGTTGTGAGACATTACTTTGCCGTCCTCGTCAATTATTGCTATGTAAAGCAGTTCCACATCCTGCCTGTTGAATATCTCAAGTATGTAGTTGTCAAGCAGCCCTCCTTCTTCTACAAGCCCGAGCCTTTCATAAATGAGGTCATTTATTATCGGAATGGCAAGGGTTTCTCCGAGCAGCCTGCCCTCTCTCTCAACTTCGGTGTAAAGTATGGCCTTTTCTCTTTCAACAGCTATATAACCTATAACAGCCATAAGCAGAATAATAGCTATTGTGGTAACTAAAATAAATTTTGTCTGGAGTCCAGACTTGGGAAAGAGATTAAATGACATTTTCATTCCCCTTTGTGCCGACCTGGTTTCACAGCCGTATCTTTGGGTGGCATCCCGTGCCGCAGGTCTGAGGCACCGCATTAATCTTTGAGCGTATGTCGGCATAATCGCTGTCAGACACCTCTACAAAGCCGTTCTTGAGGTCATCATCCAGACGTTTAAGCACTTTCTGAGAATTCGCATCATTGGGGTTGAGAGCAAGCAGCGCCTTTTTTATATCTTCAACCGCCGGCATGAACCGCTTGCTTACAACAAGCGGCCCCGTGGGAATCGCATCTGACGTTGCTATAACATCCAGCCCGAGCTTCATATATTTTCTTGCCACCGAGTCCCTCACTGCGCCTGCATCGTATTGCCCCTTTAATACCGCCTTTACAACAGAATCGTGGTAGTCAAAGTTAACATATTGCGCAAGGTCCTTAAGGTGAATCCCTGAGTTTGCAAGAAGATACCGCGGAATAAGATTGCCGGATGTTGATTTGGACGCTGCAAATGCCACTGTCTTGCCTTTAAGTTCAGAAATCTTACTAATATTTGAGTCTTTCTTGGTGATTATAACGCTCTTGTAGGCTGCGTGCCCGTCTATGCCCTTCGGCTTTAAAATACATACAGCTCCGTATTTTGCATGTGCCTCAAGATATGTGAGCGGCCCGAACAAGGCAATATCTATCTCGCCGTTGCCGAGAGCGGTAACTGCTTCCTCATATTTTTTTCTGAGAGTAAGCTCATATTGATATGGCGTCTTTTCTGAAAGGTAGTCCAGAAGCGGCTGGTATTTTTCGTAGAGTATTCTGGGGTTGTCTCTGGGAATCACGCCGAAATGCACAAGCCTTTTCCCTTTGTTCTTTTTTAAGGCATACTCATCCGCATAAACAGTGCGGTCCATCTTTCTGATTGAATCATAAGCGCTGTCCGCTATCCTCACAAAGCCGTCTATCATCATTGCACCAAGTATCTCTTTGCCCTTTGCCGTTTTATCCATATTCAAGAAGGCCTCTTTTAGCTGTCTCTTCAATGCAGGGTCCATATCCCTTGTTACTACTACGGGAGGAATTCCAAAAGGCGGAGAACGTTTTATAACCTTTGTCTGCTTTGCATAGGGGGAATCTTTTTTTAACATATATTCATAAACAAGACTTTCCACCGCCGCTCCGTCAACGAGCCTCTTTGCAACCAGTTCTACCGACTTATTATGGCTGTAGCTGTATATAAATCTCTTGAAAAATTTCTCAGGCGTATATGCCATTGTCTTCAAGAGATATTCAGGGTAGAGCTTGCCGGTGTTGGACCTTGGGTCCACAAAGGCAAAAGCCCTTCCCTTCAATCCTGTAAAAGACTTAACATGACTGTCTTTATGGACAATGATGTATGAATGATATTTAGGGCTGCCGTTTACGCTCGGCGCAACGAGGAGTTCAGCCCCGAATTTATCATGGTCTTTAACATACGGGGCAGAGCAGATAAACGCTATCTTTACCTCTCCTCTCTCAAGCAATGCATCCATTTCCTCGTATGTTCTTCTCTGAACCATCCGGACAGGCCGCTTAATCTGTTCGCCGATATAATCAATTATCTCCTGATAGTATCTAACGGCGTCCACAGGCGTAACCATGGAGGCAACTCCTATCTTTATGATGACCTGTTTTGAATGCGCGCCTGTCTGCCGCACAGGCAGGGATGTGTTTTTAAAAGACTTTGCCGTATCATAACACATCGGTTTTTGCAGAGGGGAAAAGATAAAGCACATGATGATGCTTAATCCTATGACAAACCTGAATCTCATTGTTTCCGCAAGCTGTTCTCCCCTAAGCCCAGGCTTACAGGACTAAGGGGCAAATAGACTAAAAGGGCCGCCATTATAATTTTCTCTTGACAAAGATTGCAAATACTGGCATATTTAATTCAGCCATAGTGTATTATTATATGATATTGAGTTAGGAAATTATACAAGCATCACCCAGGGCATGAGCTCTGGGATTTTATTTTCGGGAGGAAGAGGAAGCATGGGCAACAGACTTTATGTAGGGAATATCTCGTTTCAGTCATCGGAAGATGACCTGAAAGAACTGTTTTCAAAGGCTGGAACAGTAGCATCCGCAAAACTGATAACGGACGCCGCCACAGGCAGGCCGAGAGGTTTCGGTTTCGTTGAGATGAGTTCCGACGAAGAGGCGCAAAAGGCCATAGAGCTGCTGAACGGCAGCAGTTTCATGGAAAGGAACATTGTGGTGAACGAAGCAAAGCCGCAAGGTGAAAGAGACCGCAGCAGCCGCGGCGGCCCCTCAAGAGAAAGAGGCGGATTCAGGGAAAGAAGGCCGGGCGGAAGAAGATAGAACTATCTAACTTTTCCAGCCATACAGACAGGTCAAGATTTTCTTAAAAGCATAGACCCTTTAGAGAGTCTCTGTTCTTTTGAAACTGGAGCGCATTTGGACTGAAAGAGGAAGAATATTTTTTTGAGGCCCGGTTAATGTCTCAAAATTTCCATGTCCTTTGCTGATAATAAGGGAGGCGTTTGCAAAATCGCTCTGGAATTTTTCTGACGTCCATTCCTACGGCGTCAGAGGCATTGTCAATGACATAACAGATTTCTGTAAAATGGGACTTGTGTGCGTTCTGTATTGTTGAAGCGTTTATAACGTCAGCGCCCCGGGCTCTGAGCCGCTCGGAGCGGCTGCTTTTTTGCCGGGAGAAACAAGTGCCTCTACTTTCTCCTAAGCGTCTTTGCCTTTCTCTCAACTTCCTCTTCAAGCCTTTTTTTATACTCTTTCAATTGTCTTACAAGCCTTGCATCCTTTCTTCCGATAATCTCTGCGGCAAAAATTGCCGCATTCTTTGCGCCTGCCTTCCCTATCGCCATTGCTGCA
>Ga0100399_1001739_pt1 | contig 15924 bp, 14 predicted proteins | sample CryGeymeta201523_FD_81545 | JGI IMG/M metagenome (GOLD analysis project Ga0100399, IMG submission 81545) | Groundwater microbial communities from Crystal Geyser aquifers in Utah, USA - Crystal Geyser metaG 2015-23 | ecosystem: Environmental > Aquatic > Deep subsurface > Groundwater | place: USA...
AGACCGCACCGAAACCGTTGCCTTCGTCATCAATCGTACCGGTTAGATTCAGGACAGGCGTGTAATACGAGCCGTCGCCGCCGTTGTATAAATAGACCTTGTGTCCCGTGAGGTCGTAGCCGGCCGGCCCGGCAATCTCGACGCCCTCGTTGGTGTCGCCCCCGCTATTGTCGTAGTGGAATTCGTTGATCCAGATCCTGCCCGGCACCAAGGGGTGAAGGACGCTGGTTTCGGTGACGCGCGCATTATCGATCCGGTGGTTCTTGTTGGCCAGTGTGGTTCGCATACGGACGTTAATGACCACGCCGGTGCCGGATAGGCAAGGCTGTCTGGCGGTGATCCATGTGCTTCCGTATTCACCCGAGAGAAAACCGTTCTCGGCAAACATAATTTCGCCACCCCCATCAAGACGGTAGTATACCCCGATCCAGTCGTTTGATGTCATGGTGGTTGCTGATGCCTCCTGCAACTGTAGGCTCAGATCCACCGGTCCGGCGGACGAGATATCGATGCTTTCGGATTGCCAGACGCATTCGCCGCCGAGGCGATAGCTCTCGAAGTATTCCTTCAGGGTTGCATTTGTCGTCACCATCAGATACGCATTGGTCGGGAACTCGGCATGTATCGAGACGGACCACTTCGAGATATCCGTCATATTCGTGACCGGCCCCGCCGTGATACCCTTGCCGGTCTGGCCGGTGAAATCCTCCTCCCAGATGATGTCCTGGGCGGTAGCGATATGGGAAGCGGTCGCGATCACGAGCCAGATGCAAAAAAACCTATTCATACCTGCCCTTGTATGGTGTGCATATTCGGAACGTATGATCGCCGCGTCATGCCGTCGCGTCATGCCGTCGCGTTTGTATAAGGAACGATCGCATGGTATCGTGATAAGGATTGGTCTACAACTCTTTTTATCCCTCTTTTTCCAATGGGTTGTCACGCACGATTCGAATGTTTATGCTCGCCTTTAGGGATTCCGGCCTTTAGATTAGTGCCACATGGAGTTTGATAGCGATGCCGGAAAAACACAAATTCTCTTCGACGATGCGCATTGACCTGACGGCTGATGTGGACGAGCGCAGCGAGACGGCGACCGGTCCTTCCGGGCAAGGATCGCCTGCGCCTGCCGACGCGACGGTTGCCGAGCAGTGCGAAATCGTCGGCAGCGCCGATTTCCGGGAGCTGCTCCAGAGCGTCTACGATGCCGCCATCATTACCAACCTGGAAGGGCGCGTCGTCCGCAGCAACCGCCGCGCCGAGCAGTTCTTCCAGTACGTGGTCAGCCAGTTCGCCAACCTCCAGATCACCGACCTGCTTTCGGGATCGGACGAGGCCCTGATGTCCACCATCCGCGACAGCCTCCAGGACGATCGTTATATCCTGATCCAGGCCTATTGCACGCGTGCTGACAAGAGCGTCTTCCCGGCGGAAGTCTCCGTGAATATGCTGCGTATCACCGATCATGATTACCTCAGTTTCTTTATTCGCGACGTCACCCTGCGCAAGGAGGCCGAGGAGCGCCTGCGCACCGGGCATGCGGCCATCCAGAACTCGGGCAACGGGATTGCCGTGACCGACGAGGAAGCTACGCTGGAGTACAGCAATCCGGCGATGTGCGCCCTGCTGGGTATCGTGGAAGGCCAGAAGCCGCCGCCGCAGATCACCTCGTTCCTTTGTGACCCGCGGTTGGGCAGCACCATCCGCAAGACGACGTCGCAGGGCGAGCCCTGGAGCGGCGAGCTGGAGATGCTTTGCGCGGACGGAACCACGATGTTCGTGCAGGCCTCGGTAGCACCGAACATCGATGCGGAGGGTGATGTGGTCGGCATGGTCTGGTCGCTGCTGGATATCAGCGACCAGAAACGCATCCATCACGAGCTGGTTGAGCACAACGCCCAGCTTGCCGAGGATCTCAACCTGGCCAAGGAATTCCAGTTGGCCTTCATCCAGCGCGAGTACCCGACATTCCCGCCCGGTGTTGAACCCGCCGAGTCGGCCATGGAATTAGGTCATGTCTACATCCCCAGTGGGGCCGTCGGTGGCGACTTCTTCGAGATCTTCGCTGTGTCCATGAGCCGGGTGGGTATCTTTATCTCGGATGTCATGGGTCATGGCGTGCGGTCCGCGCTGATCGTGGCCACGATCCGCGGGCTGATCGAGGAGCTCGGGCCCTTCCGCTACGATCCGGCCGCCTTTCTCTCGCACATGAACACGGACTTAAGTCGTGTCGTCAACCACCCCGGGCAGACCATGTTCGCCACGGCCTTCTACATGGTTCTGGATATCACCACCGGAGAGGTCGTGTATGCCAGTGCCGGCCATCCGCTGCCCGTCCTGTTGCAGAACGCCCAGGCGGCCGCGCTGGAGCACGACGCCAGCATTGTCGACCCGGCGCTGGGCCTTTTCCCCTCCACGGAATATCACCAGCAGATGGCGCACATGGATCCCGACGACGCGATTGTCTTCTTCACCGACGGGATCGTCGAGGCCGAGAACGCGGATACGGATAGCTTCGATACCGCCCGTCTCGGAGAAAGCCTCTGCCGGCATGCCGCGAGGGATGTCACCGGCATGCTGGAAGCCCTGGTCGGTGATGTACAGGCGTTTTCCGGTCGCAAACGCTTTGACGACGATGTCTGTCTCGTCGGCATGAAGTTGCGCAAGCTGCTGGATAAACGCGACGCCTGACAACCCTCTCTCTTGACCCCGTACTTGTCCACAGCGGCGCGTGTGGCTGATTCCGTGAAAGGTATTGGGCTTTGGCCGGCTATCTGGTATAAGCTTGTGATGGGAGCGTGGTGATATGCGGATTGATATTGAGAAGCAGGCGGGTGTTTCCGACGGGCCGCCCCTGGCGGGGCTGATCCAGTCCGCCATTGACCGGGTGCATGATGCCGGCGGGGGCGTCGTGCGGCTGCAGCCGGGGCTTTATCCGATCACGACGCTGTTCATGCGTTCCGGGGTCGAGTTGCAACTGCTGCGTGGCTGCTGTCTGTGGGCCTGGCACAAGATCGACGACTATCCTGATAAGCCGCTTCCCGTCGTCTATCAGTATCGGCCCCGGGCCAATCTGATTGCGGCGATCGATTGCCGGGATGTGGCGATTACCGGCGATGGGGTGATTGACGGCAATGATCTTGCCTTCTGGGATCCGTGCGAATCCAGACATGAGCGACCCTATGGCATCTTTCGCTACAAGGTGCGTGGCTCCCTGCAGAGTCGGCCGAGTCCGTTGGTGCAGATCGTGCGGTGCCGCGATGTCCGGCTGGAACGCTTCCACGTGCAGTCCGCGCCGGGCTGGACCGTGCATGTGTACGACTGCGATCATGTCTCCGTCTCGGGCTTGACGATTCGCGGCCATCGCTTCGGGCCGCATACCGATGGGATCGGGATCAATGGCAGCCGCAACGTGCGCATTATGCACTGCGATGTCGACACGGGGGATGACGCCATCATCATCAAGTCCACCGACCCCGGGATGGATTGTCGTAGTATCACCGTGACCAACTGCATCGTGGCCTCCAATTGTGCCGGACTGGGCCTGGGGGCGGATGTCTACGGCAGCATCTCGGATGTCATTTTCAGCAATTGCATCGTCAAGAAGGCCTTGCGCATGATCCAGGTTGAAATGTGGTTCCCGGGGCAGGTGCAGCGGGCCATTTTCAGCGGCATCACGGGGCGTACCTTTCCCGACGAGGATGTGGAGAACGAGCGGCCGATCTACGTGGACATACAGGAGCAACGGCGCCCCGGCGGCGCACTGGGTTCGGTGCAGGACATGCTGTTCCGGGATATCTATTGCGAGAGCCGGGGACGGATCATGCTGACCGCCCAGGATGGTGCCGTGATCGACGGCCTGACGATTGACAATGCGGTGATCACGGTACCCGAGATCGAGGATCCGGTGGAGACCGTTCCGCGCTCCACCAGCCTGCAGCTATCGAACTTCAACCCGCACACCCGGGCTTGCCGGGCGGCTGTGGTGGCGGACAATGTGCGGCGGCTCACGCTGCGCGATATCGAGTACCGCTGGCCGGGGAACCCCGGCATCGCGATGCACGCCCTGTGTTTGCGTAACGTTTCCGATTTTATCGAGACTTGCCCGCGGCTTTGCGCCTCCCGGCCGGACACCGCCCGTATCCTCTCGCTGTAGCAGACCCCTTCGGTCGCCGTGCTGGAACTCGGCTGTGTTGCCGGGCTTTTCAGTTGGCCAAAAGGACGACGAGGAGCTGGGCGCAGAGGATGCGCAGGAACATGGCGGTGGCGTAGACCGTGGCGAAGACTAGGGCGGGTGCGTTGGAGCCGCCGGATTGGATGGCGAACGCCAAGGCGGGCGGATCGGTCATCGCGCCGGCGGTCAGGCCGCAGATCGACAGGTAGTTCTCCTTGAACCAGAGTCGAGCGAGCGTGATGATGATCGCGGGCGGGGCGAGCGTGATCAACGCGCCGGCAGCCATCCAGTGCCAGCCTTCGCCCGTGGTGATTGTCTCGACAAACCGTCCGCCAGCGGTCAGCCCCACCACGGCCAGGAATAAGCTGATGCCGATTTCGCGCACGGTGTGGTTGGTGCCGGGGTGCATCTCCCAGTTGATCGGTCCGATCCGTCGGATCCGACCGAGGACCAGCGCGACCAGCAGCGGTCCGCCAGCCAGACCGAGTCGCAGCGGCGTCGGAACGCCCGGTATGGGGATGGGAATCGAGCCGACAACCAGCCCCAGGCCGATCCCCAGGAAGAGGGGCGCCACACCGGCATGTGCCGGTTGCGTTTCCATGGTTCCGCCTGCGTCGGCGGGGATGCTGCAGCCGATGGGGTTCGGGGCGGTTGCGTGGCTGAATTTTTCACGATGCACCTGCTGTTCATAGGCGAGGTTGATGCGCAGCAGGCGGCGGGCAAGTGTCATCGTGAGAATCACGCCGAGGATGCCAAACGGGTAGGTGATGGCATAGGCCATGGCGGGAAGTTCGAGAATCTCCGGCCGGCCGGGGTAGACGGCTTCCAGTGCCTGCTGGGCAGCGGCCAGGCCGGGCGTATTGGTGACTGCTCCGGACATGATGCCGGCGATGGCGGCGATGTGCATGCCGGTCGCCAGCCAGATGCCCACGGCGCAGCCGAAGCCCAGCAAGACCAGCGCTGTCGCGAGCAGGTTCAGGCGCAGGCCGTGCCGGCGGAAGGAGGCGAAGAAAACCGGGCCGATCTCGATGCCGATGGTGTAGACGAAGAGCATCAGGCCGAGATCGCGGACAAAATGGAGAACCTCGCCGTTGGCGGTGCCAAGCTGCAAATGACCGAAAAGCAGTCCGGCGAACATCACCCCGCCGACACCGAAGGATACCCCTGCCACCTTCAGTTTGCCGAAGGCCGCCCCGATGGCGATGACGGCGGCGAGGAGGATAACCGTATTGACGGTGACGGTCCGCAGGAGCAGTTCAGATAACCATGCCATTAGAAGTGCAGGTTGATACCGGCGGAACCGCTAGCCGTCTCGAAGTATTCAACACGGAAGTCGATCGCGAAGGAATCCGTGAAGAAAATCTCGAGGCCGCCCACCACGCCGGTGTCGTTCTTGGCGCTGAAGTCATCGCTGCGGATATAGGAGAAGGCCGGTCCGAGGTAGAGGGCAATACTTTCGGGCGTGTATTCCTTGTTGCCGGTGGTATGGTTGATGATCGAGAGGGTCAGTGCCCCGGAAAACTCAGCCCATTCGAGGGTCTCGCTGCCGAAGTTGGCCTCCGTGTTCAGGATCTGGAGTCCGAGATTGAGGCGGAAGGTGTCTTCCATCGGTATCGGCTCGCGCAGGAAGTGGTTCAGCAGGTTGATGCTGAGGCCGCCGCCGTAGATGGCTTCGCCATCGGCCTCGCCCATGCCCGGGATCTCGGCCGTGTTCTGGCCAGCCATTCCATAGACGTTCAACCATTTGAGTAGGCTGATACCGAGATACCCCGTGACACGCGTGGAATTCATCTCGCTTTCAACCGGTGAATTCTCGAACTTGATCTCGCGATTGGCCTCGCCGCCGTAGACGCCGGCGGTAATGCGTGAGAGTACTGGATCCTTGAACAGGTAGTCCATGCCGTCATTACTACGCCCGACCGGCGCAGCAATCAGGGGGGACGCGGTGATCAGAATCGTGGCGGTGGCAACAGCGGCGGTCAGTGTTTTTTTCATAACGTCCATACTAAGGGTTGCTCTTGTCTGATTTCAAGCTTATATTAAACGCGAGTTTTATAGACGGGAGGAAGACGAATGACAAGAGTTTTCTTGGTGGCGATGGTGTGTGGGCTGCTGGGCGGGTGTTTTCCGCAGGAGGCGCCGCCGCAGCTGGATATCTACCGTTCAATGGCGGATGCACGGCAGGCAAGCGAGGCGTTTCATCTGGATTTGTCCAATGCAGGGCTGACGGCATTGCCCGGCGGACTCGGTGGATTGGGGAATATGGCGCGCCTTTCGCTGCGCGGCAATACGCTGGGCGTGATCGGCGAGGAGATCGGTGAGCTGAGCACCCTGCCTTGGATGGATCTGGGACATGCCGGTGTCACAGCGTTGGGTCCGGCAGTCAGTCGTCTCGAGGCGCTGCACACGCTTTATCTGGCGGATAACGCGCTGGTGGAGCTGCCGGTGGCCATCGGGGAGCTGGCCACCCTGCGCTACCTGAATCTCGACCGCAACCGTCTGGCGGCGCTGCCGCCGACGATCGGCAACCTGACGGCTTTGAAGTGGCTGCGCCTGAACGGGAATGCGATCGCGGCGCTGCCGGATTCGGTCTGTCAACTGGCGTCGCTCGAGCGGTTGTATCTGCGGGATAACCGGCTGACGGCCCTGCCGGCGGCGATCGGGGAGCTGGCCTTGCTGCGCAGCCTGCTGCTGACCGGCAATCCGATACCGGCAGACGAGCAGGAGCGCATCCGGGCGGCGTTGCCGGATTGCACGGTCGAGTTTTAGCCAAAAAAGCACACAACGAATAAAATGCGCATGAAGTCACTGGCAAGCCAACCGCCCACTGGGTGGGCAAAAACGGGTGGGTAACTTATTTGTAGCCCAGTCGCGCCGCGACTGAGGAAGCGGGATGCGCGTGTGGTTACGCAAATCACTGTGCTTGCGCCAGCCAACCGTTCGCTTACAACACTGCCAGCCGCACTCGCGGCGCGAGTGGGCTACAGGGGATCAGTGAACGAGAACGGCGACGAGAACGGCAAACGAGTTGGCATTTGAATCGTAACCCGTTCTCGTCGCCGATCTCGTAATCCGAAATAGGCAGGCAATAGTAGTGTCCAAAGAGAGACAAAATGGCCAAGTTATAGGTAGGTGCAAGGAGAGAAAATGGCGACATACGAGAAGATCAAGGTTCCGGCGGCGGGTCGGGCGATCACGATGGTGGATGGGAAGCTACAGGTGCCGGATTTCCCGGTTATCCCTTACATCGAAGGGGATGGCATCGGGGCAGACATCACGGCGGCGGCGATGATCGTCTGGAACGCAGCGGTCGAGAAGGCTTATGGTGGTAAGCGTCGCATCGAGTGGATGGAGGTCTATGCCGGCGAGAAGGCCGTGGCGACCTACGGTGACAATGTCTGGCTACCGACGGAGACACTGGAGGCGATCCGCACGTACCTGGTCTCGATCAAGGGACCGTTGACCACACCGGTCGGCGGCGGTATCCGCTCGCTGAACGTGGCGTTGCGCCAGGAACTGGACCTGTACGTCTGCCTGCGGCCCGTGCGCTGGTTCGAGGGGGTCCCCTCGCCGGTCAAGCGGCCGGATCTGACCGATATGGTCATCTTCCGCGAGAATTCCGAGGATATCTATGCCGGCATCGAGTGGGAAAGCGGCAGCGAGGGGGCGAAACAGGTCATCGCGTTCCTGCTACGGGAGATGGGGGTCACGAAGATCCGCTTCCCCGAGACCAGCGGGATCGGGATCAAGACCGCCTCGCGCGAGGGAACCGAGCGGCTGGTCAAGGCGGCGCTCGAGTATGCCATCGAGAATGGGCGACCGTCGCTGACGATTGTCCACAAGGGTAACATCATGAAGTTCACCGAGGGCGCGTTCCGGGATTGGGGCTACGCGACGGCGGTGAAGTATTTCGGGGCCGCACCACTCGACGGCGGGCCCTGGCATGTGATCAAGGGGCTGCCGGGCGGGCGCGAGCTGATCATCAAGGATATGATTGCCGATGCCTTCCTGCAACAGATCTTAATCAGCCCCGCCGATTTTGATGTCATCGCGACGATGAATTTGAATGGTGACTATATTTCAGATGCGCTAGCGGCCTGCGTGGGAGGCATTGGGATCTCTCCCGGTGCCAACATCAATTACGACAGCGGCATTGCTATTTTTGAGGCGACGCATGGTACGGCACCGGATTTGGTGAACCAAGACAAGGCCAACCCCGGCTCGTTGATTCTGTCTGGTGAAATGATGCTTCGATTCATGGGCTGGCACGAGGCAGCGGACCTCGTGCTCGAGGGCATGAACCGCACGATTGGCCAGAAAACCGTCACCTACGACTTCGCCCGGCAGATGGATGGGGCGACCGAGGTGGCCTGCAGCGCCTTCGGCAACGCGGTGGCCGCCGCCATCAGCCGCGGATAGGGCGAAAAAAAAGAGCGACAAAAGATGAAAAAGATGTTGACAGTTGAAAATCCGATGGTAGGTTAGTGGTCGCATTTTTTCATAAAGTTTCAGGTTTGGGTAAGGCGAGATCAGGGGGGCGGGGTCGCAAATCATGCAGGACGGAGTGCTGCCGGAGTGAACGGACGCACTGCGGTCTTGTTGTTTGTTGCCGGCGGATTCGGGATCGAGGCCCATGTAGCTCAGTTGGCAGAGCACGTCCTTGGTAAGGACGAGGTCAGCGGTTCGATCCCGCTCATGGGCTCCAAATGCTGGGATTATTGACGAGGACAGGAACAAACACAGGTCGCGTTAAGCGCAGGTATCGCAAAACAAGGTAAGGATAACGGAGGAGACATCATGGCCAAGGAGAAATTCGACAGGACAAAGCCGCACGTGAACGTCGGTACGATCGGGCACGTTGACCACGGCAAGACCACGCTGACCGCGGCACTGACCAAGGTCCAGGCGCTCAAGGGGTTGAGCCAGTTCATTGCGTACGACGAAGTGGCGAAAGCCTCGGAATCGCAGGGTCGTCGCGACTCCACCAAGATTCTGACGATCGCCACCTCGCATGTGGAGTATTCCAGCGAGAAGCGCCACTACGCGCACGTCGATTGCCCCGGCCATGCCGACTATGTCAAGAACATGATCACGGGTGCCGCGCAGATGGACGGTGCGATCGTGGTTTGCAGCGCGGCTGATGGCCCGATGCCCCAGACCCGCGAGCACATCCTGCTGGCCCGCCAGGTGGGTGTACCGGCGATCGTGGTGTTTCTTAACAAGGTCGATCTGGTCGATGACGAGGAGCTGCTGGAGCTGGTCGAGCTGGAGCTGCGCGAGCTGCTCTCGAAGTACGACTTCCCGGGCGATGATATCCCGATCGTGCGCGGCGACGCCCTGTCGGCTACCCATGCCAACGCGGCGGATGACCCGGCCTGTGAGTGCATCACGAACCTGATCAACGCGTTGGACGAGTACATTCCCGAGCCCGTGCGAGCCACGGACATGCCGTTCCTGATGCCGATCGAGGACGTGTTCTCGATCGAGGGACGCGGCACGGTGGTGACCGGCCGTATCGAGCGCGGTGTGATCAAGGTCGGCGAGGAGGTTGAGATTGTAGGCATCCATCCGACCGTCAAGACGACAGCGACGGGGGTGGAAATGTTCCGCAAGCTGCTTGATCGGGGCGAGGCGGGCGACAACGTCGGTGTGCTGCTGCGCGGCACGAAGAAGGACGATGTCGAGCGCGGCCAGGTGCTGGCCAAGCCCGGTTCGATCACGCCGCACACCGAGTTCGAGTGCGAGGTCTACGTCCTGAGCAAGGACGAGGGTGGCCGTCACACGCCGTTCTTCAAGGGCTACCGTCCGCAGTTCTACATTCGCACGACGGATGTGACCGGAGACATCACGCTCGACGAGGGCGTGGAAATGGTGATGCCGGGTGACAACGTGCACATGAACGTGAAACTGATCCAGCCGGTGGCGCTGGAAGAGAAGATGCGCTTCGCGATCCGCGAGGGTGGCCGCACGGTCGGGGCCGGCACGGTGGCGAAGATCCTGAAGTAAGTATAAGAAATCCTTGATGTTATATGCCCCGCCGCATGAGAACACTGCGGCGGGGCTGTACTGTCAATACCGGGGTGGTATGCGATGCCGAGAGAACTGATCACGTTAGCCTGCACGGAATGCAAGCGGCGCAACTACACGACGACGAAGAACAAGACCAATACACCGGGACGCCTGGAGCTGGTCAAGTTCTGCCGATTTGATAAGAAACGGACCCCGCATCGCGAGATCAAGTAGGGGTTGCCAGTCGATTTGCCGACGTTACAGGCCAGTAGCTCAATTTGGCAGAGCACCGGTCTCCAAAACCGGGGGTTGGGGGTTCGATTCCCTCCTGGCCTGCCAGGCGGTATGATAATGAAACGCCTGGCGGGAGACTTGGGTTGTGAAGGGTGGTTCGATTTGAAAAACGAGATATCTACGGAAAAGCCGTTACTCAAGCGCATTACGCGGTTTGTCGAGGAAACGGTCCTGGAAGTCAAACGCTCGACATGGCCGGACCGGCGGACGTTGGTGATGCATACGGTGATTGTCATTGCCGGTGTCTTCGCGCTGGGGATTTATGTTGGTCTCAGTGATAAGATCGTGGCTGTTTTTCTGCGGTTATTGGTGCCGCAAGGCTAAAAGAGGCGAACATGAATAAGCAGTGGTTTGTGATACACACGCTCACGGGGCAGGAAGCCAAGGTGCAGGAAGGCATCAAGCGGCGTCTCCAGCTGGAAGAGGTCGGGGATCTGCTCGGGGAAGTCATTATCCCGACCGAGAAGGTCTCGGAGGTCCGTCGCGGGGTGAAGACGACGACGACGCGCAAGTTCTTTCCCGGTTATGTGCTGGTGAACATGGCGCTCTATGATGATGAGCGCAACATGATCGAGCGTGCCTGGACCTTCATCAAGGAGACGACCGGCGTGATCGGCTTTGTCGGCGGCGAGAAACCGGTGCCGTTGATGCCGTCGGAAGTTGACAGTATCCTGAATCAGGTCGAAGAGAAGAGGGAAAAGGTCGCCCCGAAAGTCGCCTTCGAGGCAGGCGAGACGATCAAGATCACGGATGGTCCCTTCCTCAACTTCAACGGGGTGGTGGAAGAGGTTGATCCGGGCCGCGGCAAGCTGAAGGTCTCGGTCGCGATTTTCGGGCGGTCCGCGCCGGTGGAACTGGAATACTGGCAGGTTGAGCACGTGTAGGCACTGCCGGCGTTGATGCTGCGGGCCCTTATTAACGATAACAGAGAGCGAGGAGAAAGATGGCAAAGAAAGTCATCGGTCAGATCAAGTTGCAGATTCCGGCGGGGGCGGCCAATCCGGCACCGCCAGTGGGGCCTGCGCTCGGTCAGCATGGTGTGAACATCATGGAATTCTGCAAGACATTCAACGCACGCACCCAGGAAAAGGCGGGGCTGGTGATCCCGGTTGTGATCTCGGTCTACGCGGACCGCTCCTTCACCTTCATCACCAAGAGCCCACCGGCGGCCTCGCTGCTGAAGCGGGCGGCCGGGCTGGCCAAGGGGTCCGCTGTGCCGCATCGCGACAAGGTCGGCACGGTGACGCGCGAGCAAGTGTTGGAGATCGTGCGTACCAAAATGGCGGACATCAACGCCAACGATGAAGAGGCGGGGATGCGGATCATCGAGGGTACCGCCCGCAGCATGGGGATCGAGATCAGCGGCTGATTTTTTCTGGACGGGAGTCCGCCGGCGGGGCCGTGAGTGCGGCTTTTTGTGACAGGTGGACGTTGACCGGGGTTTTCGGCAAAGTCGTGAAGACCTCACTAGCAGGAAGGTAAGAGCATGCCCAAGCATGGCAAGAAATATCGCGGGATCAAGGCGAAGGCGCCGAAGGCCGTGATGGAATTATCGGAGGCGGTTGCGTTTCTCAAGGAGAATCCGGCGGCCTCGTTCGACGAGACGGTTGAGCTCTGTTTCAAGATGGGTATCGACCCGAAGAAATCGGAAAACGCGATCCGCAGCACCTGTTCCTTGCCGCATGGCACGGGCAAAAACGTTCGGGTGCTTGTTTTCGCGGCCGGGGCGGCGGCGGATGCCGCGCGTGCGGCCGGTGCCGAATTTGTCGGCAACGAGGACATGATCGAGAAGGTCAAGGCTGGCTTCACCGATTTCGACGTGGCGATCGCGACGCCCGAGGCGATGCTGGAGGTGCGCAAGCTGGGCCGCGTGCTGGGACCGCGCGGGTTGATGCCGAATCCCAAGACCGGCACGGTCAGCGATGACACGGCGGCCGCAGTGCAGGCGGCCAAGGGTGGCCGGGTTGAGTTCCGCATGGACAAGAACGGCAATATCAATGCCCCGGCGGGCAAACTCTCGTTTGACGCCGACAAGCTGGTGGAGAATATCACGAGCATCATCAGCTCGGTGCGGTCGGCTAAGCCGTCGGGTGCCAAGGGTATTTACATCAAGACCTGTTCGATCGCCTCCACGATGGGGGTTGGTCTGCGCGTGAATGTCAGAGACTAGAGCAGCGGAGAATTTCAATGAGACCTGAAAAAGAAGCAATTGTAAAAGAGATCGCGGAAGCGGTTTCGGGTTCGGAGTATCTGCTGCTGGCCGATTTCAGCGGTATGAAGGTGTCTACGTTCACCGGCCTGCGCGAGAAGCTGGCCGAAGCCGATGCGCACCTTACGGTCGTGAAGAACACATACCTGGGTGTGGTGCTGGGCGAGGAGCGTCGCGCCAAGCTCGCGTCTGTGCTGACGGGCAAGACGGCCATGGTGACAGGGACGGGTGATGTGACGGCGGTGGCCAAGGTGCTGGCCTCCTTCATCAAAGAGAACAAGATGCCGGTTTTAAAGGGTGGAAGCCTCAACACCCAGTTGCTGACTGCTGCCGATATCGAGGCGATGGCCACTGTGCCGCCGCGCGAGGTTCTGCTGGGTCAGCTTGTTGGTACCGTGCAGGCACCGATGACGCAATTGGTTGGCGTCATGAACGCAAAGGTGTCGAGCCTGGTGTATGTGTTAGCAGCCATTGAAGAGAAAAAGAAAAACGCCGCCTGATTGACGGTGCAAAAAAGGAGAACGGTTATGTCGGATATCGTAGTTGAAGGCAAGATGGCGGAATTTATCGATTGGATCGAGGGCATCAGCGTGCTGGAGCTTTCCAAGCTCGTCAAGGCACTCGAGGAGCGCCTGGGCGTGACGGCGGCGGCCCCGATGGCGATGATGGCGGCGGGTCCGGCGGCGGGTCCGGCGGAAGAGGTCGAGGAGAAGACCGAGTTCGACGTGATCCTCAAGGATGCCGGCGACAAGAAGATCGGCGTCATCAAGGAAGTCCGTGCGATCACGGGTCTGGGCCTGAAGGATTCGAAGGATCTGGTTGAAGGTGCGCCGAAGACGGTCAAGGAAGGCGTCTCGAAGAAGGAAGCCGAAGAGATGAAGGCCCAGCTTGAAGCCGCTGGTGCTGTTGTCGAGATCAAATAGCAGCACATCGGCAGCATCGGTTCCCCCCCCCCCGGATTCGGTAGACTTTGAATAAACAGCGAGGTGCCTTTGTGGTAGATAGAACAAACTTTGGAAATCTGCGAGAGATTATTGATCCCCCGAACCTGATCGAGGTGCAGACCCGTTCTTACAGGGAATTCCTGCAGCGCGATGTTGCGGAAGGGGATCGTAAAGCGCAAGGGCTGCAGGGGATATTCAAGGAAGTATTTCCGATCGAGAGCTATGACGGACGTTATGTGCTTGATTTCGCGAAATACGAGCTTTCCGAACCGAAACTGGACCCGGTGGAGTGCGTGTATGAGGGGCAGACCTATGCTGCCCCTCTACACGTCACGTTCCGTTTGAAGGATGGGGACTCGGTGGTCGAGGATGTCGTCTTCATGGGCGATGTGCCCTTGATGACCGAGACCGGTGCCTTCGTGGTGAATGGCGCGGAGCGGGTGGTGGTTAGTCAGTTGCACCGTTCGCCGGGCATCTGCAGCGAGCGGTCGGTCCATGCGAACGGGGCGATGCTTTATTCGATCCGGGTTATTCCGGACCGTGGTTCCTGGATCGAAATCCAGTTTGACACGTCGGACCTGATCTGGATCTACATGGACCGCAAACGCCGCCGCCGCAAGTTCCTGGCGACCACGTTTCTGCGGGCGCTGGGATACGGTACGGACGAGGAGATCCTCGGGCTGTACTACGATTTTGCAGATATCAAGATCACCAGCCGCATGCGCGAGGATGACCTGCTCAACAAGGTGTTCAAGGACGATATCATCGACCTGGATTCCAAGACGGTACTGGCACGCAAGTACGAGCCATTGACCGAGGCGGCGATCAAGCAGATCCGCGATGCCGGGATCACGGCGGTGTCCGTGGTGGATGTGTCGTGGGATGAAGGACTGATGCTCAAGAGCCTGAAGGCTGATCCGATGCACACGTCTGACGATGCACTCAAGGATATTTATCACAAGCTGCGTCCCGGCGATCCGGCGACCCCGTCGAACGCCCGGCAGCTTCTGCGGCGGTTGTTCTTTGATCCGCGCCGCTATGACCTTGGGCGGGTAGGCCGCTACAAGATCAACCAGAAACTCGGTCTGGATACCGAGATCGACAATGACATGCGCGTTCTGGACGAGCGCGATGTGATCGAGGCCCTGCGGCATCTGATCAATGTGCGCCGCGGGTCCGAGAATGTCGATGATATCGATCATCTCGGCAGCCGTCGTGTCCGCACGATCGGCGAGCTGATGGAGAACCAGTGCCGTATGGGGCTGGCCCGCACGGAGCGTTTGATCCGCGAGCGGATGACGCTCTTCGACCCGACGACGGGAACGCTATCGCCGCAGCGGCTGGTCAATTCGAAGTCGCTCTCGGCGGTGGTGCAGGACTTCTTCGGGCGCAGCCAGCTTAGCCAGTTCATGGACCAGACCAACCCGCTTTCCGAGCTGGCGCACAAGCGTCGTCTCAGCGCGTTGGGACCGGGCGGCCTGAGCCGCGAGCGTGCCGGGTTCGAGGTTCGCGACGTTCATAGCAGTCATTACGGGCGCATCTGTCCGATCGAGACGCCGGAAGGTCCGAACATCGGCCTGATCTCCTCGCTCAGTATTTATGCCCGCGTGAATGACTTCGGTTTTATCGAGAGTCCCTACCGCAAGGTCAAGGACGGCCGTGTAACCGATGAAGTAGAGTATCTCTCGGCCGACAAGGAGGAACGGTTCGTGATCGCGCAGGCGAATGCCGTGCTCGAGGCGGACGGCAAGTTCCATAATCCGTTGGTCTGGGTCCGCCACCGTGGCGACTTTTTGGAAGTCCCCGGTACGGAAATCGACTACATGGACGTGTCGCCCAAGCAGGTCATCAGTATCGCGGCGGGACTGATCCCGTTCCTTGAGCATGACGATGCCAATCGCGCGTTGATGGGGGCGAACATGATGCGGCAGGCCGTGCCGCTGCTGCGGGTGGAACGCCCGTTCGTGGCGACGGGGCTGGAGGAGCGCGCGGCGCGTGACTCGCACGTCATGGTCCTGGCGGAACGGGCCGGTACGGTTGCTTATGTCTCGGCCACGCGCATTGTGGTTTCCGATGATGGCAGCATGCCGACCAAGCGTACCTCCGAAGAGTCGTGTCGTGAGTACCGCCTACAGAAATTCCGGCGTTCGAACGCGGGGACCTGCATCAACCAGAAACCGATCGTGCGGATCGGGCAGCGGGTTGAAGCCGGGGATACGCTGGCGGATGGACCGGCCACGGACCAGGGCGAGCTGGCGCTGGGCAAGAATCTGCTGGTGGCCTTCATGCCCTGG
>Ga0100399_1001756_pt1 | contig 15854 bp, 14 predicted proteins | sample CryGeymeta201523_FD_81545 | JGI IMG/M metagenome (GOLD analysis project Ga0100399, IMG submission 81545) | Groundwater microbial communities from Crystal Geyser aquifers in Utah, USA - Crystal Geyser metaG 2015-23 | ecosystem: Environmental > Aquatic > Deep subsurface > Groundwater | place: USA...
CATTGCGTGCTTACAGCAGATTTATTATTCGAGAGATGTAAACTTCTCATTATTCATCATTTTTATCTGATATCTACTGAAGCTTCGGTACGAGATTTTTTTCCTTGCGTACCTTGCGCCTTTGCGTGACAACTTTTATGGCTGCTGAATAGTTATAAATATTTTAATATTTTTCTTTCACTAAAATAATATACGCTGGAAAATGGTCGCTATATCCACCCATCCAATTTCCAGCAACATAAGTTCTAAAAGGGTAACCTGCAAAAGCACCATCTTTTTGAACTAAAAAGTTTTTATTAAAAATTTTTGCATGTAAAAAACGATACGACGATTTATCTTTTTCTAATAATGGTTGCGAAACAATTATTTGGTCGAATAAATCCCACTTATCCCTATATGCCAAACTTCCAATACCATCTTTTACAAACAAATTGTACATTGGGTTAAAAAGGTCGCCCGACTTTAGTTCTTCTACATTTCCTTTAGCTTGTAAGTGTTGAGTTAGACTTTTATTTGTAGGGTCGTCGTTTAAATCGCCCATTATAATAATTTTTGCATTAGGGTCCGATTTATAAATTGAATCTGCGAGTGATTTACAAAGGTCGGCGGCGGCATTTCTTAAAGGTGCACTTCGTTTTTCGCCACCGCTTCGAGAAGGCCAATGATTTACGATAAAATTAAACTTTTCGCCATCAAGATTTCCTGTAACAACCAATTGGTCGCGGGTAAACCAATCAGTTTTGCCGGGTATGCGTAAGGTCGCTGAACGTACGTTTGTTACTGTAAAATATTTTTTCTGATAAAGCAATGCAACATCAACACCACGTTTATCGGGACCTTCAACTAAAACGTATCCATAATTTAATGGTGCCATTAATGGTGAAACAATTAAATCTTCGAGAACATTTTTATTTTCGACTTCGCTAACACCAATAATAACTGGTCCTTTCGCTTGTATTTCATCAGCAATTTGAGTAATAACTTCAGAGTTATGCTCAATTTTAGTATTATATTTTTTAGTATTCCAATTATTTTTCCCGTTTGGTAAAAATTCTTCATCATTTTTGTTTGGGTCATTAATTGTATCGAAAAAATTTTCTAAATTATAAAATGCCACACACAATGCTTTGTATTTTTTTTCTTGCGAAAAAGTGTTGATATTCAATAGTATCAACAAAACAGAAACCCAAAAGAGCTTTACCATATTTACGAATTTTAATTTCTCAAAGTTAAAATAAATGTAATTGAAATGTGCATTTAAGTTAAATATCGGAATTATAATGTAATTAGTGCTTGTCTATAAAGTCGAAAAAAATTGTAAATTTAGGCATTTTTCATTTCAAGGGTTACACTTTTTCTTTGTGAATAAATCCCGTAGGAATGAACTGTTTATAGATAAAGAATGTACATCATGTATTAAGTTCCGTAGGAACGCCCTGTAAAACAATGTTCTTTTAACAGGTCGCTACTACGTAGCTAAATGTTATTTTTTTTAATTTTTGCTATAAACTTAAGCACCTACGGTGCTTTTTATAAAAACTTGCTTAATCAAAAAGTTGCATTTGTGACTTGAATTCAGCGTTAAATTTATTACCGTTTTAAGTAAAATACAAAAACTGTTTTTTAATAATTATTTGTATTTTTACAATAGTTATTTGTTATACTGCAATAGGGAATAATTTGTTTTTACCTTTTTGACTCCCCTCTCTTAATCCCCTCCAACGGAGGATTGGGGTGAGTAATCACAATGCTCCAAAAAAAAACTCAAATTATGACCATCTAAAGTATAATTTATTATAAATAGAATGTTATGATTCCAACTGTATTTAAATGGCTTTTGTTTATTTATCTGACAATAATCACAAATATAAGTTATTGCCAATTATCTCCTATTATTTCTGGTGGTTCAATAGATAATTATAAAACTTCAACATTTTTTTTCTCGGGGATAAATACTACATTATCAACTATTAACATAATAAATTATAATCGAAAAGGAAAATCAAAATATGACGCTGGATTTAGTATAATAACTGGATTTGCTCAAATTTCTTACGGTTTAATATTTTATAACAATAAAAACTCATCAATAAATAACAACACACTTTTATTAATAAATATTGGGATAGGTACCACAACAATATTTATTAGTTGCTTAAGGTTTTTTCATAAAAATTATAAAAATGAAAAAGTTACATCGTTAAATTTATATTGTGTTCCAATAGGCAAAAGGAATTTAGGAATTGGAATTCATTTTTCGAAAAATATTTAAACTGGACATTGTTTTAAAATGAAAATCCTTTTCAAATACATTAAAAACTTTCTGAAAGAAGATTTTCGTTATGTTACATATTTACCTGTTTTAATTTACATAGCAATTTGTTTGCAAATAACATTTAAGATATCCCTTTCCTTTTAAGAAAGCTTTCATACTGTTATTTGTTTACAAGAAATTAAATATTTTCCATACTTTTGATAAATTTTGATTATGAATAGTTCAGATATAAAAATATATCAAGTAGAAGATGGCAAAACAGAAATACAAGTTAAGCTTCATAATGAAACAGTTTGGCTAAATTTAATGCAAATTTCAGAACTGTTTGAACGCGATAAATCTGTAATATCCAGGCATATAAATAATATATATAAAGAAAATGAAATAGATAGAGTTGCAACTGTTGCAAATTTTGCAACAGTTCAAACTGAAGGCAACAGAAAGATAAACAGATTCGTTGATTATTATAATCTTGATGTGATTATATCCGTTGGATATAGAATAAAATCTAAGCGTGGAACTCAATTTAGGATTTGGGCTAATAAAATATTAAAAGATTATTTAGTAAAAGGATACGCTTTAAATGAGAAGCGACTGACACTACAAAATAAAAAGTTAAAAGAACTTCAAGAAACTATTAAAATTTTAGGAAATGTATTAAATTACAAAGAACTATCAAACAGCGAAAGCATTGGATTGTTGAAAATAATTTCAGATTACGCTTATGCTTTGGAAATTCTTGACCAATATGATTACCAAAAACTTAAAGTTACCGATACATCTGGCAAAGAAACTTATCAATTGACATACAATGAGGCTATAAAAAAAATTAAATTAGTAAAAGGAAAACTCGGAAACAGCAATTTGTTTGGTAATGAAAAAGATCATTCTTTTAAAAGTTCTATTGCAACTATTTATCAAACATTTGATGGAGTTGACCTCTACCCTAGTATTGAAGAAAAAGCTGCCAATTTGTTATATTTCATAACAAAAAATCATTCTTTTTCAGACGGGAATAAGCGAATAGCTGCATTTTTATTTCTGTATTTTTTAGATAAAAATGGAATTTTATTTGATAACGATGGTAATAAAAGAATTGCTGATAATGCTTTAGTTGCATTAACTTTAATGGTTGCAGTTAGCAAGCCCGATGATAAATATATAATGATAACTGTAATTGTAAATTTGATAAACAAGAAAAATTATTAAAAAGTATTTTTTTATTCTGTTTTTCAATGAAAATCCTTTTCAAATACATTAAAAACTTTCTGAAAGAAGATTTTCGTTATGTTACATATTTACCTGTTTTAATTTACATTGCAATTTGTTTATCAATTAACTTTCACTTCGATTTCGAACATAAAATACTTGATAGTTATGTTGGAACATTAAAAGGATTTTTGTTTTATTTTATTTTTTATGGAACAGCTTATTTCCCGGTAGCCGCTTATGTTTTAATTATTAATAAAAAACAATATGTACTAAACAATTACAAGTTTTGGCTTAAAACATTGTTTATTATTGCTTTGTTAGGTGGCTCGGCATTTTTTGCATTTTATCAGGATATAATTAATTTGTTTGCCGAACAACCCGAACGGTATTTTATTAGAAAAATCCTTATTAATTCCCGAAACTTCTTAATGTTGTTATTACCGCTTATTTTTTTCTGGTATGCATTAAAACCATACAAATCGGGCTTTTTATGGCTCAAATTAAAGGGATTCAGTTCAAAGCCATATTTTTATATTTTATTAATAATGGTACCAGTTATTTTAATTGCATCATTTGGCAGCGATTTCCAAATTACATATCCAACTTTTAAACCATGGTCAACAGGTAATGCATTCGGGTTGGAAAAATGGCAGAGCGGTGGAATATACGAGCTATTTTATGGTGTTGATTTTATTACCGTAGAAATGATTTTTCGTGGTGCATTGGTTCTCGGAATGTTTAAATTACTTGGAAAAGATTGTATTTTACCGATGCTCTCTGTATATTGTTTTTTGCATTTCGGCAAACCAATGGGCGAAGCAATAAGCAGTATTTTTGGAGGTTATGTGCTCGGTGTTATTGCATTAAACACAAAAAGCATTGTTGGCGGCAGCATTGTGCATATAGGCGTTGCATGGCTCATGGAGCTGTTCGCATATTTACAGCATTATATTTAGAGTCTGTCTATAAAGTCCGCTGACTGCGTTATGCCCCAGTACGCTTCGCTACGGGGTAAACTTGTTTTGAAAACAGTCATTTACATTAGTAAACCCCGTAGGATAATCCCTTTAAACAACAGAGTGAAAAAAAACAAATATCCAACGGGGTAAACGCCTTGATTTTCAAAACTTCGCAAGCCTTGTCATCGAACTTTATACTCCAGACTCTCAACTTTACAAACAGATACTGCTTAATGAAAAATGCAAGTTTTATTAAAAAAAATCACTTAATAATAAATAAAGATTAAAAAATTTATAATTTTGTTACATGTAATTATATAAATATTTATTAAAAGCGTTGATTTTAAATGAGATACATTATTTCAAAACAAAATAAAAAAATAAAAGGAGAAATAGTATTACCATCTTCCAAAAGTATAAGCAACAGACTTCTATTAATTAGAGCTTTGGCTAAAAAAAGTTTTGAAATTTTCAATTTATCTTATAGTAACGATACTAAAGATTTAGTGAAAATTTTAAAATCCGAATCAAATGTTTTTGATGTAGGAAACGCAGGCACAACTATGAGGTTTTTAACATCTTATCTTGCAAATAAACCTGGCGATTGGATTTTAACAGGCTCTGAACGAATGAAACACCGACCAATAGGAATACTTGTAAATGCATTAAATGAATTAGGTGTTAAAATAGAATACCTTGAAAAAGAAGGTTTTCCGCCAATTAAAATTTATGGAACAAATCTTAAAGGTGGAAATATTGAGATTTCGGGAAGTATAAGCAGCCAATTTATAAGTTCATTGCTGTTAATTGCTCCAACTCTCCCCAACGGATTAAATATTAAATTAAAGAGCAAAATTGTGTCAAAGCCATATATTGATATGACTCTTAATCTGATGCGAAATTTCGGAATTAAATCAAAGTGGGAAGATGACCATATAATAATAAGAAAACAAAACTATAGAGCAAAAGATTTTATTGTTGAAGCCGATTGGAGTTCTGCATCATATTGGTACGAAATGGCTGCAATAGCAGATATTGCTGATATTAAACTTTATGGTCTTAAAAAAAACAGCATTCAGGGAGATTCGATAATAACAGAATTATTCGAAAAAATTGGTATTAAAACATCCTTTATTTCCGGAGGTGTTCATTTAATAAAAGTGCCAACTCCTTTGATAAAACAATTCGAATATGATTTCTCCAACAACCCCGATATAACACAAACTATGGCTGTAACTTTATCAGCGCTAAATATTCCGTTTTCGTTGCTTGGCTTAGAATCTCTGATAATTAAAGAAACTAACAGAATACAAGCATTAAAAAACGAATTACTTAAAACTGGTTGCAATTTGTTAGTAACAAATGACTCTATTTCAAAATTCAAAAACAACAATATTGATACAAACTGTACAATTACATGGAATTTTAATACTTGTGGCGATCATCGTATGGCATTATCGTTTACTCCATTAGCAATGTTAAATAAAATAATTGCTGACGATGTGAATGTTGTTAAAAAATCATACCCCGGTTTTTGGGAAGATATTCAAAAAATAGGTTTTGATATTCAAGAAATTAAATAAAATTCAGACATTTTTCAGCCGATTCAATTTTTTTATTTGGCTGATAATTCGCAATATGTAAAATGAATGTTATTAAACATGATATTATCAACATACTAAATATTAACTATTTAATATTTTATTCTAAAATATTTTTAATCCAATGTTTCATTAACATGTTAATTATTAATATTATAAATAGGCAGTTTTTACATAAAAATCAAACCAAAAATATTTTTACAAAAATTTATTGCTTTTAAAAATAATTATTACTTTTGAAAATTATTATAGACACATTATTATTTAATAAAAAGGAGGTATAATATGGTAGGAATTGTGGGATATGGAACTCAAATTCCACGTTACAGAATAAAGATTGAGGAAATCGCTAAGGTTTGGGGTGCAGACGCTGCGTCATTTAAGCGGGGTTTGAACCTGAATGAAAAGTCGGTTCCTTATCCTGATGAAGATTGTGCTACTCTTGCAGTTAATGCAGCAAGGAATGCGATGAGCAGAGCAGGTATCAATCCTCAGGAAATCGGTGCACTTTACGTTGGAAGCGAGTCTCATCCTTATGCAGTAAAGCCAACAGGAGCAACTGTTTCGGAAGCACTTGGAGCCTGTCCTTATGTTCATACAGCAGATTTTGAATTTGCATGTAAAGCTGGAACCGAAGCAATGTTTGTGGCTCTTAATCTTGTAAAATCAGGTGCAGTAAAATATGCAATCGGAATTGGGTCCGACACATCTCAAGGTTCTCCTGGCGATGCTCTTGAGTATTCCGCATCTGCAGGTGCAGCAGCTTATGTTATGGGAGCAGAAAATTTAGTTGCAGAATTAATAGACACACATTGTTTTATGACCGATACGCCTGACTTTTGGCGTCGCGAACATGCTAACTACCCCGAGCACGGAGGTAGATTCACAGGCGAACCTTCGTATATGAAACATGTATCAGGGGCTGTAAACGCGATATTGGAAAAAACAAAAATGAAACCCGAAGATTTCGACTATATGATTTTCCATCAGCCAAATGGCAAATTTCCTGTGCAAATGGCTTTAAAACTTGGCTTTAAAGAACCTCAATTTCGTTTTGGATTACTTACTCCAACATTGGGCAATACTTACTCGGGTTCTTCTCCACTAGGATTAGCCGCTACCCTTGACGAAGCCAAACCTAACCAACTTATACTTCTTGTTTCTTATGGCTCAGGTGCAGGAAGCGATGCATTTATTTTCAAGACAACCGAAAGATTGCTGAAAGTTCGCGACATGGCTCCCAGAGTTAGAAAACAATTAGATGAGCATAAAATGTATCTTGAATATGGACAATATGCCAAATTCAGGCATAAAATAGTTAAACCAGAATAGGAGATAATATTTATGAGAGATATCGCAATTATTGGTATTGGAATGATAAAATTCGGTGAACTTTGGGGAAAGTCACTTAGAGATATTGCTGTTGAAGCAGCATTAAACTGTATGAAAGACGCAGGTACCGACCGCATAGATTCTATTACGATAGGATGTATGAGCGGTGGTTTGTTTAATGGACAGGAACACTTGGCAAGTTTGCTCCCCGATTATTTAGGCCGCCACACTACACCTGCTGTCCGAGTTGAATCGGCATGTGCATCAGGCGGTATGGCTGTTCGCTCTGCTTTTATGGAAGTAGCATCAGGAATGTCGGATTATGTTCTTGCTCTTGGTGTCGAAAAAATGACTGATGTAAGCGAAAATATAGAGACCTATACTTTAGCTACAACTGCCGATGGAGACTACGAAGCATTTCACGGAATAAATCTGCCCGGCTTATATGCATTAATGGCAAAAGCCCATATAGAAAAATATGGCACTACAAGGAATCAACTTGCAGAAGTTGCTGTAAAAAATCATCGAAACGGTGCATTAAATCCATATTCCCAGTTTCCGATGGAAATTACTGTTGATACAGTTCTTCGTTCTCCAATGGTAGCCGACCCATTACGATTGTTCGATTGCTCACCCATTACAGATGGAGCAGCTGCAGTTCTTATAACTACTGTTGAAGAAGCAAAAAAAATAGGCAAACAACCATTAGTAATAATCAGCGGTATTGGAGTAGCATCCGACACTATCGCACTTTGTCAGCGAAAAGATATTCTTAAGTTAGAAGCTGTTGAACTTGCAGGACAACGGGCATTGAAAATGGCAGGGAAGACCATTAATGATATTAACTTTGCTGAAGTGCATGACAGTTATACAATAGCTGAAATCATGGTAATTGAAGCTCTGGGAATTGTTAAAGAGGGTCAGGGTGGTGTAGCAACCGCTAACGGATTAACCTCTCTTAATGGAAAATTCCCTATTAACCCATCAGGTGGATTGAAGTCAAAAGGACATCCTATTGGCGCAACCGGCGTAGCACAAATTTGTGAAGCTGTTTTACAATTACGCGGACAAGCTGGAAAACGTCAGATTAAAAATGCCAAAACAGCCCTTACTCAAAATATGGGAGGTTCAGGCGGTAGTTGTGTAATTCATATATTGGAGGCAAAATAATGGAAGTAGCAAGACACTGGCGCGAAACGCCCGAAAGATACAGAATGGAAGCAGGTAAATGCTCCAAATGCGGAAAAATTGCATTTCCGGGACGAATGGTTTGTCCCAAATGCGGTTCCACAGAGTTTACAAAACATACACTTTCCGGAAAAGGGAAGTTAGTTACCTATACAATAATCCGAAAGGCACCCGACGGCTTTGAAGACTTGGTCCCTTATGCCGTTGGAATTATAGAACTGGACGACGGAATAAAAATATTAGCTCAGATTACCGATTGTAATCCCGAAGAACTAAAAACCGGCGACCGTGTTGTTGCCAAATTCCGCCGCATTAACGAAGATGGAAAAACAGGTATGATATATTATGCCTATAAATTCGTTCCCGATGTAGGGATATAATACTCGCTTTATAATAAAATAATGGCATTTTTCATTGAGCAGTATACAATTTTACGAATTTTGCGGAAAACCCTTAATTGATAAACCCTCAAGGTATAAGGTATAGAGGTATAGGGGATAAAGGCATAAGGAAATACACTATACCCTTATACCCCTTACCTGAAACCCAAATGTAATAATTTACCACGTGGGATATTCACCCCGTTTGATATGCTTTAAAAAAGTATCAATAACTATGAAATAAATTATCTAACGGGGTAAATTTTATAAGTTCATATATCGTATCCAACAGATTATCCAACGTGGTGAACCTCGTGCAAAGTATAATATATTAAAGTGTTTATTGTTCACGTTATACTGCGAAAGGGATAAAATTGTACAATATAAATAGCCACGACCTTCAGGTCGTGGATAAAATAAAACAAGGTAATTCAGGGCTTTAGCCCAAAATAATAATGAACAACAAAATGTATAAATTTATCCCGTTTTCAGTATAACACACATACATGAACAAAAACCGTTCTCTATCGGATTTGTTAACATCAGTTATAAATTAAAAGAATATGAATAAAGTAGTAAAAAATGCCGAAGAAGCAATAAAAGGAATTGCCAGCAACATGACTGTAATGTTTGGTGGTTTTGGGCTTTGCGGAATTCCCGAAAATGCAATCAGAGTTCTTTCAAAAACAAATATTAACCGACTTGTTTGTATATCAAACAATTGTGGGATTGATGATTTTGGATTGGGCTTAATGTTACAAAACAAACAAATACGTAAAATGGTAGCTTCGTATGTAGGCGAAAATGCCGAATTTGAGCGTCAAATGTTATCGGGCGAACTCGAAGTCGAACTAATGCCACAAGGCACTTTAGCCGAAAGAATAAGAGCCGGTGGTGCCGGAATACCTGCATTTTTTGTTCCTGCTGGTTACGGAACCGAGGTTGCTATTGGCAAAGAAGAACGCGAGTTTAATGGTAAAATGCACATTTTGGAACACGCACTTACTGCAGATTTTGCTGTTGTTAAAGCATGGAAAGGCGACACGCACGGTAACTTAATTTACCGTTATACTGCATCAAATTTTAATAATATGATGGCAATGGCTGGTAAAATTACAATTGCCGAAGTTGAAGAACTCGTTCCTGCTGGTCAACTTGACCCTAACACAATTCATACGCCAGGAATTTTTGTTCAAAGAATTTTTCAAGGAGTTGACTACGAAAAACGAATCGAAAAAATAACTACTTCAAATCCTAAATAATTATAAATAGTCATCCTAAGGAACTCCAAGGATGACTACAATTTAAAAATAAATAAATATGAGTTTAGATAAAAATCAAATAGCAAAACGTATAGCTCAGGAATTAAAAGATGGCTATTACGTTAACCTCGGAATTGGAATTCCAACTTTAGTTGCAAATTATGTTCCCGAAAGTATTCATGTAACATTTCAATCGGAAAATGGTTTATTGGGAATTGGTCCTTTTCCAACACCCGACAAAGTAGAAGCCGATTTAATAAATGCCGGAAAACAAACTGTAACATTTACAGATGGTGCTTCATTTTTTGATTCGGCAACAAGTTTTGCAATGATACGTGGCGGTCATGTTGACTTAACAATACTTGGAGCTTTTGAAGTTTCGGAAGAAGGGGATATTGCAAGTTGGAAAGTTCCCGGCAAATTGATTAAAGGAATGGGCGGGGCAATGGATTTGGTTGCTTCTGCAAAAAATATTATTGTTGCAATGCAACATTCTAACAAAGGACAATCGAAAATTCTTAAAAAATGCACTTTGCCATTAACAGGTGTAAAATGTGTAAAAAAAATTGTTACCGATTTAGCTGTTTTAGAAGTTGTTAATGGTGCTTTTAAACTTTTAGAAAGAGCTCCCGGCGTTTCTGTTGAAGAAATAAAACAATCTACCGAAGGTAAGCTTATTGTTGAAGGGGAAATTCCGGAGATGAAGATTTAATTTATTAAAGTTTTTCGGGTTTATTGTTTTTAGTTTCGGGTTGCTTTAGTATGGAAAAATAAAGTTATGCCAAATTTAAAATTGAAATCAAGTGATATTGAATATTTAATATATTATTTTGCATGTTTAATTTTATATCAAATTATTTTTTTTAAAATTATATAACAATAAGTTCATTATAATATTTAAGCATTATTTCGTTTATTACTATATGTTATTAACACAATACCCAATACTGTTAAAATACCGCCAACAACTTGTATCCAAAGGGGCCATAATCCTAATAAAATAAATGCAAATATTAAAATTACAAAACTTTTTGATGCCTGAATTATCATTACTTTTGAAGCTGCAATATATTGTAATGCCTTATACTGTGCATAAGCGCCTAATAATGGTCCCACAAACGCACCATACATTGCCACATAAATAATTTCTTTTGAAAACGAAAATTTTTCATTTAATGTAAACATTGCAATAACAGTAAACACAAATAATGCAAAAACTCTTGTAAAAGAAAGTAATTCGGGCTTTATTTGTTCTATATATTTTTTTGCAATTATCACATTTATAGAAATAGCTACTGCTGAAACCAGCACATACTGACTGCCTGTAACGAAAAGTGTATTAATATTTAACGTCCATTTAAAGCTAATTAAAAAAGCTCCTGTTATGGCAATTAAAATTCCTGCCTTTTCTTTTAAATTAAACTTTTCTTTTAAAAAATATATCCCTAATAACACAACTAAAGCAGGAGCAATACTACCTAAAAACGAAACAATAGCGGGATTTTCGATTAATTTTATTGCTTTAAAAAAAAATGTAGTTGCTATTACTTCGAGTAAAGCAAAAATTGAAAGAATAAAATAAAATTTTCGGGGTAAAATAAATATTTTACGAAATTTACCTGTTATAATTAATGCTAATGAATTGTAGCTTAATCCAACCCCATACCATAAAAAACCAAAATGAAGAACAGAAACAAATCCTAAAATATATTTACTCGAAAAATAAGTATTTGCTGCTGTAAAAACTGAAAATAATGCTAACAAATAACCCTTTAACTGCAGATTGTTTTTGAACATTAATCCATCTTATTTATTCTACTTTTTATTTCTTCGGAAGCATTTTCATAACCTGGTTTTCCTAATAAAGCAAACATATTTTTTTTATATGCTTCAACGCCGGGTTGGTCAAATGGATTAACATCTAACATATATCCGCTGATTCCGCAGGCAATTTCAAAAAAATAAATTAGTTGTCCGATATAATTTTCGTTAAGTTTTGGAACTTCAATTAAAATATTTGGAACACCACCATCAACATGAGCAAGTAAAGTTCCAAGTTGAGCCATTTTATTTACATAACTAATTGGTTTATAGCTAATGTAATTCAATCCATCAGCATCAACTTCTTCATGTGGTATAGCTAAACTGTTACGGGGTTCGGAAACTGAAATAACTGTTTCGAATAAAATGCGTTGTCCGTCCTGAATATATTGCCCCATTGAGTGCAAATCGGTAGTAAAATCAACACTGGCAGGAAAAATTCCTTTTCCATGTTTTCCTTCGCTTTCGCCATAAAGCTGCTTCCACCATTCCGAAAAATTATGCATTTGTGGAGTAAAATTTACTAAAATTTCTATAAGTTTACCCTTATTGTATAGTGCATTACGAGTAGCGGCATAAACAGCCGCAGGATTTTTATCGAAAGGAACTTTTGGTCCGCAAAGTTCCATCATGTGTTTTGCCCCTTTTATTAATGAATAGATATCTCCGCCAGCAACAGCAATTGGTAAAAGCCCAACTGGTGTTAAAACAGAATATCTTCCACCAACATCATCGGGAATAAAAAAAGTTTTATACCCCTCTTTTTTTGAAAGTTCGAGTAATGCACCTTTTTTTTCGTCGGTTATTGCAACAATTCTTTTTCTTGCTTCTTCTTTCCCGTATTTAGTTTCTAAATGATGTTTTAACAATCTGAAAGCAATAGCCGGTTCGGTTGTTGTTCCCGATTTTGAAATTACAGTAACTGCATAATCGTAATTATCAAGAACTTCGAGTAATTCAAATAAATAATCTTCACCGATATTTTGTCCTGCATATAAAATAATAGGGTCTTTTCTTTCTGATAACAGTGCATTAAAATTATGGATAAGAATATCAATTACAGATTTTGCACCAAGATACGAGCCTCCAATGCCTACAACAACGAGCACATCAATTTTACTTCTTAAAAAATGGGCAGTTTCGTGTATGTCTTTTAATAAGTGTTCCGAAATTTTTTCGGGCAAATCAACCCAACCCAAAAAATCGCTTCCTTTCCCTGTTTTTTGGTATAACGCATTAATTTTTTCTTCTGCTTTTTCGGCATATTTCATTATTTCAGATTCTGAAACAATATCAAATACTTGCTCGTTGCTTAAAACAATTGGTTCCATATATTAATTAAGTTGATTTGTTAAAAGTTTCATTTCTACCGATGGAGAATACCTTTCATATAATATTCTATATACTGCAAGGGTAATGGGCATGTCTATATTTTTTTGGCGGCTAATTTCAATAATGCTGTTAACGGCATAATATCCTTCGGCTATCATGCTCATTTCTAATTGTGCAGTTTTAACTGTATATCCTTTACCTAACATTGTTCCAAAAGTTCTGTTTCTGCTAAATTGCGAGTAGCTTGTTACTAACAAATCGCCTAAATATACACAATTTAATAAATTTCTGTTAGATGGTGCAATAACATTTAGAAAATTTTGAATTTCACGAAAAGCGTTAGAAACTAATACCGATTGAAAATTATCGCCATAACCTAATCCATGACAAACTCCGGCAGCAATTGCCATTATGTTTTTTAATATTGTTACGTATTCGGCTCCAATAACATCATCGGAAGTTATAGTTTTAATAAAACGACAATTTAACATTTCGCACATTTTTAATGCTAAATTGTTATTAGATGAGAGAACCGTTAAATATGTAAGTCGTTCCATTGCAACTTCTTCGGCGTGCGAAGGACCTGAAATAAAACCCAAATTACTAAAAGGTATATTAAATTTTTCGTTTAAATAACAACATACCGTTTTATGACACGATGGTATCATTCCTTTTGTTGCTGACAAAATGTATTTGTTTTTAAAATCATTTTCGTTTAATTCTTCTAAAATAGTTTCAATAAAAGCAGAAGGTAAAATTATAAGAATAATATCCGACTTAGTAATAACTTCTTTTATCGAAGTTGATATTTTTACAATTGAAATATTTATTTCAACGTCGCTTAAATATAAAGGGTTGTGAGATGTTTCTTTAATTTGCATCGCCATTTCGGCATCTCTAACTAACCAATTAATATTTTTAATGTTTTGTTGAAGAATTTTTATAATTGCAGTTGCCCAACTACCCTCTCCAACTATACCAATACTGTGATTATCAGACATCTTTAATTTTAAATTTGAATTTTTAAACGTAATAAAAATTTTAATAATATTTTTAACAAGTTTTAAAAAGAAATTAACCTTAAAAAATAATTATTTTTGAAATTATAATTGTTGTACAACACTTATTGTAAGATATTTACATTTCTTATTTATATTTAAAATTTATATAAATAATTTTTATTAATTTAGCACACATTTAAAAAAGGAACATGGCAAAAAAAAACATTAAACAAGTTGTTAGTCAGTTGTTTACTGGCTACCTTGAAAGAAATGGTCATCGCAAAACTCCTGAACGTTATGCTATTCTGGAAGAAATTTATTCGCAAGAAGGGCATTTCGATATCGAAGCTCTTTATATTCACATGAAGAATAACCATTACCGTGTTAGCCGTGCTACACTTTATAATACAATTGAGTTATTGCTCGACTGTAATTTAGTGATAAAACACCAGTTTGGAAGAAACATTGCTCAATTCGAAAAAGCTTATGAATGCAGACAGCACGACCATTTAATTTGTGTAAAATGTGGAAAAGTTACTGAATTTTGCGACCCTCGTTTATATGAAATTATAAAATCGGTAAAACAAAACCAGAACTTTGAAACTGAATTTCATTCTTTGTACATTTATGGAACATGCAGTGATTGTGCAAATTAATCAGAGTCTGTCTATAATGTCCGATTTTTTCGTTATGCCCCAGTACGTTTTGCTACTGGGTCATTCAGTCATTGTTTGTGAGGACACAAACAATGGCAGTGAGGTTTTCAAAACTTCGTATGCCTCAAACTCGAACATTATAGTTCAGACACTTGATATTACTGACAGACACTATATTAGAGTCTGTCCGTAATATCAGCATTTTAATTTATAGGGAACAATGGTATAAGGGAATAGGGAATTACGGTTAAATCCTTATACCATATACCTTTATACCTTATCCACATAAGTTCAGAATTATAAATATGTCATAAATTTGTAAGTTCTCTTGACTTTACAGACAAACTATTTATTTTAAAGATAATAAAGTGAGCTGTACTGGATTCGAACCAGTGCCCCCTACCCTGTCAAGGTAATGCTCTAAACCAACTGGGCTAACAGCTCAAATTTATGACCCTGGGTAAACGGTAACCGTTTCGGGATAAGTTTTATCAACTTTTAAAATTAATGCACCTTCGCCATACCAAAAAATGGTATCGGCATGAGGTCCGGGATGGATAATCTGTTTGATATAAGTTACTTTTACGCTATAAATACTTTCATATTTAAAACTATGGTAAGTTTGACCGGCATCATCAGTTACCTGAATGTCATAAAGTGTTTTTTCGTCAGGATTATAATATCCTACCGGTGGATACCCTTGCCCATTGTTATAATAAGTCGGGTCGGAATAAACCTTCACAGTAGCGCCAGGTAAGTAGTGTCCTTCTTGGTCAACAACTGTTACTATAGCTTTTGGAGGATTTTCTTTATTACATTTTGATGCTGTTAGAGC
>Ga0100399_1001763_pt1 | contig 15829 bp, 8 predicted proteins | sample CryGeymeta201523_FD_81545 | JGI IMG/M metagenome (GOLD analysis project Ga0100399, IMG submission 81545) | Groundwater microbial communities from Crystal Geyser aquifers in Utah, USA - Crystal Geyser metaG 2015-23 | ecosystem: Environmental > Aquatic > Deep subsurface > Groundwater | place: USA...
CTGATTGAAGGCCCTTTCAGCGTTACGGACAAAAAACGCACACCTCCCGGTGGCGATAAACACGATTATCTGAGCATGGGACCTTACTGGTGGCCGGATTCAACAAAACCCGACGGATTGCCGTACATCCGGCGCGACGGAGAAGTAAATCCCGAAACTCATGGAGAATATGTTGATACCGACTCCAAAAACAAACTCTTTATGAATGTGGAAACCCTGGGTTGGGCATTCTTTTTTTCGGGTGAAAGAAAATATGCCGAAAAGGCGCTTCAACTGCTGGAAACGTGGTTTATCACCCCTGGAACAAAGATGAACCCCAATCTGAATTTTGCACAGGGAATACCCGGAATCTGCGATGGGCGTGGAATCGGGATTATCGACTGGGCTGGAATAAACAAAATAATATCGACTATTCAGATTCTGGATTCGCGCGGATTTTTGCCTGATGAAACAAAAACATCGCTGTTTCAATGGTTCGAAGAATATCACAACTGGCTGACGACACACGATTACGGCAAATTTGAGGACGATTACTTTAACAACCATGGGACCTGGTATGATGTTCAGGTAACCGGAATTGAACTTATGCTGGGTAAAACCGAATCGGCCAAAACACGCCTCGAAACGGCTAAAAAAAAGCGAATTGCCACTCAAATTAAACCCGACGGAAGTCAGCCACACGAACTGTCACGCACCAAATCTCTTGGATATAGCACTATGAACCTGCGCGGATTTATGCACCTTGCCAACCTGGGCAAAAAAACAGGTGTTAATTTATGGAACTTTGAAACTGTGGACGGACACAGTATCCCCAATGCACTGGACTTTCTTCTGCCTTTTGCCACAGGCGAAAAAAGTTGGGAGTACCAGCAATTGGGTAATTTGGAAGATGCAACAGAAAACCTGAAAATTGATTTTGTAATGGCCGCGGCAGCAACCGGCGAAGTGAAATATAAAATGGTGGCAAACATGGTTAAATCGCCTGAGAAAAATCTGGAAACACTGATTTATCCTTTCTAAGATTAAAGAGTTTCAATTTTCAAATACCTTATTTTTTCCAATCAAACCTTAGTAAAAAGGTAACAGGAGAAAACTAACCTTATTACCTTATTAATCAATATTGAAAAAATTCCGCCATATTTTGTTTCATTAAAATCCTGATTAGCTAATTTAAATGTGCAAATTACATAGAATGAACTAAAATAAAAACCTTTTGAAAAATCATCGATAACTATTGGGTCAAGTATTCCTGAATTAAAGCATTATAGCATTATAGCAGTCTCCCATTCCCGCATTTCTTTCCAGGTTAAAACAATATGAAATAATGGAAACCTTTCAGTTGAACCCACCTGTTGAAAAGGAACAATTTACTACCTTTGAGCTGCTTTGGCGAATCGGTGTTAAAGCATTGATTTTCTGATGAAAAAAATAAGTTAAACAATAAAAACTACTCACAATGTTTATTAGCGAAGTAAAAGCAAGAGAGATCTTAGACTCACGTGGAAATCCAACTGTTGAAGTTGAAGTAACACTTGAAAGCGGCGCATTTGGCCGTGCTGCAGTTCCATCGGGAGCATCAACAGGCGAAAACGAAGCCCTTGAATTGCGGGATGGCGACAAAAGCCGTTACCTTGGAAAAGGTGTTTTAAAAGCCGTTGAAAATGTAAACGATATCATTGCCAAAGAAATTATTGGCATGGATGCCCGGGACCAGGTAGCCTTGGATAATAAGCTGCTTGAGATGGATGGCACCAAAACCAAATCGAAACTGGGCGCCAACGCCATGCTGGGAGTTTCACTGGCTGTTGCCAAAGCTGCTGCCGACCATTGCGAACTGCCGCTATACAGATATATTGGCGGTGCAAATGCCAAAACATTACCTGTACCCATGATGAACATCATTAACGGAGGTTCACATTCTGATGCCCCAATCGCTTTTCAGGAATTTATGATTCGCCCGATTGGCGCTACTTCTTTCCGTGAAGGCTTACGAATGGGGGCTGAAGTTTTCCATTCACTTAAAAAAGTTTTACATGATCGTGGATTAAGCACTGCCGTTGGCGACGAAGGTGGTTTCGCACCAAAACTCGATGGAACAGAAGATGCCCTGAACAGCATTATAGAAGCCATTAAAAAAGCAGGTTACAAACCAGGCCGGGCTGAAGAAGGAGGTGATGTTTCAATTGCACTTGACTGCGCTGCCTCCGAATTCTATGAGAATGGAATTTATAACTATGCAAAATTTGAAGGTGAAGGAGGAGCAAAACGCAACTCAGATGAGCAAACTGCTTATTTGGCTGAATTGGTAGCCAATTTCCCCATTGATTCAATTGAAGATGGTATGCATGAAGGCGACTGGGACGGATGGGTAAAATTGAACGCAACAATTGGAGACAAATGCCAGTTGGTTGGTGACGACCTTTTTGTAACCAACGTTGAATATCTGCAAAAAGGAATTGAACTTAACGCTGCTAACTCAATTCTGATTAAAGTAAACCAGATTGGCACTTTAACCGAAACACTTGATGCCATTGAAATGGCACACCGTGCAGGTTATACTTCAGTTACCTCTCACCGCTCGGGCGAAACAGAAGATTCCACCATTGCCGATATCGCTGTTGCTACCAATGCAGGCCAAATTAAAACCGGCTCATTAAGCCGCTCCGACAGGATGGCCAAATACAACCAACTCCTTCGTATCGAAGAAGAACTGGGCGCCAGCGCGGTTTATGGGTATAAAAAGGTTTACAGGAAATAATTTCTCTTTAACAATTCATAAATTAATAGACTGCCGGAAATGGTGGTCTTTTTTTGTTTTGTATATATTTACTGCATAAAAAAATTTATTTATTTTTTAAGCGCAACAATAATTCATTAATATTATGATTATGGATAAGAAAATTAGAAAGTACTTGTTTTTATTTTTTTTTGTTTTTGCGTTTGCAATGGTGAGTGCGTATGTTTATAAGCAAAGAATTGTAATTAGTTCAAACTTTCATGTTATAAACAATGAATTGCTGCCTGGAAATAATGAAACAGTGTTGGGTTTTTATTACAGATCAGATTCAACTTATTATGATACTTTGGTGAGTTTTGCGCATTTTGCCGTTACTGTAAATAATCATTCATCTTTTCGAATTGACAAAACGCTTTTTGATGATGTGCCGCAAAATCAGGATATACTTCTTTCAATTGAATTTTGGGGCAATAAATATCTCCGTAAATATAAAAATGACCCGTTACAAGAAATTATTAATGGTTCTTTGGATGAAAAACTTCAAAAAATGTATGATTCTTTATTAGACAGCGATAGAAAAATATATATCCGAATAAATCCGGAGATGGAACTTTGGTCTTTTAATTTTCCGTGGTACAATTGTTTTAAATATATTGAGGCTTATCGACATGTGGCTTTGTTATGGAAAAATAAAAATTTAAAATTTATATGGGGGCATTCAGGATTCAATGGAGCTGAAAGGTATTATCCAGGTGATGATGTGGTTGACTTCATCAGTTTTACACTGTATCCGGTAAATAACAACCATAGAAAGGAAGTTTATCGGAAATTGCACAATATGCGTTTTTTGGATAAGCCGATAATGATTATGACTTCTGAAAGAGCAATTGATAATAAATTGACATATAATTTCGTAAATGCAGGAATTGATACAATCTCTAAATATCAAAATGTGGCATATAATGAAAGTTTATGGAAAAATTCCGACTTGGTTATCAAGGATAAAAAGTTTCATATTGGGTTACACGATCCAAGGAAATTACTTCTATCTGATCCTGCCATTTCCATAGAACATGTTTTTGTTAGTTTCGATCATTTACAATCCGGAGAATTAAAAAGGCGGTTAGATGATGTTTTTTCAAGGAATCATGATGCTATACTTACTGTTGAGCCCTGGAGTGAAAAGCCAGATTCAAACATATTGGTTAATATTATTCATGGAAAATATGACTCTATTATTCATCGGCTATATAAAGACATTTCAGATAAGAATCACACCATTTATCTCCGTTTTGCTCATGAAATGGAAATTCCGGTTACAAGATATCCCTGGCAAAGCCAGGATCCGTTAACATATATCCGGGCTTTTCGCTATTTTATGCAATTCCCGCAACGCTTTCCGGTTAATGTCAGAAGAGTTTGGGGTCCAGCGGGCGACAGCGGTTCCTCTGATTTTTATCCCGGAGATGATGTTGTGGATTATGTAAGTATTGCTGTTTATGCTTTACCAGATAAAAATATTACGGATTATGAGAAACAACATACCTTTAGCAGCATGTTTATATTTAAAACATCGAATATAAGATTTATAAACAAACCCATTTTTATTACTGAGTTTGGAGTAAAAGGTCCTGAAGAATATAAGGCCACATGGTTGGAAGATGCCGCGAGGATTCTAAATAAAAATCCGCAGGTGGTTGGTGTCAATTATTTTAATATGAGCGACACGCCCGGAGCATGGGGAGAAATCAAAGAACCTGACTGGAGTATTACATTAGAAACTTTGCACCGGTTTTTGGAAGTTTTAGACCGAGATAACTAATGAATAAACATTTATTAAACCGCGACACCATACAGTAAAATAATTTTGATTGTTACAGTTTTTGCTTGCATCCTCGATGATCATTTGGCATTGTTATGCAACTTATTATGGATGGGAACAATTTTTGAAGATAACGTTCAATTGCCAACATACCATTTATACATTCTCTCAACACCCTCTTCAATTTCGATTTTATGATGCCAGCCCAAAGCATGTAATTTTGTTACATCGGTGAGTTTGCGCAAAGTTCCATCGGGTTTGGCAGTGTTAAAAACGAGATTGCCCTTAAAACCAATCTTTTCCTTGATTAAATAGGCCAGATTTTTAATGCTTATTTCCTTCCCTGTTCCAATATTAATATGTGTATTTCTTATTTCCTTCTGACTAAAATCGGCCAAATCAGAGAAATTTACATTTTCCATCACAAACACACAGGCATCTGCAAGTTCTTCGCTCCAGAGAAATTCGCGCAATGGACTGCCGCTGCCCCAGATTTCAACTGAAAAACCCTCCTCTCCCGAAATTTCAGGACCCCCAAAGGGAGAACGAATGCCATAATTTGCAAGTATTTGCAATATTCCATTGTTGGTGGATGTGCCATTAATTCCCTCTACCGGCCGTTTATTTAAATCATTTCTGATTGCGTCCCAATTATTATCCTCAAGGCATCTCCCAAGATAAATTTTTCGGATTAATGCCGGAAGTACATGAGATTTTTCCAAATCGTAATTGTCGTTAGGGCCGTAGAGATTGGTTGGCATTACCGATAAAAAATTGGTACCATACTGAATATTATAACTTTCGCACATTTTAATACCTGCAATTTTTGCAATTGCGTATGGCTCGTTGGTATATTCCAGAGGACTTGTCAGCAAACAATCCTCGGGCATGGGCTGGGGTGCATTGCCCGGATAAATACAGGTACTTCCCAGAAAAAGCAGTTTCTTAACACCATATTTATACGCATGATGAATGATATTATTCTGAATCATCAGATTTTCGTATAAAAATTGCCCCCGGTAAGTATTGTTTGCCACAATCCCGCCCACTTTTGCCGCAGCAAGAAAAACAAATTCAGGTTTTTCTGATTGAAAGAAATGATCAACAGCAGCCGGATCCATCAGGTTAAGTTCATTTTTGGTCTTGCCAATTAAATTGTTATAACCTTTCAATTTAAGATTCTTCAAGATTGCAGATCCCACAAGACCGGTATGGCCTGCTACATACATTTTTGAGTTTATTTTCATTTTGAATTACTCAAAATAATTAAGTGTCCGGTAACCGCCTTCGCGCAACCAGGCATCCTTTTTCATCAAGGCAACATCAGAATGTGTCATATCTGATATCAATCCTTTTAAATCATATTTTGGTTTCCACCCTAACTTCTCTCTTGCCTTTGTTGCATCACCAATCAGGAGTTCAACCTCGGTTGGCCGGAAATATTGAGAATCTACAGATATAATTGGATCTCCCAAAGTATTTAAAGAAATTTTGTTTTGAATACGTTTCCTTAAATTTTCAAAATATTGTTCCCCAACATGAGCGGCAAATACCTTTTCATCGATAGCTGTAACAAAACCCTTTTCATTTTCATTTTCGCCGGAGAAGGTAATTTCCAATCCCATTTCTTCACCTGCCATTTTAATAAAATCCCTTATTGATGTGGTGATTCCGGTGGCAATGACATAATCATCCGGAACCTCCTGCTGAAGGACCAGATGCATGGCCCTGACGTAATCTTTGGCGTGTCCCCAGTCACGGCGTGACGATAAATTTCCCAAAAACATGGTTTGCTGCATCCCTAACACGATTCGCGCCAATGCCCTTGTAATTTTGCGGGTTACAAAAGTTTCACCCCGTATTGGCGACTCATGATTGAATAAAATACCATTGGAAGCATGCATGTTGTATGCTTCCCTGTAATTTACGGTAATCCAGTAGGCATACAACTTGGCCACACCATAAGGGGAGCGCGGATAAAATGGCGTTTTTTCAGTTTGTGGGACTTGTTGAACCAATCCGTACAATTCGGAAGTTGAAGCCTGATAGACCCTTGTTTTGTTAACCAACCCCAGCAACCTGATTGCCTCTAAAATCCGAAGTGTTCCAATGCCATCGGCATTGGCGGTATATTCAGGCGTATCGAAACTAACTTTTACATGGCTCATGGCAGCCAGATTATATATCTCATCGGGCTGGGCTTCCTGAATTATCCGTGTCAGGTTCATACTGTCGGTCATATCGCCGTAATGCAAAATCAGGTTCCGGTTATCAACATGGGGATCCTGATAAATATGATCAATCCTTTCAGTGTTAAACATTGATGCACGACGTTTAATACCATGAACGATGTAATCTTTTTTAATCAGGTATTCGGCTAAATAAGCACCGTCCTGCCCGGTTATTCCGGTAATTAAGGCTGTTTTTTTTGACATCTTTTATTTTGAATATTTTCGTTCAAGATTTTACAAAGTCTTTAATTCTTTATTACTTCTCCTTTTCAATTATAAGTTCATAAATCTTTCCCCATTCAGGAATTCCTAACAAATTTCTGTCATCAATATATACATCAGCATATATTTTTCTGCTATATGTATTGTCAAATTCTTCGCCTTCAAAACCATTATTAACTGCATAAAAGGTTAATCCCCTTTTTTCACAGAAATGTATAGCTTCTTCAAGCTCCTTACCAAAACGATATGTCCAAAGAATAATTTTATGCCCTTTTTGTTGCAAAAGTATTAGTGTTTTAATGGCAAAAGGCAATTCTTTTCCAATTGCCGGATATTTATGTTTGACAATTGTTCCGTCAAAATCAACTGCAATAATCATATTTGGTAAATTATTAACTGTCTTATTTTTCAACAAATAAACGATATTTTTACTGTCCTTCACCCCTAAAAACAACTTTTATTGTTTTCAAAATAATTTTTAAATCCAGGGCTAACGACCAATTATCAATGTATTCCATATCCATTTCCATCCATCTGTCAAACGGAATATTGTTTCGCCCTGAAACCTGCCAAATACATGTAATTCCCGGATTAATGCTCAATCTTCTTATCAGATTCCTTTCATATTGTTTTACTTCTGATGGAATTGGAGGTCTTGGACCAACAATTGACATATCTCCGAATAATACATTTAAAAATTGCGGTAGTTCATCCAGTGAAGTTTTACGTAAGAATCTTCCGATTCTGGTAATTCGTGGATCATTCTTTATTTTAAAAACCGGTCCATCCACTTCATTTAATGCCATCAGTTTCTCCCTGAGTTCTTCCGCATTAACGACCATTGTCCGGAATTTAAAACAGTTGAATAACCGACCATGCCTGCCTACCCGAACCTGTTTAAAGAAAATTGGACCTCCATCTTCCAGCTTAATCAAAACGGAAATCAGCAACATAAAAGGAGATATCAAGATAAGGACTATTAAGGTTAATATGAAATCGAGAATAATTTTTACTTTCAGTGAAAAATAATTACCGGGAGAATTGATGAATGAGAGAACAAATTGCTGATTTACAAAAGTTACTGTTGGCTTTAATCCACTAAAACTCAATACATTGTTGTGTATATGAAATCCAACACCAATATCCTTACATTGTTTTATTCGCTCTTCAATACTTTTTGAGTTAAAACTTTGCTGACAGAAAAAAACCTCATCCACTACGTTACTGGTTATCAGGTTTGAAAAATTTTCCTTCTCAGAAAAAACAGGAAAACTGTTACTATATTTTTTAATCACTTTTTCTGAGTCGCTAACAATTCCGTTTATAATATATCCCCAGTCGCCGGTTTCAATGGTTTGATCAATAAACGGCATGGAGGATTCATCTGCGATAATAAATATCATCCTTGTATTATAACCCCTTTGACGAAAAAATTTCATCACCGATCTGGAACTTATTTTTTGCCATGACAATATGACAAAATTGAGCAGAGCAAACTTTAAAATAATTACACTGGTCAGGTAATCAAAACGAAATATTTCATTGAGCAAAATCAGAAGAAAAGCCCCAAGTGAAACCACCATTGCATATTGTTTTATAATATGCCTGTAACGCTGTATCCTGGCCATTTTACCCATTTCAAAAAATTCCAGCAGTACATACCATATTACACTGGTAATCATTGCAAAGAAGATGTAATCATTTTTACTGTTTGCAGAAACCACAGCAAATAAGTCGTAAATCCATAAAACAAGGAAAAAACTTAAAAGTGTCAGAAATACCTGAAAAATAACACTTAGTCTTTCTAATACAGGTTCTCGTCCTTTAATCATAATATGTAGTTTAGAGTTTTAAATCCATTAATTATTATATTTACTATGACAATTTACTTATTTTTTTGTCATTAAAAAATTATATTTTTTTTTAAATTTATCCTATTCTGATTAATTTTCAACTAAAAATATCAGTAACATTATTAAAAATAACATTATTCATTTTGTATAATTCAATGTTTGCAAATCTGTATTCTAATTAGTCATAGGGAAGGCACTAAGTATGCCATATATGATTAATTTCTATAAATCAAAATATTAGTACTTAATGTGATTATAAAAACAGCCCCAATATGGGACAATAGTTCTCAATTTTATGTAATTTAAATTCATGGGGTTTGGGAACTGACTTTAATTGATACTTTCTAATTTTTGTATTAAAGGAGTATTTAATGAGGAAATAGTTGTTGTAACTGATATTCCATTTGACGAAGTTAGAAGTAATTTAAAATATTCATAATTCTGCGGTATTGTTAAAGATATTACAGGACCATCGCCAACGTCCTTTACAGCGAGGTAATTACCAAACTTATCACATTTCACCAGCGACCAATGAAATTCATAACCTTCAACCTGCATTCCATATTTCCAACCAGTAGCAGCATTATGTACCACTGCATAATATTCATAAGTACGGTTATCATAAATAAGTGTAGCTGGCCTGAGAATTTTAATCACAGAATTATCAACCTCAACGGACGAATCCTGCAAAGCATTCATCAATCGGAAATATTCATTTTTATATCTACCTTTTCTATCAATTAATCCGTTAAATGTCAATCTGTTGCTTTCGTGTATGTCCTTCCATGATGTGATGATGAATGATGGTCTTTTTTCAAAAATATCCGGTTGTATCAATGTGTCAACATCAATTTCACTGAATATGTAATTCATCTTTTTACTGTTAAGGAATGCAGATAATGAATCCAAATATTCATCATCTTTTACCACTAATCCAATTCCGTCTATACCTTCAATATTATCAATTAACATTCCGGAGTGATACGCTGAAAGCTTGTTCACTTCCAAATCAACAATTATTGGTCTGGTAGAATCTATTTTTTTTATTTGACTAATCAGGTCCTTTAACCATATCAAATAAGCCCTATTCTGATATTGTAAACGAGGCTTAAGAAAAAAATCCTTCTGGTTGGTCTGAACATCATTCTGTATATTCCAGGAAATTATCCAATCGTACTTTTTGTGACTGTTTAACCTTTTTAAAATGTCACTCTTAAGCTGAATCGCCTGAAGGGAATCGTTTATAAAATCAAGATACGAGGGAATCCAAAAGCCGAAAGCCACTTTGAAATTATACTCATTTGCAATATTTAAGAGATTATAACTGTAAATTGAATTTCCCTCAAATTTGATGGTGTTTATTCCCAGTCGTTTTATTTTTTCAAATTCCTTTTCCAGATTTTGCCTGTTCAGTACATGATAATCCTTTCTCCAGTCGTTTCCTTTTTGAAAATAAACACCCTTTAAATCTGTTAAATCCGTAGTTTTTGGCTGATATTCCAGTATTTTTGTTGAATTAATTTTGGGTAATGCAGAGAATACATAATCAGGCACTTCCTTTGAGGTGAAGGAATTTTTAATCACCTGATTTTTTGCGATGGTCCAGTCAAGATATCCGCTCCGCAATAATCCTTTCGGCCAGTTTTTATCTACTTTACTGTTAAAATAAATGACCGATTTTATTTCATCATATTTATTTTCAATCGAATTAAAAGCATCAGAAATCCAATCTTCCTGCTGTTTTTCTTCTTTTAACGACCCAAACTCAGAAATCATTACCGGAGTTGAGGGCAGATTGTTTAACTCCTGGTGAAAATGATAATATAAACTGTCAAAATTTTGCCATTGCCCATCTTTATTTAAACTTCCGTAGTTCAGAATATTTACCCCTACCCAATCCAAATATTCCCGCCCCGGATAGAACTCAGCTACGATTTCCGGTTTACTTGGATTCCAAACCCAAATTACATTGTTTGCTTCAATTTTTTTAAAAATCTCATAAGCATGTATCCAGGCATTTTTAAATAATACTGATGCACTGTCACCTTGAACATTCCAGGGATAAAATGGATTATCAAATTCGTGTGCAAATCTCAAAAAAACCGGACGTTCAAGGTTTTTTAACTTTTCAGCAAAACTGGTTATAAAATCATCAAAATACCCTTCTTCAATAAGTTCAAAAACATGTTTATCCCCTTCAATTTCATCCTGAAATGAGTTAGTCCAGGGTTCCCATGTTATCATTGGGATTGATTTCTGATAATATACAGAATCTAATAATTGCTCCGGAAAATTTGAATTGATGTCCTTTTCCCAGGCAATATAAAATGAAATGATATCGAAGTTTACGCCAATTTGTTTTGATAAATCTTTTACATTTTTGAGAGCAGAAATTCCATTGTCGATATGTGGAGCAAAAACTCCAATATAATTAACCACATTTTTATATTGCGGTTCAGGTCCTACCCCTGCCCATTTCACATATTCCGCATAATAATGAATACTTCCGAACATAGTCAACAAGACTAAAACCAAAGGCAGCGCTGTTTTGTGCCAAATCTCAAATGCATAATTTTGAAAAAAATTAACGAATGATTTGCCAGTAGCTTTTGGATTAAAGCTGAGTTTTACAGGTTTGGGGTTTTGATAAGCAAATTTCAGTGTATAAAACATCAAAGACACATTTAGCAATGCAAAAGCTGACATAAAAATGGAAAAGGGAGTAAAATCATGTCTCAAACCAAAAACAATTGCAAAAATGGAAACAAAACCTACAACAAGGTTTGGAATCAGTATCTTCCAGCTTGTAAGATCCTTATCATCTTTTGGTGTAGGCAGATACGGTACTTTTTTACGAATAATGGTATAAATAAGTCCTATGATATAAACCCACCAGGTACATGCAAGCAATACTCCGCCCATGAGGTGTGTACCACGTTCGCTTTTATCTGTCACCCAACGCTGAACATAAAACCGGATTCCCAAAATGCTGGTCAGTACCGGCAGAAAAATTAAACCAAAATTAATGACATTGCCTTTCCAGGGTGTGGTAGCAGTGAAAAGTGAAATAATCGGTATTAAAAAACTAATCAGGTAAAATATTCCGGAAAGATAATGTAACGGTAAAATCCCAAAATGAATTCTTTGCCGCCATGTAAAGCGCTTAAAAAGTTTTGGAAACACGGCAACCAGTAATTCAAGCGTCCCTCTCGACCATTTCAATTGCTGTTTGTAATAAGAAGTCAACGACGATGGGACTAATCCTTTTGTATAAGTTTGCGGCACATAAACTGATTTCCAGCCTTTGGCAAAAAGCTGCATGGCTGTGTGCATGTCTTCTGAAAGTCCCGGGGCATGACCGCCTACAGAATCAAGCGCCTTACGTCTGAAAACGCAATTAGCGCCAATCGCGTTTACTGTACCATAAGAATTCATGGTCATCATAATGGGGCCGTAAAAATGAAAGGTTTGTTCTGCAGCGCCCTTTGCCACCGCAGATTCTTCAATATTGTAATAAGCCTGAACGGTTTGCACAAAACCGATTTGGTCATCTTCAAAATATGGAATTACTTCATCCAGAAAATCGGGTTTTGGAACATGATCGGGATCGAGAATCAGACAAATATCACCCGTTGCCTGCTTCAGTGCGTTGTTGATATTGCCGGCTTTGGCATCAATCCTATTGTTTCGGGTAACATGAACAATTCCATGTTTTCTGCAAAACTCTTTAAGGTAAGAATCATTTGCCTCATCGCATAAATATGTTGTATGTGGATATTTGATATTTTGGATGGCAAGCAAAGTTTCTGTAATCATCTCATAAGGTTCACCCGGGAAAAAGGTTGTAAAAACATCTGCCGTAAATTTTTTAGTAAGCACAGGTTTTTTCGGTACAGAGATATCCCAGTAATGATACCAGATATAAATTACCCTTAAACTGTCAAATACCAGAGGGCCAATCAGTAACCAGTATAGAACATGATTATCTATTAATTCAGGTTTTAAGAACCAACAAAAAAAATTAATAATGGTTAGTAGTCCGAGGAGGATCAAAATCCTAACCGTGAGTTTTTCCCTTTTTGTGGGTTCTTTTAATATATTTTTATTACTCATTTGGGATTTAAAACGTAAAACGGAATGTTAGTTGTTGCAAAATAACCTTGCCTGTCATAAGCATAAGCGAATATCCGGTATGGACCCTCAATAACGGGTGTAAGGAAAGTTGCTTTTGTATTTTCAAAGCTTTTGAAATAATCAACTTTTTTGCGCGGATCCAGAACCGTTACAGAGTCATCTCTGTCCCATATCTCGGGATAAATTTCCCAACTTATATTAATACTATCAGTATTAACATCATTCATTTTTAATTCAGCATATTTGATTTCATTCGGGGAAAAAACGAGGTTGTCCGATGCACCCAGCTTATCTACCAACATATATTCAAGGCCAATTAATTTTTGAGGGGATTCCGAATTATTCCAGAGTTTTCCCAGCTCTTTGATTATTTCTGATTTGAAATTATCCTCAAAAAGACTAAACCAGGTATTGGTACGTTCATGTTTATTCCCCCAAAAAAAGACTAATGAGCCAAAGCAATCTTCTGGATTAATTTCTGATATAATTTTTTTATACCTACTCTTAATTTGTTCTGCTTTTTTAGCACTGGTTGGTTCTATTGGCGCCCCCCAGGAGGTATATTTAGTTTCCCAATAGCCATCAGAACCCCATTCACTGATATAAAATGGAAATTGTCCGAAAATATGATTTATTACATTAATGTCATTCTTTAAATTATTAATACCTCCAAATACATTAATAGATACTAAATCCAATTCAGGAGAAAATATCCTGATGTTGACATATTGTTGTATTAATCTAAAGTGCCATAAAGCAGTTAAAACAGGATGATCTCTATCTTCATTTTGTATAATCTCAACACAATCATTAAAAGTGGAGGTAAATCTTAGTCTGTCTAAATTCTGCCGTATAAAATCCTTCCAGTGAACTCTTGGGTAATTCAATTCATTACCTAAATTCCACATTAATAGTGCAGTATGATTTTTATATTTATTAACTAAAACTTTTATATTCTGTTTTAAAACCTTGTTTTCTTTCTCATCTATATAATTGCCATATCTGGTATATGCAGGAATTGGAATATCAATAATAACGGCTAAATCATATTTTGCAGCTTCATCCAAATTTTCCTGAAGATTTATCGTATCATACAATCTAATGGTATTTCCTCCAATTTCAGCAAGTTCCTTTAAATTAGAGCTCCCGGCAGCACCCTTTATAAAAAAAGGAGTTCCGTTTCGTATTAACAGAAATCCATTTTTAGTTTTTTTTATATATACGCTTCTGTTTTGGTCAATGATTTTTTCCGTGTGAATATGCCGCAAGCAAAATAATCCTAAACAAAACAGAATAAAAATCCCCAATATAAATGTGGAAAATACACCTATCTTCATAAAAGCGCCGTAAATATAAAAACAAAATTTATTTCAAAAATAACCAATAAATTTCAAAAAAAATCACATAAATCTTCTATTTATTTCAAGTTACAAATAAAACAAATTTTTGGCCCTGTTTTCGCTCACTGAATTGAAACCAGATATAAATATTTACATTCTTCCTTTGATATTTTTATAATGTAAATAGAATATTTCTAAATTACTTAAGGGTATTGTTTAAAAAATACTTATTATTAAATTTGTCATCACAAACCCGTTATTAAAACTGTTGTAGAACAGACGCTTTTGGTTTCCTTATTTATAAAATTCATAAGTAAGGTTTCAAAAGTAACTTATTAGAAAAATAAATAATTGAAGCAGAAGGCTCAATTGCGTTGTGTTAAAAATAGAATAGGTTTTTACAAACCCACTGGTTGAATTTACTTACAAACCCATCCATCCAGTTCAGAAACATATTCGAAATGAATATCACATTCCGCTTTTTTTAAGCGGTTTCAATTTTTGTTGTCTTGTTTGGTTTGATTTCAGGTTTGATAAATGATCATTAAATCAATTTTTTTGGACGTTTTTAAAAATTTATGTCATGCTAATCTTAAAAATGAATTCCTCACCAGAAGTGAGGTATTTGCGATTCATCGTATGTGATTTCTTTTTCAAAATAATTCTGTTTTGGTTGAAAACCTTACGTCCATTCTACATTTTTGGTCGTATAAAAAGCAAAGTGCCTATGAGTTATTCAGCACTATACCTATTTGTAAATCAGCAAATTATTTAATATGGAAAATTAGTCTCTTCTACCTTTGTCATTGAGATTTGAATTGAATTTTTGGACGCTTTTAATTCATAATAAACATGATTAATATTTTAGTAAAGGAGTTCCCAACTCTTAAGAAGAGTATTGGGACATTGTTGAGAAATAGTTTTATTCCGGGAAATGGATTTCGTAATATTTTCTTAACAGTTTTGTTTCTTTTTGTTACCTGGTTAGGAGGTGCTACGACTTATTATGTGAGCAATTCTGGAAATGATTCCAATCCTGGAACCAGTGAAAGTTTGCCCTGGAAAACTTTATCAAAGGTGAACAGTTTCACTCCTAAACCGGACGATCAGATTTTATTTAAAAGGGGTGATACCTGGACTGGCACAATTATCGCTAAAGCATCTGGCACTGCTGCCAGCCCGATTGCCTATGGAGCTTATGACACCGGTGAAAATCCAGTAATCACAGGCTTCACTCCTGTAACAGCGTGGACAAACACAGGTGGCAACATTTGGGAAAGCACAAACGCAGTTTCAACACTTACAACTATGAACATGGTTGTTATTGGTGGGGTAAATACTCCAATGGGCAGAGAACCTGATACAGGGTATTGGTATTTTCAAAGTCATGTTGACGGAACTACTTCGCAAATAACAAGTACTTATTTAGATGGTGTAATTAACTGGACGGGTGCAGAGGTAGCTGTTAATGTTTATGCCTGGGAAACAAG
>Ga0100399_1001803_pt1 | contig 15648 bp, 12 predicted proteins | sample CryGeymeta201523_FD_81545 | JGI IMG/M metagenome (GOLD analysis project Ga0100399, IMG submission 81545) | Groundwater microbial communities from Crystal Geyser aquifers in Utah, USA - Crystal Geyser metaG 2015-23 | ecosystem: Environmental > Aquatic > Deep subsurface > Groundwater | place: USA...
AATGGCATCGTTGCCCGTACCAGTTGTCACCACAGCCAAGGTACCGTCTACGGTAGCCGTGATAGCGCCCGTGGCTGCACCAGCAACGACAGATTTTGCCGTGCCAGAGATGTCACCAAGGTTGACGTTGCCCGCACCGGTGATCGTTACCGTTTCAACTGCTCCGAACGTGCCACCGGCAACGGTCAGGTTTGCACCGGCTGCAATGGTGACGGTCTTCGCGCCTGAGGCGGTGAAGTCGATATCAGATGCGGCGCCACTGGTTGTCACGTTCAACGTGGCGACTGTTGCACCCAGAGTTACACTGCTAGCGGCTTTCATGCCGTCAACGTTCAGCGCCAATGTGGTTGCGGTAGACGTAACTGCCGTCGCGCCAGCACCATTTGCCAAGTTCAGTGTAGCCAGCTTGTCCAAGGAGGAGCCTGCACCCAAGGTAGCACCATCAAAGCCGTTCAAAGTGATCGTAGTCACCGACTTTGTCGCGTTGTCGTCAACGACCACGGCACCGAAGTCAGCGGTAACGTTCACGTCCGTTGTCGTTGTGCCTGCAGCTCCTTCAGTTACGACTTCGGTGAACTTGGCATCAGCAGCGGCGTCGTTGCCTGCAGCGCCTGCTGCACCATCAGCGTCGGTACAGGCGATAAGGTTGGTTTTATTACCGACCGTTGTTGCCGTGAATGTTACGGTTGAACCGGAAACTGCTGCAGATGTCCAGCCTGCCACCAAAGTGCCGGTGTAAACACCATTGGCAACAGGGCCACCTGCCGCCTGGGTATCAGCCTTGGTTAAGCTGGCGATGGCAGCAGCCACCTCAGCGGCAGTCAAGTCTTTACCGGCAGTGAAGGTCAAATCAGTGCCCACCGTGCCGCCACCCGTTTCATCAATCACAACGGCCTCACCCGACTTCAGGGCGCCAAATGTAATCACAGAGGTTTCGTTGGTAGCACCTGTGGTTGCACCCGTGAAATCGTTGGCAACAGCTGTTTGGGTGATCGTGACCGCAGTGGTTGCGTCACCTGCGACGGCTTTGTACGTGCCTGCCGTGATTGTGGCAGTGGCACCACCGGCCACAGCGGTGTTGGTGAGGTTGGCATTGATCGTAACCGTGCTGCCGCCAGTGACTGTTACGTTACCTGCCGTGGCAGTAGTACCGTCAGAGGTCAGGTTTTGTGTTACGTTGACAGCGCCGCTGGCTACCTTGGCGGCACCGATGGCGATGGCACCTGAGGTTGCTTTTGCCGTTGTTGCAATGACATCAATCGTAGTGCCACCGTCAACAGTGATCACACCAGAACCTTGGTTTGTGTCGGTGACGGTGATGGCGCCTGCGGCGTTGCCGGTCGCAGCACCCGTGCTGACGGTGATGTCCATGCCTGCTGTTGCGTCAGAAACTGTGACAGCGTTGCCACCCTTGACGACAATTTCACCGGTTGCACCAGAGACGTTAACGTCAGTGGTTGCGGCAGCCTTGGCTTGCACTTCCACGGCTTGGGTCACGTTCAGGGTGGTCAGGCCGGAGACGGCGCTGACGTCGAAGATGGTTGCAGTGCCAGTGATGTCACCGACATTGCCAGCTGCGCGTACGTTCATCGTTTGAACATTGGAGATCGTCACGCCTGTGGGGATGGCATCCAAGCTGTCTTTGCCGTCATTTGTGGTATCGCCGACAAAGAGCAAATTCATTACGTTGGTACCCAGACCACCGTTGATGGTGTCCAGTGCGTTCAACGTGGTGTTGGCCGGTGTGACCGCATCAACCAGTGCATTGATGGTGTCATTGCCGTCCGTACCTGTCGAATTGGCAGAACCAACCAGGCCAGGCATGGTGTCCACACCAGTAGTGAGCGTGAAGGTCTGGCCTAAGTCGCCAGCTCCAGGGGTACTGCCAGCCACTTGCTCATCTACAGGAACAGTCGTCACAGCCAAACCTTCTGCAGCGCCATAGCTCAGCTGGTGGGTGACAGGGTCCAGCCCGGCGTCTGCAAATGCCGCCTTCATCGAAGCGTCGGTCCAGCCCACTGCCGGCTCATCGGCCTGTAGTTGTGCCAATTTGTCGGCAAAGTAGGCGCTCACGTCGAATGCATTGGAGGGGTTGACGTTTTCAGCCCAACCGAACATGGCAAAGTGGTCCCAGATGGTGGCAATGCCTGCGTCTCTGATGGCCAGCGCGATGGAGTCGGCAGTCCAGTCGGTGCGGCCGTTTACGGCCGTTGCATTGGCTTGAGCGGCCTTGGCTGTCAGGTACTCGCCTGCGTTAAAAAATTCATTGGGGCTAGTGCGCTCAATCAGACTGAAAGACTGGAAATGGCTGTATGCGGTGTAACCCGCCAATTCGATAGCGGCATCCAGCGCAACGATGTCCGAGTAGGTGTTTTCACCGGAAGCCACAAGCTGTGCAAGCTTACTTTGCAGGTAGTACTCTTTGCTGAACCATGCAGGAATTAACATATTAGGATTCTCCAATAACTAGTTGATAAAAAAACTGATGAAGTATAGCGTCAAACAATTGCACGACCAAACCACACTTCAAATCAAGCCGCAATGTTAGGTGACTCTCCCAGCGACAAATTCAGTCTAGCTGAAAATTTTGGGTAAAACACCTGTTCTCTCTTGATTTGGCGACAATGTTGCACAAAGGCAACGCTGATAGGCCAAGCATGCGTACCCAAGTCAGGGATTTTCATCTGGCAAGATGGCCACCTATAACTGCGGCGTCAACAACGCAATAGCTGCAACCAACGAAGACAGCCTGTGGGTTGCGCAATGAGACAGTGCCTCTTCATGCCCATTCACCAAATAATGGCACCGCACGCCTGCACCGGCCTTGAAAGCGGCCTGCATGTCGGAATCTTTGTCGCCGATCATGATCGATCGGCTCAGATCGACGCCGTGGATTTCAGCAGCACGCAGCAACATGCCCGGATTTGGTTTTCGATCGAACGAGTCAATCTTGTACGGTCCGATTCCGTGCTCTGGATGGTTGGGGCAATGAAAGACAGCCGTAAGCGGCGCGTGCTCGTGCTCGAAACGTTCGCACATCCATTTTGTGAGTGTGAAAAAATCGTCTTCGGTATAGTAGCCGCGGCCAATGCCCGCCTGGTTGGTCACCACAATCAGCAAATACCCCAGCCGTTTCGCCTCGCGACAAAGGTCAAATATGCCATCAATGAACTTGAAGTCTGCTGCCTTTGCGGTGTAGCCGGAATCATGGTTGATGACCCCGTCACGGTCCAGAAACAGGGCACGGCAGGCCAACATGGTCACAACCTCGCCAGTGTCGTTTGCGCCTGCGCGTAATCTTCAGGCACACCAATGTCGATAAAGCGGCCACGGGTGACAAAGCCGTCAAACCTGGTGTTTTGCAGATGCTTCATGAAAAACTCGGTCTCAACGGAGAAGGCTTGTCCCAAAGAAAAGCCATCGAGCGCGGTTTTGGGCAAGACGTAGCAGCCGGCGTTGATCAAGCCAGGCCCAGCCACACCTTTTTCATGGAAGGCGTTGATTCGACCATCAAGCATCTCTACCTTGCCAAAACGGGCGGTGTCAGGCACCTCGCGCACCACAATCACCGGGTGGTGCCCGCACTGCCACAAGCGCTCCAGCGCATCGACTTCAAGGTTCAGGTAGGTGTCGCCGTTGAAAATAAAAACGTGGTCTGCCGCGCACCGAGCCAAGGCCGCACGGATGGCGCCGCCGGTTCCCAAAGGCTGCAGCTCGATTTCGTGCACGAGTTGCATGCCAAGATAGCTGTCGCCAAAATGGGCCACGATTGTCTCTGACATGAAGCCGAGTGACAGCACTACCCGGGTGAACCCTTTTTGCGCAAGCATGGAAAGCAATATCTCCAGAAACGGTCGCCCGGCCACCGGTGCCATTGGTTTGGGCAAGTCTGGCACAACCTGGCGCAAGCGCGTGCCGAAACCACCCGCTAAAACGATGGCCTCCATCAGTTTGGCGCTTTGAAGATCGCACGCTCTACCAGGCCGCACAGGATGTGCCCCAGCACCAGGTGGCCTTCCTGAATCTTTGGCGTATCACTTGAAGGCAATTCGAGCAAATGGTCGCAGAGGTCTCGCATTGGACCACCGCGATTGCCGGTGAGGCCGATACAGATCACGCCTCTTGCGCGGGCTTCCTTGAAGGCAAGCAGCACATTGGGCGATTGGCCAGAGGTGGAGTAGCCGATGAACACATCACCCTTTTGACCGTGGGCCTGAACCTGGCGGGCAAACAGCTTTTCATAACCGTAGTCATTGCCAATTGCCGTCAAGATCGAGGTGTCGGTGGTCAAGGCCATGGCAGGTAAACCTGGACGATCGAAAGCGAAACGACTCACAAACTCGCCGGCAATGTGCTGGGCATCTGCGGCACTGCCGCCATTGCCAGCAAGTAATAACTTGCCGCCATGTTGCAGGCAAGCAATGCATGCCTGGGCAGCGGCTTCAAGGGTCTCCAGCAGGGCGGCATCGGTCAACATGGCAGCCATGACGCGCTGCGCCTCGGTGATTTGCTTTGAAATATAGTTTTTCATGCGATCCGCCAGGCTTGCGTTCCGTGTTTTGTGAAATGGCAGTTGCTGACCTGCCCCTCAAATTGATTCAACGTGCGGACCACGTCCATGCGGCGCTCTGTTGGCACAAAAAACATCATGAAGCCGCCACCTCCGGCGCCAGACACCTTGCCGGCCAGGGCACCTGCGCTGATGACGGCGTCGTAAATGGCATCGATCAGCGGGTTGGAGACTGTTTTGGCGGAGCGCTTCTTGCTGTCCCAACCGGCACGCATGCTGTCAACAATGCCGGTGAAATCCCCTCTTAGCAGGCACTCTTTCATGACCAGCGCCTCTTGCTTGATACCGTGCATGGCTTCTATCGCGGCCGTGCTACCGGATGTCACATTGTTGCTTTGGTCGGCGATGATCTTGGCCGATTCGCGTGACACCCCGGTATAAAAAAGAACCAGCGAGGCTTCGAGCTCGCAGAGGACCCAGTTTTTGATACGCAAGGGGTTAATCACAGCCCTTTCGTCCGCATAGAATTCCATAAAGTTGAAGCCCCCAAAGGTTGCAGAATACTGATCTTGCCGACCACCTTGCAGACCGCAGTCCACGCGCTCGATTTTGAAAGCCAAGTGCGCAATGGCGTAGTCATCCAGCGGCAGATTAAGCAATTCGGCAAAAGCGCGGATCATGACGACCACCAGGGTGGAGGACGAGCCCAAACCAGAGCCCGCGGGTGCATCGCAAAAAGTACTCAGCTCCAACGGGATAGGCTTGCCACCGTTGTAGTGCTGGATCATGTGGTTATAAACCGCCTTGTGAAGGTCCAACTTGCCGTTGAGCACCAACGGCACCGCAAGAGCATTGACTTGTTCCGACTGTTGATCTGTCGCAGCGAAGCGAATGACGGGCTCGCTCAGCAACTTGATGACGGCATAGGCGTAGCGGTCAATGGTTGCGTTCAACACGTAACCACCATGGGTGTCGCAATACGGGGAGACATCTGTACCACCACCGGCCAGACCAAGTCGTAACGGGGCTCGCGCTCTTATTATCATTTGTTACATTTAATATGGGGTTGAAAAATCTGCATGAGTACAGCCCTACCATCACCTGTTGAGCGGTATCTTCCCTTTGGCAATTTCATTTCTCCAGTGATTCAGCAAATCACTGAACATTTGTCGTGCAGGTATCTCGGGCTTCCAGTTGATCGCAGACCTGATTTTGGTGTTGTCGAACATTTGGTAATCGGCATCAATAGGGCGCAGTCTGTCATCGTCGGTCATCACCTTGATGTCTCGGCGGGTGCTCATACTCAAAAGCAGTTCAATCACCTCTGGCAATTTGAAGACTTCTTCGCCTGCGATGTTGAAATAGTCACCGCACTTGATGTCGCCCCTCTCACTTGCCTCAAGCAGCAAGAAGTAGGCTCTGACGGCATCACGAGCGTCCTGAAAAGTTCTTGTGCTCGACAGGTTGCCTACCTTGATGACCGGTTCTTGATGACCCGCCTCGATCAAGGCGATCTGCTTGGCAACCGTGCTTTCAAAAAACACGTCGCTGCGACGCGGGCCGGAATGGGTTCCCATTCGGGTAACAAAGGTTCGCAGGCCATAAGCCTCCCCATAAAACTGCCCCAGGTAATCGGTGCCAATTTTGCTGATGCTGTAAGGACTGGCGCCATGAAAGACAGTGTCTTCCGCCAAGGGCACACCAGGCTTGGCCTTGCCATACACCTCGCTTGAGGAACAGACGTGAACCACCGGGTTGTAGCCGTCAGATTCTTTCAGTTGCCGAATGTTTTCGAGCAGATTTGCAGTGCCAATGATATTGGTCTGCAGGGTTTCAATCGGGATGTTGAATGATGTTTTTGGATAGGATTGGGCGCCCAAATGAGAAATAAATTGAGGCCTTGAGTCGCGCAGCATTCGAGCTATTGCTGAATAATCATTCAAATCAGCGTAGTAGAGCGTGATTCGGTCTTTATTGTTGATTCGACTTGTCAGGTGAAAAAGATTGTCAATTGGCTCTTGCCAGCGCATCATGCCAATAACATCCAAATCGGTGTTTTCCAAAATATAGTCAGCCAACTGAGATCCCACTTGGCCTGTTATTCCCGTAATTAGAATTTTCTTAATCATCTAATTTCTCTAATATTTAAAATTTAGTTACTGTTATTTCGATACTCAAACCGAGGAAATACCAAAGCCACGTGCTTTCCAATAGCAATGAATCTTTTTTCAACAAGCAGCCAACTGATCGTGCCTGCCAAGATGGCAAGAACACTGGCAACAATTACGTGCGCACCGCCCGTCAGGTTTGGCAAGAATTTTGACAGTAGTTGTTGAATGGGGAAACCCCAAAGAAAAGTGCCATATGAAACATCGAAGGGGAGTCGAATGTTCTGGACTATCCAGGGCCGTGTAGCCAAATACAGTGCGAGCGTGAATGAAGTAAGGAAAAAAGTGTGTGTTCCGCCCAAGTTGTCTTTAAACAAGTATGCCAATAATGCAAAGCCTAATGGAAGGCTCGCATCGATAGTTATTTGAATTTTGTATAACGCGAAAAATGCACCACTGGCGAAGCAAAATGGCAAATATGAGAAATCTTCATTACCAATAGGCAGGGCGGTAAATATAATTCGAGTCGGCAAAATGGAATCAAGTATTATCAGGATTATCAGGATTGATGCCAACCTCTTTTCCAACAGGCCAACAAGAAATAAAGCTGCCAAGATTAAGTATGCGAATACTTCGGCAACCAAAGACCACAATGATGCATTGACGTTGTACTTGTAGTAATTTTCTTCAAATACGCCAGGTAGATTATAGTAACCCAAGGACTGGGTTCCCCATGTTTGCATGAGAATCTGATGCTTGAAATAGAGGAAGGTTTGCGAATTGGTGAAATAAGTTGCCAAGTCCAGACTGGTGGCGATCGGGCCAATGACGAAAACGCTGGCAAGCAAGACGAAGGCAAGGGCAGGCCAAATGCGAAAAAATCTGGCGACGAAAAACTGGAGTGCTGATTGTCGAGTCAGAAGGCTGTCTGTAACCAGCAATCCGCTCAGGAAAAAAAAGAACTTGACAGCCAGGGCTGCCGAGTGATGGCCTGTAAGTACATAAAGGCTGTCGTCAAAACCTGGAGCGGGGGCTAAGGCAAATGAATGTCCATAAATGACAGTCAGTGCCGCCATCAAACGGAGCAGATCGAAGTTGTTGGATCGGCGCGCCAGGGCTTGGGCAACGCTCACAGACTTACCGAAAAAATGACCAACCTGAAGCGTCATTTTCTGGCAGTTTCCCAGTTCTTTTCATACCATTCGTAGGTAGAACGAATCCCATCCGATAGCGCAACTCGAGCAACAAAACCAGTCGACATGAGCCGGTCGAGGTTATAAAAGCGGACGAGTTGTCCATCGGGCTTGGTGGCATCCCATTCAACCGGGACACCCGTCATGGCGTGCAGTGTTTCGACAATGTCGCGAATGGGGTGGCGCATGCCACTGCCCATGTTGACCGCGCCCTCGAGATTGCGGAGGATGGCGACCAATGCGCGCGCCGTGTCATCAGCGTAGGTAAAGTCACGGATGGCAACGCCACTCCCCCAGACCTTGACCGGTATGCCGTTACGTTTCGCCGCATGGAATTTGGCGACCAGGGAAGGAATGACGTGGCCTTCCTCAACGTTGAAGCTATCGTGCGGGCCATACAGGTTGCCACTGATGACAAACGCGGACGACAGGCCGTACTGCTCCCTGGCTGCGTCAAGTTGCGCGAGCATCAGCCGCTTGGCGTGTGCATAAGAGTCTTCTGATGGATGCGGTGGCCCTAGCCAGACCTGATTTTCAAAAAGCTCTTCTTGTCCTTTGAGTTCCGGATACACGCACCCCGAGCCCATGGCCACAATCTTTTTCACACCCGCACGGCGTGCGTACTCCACAACATTCGTATTGATGAGGACGTTGTCAACCAGAATGTCGGACTTGTACCGCGTGTTGCCGCCGATGCCATGCACGCGTGCAGCTAGATGAAACACGTAGTCCGGTGCCGTTTTCGACATCAGTTGTGCCACTGCGCTGCTGTCGCGCAGGTCACAGTCCCGGCTTCCTACGCTGACAATGTTGACCAATCCGTCTTCAGCCAAAGCGCCTGATAGTGCGCGGCCCACCAGGCCAGTGCCGCCCGTAATCAAGATGCGCGAAGCTGGGTCAATTGTTGTTTTTGTGCTCATGGGTTCTCCATTCTTTTGCATGTCGGTAGCGATCTTTAAATTTGCTGATGTAAGAAGCGTTCTTCAGGGTTGAAAACACCAGCAAACCAAAAAGCTTGATGGTGTCAAGCCACGATACCTGCAAAAGCGCTTTGCCGACGTCCAGCCAACTGGCGGGCTCATACAGGAATCGGATCACGTCCGAGCCCATCAACGTGGCCAATGCAGATACAGGCTGGCCGCTCGCGCGAAACAAGCGATATTTGGTTAGCATGAACTCGGCTTGTGACCGCGCTGACTTTACCCGGACGCGCGACGTGACTTCATGTTTACGAAATCGGCTTAGCGCCTTGTGCGTAAACACCACCCGGCCTTGCTTTAGCACGTCGCCAACAAATAGCCAGTCACCCGTCAATCGCAAACGTTTCAGGAAAGGGGTAAACGCGGCCCTGAAGGCGTCTACAGTGAACAGCGCTGAGCTCATGTTGGGGACGATCTGTCCACGTAGCTGGAATCTGAGCAGTTCGTCCAGTCCATCTGCGCTGAAGTCGGCATCCCATCGGCTTTCTTTCCAGATATCGTGAAAGTAGCTGTCGGTGTCACCAATGACTCGGCTGGCTTCGTTAATGATGAGCGAACTGCAGTAAAACATCACCGCATCAGGTTCGGCCATTAGAGTCGCAACAGCTGTCTCCACAAAGGCGGGCTCAGCAACATCGTCACTTTCGCATACCCAGATGTAGTCACCAGTGGCCAACTTGCAAATACGCTCCCAGGCTGCGAAGGGGGTTCCAGAATTGCGCTCGTTGTGCAGGTACCGGAAGCCATGCAAAGCCTGTAGATCGCTGATGACAGTGTGTGAATCGTCGTCAGAGCAATCATCAATGACGATCAATTCAATATGACCATATGTTTGGTTGAGTATTGATTCGATTCGTTCACGAATATAGCGCCCATGGTTGTATGAAGGAACCAGAACGCTGACTTTTGGAGGTTGCGCATTCATTCAACCGCCTGAAGATTGTATATTTCGCGAATGGCTGGCCATTTAGATGCCCATGAATACCGAATCAGGCATAACTGACGCGCTGCATGGCCCATACGGTCGTTGAGATCCAAGTCTGTTAACAATTGAATACAGCGTTCGGCAAATAACTCGGGTGATTCCGCCACAAAGATGCTCACACCATCCGTATACGCCAAACCCTTGAACGCAATCGGTGACACCACACACGGACAACCAAGTAAAGCGTACTGATTCACCTTGCCTCGAAAGCCCGAGCCACCGAGTGCAGGCGCGATACTGACGCGCGCTTCGCTGATATGCGGCGCAATGCTTGGTACTTCTCCAACGAAGTTAACAGACTTTTCGCGGTACTTGGCAAAGGGCGACAAGTCACCGCGGCCGACCACTGTGAGCGTGTAATCGGGAACACGCGCCTTGACCAGTGGGTGAACATGCTCCAGATACCAGCACAAGGCGAGCACGTTGGTTTCAGAACCGAAGTAGGCCACATAAATGATTGAAACTGGTTTATTGGCAGCCTTGGTGGTTTTGAAATCGGGAGCAAGCGCTTCTTCAAACTCGAATTGAGACACACCGGTGTCAATTCCACGGACGCGCTTCAGGGAAGTGATTGCGCGCAAAAAGGCTGCGTCTGAACGCGACACACAGACCACTTCATCGACCTTTTGGATAAATTCAATTTCCTCCTCGGCCGCGCGTACTGAAGCGGCAAACTTGCGAAGCGGTAAAAAGCTGCTCAGGTGGAGGTTGGTACGAAGGTGAAGAAACAATGCCTTGGCCGCAGACTCCATGGGCGTAAAGATGACTTTCTTACCAATCTGCTTATAAGCGTCGATATGGTGACCAGATTGATGGAATTGAAGGTCAATCAGATCGTACGTCAAAGGTGCGCCACGCAATGATGCCAAGGTGGTAGGGCTAAAGTCTTCAACTGGCGAGAGATAGATATTGTGGAATATTCGATGCGCATCATCGAGTGACCAATCAATGGACGGCCGATGAAACGTGAACAGATCGAGCTGAACACTTGGGCATTGTTTGCGAATCAGCGCGTAAATATCCAGGATGCGCAGTCCGCCAGCGTGAGCGCGTGTTGGACAGTAAAAACTGACGAGAAGAATGCGAAATTTAGCGCTGTTTTGAGTGACTTTTCCTTCGTTCGCAGTCCTGTCAGGCATTGCTGGCGGCGCTATCGTCGTTGAAGCCAGTATCCGGCGAGGCTGCCGCCAACTTCGCGAAAGCAAAGAGACGAGCTTTGACCCCCACCAGACCAACTTGCGAAGCGGCGCCGTAAGCCGCCATGACTTTGAGTTATACAAGGCTGTCAACTCCATGTTCATGCTGTCAATCGATGCCTCGCGCGCCACAACTATTTGATTGAGTTGCGAAATTTGTTCATCGCGCGAAGCAATAACTTGATTGAGTTGCGAAATTTGTTCATCGCGCGAAGCAATAACTTGATTGAGTTGCGATACCTGTTGATTGCGCTCCAGTGATTGCTCTTGGAGAGCATTTTGTAGTTGTCTAACACCAGTCTTTTGGGCATCACGGTCAGCTACCAACGAATTGAGGGTTGTACTGAGGCTCTCTACAGCAGTCTCCAGTCTTTCGCCATGCGCGCTCAACTCTTTAACTACACCAGAGTCGCCTACGGGCTGTTGAAAGATTCCACTCTTCAAACGCGGGATTTCTTTGTCAGACGCGACGGCGATCAAATAGACCGCCTGTGGTGTGCCCGATATAACATTTAAATCCTTATCACTGATATCGTAACTTCCGATATCGCCAGAACCTTCCTCGCTCAAAACCAGGGAGCCATAAACGACGCGCTGCCCGTAGATGCAGTGATTCTTGAAATATTTCTTCAACAAGTTGCGAAATTCTTCGCGATAAAGTTCTTTTACGTGGAATTCATTTTGATAGTTTGGTTTTTCAGAATACTCATACTTATCAGGACAGGAGATAACCAGAAATCCATCCGGCCTCAACACCCGCTTGATCTCTGTCATCATGGCTTCATGTTCCGCATGGTGTTCGATGGTCTCGAAACTAACCACCACATCAACACTGACATCCGTTAACGGAATGTCAGCACACGAACCCTGACAAAATGTAAGATTTTCTGCTGCATATTTGATTTGTGCGTGCTCGACGGCTTGTTGCGATATATCAACCCCTGTAACTTTAGCAGCTGCTGAAGCAAGCAGAAAGCTACCGTAACCTTCACCGCTGGCAATATCAAGTACAGCCTTTCCGGCCACAAGCTCACGAGCGAGAAGATACCGATGCTGGTGTTCGAGCTCGATATCACCTTGGGCTTCACCAGGAACATAACGCTCACCAGTAAACTGCAGATCTGATATTTCTTTATTTGAGGTATTTTTCATCTGTCAATTCTTAAAAAATACTCAACTAATCGATCTTTTTAAGATCGATTGCCAACATTGGAATACCGATAAGTCCTGCAGCGACACTTGTTGACACCGATTGAAAGGCAAGCGCATCGTGAATCCAGTGATGCTGAACATGTTCATTCTGAGTGCCGTCCGCAATTGCCGCAGAGACAGAATAGTCGCCTGATGCTAGCCGTGGCATCTGAAATTTGAACGCTGCAACAATCGTGTCACCCGCATCACAGGCCACCGCGCTATCCATGTAACTGAGGTAAGTATTGTCACCAAACAGCGGCTGCCCCAACCTGTCTTTGATAAAGAAGCCAATAATGGGCGAGGTCAAAGCTTGCGCCACTTTGACCCGCACACGCAGTTCGACATCTTCTCCACCAACAATCCAACCCAGCGGATGCCCGCTTGCGTCCAAAAAGGCGACATCGATAATCTCTGCAAGGCGTTTGCCAAATGAGGCTGCATCCGGCATGAATTGAAACACTTCGATGTCGTTGCGCAGATTGGTGGTGTTCAAAAATGCCTGGCGCTGATCCCGACGTTGATGCTCGGCGACCTGTGGCTGAAGCTCACTTGCCTTTTGTTCAGCATGCGCACCTTGGTAAGCCTCGAAGAATGCTTCGAGATAGCGCTCAGTGACGTCCTTGGGTTGCCCCGTTTCAACGATTTGCCCCTTATCGAGCCAGACGGCCCTGTTGCAGAGGCTTCTGATGGATGCAGTGTCATGACTGACGAACAGCACCGTTCCCCGTGTCATGAAATCACGGAGAAACCGCATGCATTTTTGTGTGAAGAATGCATCACCCACTGCCAGCGCCTCGTCAATCACCAAAATATCGGCATCCACATGTGCAATGACGGCAAACGCCAGGCGCACCATCATTCCGCTGGAGTAGGTTTTAACTGGTTGCTCAATGAAGTCGCCAATATCTGCAAAAGCAACGATATCGTTGAAGCGAGCATTGATGTCATCGTTACTCAAGCCAAGCACAGATGCATTCATGTAAATGTTGTCACGCCCTGTGAACTCTGGGTTAAATCCAGATCCGAGCTCTAACAAAGCAGCAACGCGGCCATTGGTTATGATACTGCCAGCCGTGGGTGTCAACGTGCCGCAAATCGTTTGCAGCAATGTGGATTTACCTGATCCATTGCGCCCGATGATGCCAATGGTCTCACCCCGATTCACCTCAAAAGAGACTTCCTCGAGAGCCCAGAATTCACGAAAATACTGCCTGGGTGTTTGACCCAACAACCGCTGCAAACGCGGCGCAGCAAACTGTTTGAGCCGATCCCGCGGCGTGTCGTAAATTTGATAGCACTTGCTGAGATTGGTAACGCTGATAGCGATATCGTTAGAGGACATCAGCAAATCCCTTTCTGGTTTTCTGAAACCACGCGTAACCAGCCCAAGCTATTGCGGCAGCAACCAAAGTGTAGATGGCCAGCCCCTCCCAGTCTGGCAGTCGCCCCCAGATCAACACTTCTCGCGCTTGTTCTATGATAAAAGTAATCGGGTTGGCCATCAGCCAGGGCCTAAATTCGTTTGGTATCGAGGTGATAGGGTAAAACACAGGCGCAAGAAACATCATGGCAGTCGTAATGATGCCGATGGTCTGCCCAACGTCACGCAGAAACGCGCCCAAAGATGCGAGCACCCAGGCTAGTCCCGTAGTGAGGACAACAAGGGGCAAAAGGACCAGCGGAATGAAGATAGCGGTCAAGTGTAGGTAACCATTGAAAATGGCAAAGGCAATCAGCAACACGCCAAGACTGATGAAGGTATGAAAAAGTGCCGCACCTATAGCTACGACGGGCAAGATATGCAATGGAAAAACGACTTTCTTGACATAGTTGACGTTGGCCAGGATCAGACCAGGCGCACGGTTTAGCACTTCAGCAAACAGGCTATGCACGATCATGCCAACAAAGAGCACCAAGGCGAACTGGGTTTTACTTTCTTCGGCGCCAGCACCCCAGCGTGACTTGAAAATCGCAGAAAAGACGAAGGTGTATACAGACAGCATGAACACTGGGTTGAAAAAAGACCACGCCAAACCCATGACCGAGCCTTTGTAGCGCCCAACCACCTCACGCCTGGTCATTTGCATGATAAGTTGATGGTTTCGCCACAGGCTATTAACTAGCGAAACGAGGGAGGTCGGTTGATCTGCGTGAGGATTTACTGCTATTGGTGTTTTTGTCATGGATATTATATTTTTTTGAAAAGAATTGCGATCAAGAGCCCAAAATCACCCATTCTGGTCTGTCGATAGACGCCGCATCGCTTGATGCCAATCATTCGTGAAAAAAAATTCTGGGCCCGCACTCGACAAAATTCATCAAGCAAGCGCTCGGCGTCTGGTGCAAGATGATCCGACAAACGGCGCAAGGATGCCAGGTTCATATCTGTCCATTCGCTAAAGCGCCCATTGAACAACAACACAGCGCGTATGGCTCTAGCTACCCATGTGTTGTTGGCGCCGATCTGGTTGCTGCCATGAAGACGGTAGCGCAATCCAGGTTCGTGGTCATAGTAAACCTGCCCGCCACAACCAGTAACAACCAAATAAGTCCACCAATCGTGCGAAGCCACTTTCACTTCTGGTCCCGCTTTACGAAGTAATTCACAGGCAGCCTGATTGAATACCATGGTGTTACCCCCGGCTATGCTTTGTACGAGTGCGTTCGCGAAAGAAGGCTGCTTGGCAAACAAGGGCGAGAGACCCAACACCTGATTTTGCTCATCCACATTGCAGGTACGGGCACAATATAGAGCTGGCACGGTTGCGGGAACAGTATTTAGCCATTCAAGTGCACGGGAAATTTTGTCTGGGAGCCAAATATCATCCTGATCACTATAAGCGTAATATTTGGCAGATATTTTTGGATTGCAGACCAACGAGAGAAAGTTTCTGACATAACCTTGGCCCGGTCCTATTTCTATCGTGAATTTTTCTTCACCTATTTTTTTTTGATATTCTTTAATAATATCTTGAGTACCGTCCACTGAGCCGTCGTCTGATGCCCAAATTGACCAATATGGATGGTTTTGATTGACAATTGAATCGAGTTGTTCACGCAAGAAACGTCTCCCCTGCATAGTGCAGAGCAGAATAGCAACGCTTGAGTTGAAATTGTTAAAACTATTATTTATATAATGATCTTTAAACAATATTATTTTATTACTCACATTCTTAGACTCTTAATTAACAATTAACCTGATCGTTTTAATCGGTGCAATCTTCAGAGAATTATATTGTAACCCTGAAAATCCTTTACGATCGGCCTCAAGGTAGTAGAACACGGTTTACGTCAGCCACTGCAGATTCATCCGCGCCACCCAGCAACGCCAGCAGCCGCAGGCGAGACAGAAGGTACTGGTAGCGTGCCTGCGCCAGGTCGCGCTGCACGACCATGCGCTGTTGCTCGGCGTTCGAGATGTCGAGCACCGTGCGGCTGCCGGCCTGGAACGATTTTTGGCTCGACAGCACCATCTGGTCGGC
>Ga0100399_1001807_pt1 | contig 15633 bp, 10 predicted proteins | sample CryGeymeta201523_FD_81545 | JGI IMG/M metagenome (GOLD analysis project Ga0100399, IMG submission 81545) | Groundwater microbial communities from Crystal Geyser aquifers in Utah, USA - Crystal Geyser metaG 2015-23 | ecosystem: Environmental > Aquatic > Deep subsurface > Groundwater | place: USA...
CACCGTTTGTGCTGCCGCCTCAAATGTCTTGGTCTCCGAGGCTTGCTTGTCGCCAATCATGTCAATGCGGTCGTGGTAGATGTAGATCAGGCGATGGTCACGCACCAACTCCCTGCCCTTTTCTTTGCCCAAAGCCATCAGGTCTTCCGCTTTGACCGCCATGCCGCCAAAAGGCTTCAAGTGATCACTGCGCTGCTCCAGTGAGGCCACCAAATGCCCATCGGCCAGCACATCCAGGTTGGCACCCTCTTTGTACGCCAGGGTTTGATGCGGCAGCAATGCCGCCATACCCAGTGCGGTGTAGCTGGGCAAGACGCCCAATATGCCATCCAATGATGCCTTCAGGCGGTTTTTGCTGTTGATGTGTTGTGCCAGTTCCTGCGCTACTTCATACCGGAACGCGTCCGAGATCAGCACAAACACCCGCTTCACATTGCCATCAAACAGTGGCAACACCTTGCGCTCGAAGAACTGCTGCTGGGGGGTTACAGCGGACAGACGCCACGTCGTCAGCAAGCCCTGCGGCCCTTCTAGCACCTTGGCCCAGGCCAGGCTGAGTTGAGGAATAAACCAACCCGAGTACACATTCTCAATACTGGCACGCAACTCATGTAACACCGCCCAACCCATGGGTTCGACCGCGTCGGCCGCGGTGTGAAAGTAACGATAAAGCTGGTCAAAGCGGAACAGCTCGCCTTGGTACTGGCCATAAGCGGTGCCTGCATCGGCAAAACTGAATCCAGCTGCATGTGCAGCTTTCAATGCAAAAAAGTCAGCGGCAGCCGTCAACGCGTCGTAACACGCGGCCAGGGCACGTGTGCGTTCATTGGCGCTGGCAAGCAACGGGTTGGCCCAATGGCCATCGCGGCGGCGAGCCATCAAGGTACGCACCACGTCCATGTTGGCACCAGCACCGGCAACAATGCGGGTTTTGAGGTCCTGTACCACCCGCAATTCAATGTCTTCAAAGGTCATGCAGTCCACCAATTGCTCGGCAGACTGGCTTGTCAGCAGACTCATCAAATTCAACTCATCGGCGACGGCCTGTGCCAAAGCGTTGTAGTTGGCAAACTGCGCTATGTCCGAGCGCCACCGCCCCACAAACACAGACGCATTGGCCGCGAGGTTTTGCTGCGGCAATACCAAATGCGCCAACTGCCTGGGGGCATCACCGGCCACATTGCGGCAAAAGTCTGTCACCAATATGCGCAACAGCAAGTCACGCAAACTGGGGGTGGCATCCTGGTAACCCAACTGCGCCCGCACCTGCGCCCAAAAGGCTGGCAGCAGGTCATTTGCGTCAATGTCTTGCCAGGCTTTGGGCTGCGCATTCAAGTGAACCGCACCGTCTACCACCATGCCTGCATACAACTTTTGCAGCAAGGCAAACAACTCGGGCTGGTCAGCACGGGTCAACACCGCCAGCATCTTGGCATCCAGGTCAGCAGCGGTATCGGTAGGCAGCACCATGCGCTTGAGGCGGTCCACCCGATCTTTGGCACGCAAGAACTTGCTACGGTCTTTCAGGTGCTGCCGCAGGCTTTGCGAATTCAGACCCAGGTCTTCCAAAAGGATGGACGTGGAATCGGCCCGGAATGACTTGCTGCGCAGGCGCACGTCCAGCAGCCAGTCTTTGGTGGGTTCTGGCTCGGGTTTGACGCTATAGATTAACCAGCGCTGGCCAGGGTTGCAGTCGATGTCGAGCTTGATGCGCATTGCTGGTGTGTCATCCAGCCGGACCAGTTGCACGCCATCGAGTTGCAGGCTGTCCACAATGGAAACAAATTCAGCCTCCACGTCGTGCCAGAACACCACCGGGCGGGAAGTGAACAGAGCGGTCAGGCTGTCAGTGATGCGTTGGTGGCTCATTGCTATATTTCTGGTTGAACCAAGCGTCAGATTTGTGGCGGCTTGACATCGAGGTTGATGGCCTCTTGGGGCATATCGGCAGGAGCCGGATTTCGCGTAAATTCACGTTAAGCATGCACTTCAACTTCTGGCAAAGCCGCATTTCGTTTCATCATGACAATGATGTTTTCTAGCCTGCGCAAGAGGTCATCGTAGGTCATGATGTCAATCATGTTGGCGTACTTTCTTCGGATGATCTCGAAATCAAAGCGCTGCTCACCCGAAAAGTCGTCATCACGCCCGAGCAAGATCATTGCTTTCGGGTTGGTGATCTTCAGTTCCATTCCAGAGGGGAGTTCACTGTTGCGTTTTTTGGATATTTCCAGCTCTCCAGCCTGACCCCACTTGCTCAAATGAAAAAGGTATTTCTCCGCTTGCATCACCGATCCAGCAAGTTCGATGCGCGGTGTATGGTTGCCTCGGTATGTGGTGCGTGACAGTAGGGCATTGGCGAAGGGCTTCTTGACCTCAATGATGTCAGTATTTCCATTGGCATCTACCAACATCAAGTCGATGTAGCGATCAGTCACCTTGCCATGTTTTGAATAAAAGTCTTTGATGTGCACGTTTTCGAGCACAGCGATGTACTTTGGGAAGACAAATAGTAGAAGATCCAGAATCCTCTTTTGCCAGTCCCTCTCTGAGTAACTATCGACATCCTTGAGCATCCCATCCAGCTCACTGTGTATGTATTCGAATTTCTGCAGCTCGAAATTTTCCAGGATGCTGTTTCTGGATTTGGGACTAAGGCGTTTCTTCCTTGCCAGATAACTATTGAGTTTGCCTTCCGCGTCTGAAATCGTTCCAAAGTAATCTTTGAGAACCCGTGAGATGCGTGATCTGGCGTAGTGGGTCAGTTCAGTGGATGTCGGGAAGGTTTGGATGAGCTGTTCAAAATCGACCAACGGAATCGCGCTTTCGTTTTCACCACCGACAATGATCTGTTCATCGATCAATTCATCAATTTTTCGAAAAATAGAAATGTCACGGTTTGCGATGAATACTTGAGGCTCAAGCTTCATGGCCATGTCAAGCAGCAGGTCGCGCTTCAGTCCAAGAATGGCTTTATCAATCCTGAAGTAGCCATCTTCGGTTGTCGCCAATTTGAAAATGTGCTCTGCCTCATCGTAATCACCGGTTTGCTGGGCCGGTGAAAGGAGATCGCCCGTGGTGAAGGTAAACGTCCGGCGTAGGGTAACTTCGCCGTCCTGTTTGAGCTTTTCAGCAAGCCACTGTAGTCCGCCAAACCGATCTGACACATAGGTCAACAGCAGGCCGTCAGCCTGCTTTGAAATTTTGATCATTGACCGCCACCACTTATTTTGCCGCCGTTCAATTCTTCGAACTGCAGCAAGCCATTTTCAATTTTTTTTATAGTGTGCGATGCGCCCCTCAGGTGGTCAGGCAAGGCCGTATCTAGGGTGTATTGCCTCACGAACTTAAGCCTCACTAGATTTGTCGCTTCTAAAAATTGAATCGACCAAACGACTCCCAGCGCCAACTAACTTTGCCAACACTTTCAGTTGCTCGCGGCATGCAAGATTTTCTGACTTAGTCGGATAGTTCAACGTATGGTCAACTTCGCCCCATATTTCCTCAAACAGAGTACGAACCTGAATTTCACAACAGAGTGGAGAGTCCACTCTTGGTCGTACAACATAGTGAACGCTTGTGTAATAGCTCTCTTTAATCTCAACACCAATTTCAAGAGACTCAAAAAATTGTTTAGATTCTGGATCCCATGTGTATGCCTTCGGTGGCTCAACAAGTGTCCAGTCCTTCTGCTTATGAATTTTGTCCAAAATTTCCACATGAATCAGGGGAAATTGATCCTGATAAAGGTGGAGCACTCGTACCCCAGCCAAATCAGTAATTTTTTCAAATATATTTTCTGGATCAATAGGGGAATCATGATTCCATTTGCGAGTAATCTTGTCTTTTAAGTGATCACGGTCTTTCAATCTACTTTTAACAGAGTGAATAATTGACGTTTGACTGCGCCGTAAACGACGATGCTCATCAAACCACTTTCGAATTCCATCCATAAAAATGCTGAGATCATGTTCAATCTCATCATACGCCGAGAGGATATCGGCCAACTCCTTTTCAGTAGGTATCGGCATCACTCAATCCAGACTATTTATTCGCGTCAATAAATCATTGGAAAAAGCAATGTAGGCATCTTTCGTGTTTTCATACTTTGCTCTATTACCGCGTACAGTGCTTTTCTCATCCTCAGTTTCCAAATCGGCCAATGAGGGAACATTCCACATTGGCATGTGATATTTCTGTGCCATGCTGGGAAATGTGTTGTGTGAATGCATTATGGATTCACCTCCAACCGGGTCAGCCAGTGTGGTACTGTCTATATGCTCGCGAACTGAGGGCAATATGAAACGTTCAATTGCTCCTGGAACTTGCATAGCGTAGTTGTAATGAGCGGTTGCAAGATTCCATGGTTTTCCTTCGCTGGTGTAGCGTTTTGCGTTGTAAATGGTAAATCCAAGCAATCTGACGAACTTTTCTGGAAAGCTTCGTCGCTTCTCATCTGAAAGCAATTGGAATACTGTGTCAAATTGTTTTTTCCATATTGCTAAGGCATTACCTATATTGCGAATACCATAAAGAGAAAACATATCTGGCATGCACGGAATAAGAAAGCCATCGGTGGTGGAAATAATAACTTTATTCAAAGCACCGAGACTAGGTGATGTATCCATGATTACATATTCATATCCATATTGCTTGGCATACGCTTCCGCAATCTCTCTTATTTTTGTTACAGTTCTGATTGCCTGAGGTTCCCCTTGATAAACCTCACTCCAAAGCTTTGCTATCTTGTCTTCATATAAATGCATGGTTAATCTACCAGGAATAAGATCTAGATTTACCGCCAATGATTGTGGCGGTGAAAGTCTGGACAAATCCGCAGTACCATCTTCAGTTGGTTTGAGCAAAAAATGAATCGACCGAACCGAACTAAGTAACTGCTCAAAATCAGTAGGCGGCATTTTCTTTCTCGCCCGCTCAAAGTCGTCAACGAATTCATCCTCCTTTGACCAAATTTCGTGCAACAGTTCCTCTTCCATGCTCAAAATAGTCAAGTTGCACTGAGGGTCAAAATCTATAACTAGAGTTTTATGCCCCATCGCTGCCAACGCATGACCAAGGTGATAGGTCAAAGTAGTTTTACCAACACCACCTTTATTATTAAAAATAGATATTGTTTTCATTTATTTTTCCTTTATTCTTCACTTAACGATGAGATTACTTTGACGCTATCCAACAAATCCCCAAACTTGCCATAGTTCACCTTCACCCCATCATCCAGATCCAGGGTGATGCGCATGTCGGCGTAGTGGCGCAGTTGCTCGTCATAGGCCAATAGCTCGACGTGCTTCTTCTTGAGTTTTTCCACTTCTTTGGCCAGCTTGTTGCGGGCGGCGGTGCTGCTGGCGGCGTTGGTGTCTTTTTGCAGCATCTCGATGCGGCTTTGAATCTTGCCGGTGAGTGGCACGACGTATTCAGCGCGCAGGCGGGCGAGTGTGCCCTCGTGGTAGCGGTGCAGATAGACCAAGGCCTGGAAGGCACCTTGTTTGCCGCTGCTGAAAAGCCAATAGATGGGGCGCTTCTTGTAGGTTTGCAGGTGGTCTTTGAAGAACTTGTCGGCGATATAGCGGCGGATGGTCTCGTCTGGGGTCTCAGACGCTTTGGTACCCAGGCTCTCGGCCAGCCAGGCCATGTTTTCCTCCAGGGTGTCAGGCCCCCAGACGGCGCGCAGGAATTCGCGGATGCGGGTGCAGGCGTCGTCGGCAAACCAGAGTTCGTCGGTGATGGGGACGATGCCGTCGGCATCTGCAGGGAAAGTGGTGTAGCGGCCAGGTTCGAAGCCGACGTTGCCCGCGTGGGCATAGATCAGGCCCGGCTCGTCGAGGCTGTATCGGCCCATCATGCAGCCGATGGCGTAGGAGATCAGGCGCTGGCAGTCTTTTTCGCGGTCGGCACGGGCCAGGGTGATTTGGTCTTCGGGAACTTCGGGGATGAGCTCATCTTGGAGGCCGTAGGCATTTATAAAAATGCGGTTGTTCTCTTCTTCCAAGTTCATGAGTCTCAAAACTTTGTCCCGACAGTCCTTATCCCAAATCTGCCATGAACTGCTCAACGAACTTTCGGATAGCCAACTGATTCCCCTGAAGCCCCAAGATGTCTCAAAGGAATCCCAATCATTTTTCGAAATTTCAATTGCTTCACCTACTATTTCTGAAACATTGACGTTGCTTTGAGGTCGTATTACTGGGATCCTTTTTATATCTCCAACTTGGAGATTCACAGTCGGATTTAGAGTCTTAAGAATTGCGGCGGTAACCGTTGAGTTCAACAGCCCAAGCATTGGATACATATTCATCTCAGACGGCATGGCTTTCGATCCACCCACGTCAAAAATGGCTCCAGGCATGCTAAATCGTGCACTGAATTCAGAGCTAGTAATCAGTCCCCAAGTTATTCCTGGTTTGAAATAGTGTTCCTCTGATCGTGGAATGTTGGGATTCATCCCTTTCAGTGCTTGCCTTACCTCTGCTCCATCATTCTCCCAATTCACAACATCCAATTCATTTCCAAACCATCTTCTGAACCCGCCACCTTTCGTGTAAGGAAACCACTTACGCTTTGAATTAGCGGCAAGAGTCTTGTCTTTTGAATTGGTGGAAATTTTGTCGAACGCAACCTCTACCCACTGCCGAACAAATCTGCCGTTATTTCCAGTTCCTAAACCTTGACGAGGAGTGCCCACCGATTCGAATGAATCTCCATTTTGGAAGATGTCAGTGAAAATTCCACTCACCCAATATGCCAACGGACTGCCTGGTATTTTTCGAAAATCATCTGGTCTGGCTGTTTTGTTTCGTTTGTTCTTGACAGGAAACGCAACAGGCTGGCCGTCAAAATTGATGTCTTCATTCCCACAGTAGGAAAAAGAACTTAAGTAGCCATGGACGTAGCAATTCCACTGTAAAGCTGCCACCGTTCCAAATGCAATTCCCATTACCCCGTTGCCCATGTGAACTAAACAAGACAGGGTTTGGTCACGAAGCAACTTCTCTCGCATAGTTTCGTAGGAAGACAGAAACATCCAACTCTGCATCGTCACCATGCTGTTGAAGCCGGTGGGCTTGCACCATTCAAAACCGCGCTCCATGAACATTGCAAATAAATCTGACTTGCTATCCGGGAAAGTAGCTCTGGCGTAGTCCTTTAACGCTGGGTTCATGCCCTTGCTGCCCATGTACGGCGGATTCGCCACCACCGCATCAAACTGCATCGCCAGTAACTGCGCCTGCTGCACCAGTGGAAGCAAATCATCCGCAGCCGCACTGGCATACATATCCCCAGTCTGCTTGACCAAGGCCAGCACCTGCGGCAACACTGCCAGATGCGTCTTGAGCGCATAGGGAATCTGGATCAGTGAGCCAAAGGTTTTGGCGTGCTCAAAGGTTTCCACCATCGCTGCAATGGTGGCGCGTTGCACCTGGAACGGGGCCAGGTGGGTGGCAAGCTCGTCCACGCTCATGCCCTTGCTCTCCTTCAGGCTCAGCACATTGAGCTTGGGCGGTTGCAGGTTGCCAGCATCGTCCGTGGCAGTGAACAGGCGGCGGTCGTCGGCACGGGCTTTCATCAGCAGGGCAAAACCGGCCATTTGGGCGGCACGGTCGTCAATGTCCAGACCATACAGGTTCTTTTCCAGGATTAGGCGCGGGATGTCCCTGACTCTGTAACCGCGCTCCAGGTAGATCGCCTTGAGTACGTCATAGGCCACCACAAGAATGTGGCCACTGCCACAGGCCGGGTCAAGCACGGTGATGGATTCGGGGTTGAGGGTAGCGCCGCCACTTTCGTCATCCTCACGCACGCGGGTCTGGATGAGGGCATCGAGCTGTGCTTGCACCTCGGGTGTTTGCTCTGCGGGGGGGATGTAGTAGGGCCACTGCTGGGCCAGGATGCTTTGCGGGTTGGCCATGAGCCAAAGGCGGCCCACGCTGTTTTGCACCAGGTATTGCACGATCCAGTTGGGGGTGAAGAGCTGGGTGGCGGCGGGGATGTCTTCGCTTTTGACGACCTTGCCAATGACCTGGTCCTTCTTCTCACTGATATAGAACTGGTACAACCAGCCGATGATTTCGACCTTTTTCCAATCATTTTCATCAATGGCGTTAACCAATTGGGCAATGATGGAATCTGTGCGCAACAGGTTGTCGGGCAGCAGCAGCTCGGAGTCATCGTCAATGCGCTCAAACAAGAAAGGCATGGCGTGGCTGAGTGCATTGCACTGGGCCACCAGCAGCATGCGGTATAGCTCGCCATCGCGGTTGCCTGCAAGCTTGAGTTCCACCACTTTGGCTTGGTTCAGGCCGGGCAAGGGGTAGACAGCTTGCGGGTCGGCCAGATCAGCGGCGTGGGTCAGGATGTCGGGCAAGCCCCCCGCATTGCTGGACAGCGCCCGGTGGCCGTGGCCCAGGTAGTCGTGCAGCTCCATGTACCTGAGGGCCGCAAAGCGGTTGAACCAGGTGTAGGCCACGGCTTCCATGGTGTGAGCAAAGCCGTCTTTGCGGATGCGCCGGACAAGTTGCTCTCGCTGAGCTTGCACTTTGACGGGCCAGGCTTGGCCAGCAATGACCACCACGTCGCCTTGCGGCTGTGCTGGTGCTACCTCCAGCGCACCAGCTTTGTCAGATAAACCCAGCAGGTTGGCGCGTGCCGTGACAGCGGCAATGAAGTCCTTGCGGGCTTGGGGGGCGTAGGACTTGAGACTGGCTTTGTTCATTGTTGTTATGTATTTAATTGGGCTGTAGCCCTTGTATTTATTGCGCTAGCAGCTACATCCTCCGTAGCAACCCAAACTTGACTGAAACTGTTTCAAGTTGGGCCAGACAGATTGGTTTACGCAGACCGAACTTCGTCCAGCAGTTCGGGGTGACGGTCCAGCACTTTGAGCAGCTTCACCACGGCCAAGGCGGGTTTGGTTTTGCCAGTTTCGTAGCGGGAAAACGCATTGACGCCGCCACCAAAAATTTCAGCCGCTTCGCGTTGGTCGAGCTTGAGCTTTTTGCGGACGATGGTGATGTAGCCTGGGTCAACCATGCTGCCATTAACATGCTTGTTCCATTCCAGCATCAAGGCCATGGTGCGACGGGTTTCATCCGGATCAGCCAGTGACTCGCCGCAGGCCGGGCACCAATCTGCCGTGACTGCGGGGATGGTGGTTACCTTGCCTTTGTAGCTGTAGGGCGTGTCACGGGTGTCACGCACCAGCTCGGCTTCACCGCAAATTGGACATTTCATGTTCCTAACTCCTTGAAAGACACAATCAACACGTCGGCAACCACGGTGAGCTTGAGATAGACCGGCCCCACCGCGGTATTGGGCTTGTACACGTCTTGCCAGATGGTGTGGTCGGCGTGGGTGGTCATGCTCTTGTCGAAGTCTTTGCGCGTCAGGGCCAACACCACCGCCACCATCTCGTCCACCCCCAAACCAAGCTTTGCCGCACCTGTTCGGGCCGTATTGGTGGTGCGGTACTTGCCTTGCGTGACCAATGCCTGGGCATGGGCCAACTTGCAGTGAGGGGTTCCCTTTTCCATGTGGATTTTAACCTAATGAGTTAATATTTAGCAAGTAGGTTATTTTCAACTTATTGCACCCTGGCCAATTGCCCGGAATCGATGGCCGACAAAAGCTCAACTCTGAGCTTGCCCAGGTAAACATCCACATCTTCTTTTGTCTCCAGGTAACTCTTGACTGAGCAATCGGCAGCACGGATCACCTTGGTGACTTTGGCTTTGACCCCAGACGCATTGCTCTGGCCAGTTTGCACCGGTAAGGCCGTATCGCCAGGTGCAGCCACGTGATGCGCGGGTTTGGCTGCAGCGGCTTCAATCAGGGTAAAGGCTTCATCCATGGCATCTCCGCCCTGCCCTTGCAAATAGAAAATCTGGGCGATGCTAGTTTGGCAGGCTATGAGGGTTTTGAGCTGTTGCAGCCCGTGCAAAGCCTTGTTGCTGACATCAGGGGCAGCGGCTACGGCGCTGAGTTTGGCTTGCACCTCAGCGATTTTGCTGTCGATGGACAACAGCGCTTTTTCGCGACGTTCTGCCGCCAGGGATTCATTGACGCTGGTGACGGTGGCCAGCAATGGTTCAATGCGATTGACCTGGCCATACGGCTTGGGGTTGTCACGAATGGCTTCCAAATCAGTCAGGGCGGACGCAGCCTGGGGTACCTTTTTCAGGGCCTCAAAGTTGTCAGCAAAGGACCGCAGGCCATCGAGCAACTTGCGCCAGGCGGTGATTTGGGTCTTGTAGAAATTGACCAGGTCGTGAATGTCTTCGGCAGCGTCGAGCCAATCATCTTTGGATGCCAGCAGGGCTTCAATGAAGGCAAAGCTGTCACGAGTGCTGAGCTGCTGGGAAATGCGCGTTAGCAGCGATTCAATATCGGCTTTGCCAGGATAGTGTGCGGTGCCAGCAGTGAGGGTGAAGCCTTTCAGGTCGGCCTGCCACCCGGACAAATGGGCTCGGTAGTCACTGACCAGAGCGTCTTCTTCTTCGCGGCCCAGCTTTTGGAAGAGGTCTTTGTACAACTCGCGGGCACGCTTGAGGCTGCTGGCATCGGCCACTTTGCGTTTGAGAATGGACACCTGCTTGAAGCGGGCGGACTTGGTCAGCGGCTCGATAGCACTGGCGGGGTCAAGGTCAGAGCCTTCGAGCATGAGTTTGATTTCACCGGCCATGAACAGGCGGGCAATCAGCAGCACGGTTTCCCACTCGGGCTTCCAACCCCACGGGATACCAGCAAAGCGGTCCACCACGTCAGACAACATCACCCTTGACTGGCTGGCAGCCAGGTTGAGGTAGTCACGCAGTTCCTTGATGGCCAGGGCATTGCCTTCGTCACCATTCAAATCCAGGCCAGGCCGGCTGAGGTTGTCAGCGCTGAGCACGGCCTTGATTTCAGCTTGCGGGTCAACTTGCCGCACTTTCAAAAACGGCAGCTTGCTGTAGGTGTTGGTGATGAGGTAGTTGAGCAAGTCATCAAGCACCTTATCGGGGCCAGCGGCTTTGATTTGCACCACCTGACCCAGCGCAAAGAACTCGCCACCGGTGATGAGCTCACTGAGCTGCAGCACCAGGCGTTGACGGCGTTCGCGGTTTTCGTCTTTGCGGTCACCCAGGATGCGCTTGAGCGATGGGGTGGCTTGGTCGGCTTTGGGGCTGACGATGTATTTTTCGATTTGCTGGTACAGCGCCAATTCAATGTCGAGGCGGTCTCCCTCGGCCAGGCGCACGATGGCTTTGCCGTTGCCTTCACTGCTGCGCAGAATACATTTGGCGGCTTGCAGCTTGTCGTAGTCGTCGCCCAGAGGCGTCAACACCTCAAAACTCAGGGCATGGTTGGCTTGCCGCCAAGGCGCACCGTCTAGCAGGCGGTTGAATTCGTAGTCGGCCTTGGTGTCACGGTGGCGCACCTTGGTTTGCCCGCTGAATATTTCATCAAAAACAATTTCGGCCAACAAGCGGGATTTCTCGGCGGCAGAGACTTCCACGTGGCCAATTTCGCGGGCCACGTCGCGCTCTTCATTGGTCAAAAAGAACCACAGGTCGCCATTGCGGCTGACCAGGCGCTGTTGCTCAAGGCGAGCCAGGCTCTCTTGGATCTTGCGTTTGAGGGCAAGTTTGTCTGCGTCGATCTTGTCAATGCACAGGGTGGCCAGGTTGTCGATGTTGGGCTTGACGATGTCGGGGATGTAGCGGATGAGGAACATGGCCCGCAGCAGCAGGGTGTCGTAGGGTTGCAGGCCAGGGTTGAGCGGTGCCTCGTCAATGGAACGCTTGGCCATGCCATCAATGAAAGACTCGATGGACGGATAAAAATCGTATAGCGGCACCAGCACATCTGTGCTGTTATCGGCGTTGCGCATGGCCGCAGACTGGAAGGCATCCAGCAAAGAGCGCTCGCCTTTGGACAGGTGTTTGCCGGTGGCACCTACTTTGCGAATGGTCTCGAAGATCTTTTGCAACAAAGTAAATTGGTACGGAGCAAACGGGTAGGTGGCAGCGAACTCGGCGGCGTCTTTGTAGTGGCGCAAGCTGACGGCGTTGCCGACAAAGCTGAGCTGGTTGTTGATGACATCGCTGTTGCCAGCGAATACATCTTTCAATGCTTGTTCGGCAGCCTCGGTTTTGGCCAGCAAGCGCACGCCAATGACCTCGTCGGCATTGCTGCTTGCCAAGGACAGGCGTGTGTGAAAACGGCCCTGAATTTTGGAGAAGTCTTGGCTCTTGGCTTTGTTGTCTTCGCCGATGGCGGCGTCGATGTCTTCCTGGCTAGTCACGATGACCCAGGCCCGGCCCTTGCACTTGGCACCCAACTCCTCAGTGATGGTCTGCAAATTGAGCATCAGAGGTGAACTGGTGCCAATGAACTGGCCCGCCTCGTCCACCAGAAAAATGACTTTGTGATTGGCTGGCCGAGTGGCCAGGTAGTCATTGACCAGTTTGGCAAACCCTTCGATGTTGATGCGGTAGTCTTCGCGGGCACGGTCAAACCAAAGGCCTGCGGATTCAGTCGACATCTTGAGCGCCTGTGCCAGTGCAGTGATGATGTCATCGCGGTAGAACGCGACTGCATCGCGCTGCTGGTCCCAGGCGCTGCCGTTGGCGGCCTCGAAGGCGGCTTTGAAGGTATCAAACGCGCCTTTGCTGATCAGATGACGCTCCATGTTCGCGATGTGCGGTGCGTCGCCTGAGAGACCCAGCTTCTCGTTGAACACCCGCAAGAACACCTGCAGGATGGCATCAGGATCTGCCTTGTTGGCTTTTGCATCGATGTTGAACAACATGACATCGGCACTGCCATGAACCGCACGCTGAATGTTGGCGAGCAACATGGGGTCATTGATTTTTTGCTCATCAAAGAAGGCAGCGGCACGGCGTGTTTCGCCGTTCTGCGGGTTGTGCGCCTCGATGTTTTCCAGCAAGTAGGACAAGATCTTGATGAAATGCGATTTGCCTGAGCCAAAGAAGCCAGAAACCCAAACGCCCATGCGGTCAGTGATGGCCGGATCGTTCGGACGGTCCATGGCGGCCAGGTAGGCAGTAAAAAACCGGTCCAGGTACTCTTTGATCTGTTGGGTGACCACGTACTCTTCAAGTTCTTGCCAGACACTGGCAGCATCCATCTGGTCGGCTTTGATGACCCCATTGATGGGGCGGTCGATGGGTTTGACAAATAGGTCGCGGATGTTCATTGCGTGGCTTGCCGGTTGTGATTTTTGAGCGGTGCGTATGGCAAATTCAGGGGGTTTCTGGAACCAGTCTGAATGCACGGTAGTAATGGTCTTCGGTCAAGGTGTTGAACAGCCGCAGGGAATGGCCGTCATAGCGCCCCGGAAAAAACATCAGCAGTGGCGTGTTGCCCATGATGGGATGCAAGGCTGACAACAGGGTGTGAGTGCGCATCATGGGATAGACGGCGCCCACCCCGGTCAGAATCAACAGGTCAAGTGAGGCAATGTCGAATTGCGTGGCGATTTTTTGAGCCAGCTTGTCTTCCTTGAGCACCGACCGCAATGCTGCAAGCGTGCTGTCGTCACCTTTGGTTTTTTGCATCTCAAGGGTTTTGTCCAGCAGTTTGCGCTCGTCTAGCAGATCGGTCACCAGCTGGAGAAGATTCACCGTGGCCGCATTGATCGGTGGTGCGTGTTTGGCGAGTGCTGGCAACACCGTACCGTTCACAAAATCACGTACATCAAGCTCTCGCTCTGGCGGGTAGTCAAAAATCCAGAAGCCGATCTCGTTACCCAGGCCTTTGCTCTCCAGAAAATCACGCGATGCAATGCGGGGCAGTATTTGGTTGAGGCGCTCGTCAAGGCTGAGGGTCATTTGGAGCGCTCCAGGCATTCGAGGACATAGGTTTCACCATGCTTGCGCAAGTAACTGCGGACCGCAGGATGAAGGGATGGCGGGGTCAACTTCATGTTGCGTGGATTGTCCAGATACTTGGCCTCAGCCAATATGCGCAGGATCACTTGAAACAGTTTTGCCTTGGTGGAAATGCTCCAATCTGCAACCGATTCATCATGGTGAGCGCACTCCGTCAAGAAATCTTGCCAATCCAGTGGCTTCAAAGCGGTTTCCAAACGGCGCTGGCGGTTGGCGTAAACCTGCGCCATGAAGTCCCCAAGCAGTTGGCTGTGTTTCACTGCCGCAGCCAACAGCAACTGGTTGACGACTTCGGCGTCAGACTCGCTGATCAATCGCCAAGCTTCATCATTCAAAGTGACCAAGCGCCGCTGAATCAACCGAGCCTGTCGACGGGCAGTGGCCGGTGTCTTTTTTTGAAGGATGTTCTCAACCTCAATGGCGTGTTGCCAGCGTGCGTCATCGGGGTGGCTCAGCAACAGCCTTGCAATGCGCCTGCTCTCCGCCGGCATCAATGAGCCAGCGGAAATTTCGGCGTTGTAGCGTGTCATGAGAAAAAGCGACTGGCCGGGAATGGTGGGCCTGAGGGCTTATGCGACGAGCAACATGGCTGAGCGAACAAATCGGAAAACTTGTTGCTGCACGAGGTCACTTGCACAGCAATCAAATGCTAGGCGCTGACGCACAAATTCACCCATGTCAATCCTCCGCTTTCTTGCTTTGGTCTGATCATATTCGATGGCAATTGATGGATCTGGACAGGCATTGGATGGCTTCTTGATCGCCAACCATTTGGACACGCGGCACCGTTGAACTTGTTGCACGACGTGGCGTTGGCCAACGGAGCTGAAACCGTTGCGTGTATGAGAAATCTGTAAAGCCAAAAATGCGCCGCCAGGTGCATTGGGGGCACCCGCCTTGCGGGGGGCGACAGCCCGTCCGTCAGGACTGAGGGGGGCACCCGGCCCCGGCCGGGGGGCGCGAGCCCGGCCAGCAGGCCTGGTGTGCGCCGTGGCACGGCCACCCTGCGTTCCAAGATGTGCGCTAGCACAGCCCAACGGGCCGAACACGATAGTGTGAGTCTGCAGAAGGCAGGGTGGCCGCGCAGCGGCGCACACGCGCTGGGGTTGGGGTGGGGGGCCGCCAACGGCGGGGAGGGGTAAGGGGCAAAGCCACTTCCCCCTCCCGTAGGGCCACAGGCCCTGCGCCATTGGGGAGCCACGAAGTGGGGAGTGCAACTCCCGCCGCAGGCGCTGACAAGCCGGGCCAGCCCGCAACATAGATCACCACCCAGTGATTGCAAATTGTTATACATAAATCAATATATAGAGTTACCAAAATCAATGTTTATCACTATAATGAAAGCATGGATACCGCAGTTCAAAAGCCAAATCGAACCTCTGCTGCCAGGGCAGTTCTTGCAGCCCGTCTAGGAGATATGTCATCCTTGGAAAAAGGCATGGAGCGAACGCAAAAAGCCGTTGAGTGGATTTATCGCTGGGGTTGGGCCAGCCCTACTACGCTGGAAGTTCTGGCTGGCACTCAGAGGTCGGGGTTGGCTCTTCGGCTTGTCAAGAACAACCTTTTGGTCAGCACCAAAACTTTGAGTCGGCGTACTGAAAAATTTTTACCCGGCACATTCCTAACTTTGACACCGACCGGCCGGCACCTGGCAGAGGTGAACCGTGAAAGCCAAATGCCTTACGAATGTAGGCCCGAGCGCATCAATCAAAATCATTTGCTGCACGAC
>Ga0100399_1001816_pt1 | contig 15608 bp, 13 predicted proteins | sample CryGeymeta201523_FD_81545 | JGI IMG/M metagenome (GOLD analysis project Ga0100399, IMG submission 81545) | Groundwater microbial communities from Crystal Geyser aquifers in Utah, USA - Crystal Geyser metaG 2015-23 | ecosystem: Environmental > Aquatic > Deep subsurface > Groundwater | place: USA...
CCGGAGCCACTGTGTCAAAACCGCGTGTCGTGTCCTCCCTCCATATAATCGCGGGCTTTTTCACGACTTCACCGCATTTTCAGCAGCCATCATGCCGAACACTTCTGGGCTAGCGGTGTCAAAGTTAAGAAAGCCGGTCTCGGAAGTCCTCGTAGGTGAACTCGCGAATGGTTTCGAGGGTGCCGTCTTCGTGCTGCAGGACGATGGCTGGGTGCTTGACGCCGTTGAAGGTGGTGGTCTTGACCATGGTGTAGTGGGCCATGTCGTCGAAGATCAGGGTGTCGCCGGGGATGAGTTCGCGGGGGAAGGCGTAGTCGCCGATGACGTCGCCAGCGAGGCAGGTGGGGCAGCCGAGCCGGTAGGTGGGGGATGATGGATGGGAGATGGGGGGTGATGGATCTTTGGTGCTGAGGTAGGTTTCGTCTGGGTAGGTGACGGCGGGGGGGGGGGGTGATTCGAGCGGACTAAAGTCCGCGCTCCGGCCAGCTAGGAAGACGTCGGGGCGGTAGGGCATTTCCAACACGTCGGGCATGTGGCCAGTGGCGGAGATGTCGAGGATGGCGTGGCGGTGGCCCATGCTTTCGAAGACGTCGACGACTTCACAGCGCAGCACGCCGGTGTGGATGGCGACGGCTTCGCCGGGTTCGAGCCAGACTTCGACATGATATTTCTCCTGTGCCTCGCGGATGAGGCGGATGAGGCGTTCGCGGTCGTAGTTGGGCTTGGTGATCCAGTGACCGCCACCCATGTTCAGGTAGGTGAACTGCGGCGAACGGAGGAGATGGCCGAATTTTTCATCGACGGCGGTGAGGGTGGATTCGAGGTCGTCGGAGTTCTGCTCGCAGAGGGTGTGGAAATGGAGGCCGGAGAGGCCTGTTAGATTGGCTCCTTCGAGTTGATCGGCGGTGATGCCGAGGCGGGAGCCGGGGACGCAGGGGTCGTAGAGCGGGGTTTCTCCAGTGGAGTGCTCGGGGTTGATGCGCAGACCGCAATGGAGTTCGCCGGACTGGAAACGGGGGTGGGCCATGACCATTTCGCGGAAGCGGAACCACTGGCTGAGCGAGTTAAAGTCGAGGTGGGTGGTGAATTCTAACAGTTGGGCGATGTCGTCTTCGCGGTAGGCAGGCGAGTAGGTGATGACGTGCTTGCCGAAGTGTTCGTGGGCGAGGCGTGCTTCCCAGATGCCGGAGGCGCAGCAGCCGTCGAGGTCGTCCTTGATGAAGGGGAAGGCTTTCCAGCAGGAGAAGCCTTTCAGGGCGAGCACGAGCTTGCAGCCGGCGGCTTCCTTGACCTCGTAGAGGATCGCGGTGTTACGCTTGAGGGCGGCGATGGAGATGGTGAACTGGGCCACGGGGCGCAGGCTGCGCCTGCATCCTTCAATGATCAATCTCCTTCCAATGTCGAATGGGAAATTCGGCGATGAGTGGGGAAGCTTCGGGCACCGTCAGGGCATTTGCTGCGCGATGGGTTCCGCAGGACCGGGCGGACGAGTGTAGAGAAAGTAGGAAACCGGATCATCTCCATGCTCTTGCTCGCCCGGTGCCGCCGCGTCCACCACCGCTGCGGCGGCCTTCCCGGCGGTAACTTTGAACCGCTTTCTAGCGGTCTTGGTCACGGTTTTTTCCCTGACGATAGATCATCGACATTCATCATCGATCGGGAGAATTGACCAACCTGCCGTTGAAATTGGGACGGACTATGTTTGTTTCCCGACGCCGATTTCTTTTCACGCCGATCCTTGAGGTGATTCAGCTCGGCGAGGTTCTCGAGCCGCTGGACAGCCGCTCAATGCGCTTGTGACATTGATCAACGAGAAGCTGTCGCACGGTGGCGAAGCAACAGGCCGCTCGCCAAAACCATTGCTGTGGCGAGTAGCGACGCTGGCTCTGGCACAGCGGACAGCTCCGGCGCGAGCGCCACGATCTCGTCCGTGTAGGATCCGGTGTAGGTGAACGCGGCGATCGGCCGATTCACCTCCGACGACTCTGAAGGATCGATATCGACGGTTCCGATCCCCATGGCGATGCCGGCCAGGATCAACCCGCCGTCATAGGGAATCATCAATGGACTGCCAGAATCACCGCCTTGCGGGTGGGCCTCGTAGCCGGTATGGGTGAATCCATAATAAGCATCGCCGTCCAAATTCTGCACGGTTAGCAGCGCATCACTGATGGAGCCTAAAAGCTCGACGTCCTCAGCGAAGCCCTCAAGGCGGTTCGTGCCGACCGTTTGTTGCGTGACCGACACCGCGCCGTAGTCCACTCCGGTCGGCGTTAATCCTCCGAGGAAGGTCGGCAGGTTTAAAAGCCCCGATAGCCCGAAGTTGGCTTCCGTAATGGCTCCCCTGAGAAATTTATAGGCCGTGATCTTTGCTGGCAGCCCGGAATCAAGAAAGCCAACCCACAGATCGCTCGTGCCGATTTTCTGCCCGCTGACAACCGTGCGGGTGACCGGGACGGCCCTCGGGTCGTTGCCGGGAAAAAAGGTCATCTGGTTGCCAACACCTGGATGATAGTGGGCGGCACTCAAAAAGACGGAATTCGTAATCATCGTCCCCCAAGTGCCATTGTTACTCCGCCCGACCCCCGACCAGTCCCACCCACTGCCTATGAAGGCTGGGTCATTGGCAAAGCGGTCGTTGCTGGCGGCGGAGAAATTCTGAATCAGCGTCGCAGCGTGGCCCACCGACGTGAGAGCGCAGATGGCCGCGAACATCGCAGCAAGTTTCCTCCTGACGACAAGCGCGAACCGGCATCCGGAAACGGCATGAGAGTCGGGAACCCTTGAAAGAGCCGACGGCTCGACCGGAGGTTGGGGACATGGAGTTAGAGGAGAAACACCCCGGTATTGGCAAGCCGGCCAAGGGATTGATCCGGCGGCCTCAGGCTGGGAGTCGTGCATCTTCAGCGCATTCAAAGGTTTTTCTCCAGTTGAAACTATTCGAAAAGCCGCTGACCGGCCGGAAACACCTCGTAGCTTGGTATGACTCATTAAATAAGAAGCGAATAAAAACCTTGAAAAGATGCACCGCAACATCTTGGAAATCAATAACTAAACATCACTCAAGAGATTGAATGCAGCGACACATGCAAAGCGCCAAGAGATAAACAAAATTCCTTGCTCCGGCAAACCTGTTTTCACTGATTCCAGACAGCGACTTTTGTGACGATCTCGACGAAGTGGGAGAATTGCGCCCAAAACTTGCGATGCAGGCAGGGTGTAGAGCCATTTTCCCGGGCAAAAGTCGTGGGTGGTGGCGATCACCTGCTTCTTTCGGTTGCTTTGGGAGGGTTTCCATCGATTTAATCCGCTTCAACGTCTTCAACGGCCTGGAAGCTGGGAGCCGTGGCTTCAAGTATCGGAACAAAGCCCGGATACTTTGGCTGATCTGCGGACTCTTTTCATGCATCGAGGTTTGCGTGAAGACCGATCGGTAGTTTAGGCTTCAGGCATGGACGCTTTGATTCAACATTTGGAAGCAGGAAAGGAACTCAGCGAGTCTGAGGTCGTTGTTGCTGCGGGGATTTTGTTGGATGGCGATTTTCCTGATGAAAAGAAGGCGCGACTGCTTGAAGCGCTATCGAGGAAGGGCGAGACCGCCGCTGAGATTGCAGGCTTCGTTGAAGCCTTTCTTGAGCATGCCGTCGATCCGGAGGTTGAGTTACTCGAGCTTGAAGGGCCGACGATCGACGTCTGCGGGACTGGTGGCGACAAGCTGAACCTGTTTAACGTATCCACCACCGCCATGTTTGTGGTCGCGGCGGCCGGAGCGAACGTCCTGAAGCACGGCAATCGCGGAATCACCTCGAAGAGTGGCGGTGCCGACGTGCTTGAGGAATTGGGGATTCGTATCGATCTACCGGCGGAGGGGTTTCGCAAGTGCCTCACTGAGGCCGGTGTCGGTTTCCTCTTTGCTCCAGCCTATCACCCTGCCTTTAAGTCGGTGGTCGGAGTGCGAAAACAGCTCGCGGAAAAGGGTGTTAGAACAATTTTCAATTTGATCGGACCATTGCTGAATCCGGCAAGGCCGCAGTGCCAACTGGTTGGGGTCTTTTCTCGGGAACTCTGTCCGGTATTTGCAGAGATTCTTCAACGTCTCGGTCGAGAAAGCGCATGGGCAGTCCACGGGACCACTGGCGATGGTCGTTCAGTTGACGAAGTCAGTCTGTTAGGATCAACTCGGATTTGTAAATCAGGCAGCTTGCAGGACATCGAAGACGAAGAGGTTCGGCCTCGTGACTTCGGCATGAAGCACGCTGAGGTTGGTGAACTTGAAGGGGGCGATGCAAAGGTTAACGCGGCGATTCTTGAAAGTATTCTGGCAGGGAAAGACACCGGTCCGAAGTGCGACATGGTGCTTCTGAATGCCGGAGCAGCGATTGCCTGCTGCGGGCTCTCGGATGATATCGGCGACGGGATCGAACTTGCCCGAACGCTCGTGGAAGACGGCAGTGCGTTGAAGAAGCTTCGGGATTTGCAGGCGATCGCCAAGTGAGCGCCTCGCCACGAGCGATTGCGGCCTATTGTCTAGTCAGTTTGCTCCCAGCAACCACAGGATAGGCTGAGGCCACACTCCCAGCACAACGATGGCGGCGGTGAGGATGCCAACACAGTAGCTGGAGATCTTTGGCAGCACGAGGGGCCCCGAATCAGTCGCGGGTTCGTTCCACCACATCGCGCGAATCAGCTTGAAGTAGTAGTAGAAACCAGCGGTCGCACCCACGGCGGCAAGGATCACGCCCCACCAGAGGCCGGCTTTTGCGGCGAGAAGGAAGACGAAGAACTTACCCCAGAATCCGGCAGTTAGAGGGATGCCAGCGAGAGCCGCCATGATGATGGTCATGCCGACCGCGAGCATTGGGCTGCGCTTTCCGAGTCCATCAAAGGCGTTGATCATGTCGGAGTCATTCTGAACTCGCACTTGGGCCAACACGAAGAAGGAAGCCAGGGTCATTAGAAGGTAGGTCGCGAGGTAGAACGAAACGGCACCGACGGATCCGAGTTCTTCCTTGTCGCCTTCAGTCCAAGCGGCGAGGGCGAGGATCAGGAAGCCGGCGTGGGCGATTGACGAGTAGGCAAGCAGTCGCTTGAAGTTCGTTTGGGCGATGGCGGCGAAGTTGCCGAAAATCACGGTCGCTCCGGCCATGACTAACAGCATCACGACGACGGCACTCGCGACCGGGGAGCCCGGTTGCATGAGGGGATCGAGGAAACGAATCAGGAGAATGAAACCGGCTGCTTTGGAGCCAACGGAAAGGAAGGCGGTCGTGGGAGTTGGGGCACCTTGATAGACATCAGGAATCCAGACCTGCATCGGCACCGAGCCGATCTTGAACCCGAGTGCTACCAGAATGAGCCCGATTCCGAAGAGGAGAGGGGTCGTGTTCTCGATGGTCTGAACCTTCACCGCAATCTCGGCGAGGTTCATCGTGCCAGTCGCCCCGTAGATCCAAGCGATGCCGTAAACGAGGAAGCCGGTGCTAAGCGCGCCGAGGATGAGGTATTTCACACCGGCTTCGAGTGATCCGACATTCCGACGCATGTAGGCGACGAGGATGTAAAAGCTGATGGTGACCAATTCGAGGGCGACGAATGCACCCGCGAGGTCTTTGGCGGAAGCCATCCACATCATGCCGGCGCAGGCGAAAACGGGTAGCGCGTAGAACTCGCCGGTTCCTGACTCGGACTCGGGATGATCGGTGAAACGTGAGATGACCGAACGGAAGTCGATCGACATCAGAATCACCAGAGCCGTGCAGACGAGAGCGAAGCCTTTGTAGAAACGGGCGAGGTTATCGAAGGCGTAGAAATTTTCCCAAATCGGAGCGTTGGCGGATTCTTCAGTCGGGCCCTTTACGAAGAACAATAGCACGAGAATGAAGGCCAAACCGGCAGCTGCGGAAAGGCCGATGGCTTTCTTCGAGTGACTCGGGCCGAATGCCTCGAGCATCAATAGGACGATGCCGAGGATTACGGTGCAGACTTCGAGAATGTAGGCGGGCATGATGTGTGAAATTTCCAATGATCAAGTATCAATGCCAAAACTGTTACTTGAGGAGGCTGAGAAGGAGGTTGGGGAAGATGCCGACGGCGAGAAGCACGACGGTGAGAAGGACGGCAGGAATGCGATCCATCAGAGTGAGATCGGCCGCGGACTCGGTGGTCGAGACGGCAGGACCTTGGAAGATGTTGCGGTAGGCGCGGAGCATGTAGACGGCGCTGATCACCACACCCCAGATGGAGATGATGCAGGTGATCTGGACCGGGCCAAGACCAGCGACCGGATCGTAGTTCTTGAAGGACGAGATGAAGACCATCACCTCACCGGCGAAGTTCGCGAGACCCGGAAGGCCGATGCTTGCCATGCCGACGATTCCGAAAAGGAAGGCGAGCTTGGGGGCGGATTTTGCGAGTCCACCAAGTTCGTGGAGATCGAGGGTACCGGTGCTGCGTTCGATTTTGTCGGCGAGACCGAAGAGCATGGCGATCGAAATGCCGTGAGCAAACATCAGAAGGACGGCGGCAGGCTTGGCGAGTTCGTTGATCTCACCATTCGCAGCGACGAGTGCGGCGATTGCGAGGAAGATGTAGCCCATGTGCATCACCGACGAGTTGCCGAGCATGCCATCGAGGCGTTTTTGGTTGATCGTGATGAAGCCCACCCATATCACGTTTCCGAGGAGCAGCACGCAGAGCGGAGTGAGCCAGGCGTGCATGCCTTCGGGAAGAAGCGGCACGGCGAGGCGAAGGAGGCCATAGAGACCGAACTTCTTGAGGACGCCTGCGTGTAACATCGTGGTTGGCGCAGGGGCGCTAGCATAAGCCGGGGCTGCCCACGAGTGGAAGGGGAAGAGGGAAACCAGAACGCCGAAGCCGACAATGAGAAGGGCGGCGATTCCTTTTTGGGCTTCGGGTTCGATGGTGGCCGCCGACATCTTGGTCATGTCAAGCGTTCCGGTTGCAGCTGCGAGCCAGGCAAGTCCGGCTAACAGGACCAGCGAACCGAAGCCGAGATAGATCGTGATTTTCCAAGCCGCAGCTTTGCGATCGCCGCGACCGAGCATGCCGATCATCAGGAAAGTCGGTATCAGAGCGAGTTCGTGGAAGGCGTAGAAGAAGAACAGATCGGTCGAAATGAAGGCACCAATCGCGCCCGCCGAAATGAGCAGGGATGATCCGTAATAGAGACGCTCTTTTCCTTCAGGTGCTTTCCCTGAGAGTAAAGCGGCAAAGGTCACGATCACCGAGAGCAGCAGCATGATCGTGCTCATGCCGTCGGTGCCAAGGCTCAGGGCGAGATTGATCGCCGGACGCTCGAGCATTGGAACCGAGAAGTCCCAGATATTGGCGAAGGTCGAAGAAAAAGCGGCCGCGAGGCCGAGGCCGAGATTCAACGCGCCAGCGAGTTGAGCGGTGGGCTTGGCTTTGCTGCCGGTAAAGATCGCGCAGGCGGCGATGATCGGGATGAGGATGAGCAGTAGGAGCATCGGAAATCTCTAAGTTGGGGATTATCTCCAGAAAGCGGTGACATAGATGACGGCGATCACCCCCATGCCAAAGGCGAAGGCGTAGCCTTGAAGATTGCCGTTTTGGACGCGGCGAAAGATGTTTCCGAAGGACTCGGCAAGGCGGCTTGAGCCTCCGACGAGGATGCCGTTGATGAAGAGTTCATCGAGGAAGTGGACGATCGCTGCGAGCCCGTCCTGGAAATATTTGACGAGGCCCTTTTCGTAGATCGTGTCGAGATAGAAGCGGTTACGGAAGAGGGGGATTGAGAGCGGATCGCGTTCCTTGCCGTTGTAGAGCACGAAGCCGGCACCCACGCCAATGATCATGGCGGCGAGTGAGATCCAGAAGAGCGAGTTGAATGCGAGATGTCCGGCATGCGCGGGAAGATCGGGTGACAACTTGTTGAGGAAAGGCCATCCGGCAAAGAGCGCAAGTGCTGCAAGAAGCACCAGAGGCACCAACATGAGCGGAGCCACTTCGTGGGCGTGATCTGAATTTTTGCTACGAGATTTCCCAAGAAACGCGATGACGAAAGCTCGCGTCATGTAGAACGGCGTGAGAACAGCGACAACCACGGCGATCCAGAAGAAGACCATCGAATTGCCTTCAATGTGACCATAGTGGTCTGCGGCGTGAAGGATTCCCTCTTTGGAGAAGAAACCCGAAGTGCCTGGGAAGGCGATCAGGGCGAGCAGTCCGGCAAGGAACGCGAAACCGGTAATCGGCATTTTCTTGAGCAAGCCTCCCATCTTCCAGATGTCCTGCTCGTGATGGCAGGCAAAGATCACCGCACCCGAACCAAGGAAAAGCAGCGCCTTGAACCACGCGTGAGTGAAGAGGTGGAACATACTGGCATTCGCACCAAGTAGTCCGACTGCCATGACCATGTAGCCGAGCTGGGAGAGGGTCGAATAGGCGAGGATCCGTTTGATGTCGTCCTGCTGAGTTGCCATCAGCGCGGCAGCCAATGCGGTAATGGCTCCTACCCAGGCGATGGTTTCACCCGCGAAGCCAGCGAAGGCCGCTTCACCAAGGGAAAGCTGCACCCGGGCGAGCATGTAAACACCCGCCGCGACCATGGTGGCGGCGTGGATCAGGGCGGAGACGGGAGTCGGGCCTTCCATGGCGTCGGGCAGCCAGACGTGGAGTGGCATCTGAGCGGACTTGCCGACGGCTCCGCAGAAGACGCAGAGAACAGCCGTCCCGAGCAGCGTTCCGACGATGGCAGGATTAGCGGCGGTGAAGGCAGCGAGGCCCGCGCCCATTTCGTCGAAGATAAAGGTGCCAGTAAGTCCGAACAGCAACAGGATGCCGACCATGAAACCGAAGTCACCGATACGATTGACGAGGAAGGCCTTCTTGGCCGCATCGGCAGCGGAGTCTTTCTGATACCAGTGACCGATCAGCAGGTAGGAGCTGAGTCCGACCAACTCCCAGAAGATGAAGGTCATGATGAAGTTCCCGGACAACACGATGCCGGTCATCGAGAACATGAAGAGCGACAGACCGGTGAAGTAGCGGGCTTTCGCAGAGTCGGTAGCCATGTAGGCGAGCGAGAAGATGTGGACCAGCATGCCGACGCCGGTCACCACGATCATCATGCCCTTGGAGAGCTGATCGAGCTTGATCGAGATATCGACCGTGAAGTCGCCGATTGATATCCAGTGAAAGGGAGGCGGGGTGGCATCACTGCCAAGCAGGATGAGCGCGAGTGCGAAGGTCGCGATCGCCGAGCCGGTGGAGACCATCGACGCGATGAACGCGTTACGCTTCAAATAGAGCTGATTCGCAACGGCGGCGATCAGGGGTAGTAGAAGTAAGAGCCAGGAAAGTTGGGACATGGACGATTGATTAGGCGGTGGAATGCCACAGATTACGCAGATTGACGCAGATTTTTTGAGATTAGATGGCCCTAGTTTGGACTACTCTGACGAGACTGAAGTGAAGGGTGTTTGAAGTTGATGACCAGTCCGACCTGCAGGCTGGTGACTGAAAGATAGGTAAGTGTCTGTGCGATGTGATCGTCGGGCGATGCCATTGCGTCTTGTATTAAAAATCTGCGTTAATCTGCGTAATCTGCGTAATCTGCGGCTTCATGTTGTCGTCACCCCTTCATGCTGGTCAGGTCATCGGTGTGGATGGTCTGACGGGCGCGGTAGAGGGCGACGATGATGGCAAGGCCCACGGCGACCTCGGCGGCCGCCACGGTGATTACAAAGAAGACGAGCATCTGACCATTGTAGTCCGGTAGTCCGTTGCTTCCGTTGAAGCGGGAAAACGCGACGAGGGTCAGGTTGGCGGCGCTGAGCATCAACTCGAGGCACATGAAGACCACGATGATATTACGGCGCAGCACGACACCGGCGAGACCGATGGCGAACAGTAGGCCGGAAACGAGGAGGTAGGAATAAAGGCTGGCCACGAGATCGATAAGTTTGGGGCTCAGACGGTTTGTCGTTTGGATAGGACGACCACGCCGATGGTGGCCACGAGAAGAAGGACGCCGACGATTTGGAGCGGAAGATTGTATTCGGTGAAGATGACCTGACCAACGAGGTTTACATCGGGGAGTTGGCCATTTCCAAGACGCTCTGCGACACGCGGGCTCGTCTCGGCGTAAGCAATCGCTGCTTGGTCCAATTTGAGTGGCTCCGATGCCTTATCTGGCGTCTTACCGAGGATTCCGATCAACTGGATGGTGAAGGCGAGAACGATCCCGAGGCCACCGACGATTGGCACCACTTTGGGTGCTTGCTTTTCCTCGGTCTTGAGATCGAGGAGCATGATGATGAAAAGGAACAGCACCATGATGGCACCGGCATAGACGAGGATCTGCATGATTCCGACAAAGTAGGCATTCAGGCCGATAAAGAGACCGGCGAGACCGACGAACGATGCGACCATCGAAAGCGCGGCAGACACGGGATTCCTCATTGAAATGACGGCAAGACCGCCAACGAGCATCAGAATCGCAAAGAACCAGAAAAGAGTGAGAGGCATGATGAAAAAGAGATTGCTTACTTCAACTCGTTCCACTTGTTGACGAGCCCGATGCGCTTGCCGCCGATCTCGTAGAGTCGTTTCTTATCGTGAACCATCTCGGCACGGCTCAATCCGGAAATCAGGTAATCCTTGCGGAGGTAAATGGCCTGCTCGGGGCAGACTTCTTCGCACATGCCGCAGTAGATGCAGCGGGTCATGTCGATATCAAATTCCTTCGGGCGCTTCTCAACCTTGGCCCATGGGTCGTCGGATGGAATTTCGCCAGGTATGATCGCGATCGCTTTCGGCGGACAAATGAATTCGCAGAGTTGGCAGGAAACGCAGCGTTCGCGGTCCTGCTCGTCGGTGACGAGGGCAGGGGCACCACGGTAGTATTCCGGCATGTGATCGTCCCACTTTTGCTCGGGGAACTGCATGGTCGCGCCGAGGCCGGATGATGCCATGTCCTTTGCGCCGCGGGTTTTGTTGCGCAGCGATGCTACGGCGTGCTTCATGGTGATGAAGAAGCCTTTGACGATGGCGCCGAGGTAGAACTTCTCTCCGGCGTTCAGTTCGGGGCGTTTGACTTTGATGACTGCCATGGAAATTGGGGATCCGTTCAGTATTATCCGAGAAGACCGGAATTTGGAGCTTCTTTTTTATCGGAAACCTTCAGCACCCAGATGAGTGCTGCGCTGACCACCACGAGAACAACGGCTCCGGTGATGGTAGCGACTGCCTTAAGTTCAGGTGCGGCGATGATGAGTGCGGCGAGGAAAACGTTGATGAGTGCGGCTTCGAAGAAGATCACCCAGCCAAGACGCATCAGTTGGTCGTAGCGGAAGCGGGGCACCGTCCAGCGGACCAAGATGAAGAAGAGGATGAAGGCGACCAGCTTGGTCATAAAGACGCCAAGGTGAACCAGGCCGGAGAACCACAGCCAATTTCCCTCAGTATCTTGAAGAATGGAGTCCCAATTGAAGGGCAAGGACCAACCACCGAGGAACATGGTCACGATAAGAGCCGAACCGATCACCATGGCGGCGTACTCTCCCATGAAGAACATGGCGAACTTCATCGATGAGTATTCCGTGTGGTAGCCACCGACGAGTTCGGTTTCGCACTCGGGAAGGTCAAAGGGCATACGGTTGGTTTCCGCGAAGATCGAAATGGTGAAGATCAGGAACGCGATGAATGCGGGGATCCAGAAAATCCACGCGGAATAGTCACCGCCATTGTTCCATGGAGCGGATTCACCCCACAATGGAAGCAGCAGCCACCCGTTTGCGGATTGCGCCTCAACGATGTTCGAGAGGTTGAGTTCCCCATACCAGAGCAGGACGGGGATGATCGAAAGACCGAGGCAGATTTCGTAGGAAATCATCTGCGCGGTCGAACGCACGCCACCAATGAAGGGGAACTTCGAGTTGGATGACCAACCGGCGAGGGTGATGCCGTAAACCGTCAGCGATGAAATCGCGAAGATGAACAGGGGGCCCACGTCGAGGTCGGCGATAACAAGATCGATTTCCCTGCCGCCGATCGTGATTGGCGAACCGAATGGCACGACGCAAACCGTCACGAGCGCGGGAATCACGGTCAGAGCCGGTGCGAGCCAGTAGAACGACTTGCGCACGTGGACGGGGGTGAAGTCTTCTTTGAGGAAGAGCTTCAAGCCGTCGGCCATTGGCTGGATCAGACCGAAGAACGAGAGATCCTTCTTGGCACCGAACAACGTGAGAGGGATCCCGACGCGGTTTGGACCGACACGGTCCTGAATGATCGCCGAGAAGCGACGTTCGAAATAAACGGAGATCGGAACCAAGGGGAGGACCACCAGGAAGGTGAGGCCGATGACCTTGATCAGAATGATCGCGATGGTAATGAAAAGATCCATTTTGAAGTAAAAGGTCAGCCCACGATTTCACCAGCAGCCTTGCGGGCACGCTCGTTTTCAAGAAGCGGAATGGTGACACCAGTTTCAGTGACGACTTTGCCAAGGTCGCCGATCTTGGAAAGGGTCAGGCCTCCAAAGTCGGAAACCTTGCCCGCCATGTCATTGAAGACGTCTTCAATCATGTGGGGGTAGTCGGCATCAGTGATTCCCTTGTTGGTCAGCTGGCAAATCAAGTCGCGAAGAATCTCCCAGTCATCGTGGGCCTGACCGAATGGCTCGGTCGCGCGGTTGAGGCGCTGGAGGCGGCCAGTGACATTGACCATGGAGCCGCGCTTCTCGGAGAATGCGGCGCCAGGGAGAATGACGTCGCTGGCTTCGGCAGTTGGGCCGGCGAGGAGTTGGACGGATGCGATGAACTCAGGTTTGGCGAGATCTTCGGCGGTGAAGCCAGCTTCAGCCGTGAGGTCTTCGCCGAGAACGAGCAGGGCTTTGATGGATCCGGAGCGGACACCATCAAGAATGGAAGCGAAACGGAATGCAGGATCTTCACGACGCCAGACGAGCTTGGCACCAACCGTGTTAGGATTGCGATCAGCCGAGATCAGCATGCCATCGCTTTCACCGATACGGGGAACGATGGTTAAATGCTCGGTGCCAAGATCGTCCGCGAGAGACTTGGTCAGGTAGAGTTCCTCGTTGGTCATCCGGGCTGAGGCGATCACGGCGATTTCGGACGCGTCGAACTTCTTGAGTCCGGCGACCGTCACTTTGATGGCCTCTTGCCAAGAAGCGGCGGCGTGCTTGCCGTCCTGCTCGACCATTGGCTCGGTGAGGCGTTGCTCGCAGTCGATGTAGTGGAAGTTGAGACGATGTGAATCCGGCATCCAGCAGGAGTTCACGTCGTCGTTCTGACGTGGAGTGATCCGGTAGATTGTGTTGCCACGAGTCCAGACGGTGATGTTCGCACCGGTGCCGCAGTTGACGTCGATGGTCTTGGTTTCCTTGAGGAACCAGACGCGCATGTCGAAGCGGAAGTCGTTCGATGTTAGAGCGCCAACCGGACAGATGTCAGCGGTATTGAGCGAGTAGTTGTGGTCGAGTCGGCGACCTGGGTGAACGCTTAGAGTCGTGTGGGTGCCGCGCTGGGTGAATCCGAGAACGGGATCGCCAGCGACTTCATCCATGAAACGAATGCAGCGGCTGCACATAATGCAGCGTTCGTCATCAAGCCGGATGTTTTTACCGATATCGACGTTCTTTGGCTTCTTGACCTTCATGTCGACGAAGCGCGAAGTGCCGCGGCCGTATCCGACGGATTGCTCTTGGAGGCGGCATTCGCCTGCTTGGTCGCAGATCGGACAATCGAGTGGGTGATTGATGAGGAGGAACTCCATCACGCCTTCGCGACACTTCTCGACAAGTTCACCGGAGGTACGGATGCCCATGTTTTCGGCGACGGTATTCGCACAGGCGATCACCGGACGTGGCATCCAACCAATCGGAAGATAGCCTTGTTCATCGTAAGCGGGCTCGGCACCAGGAGCAACTCGCGGCGGCATACCCATCTGGACAAGGCACATGCGGCAATTCCCCGGGGAGGAAAGCTTGGGGTGGTAGCAGTAATGAGGAACGGGCACCGCGAACATGCGGCAGGCCTCGATCATACGGGTTCCCTTGGGGACCTGTCGCCAAACGCCATCGATTTGCACGTTGACGAGGCCATTCTCGGCGGCGAGATCCTTGGGAAGTCGGTCTTCTGCGGTAGCGGCGTTGTCGCTCATGTGGCATGGGGTGGCGCGGAAACTTCCGCGACGCGCGGGACTATGAAAAAGCCCCAGACCAGCGGCAAGCGCACTTTGTGAAAAATTTCACAAAGTCAGGCCCAAGCCGCCGGAAATGGTCGAAAATGCGGTATCGGGGCGTCAGGCACGACTCATGTACGAGCCGTCCTCGGTTTTGATCAGAAGCTTTTCACCTGGATTGATGAAGAGCGGAGCCTGAACCACGAGGCCGGTCTCCATGGTGACCGTCTTATTGGAGTTGTTCGCCGAGTCGCCTTTGACGCCTTCGGGGGCTTCTGCGACGATCATTTCCATCGAAGGGGGAAGCTCGATGTCCGCCACCACACCGTCTGCGAAAAGCAGCGTGTAGGCCTGGCCTTCGATCAGATAGTTGCGGACGGTATCGATGATATCGTCGTGAACGGCGACGTCATCGTAGGTCTCGGTATTGAGGAAGTGGTAGCCGCCCGAGTCTTTGTAGGAGTATTCGTGATTAATCCGCTCAAGCATCACGGCTTCCATCGAGTCGTTCGAAGTCATGCGGAGGTTGGAGATCTTCTTGGTCGCCACGCTGCGAATCGACATCTGGACGTAGGATGCCATGCGGGGCGGGGTCTTGAGTTCGTGGGAGATGACAACGCAGACATCGCCATTGTGACGGACAGCGTGTCCGCGGCGGAGACTGATAATAGGAGTGCTAGCCATGAGGAGGTCGGAATAGTGAGCTAGAGCCGCGATGGCAAGTGTGGAGTCGCAATCTTAAACCGACAAAATTGCGATTCCGTAGTCGCCGAGGATGGTGTCTCGGGTAGCGAGGGTCATGCTTTCAAGGCGGCACTGCGCGACAAGAGCGCGGTCGAAGGGGTCACCGTGCACTTGTGGAAGCATGGTCGATGCGATGGCGTGTTCAGCAGTGAAAGGGAGCGAGGCGATTCCGTTCTCTTCAAGTAGGCGATGGAAAGTGAGGGGAAGCCGTAGTTTTATAGGGATCAAGGGCAAAAAAGAGAGGCTTGGTGGACCCGAGCCTCTCTTTGAATGGTTGAAACTTCGAACTAGCGGGTTCTCGCCGGGTTTGAGGCGGCTTCGTGCTCTTCTTCTGCGGCTTCGAGGGCGGCGCGCTCTTTGGCGATCACTCGCACGAACTTGTTCAAGCTGGTCTCCCAATCGGCGAGAAGATCCTTGGCGTGGGGGCTGCCGGTTTTGGCAACGTGCTCTTCGAGTAGTGTTTTGAACTCATCGATGTCCTGCTGACGCTTGATCGGGAGAACGACCACCATTTCAGGATTCACGCGTGAGTAGAAACGACCATCGACGTCGTAAACGTAGGCCGTGCCCCCGGACATGCCGGCACCGAAGTTCTTGCCGGTGCGGCCGAGGATCGCGACGGTTCCGTTGGTCATGTATTCGCAAGCGTGATCGCCCACGCCTTCGACGACGGC
>Ga0100399_1001819_pt1 | contig 15587 bp, 16 predicted proteins | sample CryGeymeta201523_FD_81545 | JGI IMG/M metagenome (GOLD analysis project Ga0100399, IMG submission 81545) | Groundwater microbial communities from Crystal Geyser aquifers in Utah, USA - Crystal Geyser metaG 2015-23 | ecosystem: Environmental > Aquatic > Deep subsurface > Groundwater | place: USA...
CAAGCAGCTCCCGACCGTTTAAAAGAATTTCCCCGCCCACGATCCGACCGGGGGGCGAGGGAACGAGCCTCAGGATGGAGAGGGCCAGCACGCTTTTCCCGCACCCGGATTCGCCGACCACCCCGACGGTCCTCCCCGCCCCGACCCGGAGATCGACCCCGTCGACCGCCCGGACGATGCCGCGCTCCGTCTCAAAATGGGTGCAAAGACCTCTGATTTCCAGAATCGTTTCCATTTTTGCCGGCCCTTGTCCTATGACCTTGTTGTAACGATTCAGGTGTTTAGACCGTAGGCTGAAGGCTGAAGTACCCTGATAGCCTTCCGTCTTCAGTCTATCCACCTAACTCTACTCTGTCGCATAAGCCCATCCCCCTCCTGCTTCCCCCTTGAAGGGGGAGGGGAAATACGGGGGTGGGGTATGAAAGTTATCTGTCGGAGTCGTATTGAGTAGTGGCCCTATTTTTTCCCGATCCGATACCGGTTCCGGAGAAACTGGACCAGGAGGCGGACACCCACCCCCGAGGCGCCCTTGGGAATGTACGGTTTATCCTTCGCAAGCCAAGCGGGACCGGCGATATCCAGATGGACCCAAGGGGTATCGCCGGTGAACTTGCTCAGAAACGCGGCCGCCGTGATGGCGCCGCCGGCCCTGCCTCCGGAATTTTTGTAATCCGCTGCATCGCCCTTGATCAGCTCGTGATACTCCTCCCAGAGCGGCAGTTCCCATACCCTTTCTCCGGTAAGATCGGCGGCCTCGCGGATCTCCTGTTTCAGCCCGTCATCCGTTCCCATCATCCCGATGACGTGATCGCCCAGCGCCACGATGCAGGCCCCCGTAAGGGTCGCCAGATCGATGATTGCGGCGGGTTTGTAACGGCCGGCATACGTGAGGGCATCCGCCAGGATCAGTCGTCCTTCGGCATCGGTCGTTACGACCTCGATCGTCCGGCCGGAGAGAGAGCTGAGGATGTCGCCGGGTTTGTAAGCATTGCCGCCCGGCAGGTTCTCCGTCGCCGGCACGATGCCGACCACATTCAGCGGCAGTCCCAGCTCCGCCACGGCCCGTACGGCCGCAATCACGGCCGCCCCGCCCGCCATGTCCGTTTTCATCTGGTCCATCTTTTCGGACGGCTTGATGGAGATCCCGCCGCTGTCAAAGGTGATCCCCTTTCCAACCAGCGCGATCACCGGGCTTGACTTCTTTTCCCCGCGGTATTCGAGGATGATCAGTTGGGGCGGCGTGTGGCTTCCCCGGGCCACACCCAACAGGGCGTTCATCCCGAGTTCCTTCATCTGTCCGGCGTCGAGCACCGTGCAGCGGATGTTCTTCCCCTTGGCGCTTTCCCTCGCCTCGTTTGCAAGATCTGCCGGGGTCATCTCATTCGCCGGCGTGGAAACGATATCGCGCGCAAACGAAACCGCGGCGGCGATGATCTCGGCCGTCATGGCCGCGGCGCGAACGGCCTTGCAGGCCGCCTCATCCGACTCCAACAGGGTAAACCCGGCGATCTCGCGATTTGGCTCCCGATCAACGGTCTTGAACGGCAGGAAACGATAAAGGCCCAGAAGTACCCCTTCCACAACGCCTTCGGCCATCCGTTCCATCGACAGGTCGATGCCTCTGAAATGGAGTGCGGAGGAAAACTCGCCGATGTTCAGGGACCGGATCTGCTGCGCAGCCATGGCATACGCCCCCCGCAGACGCTCCAGCGTAAAATCCGCTCTCTTTCCCAGCCCCGCCATGACGATCCGTTTGACCGGAAAACCGCCCCGGGTGTAGATGACGGCAATCTGATTCAGCCGACCCGTAAAATCGCCGAGGCGGATAAGCTCGCCGATCAGACCGCCACTCCTCTCGTCTAACAGCGCGGCTGTCCCCTCCAGCCTGGTTTCACCCTCGAAGTGGGTCACGACGGCCGCTTCGGTTTCCTGTTCCGCCAAGCTGCCTTTTCTGACTTGAATCTTCATCTAAAGCCTCCATGCAACGGTTCTTCGGATTTCAGGGTTGATAACGGTCTTTCCCGGGAACGGTGGGGTTCCGAAAGGCGGTTTCCGCGGCCGGATCCATCCAAGCGCACCGCCGAAATGCCATGAAAAAAAGGGGCAAGCCGAAGATTGCTGCCCCCTTTACGATCTGGAGGCGGCACCCGGACTTGAACCGGGGAATAACGGTTTTGCAGACCGCTGCCTTAGCCACTTGGCTATGCCGCCGTTCGGAGAAAAAAATGGAGCGGGCGAACGGATTTGAACCGTCGACGTCCACCTTGGCAAGGTGGCACTCTACCACTGAGTTACGCCCGCTCAGTTTTGATGGCGCGTGACTATAACAAATAAAAACTGTTTGTCAATGAAAAATATTCTCCCCTTCCGCACCGCCGACTGATGGGATTTCATGAATCATTTCAATAATATTTACAGTCGTCTTGGATATTCGGCCCTCCCCCCGAAAGGAGATGTCGTCAGGGAGGTTTCACCCCTTTTTCCGGACGCCGGTCCGGTAAAACTTGAGGAAGTAATCGATCCCGGAGGTGACCGTAAGGAGCAGCGCGATGCCGAGGATCACCATGCCCACCAGATGGGCGTCGGCGCCGATGAACGGGTAATGGATCATCAGCGCCGAGACTGCGAAGATCTGGCAGAGCATCTTTCGTTTCCCCAGCGGGCTGGCTTGGATGATCAATCCGTCGGAAGAGGCAATGTTGCGGATGCCGTCCACGGCGAAATCCCGGATGATGATGACAGCGACGATCCAGGCGGGGATTCGGCCGATCGGAATCATCAGGATCATCGCCGTGTTGACGATCAGCTTGTCGGCGATCGGGTCGAGAAATTTCCCCATTGTCGTAACGATCCTGAATCGCCGGGCGATGTATCCGTCAAGAATATCGGTCAGCGCCGCCGCGATGAAGAGGATCGCGATGACAAGGCTCATGGCCGGCCCCGGGGAGAAGAGAAGACCGAAAAGGATCGGAATCACCCCGAGCCGGAGCATGGTGATCGTATTGGGGAGGTTGAACATCTCCCGCTTCTCCTCCGGGATGGGCAACCGGTCAAACAACCTCTTCAGGAAATCGATCATCGCCGGGGATCTCCTCCTTTGTCCCCATTTGTTTTATCTAAACCAATCGAAGACATGTTAGCGTTTTTTTTCGATTTTATACTGTTCAAGGCATTTTGGAGAGCAGAAATAGACCGTCTTCCCGTCGATCTGCGTCCGGCAGGCGTCGCCAATGGGAACATAGGTGTGGCAAACGGGATCCTCCACAAGGTCCTCACCGGCGACGGCGGTTTTGATCTCCGTCGGACCGGCTTTCCCCCCCATCCGCGGAACGCCTTTCCGGAAAAGTTTGAGCAGCAGATAGATAACGATGACGCCGATCACCAGCTTGAGTATCATTTTTCAACCACCATTTTCTTTTCGGGATCGTTCACTCCCCGGTCTCTTCCGGGGCGTAAAGGTCCACAACTCCCGGGTCGGTCAGACGATCCAGCAGGCCGCGGGCGGAAACGCCGAACGCGGGATGGATCACATAGGAGGCGAGCTCGCAGAGCGGCGCCAGAACGAAACGCCGTCGGTGCATCTCCGGGTGAGGAATCTTCAATCCCTTCCGATCGACAACCTCCTGACCGTAGAGGAGAATGTCCAGATCGATCACCCGCGGTCCCCATCGCGGCCCGTCTGTCCGCCCCATCTGCCTTTCAATCGCTTTCAATGCCTCGAACAATTTCGTCGGCGACAAATCCGTCCGGACTTCCGCGACGGCGTTGATGAACCACCCCTGCTCCAGCGGCCCGACCGGCGCCGTCCGATAGAGAGAAGAGCAACGAAGCACGCTTACTCCCGAAGTCGTCCCGACGCGCCGCACCGCATCCCGGCACTGGGCGGCCGGATCTCCCAGATTTGCGCCGATCCCGATGAAGGCGACGATTCCCCGGATAGCCCCGCCCGAAGAACCCTGGAACCCCATCTCTTCACCCTGCGGCTTTCTTTAAACCGATCACATCCTGCATGTCGTAGAGACCGTTTCCGCGGCCGACGACCCAGAGGGCCGCCCGGATTGCGCCGCGGGCGAAGTTATCCCGGCTGTGCGCCCGGTGAATGAATTCCAGCCTCTCCCCCATCCCGCCGAAGATCACCGTGTGTTCCCCGACGATATCCCCGGCCCGGATGGTCTGAATCCCGATCTCCCGTTTCGTCCGCTCCCCGATCATCCCCTTCCGGCTGTAAACGCCGACCTTATCCAGATCGCGTCCGAGGCTCTCCGCGATGACCTGGGCCATCTTGATGGCGGTGCCGCTCGGGGCGTCCTTCTTCAGATGGTGATGCGCCTCCACGATCTCCACATCGTAATCATCGCCAAGGAGGGCTGCAACGTCCGCGAGGACCTTGAGCATCACATTGACGCCGACGCTCATGTTCGGGGCAAGGACGCACCGGGCAAAGGGCGCGAGTTCCCGGACCCTCTTCATCTCCACCGCCGTAAATCCGGTGCTCCCGATCACGATCGCCTTTCCCGCCGAAGCCGCAATCTCCAGGTGACCCAGGGAAACTTCATGCGAGGTGAAATCGATCACCACATCGCCGCGGTCGATGCAACCGGCAACGGAATCCCCGATCAGAATCCCCGTCCGGCCGAGGCCCAGCCCCTCGCCGACATCCTTCCCGACGGCGGGATGCCCTTTCCGTTCCACGGCGCCCGCCAGCTCAATGCCGTCTGTCTCCGCGATGAGACTGATGATCCGTCCCCCCATCCGCCCGCCGGCGCCCGTTACGATCGCCCTGACCATGATCTCCCTCCCTTTTTTACCCGATCAAACCGTATTCCTGCATTACCTTCTTCAAGACGGCTTCGTTCTTTTCCGTCAGCGGACAGAGCGGAAGTCGCAGCTCGCCGTCGATCTTTCCCATCATCGCCAGCGCCGCCTTCACCGGGATCGGATTCGTTTCGATGAAAAGGGCGTCGATCAGCGGCGCCATCCGGAAGTGGAGCGCGCGCGCCTTCAAGAGATCGCCTGCAAGAAAGGCGTCCACCATCCCCGCCATATCTTCCGGGACGACGTTGGAAATGACGGAGATGATCCCCTTGCCGCCGATGGCGAGCAGCGGCAGCGTAAAGATGTCGTCGCCGGAGAGGACGTCGAAATCCGCTCCGCAAAGCCGGATCACATCGCTCATCTGCTTGATGGAACCGGCGGCCTCCTTGACGCCGATGATGTTCGGGATTTTCGCCAGCCGCGCCAGGGTCTCCGGCAGCATATTCGTTCCCGTCCGGCCGGGGATGTTGTAAACGATGATCGGGATCGGAACCTTTTCCGCCACGGCACGGAAATGGCGGTAGAGACCCTCCTGCGTCGGGCGGTTGTAATAGGGGCAGACCAAGAGGGCGCCGTCGGCCCCCGACTCCCAGGCATGGCTCGTCAACCGGAGCGCCTCCGCCGTGCTGTTGGAGCCGGTTCCGGCAATGACCGGGACCCGCTTTTTCACCGCATCGACGGCGATTTCGATGACGCGGTCATGCTCCTCATGGGAGAGGGTGGTCGATTCGCCCGTGGTGCCGCAGGGGCAGATTCCGTCCGTTCCCGCGGCGATCTGCTCCTCGATCAGTTGCCGGAACGCCTCCTCATCCACCAATCCATTCTTGAACGGTGTTACAATCGCAACAATAGCGCCTCCAAACATATGCCCTCCTTGCCTTTCTCTTTAGGACTTCAAAAAGTCCGGGATCTCTTCCCCCCGGACGAGGTCTTCACAGTTCTCCCGTTTCCGGATCACGCACCAGCGGTCGTCCCGAACCAGGATCTCCGGAATCCGGGGACGCGAATTGTAGTTGGACGACATGCTGAAACCATAGGCGCCGGCGCTCATCACCGCCAGCAACTCCCCTCTCTCGACGGCGGCCATCCGTCGCCCCTTCGCCAGAAAATCGCCCGATTCGCAGATCGGGCCGACCACATCCGCCGTGATCTCCTCCCGCTCGCGCTGAATGACCGGCTGGATCAGGTGGAAAGAACCATAGAGGCTGGGGCGGACGAGATCGTTCATCCCCGCATCGACAATGACGAATCGCTTCCCGTCGTTCTCCTTCGTGTAGAGAACCCGGGTCACCAGAATCCCGGCATTGCCCACGATCACGCGGCCGGGCTCGAAGATGAAGGTGCAGTCCATTTCACTTGCGGCGTCGATGATCGCCCGGGCGTATTCCGAGGGGGGGGGAGGGGTCTCCTGATCATAGGTGATCCCCAGGCCCCCGCCCAGATCGAGATAGTGGATCGCGATCCCCTCCTCCCGAAGCCGCCGGATCAGCTCCTTCAGTCGCCCGAGCGCGTCGATGAAAGGCGAAATCTTCGTGACCTGCGAGCCGATATGGCAACTGACCCCCTTGATGTCAACATGCTTCAGCTTGGCCGCATGACGGTACGCAAGCAGGGAGGCCTCGACATTGATCCCGAATTTATTCTCCTTAAGGCCGGTGGAGATGTGCGCATGGGTTTCGGGGTCCACATCCGGGTTGACCCGGAGACCAATGCCGGCCCGCACGCCCAACTTCCCGGCGCGGTCATTGATCGCCTCCAATTCCTGCAAGGATTCAATGTTGAACATCAGGATGCCGGTCCGGAGGGCAAGATCGATCTCATCCTCCCGCTTTCCGACGCCGGAATAGACCATTCGGGAGGGATCGACGCCGGCCTTCAACGCCCGGTAGAGCTCCCCGCCGGAAACCAGATCGACGCCACCCCCCTCCCGGGCGAAAATCCGGAGGATCGCCGTGTTTGAGCAGGCCTTGACGGCAAAGCAGACGATGTGGGGGACTTCCGCAAACGCCTCAGAAAAGATCCGGAAATGGCGCCGGAGCGTCCGGTAACTGTAGAGATAAGCGGGGGTTCCCACCTCCCGGGCGATTTGCTCGACCGCCGCCTCCTCACAAAAAAGGGCCCGGTTTTGATATTGAAAATAATTCATCGCCTCTTTCTCTTCTCTCCTTCTCTACGAAGTGTCTTCAGCGCGTTTCATGAACCCGTTGCGCCGTGTTTGACGCCTCTCCACAATTTCCACGGGGATCGCAACTCGCCACGCGGTAGGAATAAAAACGCCCGAGTCGGACGTCCGCATCGAAATATCGGATACCTTTTGCCCCTTCACGTTGCAGCCGGCCATCGGCAACGGACAACTGCACGAGCGTCCGGTGATCCTGCGGACACCCGGGACAAGCATCGGCCGCTTCCGCGTCGCTCCGGAGGATCCGGAAACTGCCGATCCCCCCTTGCGGAAAGAGAATCGACCAGCGAAGGATAATACCCTCCGCTGAGGAAGCCGCGCTAAGATCGGCGATTGCCGCCGGGAGACGCGCCCGCGTGGGGATGGGATCACCCTTCTTCCCGCATCCCGCAGCGAAAAGGATTCCGATGCAGAGGCCTACAAACGCCCACCCCAAAAAGCGATTACGCCTCATTGGCCTTCTATCTCCGCAATCCGCCTGCGGACGGTCTCCTCTGCGGTTCCGCCGATTTCCCGCCGGGCCTGAACCGATTGGCGCACGGTGAGACACGGGAACAGGTCCTTTTCAAAGCCCTTGTAGAAGCTTCGGAACTCCTCCAGCGTCAACCCGGTCAGCGCCTTCCCCTCTTGAATGGAGAAAGCGACGATTTTGCCGACGATGCCGTGGGCTTCCCGGAACGGGACCCCTTTCCGGACTAAGTATTCGGCCAGATCCGTCGCCGTTGAAAAACCCCCTCCGGCCCCCGTCTCCATCCGCTGCCGGTTGAACGTGAGGCGTCCGATCATCGCGGTCAGAACCCGAAGAGAGGATTGCAGCGTATCGACCGCGTCAAAGAGGGGTTCCTTGTCCTCCTGCAGATCACGGTTGTAGGTCATCGGCAGCCCCTTCAGGATCGTCAGCAGCGCGATGAGATCCCCGTAAACGCGGCCGGTCTTCCCCCGGATCAGTTCCGCCACGTCCGGATTCTTCTTCTGCGGCATGATGCTGCTCCCCGTCGTGAAGGCGTCGGCAATCTCGACATAGCCGAACTCGTCGGTGGACCAGAGGATCAGATCCTCGCAGAAGCGGCTCAGGTGCATCATGACGAGCGAGGCGGCAAAGATGAACTCCGCGACGAAATCCCGGTCGGAAACCGCGTCCATGCTGTTTGCGGTCACCTGCGGAAACCCAAGGATGCGCGCAACATAACGGCGGTCGATCGGCAGTCCGGTCCCGGCCAGCGCCGCCGCGCCGAGCGGCATGACATTCACCCGCTTCAGGCAGTCCCGGAGGCGGGCCTCGTCCCGGTCTAACATCTCCCGGAAGGCCAGCAGGTAATGGGAGAGAAGAACCGGCTGCGCCTTCTGCATATGGGTATAACCGGGCAGGATCGCTCCCATCTCCGCTTTGGCCCGTTCGACGAACCCGGCCTTCAGGTTTCTGAGAAGGGTCAAGATGTCACCGATCTCCGCCCGCAGGTAGAGGCGGATATCGAGGGCGATCTGGTCGTTCCGGCTTCGGCCCGTGTGGAGTTTCCCTCCGGCCTCGCCGATCCGGGCCGTGAGGGCCTTTTCGACCGCCATGTGAATATCCTCATCGTCGGGACGAAAGACAAAGTCCCCCGCCTCGATAGCGGACCGAATGGCCAGGAGGCCGGCCCGAATTGCCGTCGCCTCCCGCTTCGTGATGATCCCCTGCTTCGCCAGCATCCGGGCGTGGGCGATGCTTCCCTCGATGTCGCAGCGATAGAGGCGGCGGTCGTAATGGAGCGATGTGGTAAAGGCCTCCACCAGACGATCCGTCGGCTCGCTGAACCGCCCTCCCCAGGGTTTTTCGCCTTTCTTCATCATCGTGTCTTCATCATCGCCGGGATCTTCAACCGCAGCGCGTTCAGGCGGATAAAACCCGTCGCATCCTTCTGGTTGTAAACCTGATCCTTCTCAAATGTCGCGAAGTCCTTGCTGTACAACGAGAAGGGAGACTTTCTCCCAACGACGACGCAGTTCCCCTTGTAGAGTTTCAGCCTCGCGCTCCCCGTCACGCGTTCCTGGGTATCGTCGATGAACCGCTGGAGGAGCTCCCGCTCCGGGGCGTACCAAAAACCGTTATAGACGAGTTGCGCGTACTTGGGAATCAGCGAGTCCCGCATCAGCATCACCTCGCGGTCCATCGTGATCGATTCGACGGCGCGGTGTGCGGCCCAAAGGACGGTTCCTCCCGGCGTCTCGTAAACCCCTCGCGACTTCATGCCGACGAAACGGTTCTCAACCATGTCCATGCGGCCGATCCCGTTCGCCCCGGCGATTCCGTTCATGTGATCGAGCAGTGCAGCCGGGCTCATCACAACACCATCCACGGAGACGGGATTCCCCTTTTCAAAACCAATCTCGACATAGGTCGGTCGGTCCGGCGCCGCCTCGGGGGAAACCGTGAGGACGAACATCTCCTCCTCCGGCTCCGCCCAAGTGTCCTCGAGAATCCCCCCCTCGTGGGAGATATGGAGCAGGTTCCGGTCGCTGCTGTAGGGTTTCTCCCTCGTCAACGGAATCGGGATCCCGCGCTTTTCCGCGTAATCAATCATCGAGGCGCGCGAATCGAACGCCCAACGGTCGTCCCGCCAGGCCGAGATGATCCGGATCGCCGGATGGAGAGCCATGTAGGCCAGCTCGAACCGCACCTGGTCGTTCCCCTTCCCCGTGGCCCCGTGGCAGACCGCATCGGCCCCCTCGATCTTTGCGATTTCCAACTGCCGCTTGGCGATCAGCGGCCTCGCAAGCGACGTCCCCAAAAGATAGCTCCCCTCGTAGATTGCATTCGCCCGCAGGGCCGGGAAGACGAAGTCCCGGACGAATTCCTCCCGGAGATCGTCGATGTAGATCTTCGCGGCCCCGGTTTTGATCGCCTTTCCCCGAAGCCCCGACAGCTCCTCTTTCTGACCGACGTCGGCAGCGAAGCAGATCACCTCGCAACGGTATGTCTCGATCAGCCACCTCACAATCACGGAGGTATCCAGTCCCCCCGAATAGGCGAGGACAACCTTCTTCACCTCGTTCACGATTTTTCCCTCCTTAACTCATCGCATCAAGATTTCCATGACGGCCTTCTGGACGTGGAGGCGGTTCTCCGCCTCGTCGATGATCACGGAATGGGGGCCGTCAATCACCTCCGCCGTAATCTCCTCGCCCCGGTGGGCGGGGAGACAGTGCATGACAAGGACGTCCCTTTTCGCCAGGTCGATCAGGACCTGATTGACCTGGTAGCCCTGAAACCGCTTCATCTTCTCTTCCCGCTCGGCCTCCTGCCCCATGCTGACCCAGACATCGGTGTAAACGACATCGGCGTCGCGGACCGCCTCCGCCGGATCCCGGTGGAGGACCACCCCGGCGGGCGCCTCGGCGATCCCCCGCTTCAGGATCGCCGCATCCGGATCATACCCGTCGGGGCAGGCCAGGTCAAGGCGAAACGGCAGCTTCGCCGCGGCATTGATCCAGGAGTTCGCCATGTTGTTCCCGTCGCCGACATAGGCGATCTTCAGCCCCTCGTAGCCGCCCCGTTTCTCGATGATTGTGAAGAGATCGCTCAGGAGCTGGCACGGGTGGAGGAGATCGGTCAGGCCGTTGATCACCGGGATGGTCGCATAACGGGCGAATTCCTCCACCGATTCCTGGGAAAAGGTCCTGATCATGATTCCGTTCAGATAGCGGGACATGGTCCGCGCGCTGTCGGCGATGATCTCCCCGCGGCCTAACTGCGTATCCCGGCTGCTGAGAAACAGAGACAGACCGCCAAGCTGGAACATCCCGACTTCAAAGGATATTCTCGTCCGCGTAGAGGATTTGTCGAAGATCATCCCCAAGGTCTTGCCCTTTAAAAGGGGATGCTCTTTCCCCTCCCGAAGCAGCCGTTTCAGGCGCCGCGCCCCTTCGAAAATGGATTCGAAATCGGCCCGTTCCAGGTCATATTCGCTGAGCAGATCCTTTTTCATGTTTCCTCCAGCACCCCATCCAGGATCCCGATGGCCTTCTCCACATCCTGTCGGGTCAGAATCAGCGGCGGAACAAAACGGAGGACATTCCCGTTCGTGCAGTTGGTCAGCAGCCCTTTCTCCATACATTTTTGAACGAATTCCGCCCCGGGTACGGTCAATTCGACGGCGAGCATCAGCCCCTGTCCGCGGACCTCCCGGATTCTTGGATGCTTCTCTTTCAATTCCCCAAGACGGGAGAGGAAATATTCCCCTACCTTCCGGCAGTTCTCGAGGATCCCCTCGTTGAGGATGGTTTCCAGCGTGGCCAGGGCGGCCGCGCAGGCCAGCGGATTGCCGCCGAAGGTCGATCCGTGGCTTCCCGGGACGAAGGCCGCGGCGATTTTTTCCTTCGCGAGGAGCGCCCCGATCGGGAAGCCGTTCCCGAGGGCCTTCGCCAGCGTGATCATGTCCGGTATCACATCGTCATGTTCGCAGGCGAAGAGCATCCCCGTCCGGCCGATTCCCGTCTGGACCTCGTCCGCGATCATCAGGAGCCCCTTTTCATCGCAGATCCGCCGGATCCCCGGAAGATACCCGGGATCGGGAATGACGACGCCGCTCTCCCCCTGGATCGGTTCGACCAGAACGCCGCAGGTCTTCTCCGTCACGGCCGCCTCCAGCGCCGGTAGGTCGTTGTAAGGAACATACCGGAAACCCTCCGGAAGCGGCTCAAACCCGACGTGAAATCGTTCCTGCGCCGTTGCCGTCACGGTTGCCAGCGTCCGGCCGTGGAAGGAGTCCTGCATCGTGATCAGTTCATATCGGCCTCCCATCTGTTCCGAACCATATTTCCGGGCAAGCTTGATCGCCGCCTCGTTGGCCTCCGCCCCGCTGTTGCAGAAGAATGCCTTGTCGAAGGGTGAATTCTCCACAAGGAGTTGGGCCAGCAGGATCTGCGGCGCGATATGGTAAAGGTTGGATACGTGGGAGAGGTTCTCCACCTGCTCTTTGATCGCCGCGACGACTTTGGGATGGGCATGGCCGAGGGCGCAGACGGCAATCCCCCCGACCAGATCGAGGTAGCAGCGGCCGTCGCTGTCCCAGACATGGACGCCCAACCCCCTCGTCAGCACAAGGGGGTGGCGCTTGTATGTTGACATGATGTAGCGATCCGACAGGTCGATCCATTCTTGTGTGGTCATCTTTTCCTTACCTCATGTTTGAAATGAGAAGGTTTTACGTTTTAGGCTTTAAGCTTTACGTAACACATAACACTTAAAACCTAACACGATGTTTTTGCACCTATAAAACGATCTCCGTCCCGATCCCCTGGTCCGTAAACATCTCCAAGAGAATCGTATGCTTCAGGCGGCCGTCCACGATATGGGCCTTCTTGACACCGCCCCGGAGGGCCTTGAGGCAGCACTTTACCTTGGGGAACATCCCCCCTTCGATCGTCCCCTCCTCGATCATCCGGCGGGTGGTCGGTTCATCCATCGTGTGGATCAGCTCCTTGTTGCCGTTGAGGACCCCGGGGACGTCCGTGAGCAGAATCAGCTTCTCCGCGGCAAGGGCGGAAGCGACCGCGCCAGCCACCAAGTCGGCGTTGATGTTGTAGGTCTCTCCCCCGTCCCCGACCCCCGTCGGGGCGATGACCGGGATGACGCCGTCCGCCATCAGCGAGACGATCAGGGATGCGTTGACCTCCGTCACCCTTCCCACGAGACCGATGTCGATGATCTCGGGCGGCGTCTCCTTGACCTTCTCGGCGCTGAGATAGTACTTCTCCGCCCGGATCAGGTTCGCGTCCTTGCCGCTCAACCCGACCGCCCGGCCGCCGTGCCGGTTGATCAGGCCGACGATCTCCTGGTTCACCTTCCCCACCAGCACCATCTCGACGATGTCCATCGTCTCCTCGTCGGTCACCCTCATCCCCTGGACGAATTTCGACTCCTTCCCGAGCTTTTTCAGCAGGTTTCCGATCTGTGGGCCGCCGCCGTGGACCACGACGGCGTTGATCCCGATATACTTCATCAGGACCAGATCGCGGGCGAAATTGTTCTTCAGCTCCTCATCCACCATCGCATGGCCGCCGTACTTGATCACAACGATCTTGTTGAAAAACCGGCGAATATAGGGAAGGGCCTCCACCAGAATATCGGCCCGCTCCATGGATGTCTTCATCCCGTCCATCGACCTCTCCTCTTTTTAAGTGTTAGGTTTTACGTGTTAGGTTTTACGTAAAACATAAAACGTAAAACCTAACACTTGTTCTCACAGGATATACCGGCTCAGATCCTCATCCTCGACGATCTCGTCTAACTGATCGGCGACATAATCGCCGTCAATCACCACCTCCTGACCCCGCATCTCCGGCGCATCAAAGGAGATTTCGTCGAGAAGGCTCTCCATGATCGTATAGAGACGCCGCGCCCCGATGTTCTCCATCCGGTCGTTCACCAGCGTGGCGGTCTCCGCAATCGCGGCAATCGCATCCTCCGTAAAGGTGATCCGGACCCCCTCCGTCGCCATCATCTCGGTGTACTGTTTGACGAGGGCGTTGTGCGGTTCGGTCAGAATCCGGATGAATTCGTCCCGGCCGAGGGAGTTGAGCTCCACGCGGATCGGAAAGCGCCCCTGCAGCTCCGGGATCAGGTCCGACGGTTTCGTCGCACTGAACGCCCCTGCCGCAATGAAAAGGATGTGATCGGTCCGGACCATCCCGTCGCGGGTGCTCACGGTAGCTCCCTCGACGATGGGCAGAAGGTCCCGCTGCACCCCTTCCCGTGAGACGTCCGGGCCGTGCGTCCCGTCGTCACCCACGATCTTGTCGATCTCGTCGAGAAAGATGATCCCCGACTGCTCGACCCGTTCGATCGCTGTCTTCGTCACCTTTTCCATATCGACCAGACGCTGGGCCTCCTCTTCCACCAGGATCTCCATCGCCTCGGGCACCCTCACCCGCCGTTTTTTCTTCTTCTGGGGGAAAAGATTCCCTAACATGTCCTTGACGTTGAGTCCCATGTCCTCCATGCCGGCGGAGGAGAAGATTTCGACCATCGGTCCGCTCCGGACCTCGGTCTTCTCGATTTCGACGAAACGACCGTCCAGCCGACCCTCGTGGAGCAGTCGCCGGAGCTTCTCGCGGGTCGTATCCTGCTCGGGCGCGGACTCCGCCTCGAACGACGTCCCGTTTCCGTTCGGGATCATCTCCGTGACCTTCCTTTCCACCGGTTTCGGCGGGAGAAGGATGTCGAGAAGCCGATCTTCCGCTAATTCGGCGGCCTTAGTCTGGACGCGTCCCTGCTCCTCCGACTTGATCATGCCGATCGCAAGCTCCACCAGATCGCGGACCATCGATTCGACGTCCCGCCCCACATAGCCGACCTCGGTGAACTTCGACGCCTCGACCTTGATGAACGGGGAGTTGTCGAGTTTCGCAAGCCTTCTGGCGATCTCGGTCTTTCCCACGCCAGTGGGCCCGATCATGATGATGTTCTTTGGGGAGATCTCCTCCCCCATCTCCAGCGAGACATTCTGGCGCCGCCAGCGGTTCCGAAGTGCGATCGCCACGGCCCGCTTGGCCTCCTGCTGTCCGATAATATACTGATCCAGTTTTTCTACGATCACTTTTGGCGTTAAATCATCCTGTGACATGGCTACCCTTTTTCCTTTTCCTTATATGAAAATGCCCCCTCTCCCTGTATCCCTCCCCCTCGAGGGGGGAGGGAGGGGTGGGGGTGATTTTCATCCTTCGTTGTGTCCGACCCGGGCATGGGACTTAGAGGGGACAGATTTCAAATCTGTCCCCTCCGGTTCCTCTTCCAGATCGATCTCCTCCACGGTGATGTGGTCATTCGTAAAGATGCAGATCTCGGAGGCGATCTTCACGGACTCCCGCGCGATCTCCGTCGCGGTCAGATCCGAATAGCGGACCATCGCCCGTGCCGCCGCGAGGGCGAACGGTCCGCCCGAGCCGATGGCCATCACGTTGTCGTCCGACTCGATCACATCGCCGTTTCCCGAGATGATCAGAAACGAATCGCGGCTGACGGCGATCATCAGCGCCTCCAGATGGCGGAGCACCCGGTCCGTCCGCCAGTCCTTCGTCAGCTCCACGGCCGCTCGCAGCAGGTTCCCCTTGTACTGTTCAAGCTTCTGGTCGAAACGGTCGAAGAGGGTAAAGGCGTCCGCGGTCGCCCCGGCGAACCCGACGATCACCTGGTTGTGGTAGAGTCGCCGCACCTTCCTCGCCCCATGCTTCATGACCGTCGTATCGAGCGTCACCTGGCCGTCTCCCGCCACGGTGACCTTTCCCCGATGGCGTACCGCCAGGATGGTCGTTCCCCGGATCTTCATCTTATCGCTTCCCTCCTCCGGCCCGCGGGTGCGACCGGTCATAGATCTCCATCAGACGGCTCACGCTGACCGATGTGTATTTCTGCGTCGTCGAAAGGCTCCGGTGTCCCAGCATCTCCTGGATGGAACGCAGATCGGCGCCCGCGTCCAGCAGGTGGGTCGCAAACGTGTGCCGGAGCGCATGCGGGCTGATCCTTCGGCCGATCCCGCTTTCCCGGACCACCCGTTCAACCACCCGCGCCACCCCCCTGGGATTCATCCGTTTTCCCCTCGCGCTCAAGAAA
>Ga0100399_1001824_pt1 | contig 15578 bp, 14 predicted proteins | sample CryGeymeta201523_FD_81545 | JGI IMG/M metagenome (GOLD analysis project Ga0100399, IMG submission 81545) | Groundwater microbial communities from Crystal Geyser aquifers in Utah, USA - Crystal Geyser metaG 2015-23 | ecosystem: Environmental > Aquatic > Deep subsurface > Groundwater | place: USA...
AGTCGCCAAGACCCTGCTGGTGCGGACTCTGGCTGCGGTGCTCGCCGTTGCCGGCAACATTATCGAGTTTACCCCCGACCTGATGCCCGCCGATATCACGGGCACGAATATTTTCAACATGAAGACGCAGGAGTTCACCCTGGTGCAGGGCTGCGTCTTTACCACCTTTTTGCTGGCCGACGAAATCAACCGGGCACCGGCCAAGACCCAGTCCGCCCTGCTGCAGGCCATGCAGGAGCGCTGCGTGACGATCGACCGCGAGCAGATTATGCTGGATCCGTCGTTTACGGTCTTTGCCACCCAGAATCCGATTGAGCATGAGGGCACCTATGCGCTGCCACAGGCGCAGCAGGACCGCTTCATGCTCAAAATCTACATGGACTATCCGGCGGAAGCCGAAGAGCTGCAACTCGCGCGCGGGATGCTCGGTGCTGCTTCGCCTGAAGCGATTTTGGCCGGAGGTGCCGTGCAGCCCGTTCTCGCCACAGGTGAGTTGGCGCAGTTGCGTGACTCGCTGGCATCGATTGTGGTGCGCGATGAGTTGCTGGGCTACATTGTCAGCGTGGTACGTCAGACCCGTCAGCACGAGTCGGTATTGGTGGGAGCCGGGCCGCGCGCGACGCAGGCCCTGTTGCTGGCTTCGCGCGCGGCGGCGGCTCTCGACGGGCGCGACTTTGTTAGCCCGGATGATGTCAAAACGCTGGCGTTACCGGTTTTAACGCACCGGCTCATGCTGCGGCCTGAGTATGAAATTGAAGGACTGACCATTCCCGAGGTGATTCAGCAATTACTGGATAGTGTCCCCGTGCCCCGTTGATTGATGCGTGTTGTTCCCAGTTGCCGTTTGATTTTTCTGGTCGGCTTGAGCCTGCCGGTCGCCTTATTGGCGCTACTGGGCCCCGGCTACCAGCTGGCGCTGCCGGTCTTTGCGGCGCTGCTGTTGGTGAGTGCCTGGGCCGATCTGCTGCTTTCCGCGCGCTGCATGCAGGGGCTCCGGATCGAGCCGGAACCGGTCACCCGGCTGGCGCGGGGCACCGTGGGCAAGTTGACACTGCACATCCGCTGCACGGAGCCGCCAGCGCTGCAACAGCTCCGTATCGGGTTGCCCATGCCCGTCGCATTTGTGCAGGAAGAAGCGGTGCAGTTGGTGAACCTGTCGGGCGCGGATGTGAGCCATTGGACGGTCGATTGGAAGATAACGGCGCGGGCGCGCGGGATATTTCCCTGTCCGCCGGTGGTGGTCGAGCGGCCCTCGCGCTGGGGGCTTTTTGCCTTGCGGCAGAGCTTCCCCAATCAGGCGGAAGTGCGGGTCTATCCCAATCTTCGGCGCGAACGGCGGCAGCTGGCCAACTTGTTCCTGAACCGTGGCAACATCGGCACACACGCCCAGCGCATGGTCGGCCAGGGGCGGGAATATGAGCAGCTGCGGGAATACAGTCGCGGCGACAGCATGTGCGACATTCACTGGAAGGCTTCTGCCAAGCGCGGTGAGCTGGCGACCAAGACCTATCAGGTCGAGCGCACCCAGGAGATATATCTGGTGATGGATCATTCCCGCCTGAGCGGCCTGCGTTCAACCCGCGCAGTGGCTGACCTCGATGATGATTATGCGGAAACTATCCTCGAGCGCTATGTCACGGCGGCAAGTGTGCTGAGTCTGGTCGCGGAGCGGCAGGGCGACCTCTTCGGGCTGGTGGGCTTCGGGCAAAGGGTCTCGCGTTTCGTGCGGGCCAGCTCGGGCCAGCAACACGGCCAGGTAATTCAGGAGGCGCTCTTTGAGCTGAAGACCGAGCGGGGACCATTCGATCTGGATGAACTTTTTACTTTTCTCAGCCTGCGGTTGCGGCGGCGTGCTTTGCTCATCTTCCTGACCGACCTGTGCGACAGCGCAGCAGCAGAGGAATTCCGTCAGCGGGTCAGGATGTTGGCCGCACGCCACCTGGTGCTGGTCAACTCGATCCGGCGGCAGGGGGTGCATCCACTCTACGGGGAGCAGCAGGATGAGGCACCGCGCAGCATCGCGGATGAACTTTCGGGCCACCTGCGTTGGGACGGCTTGCGGCATTTGCAGCGCGAGCTGCGGGCTGCGGGGGTTGAGTTTACACTGGTGGACGATGAAAAGTTGAGCGTGGAAATTGTGAATCAATACCTGGCCATCAAGCAGCGCCAAATATTGTAGTTGATTATTTGATACGATGATACTCGATCTGCAGAAATTCGTTAGTGAACGCCGCCCGGACTGGGAGGCCTTTGAAGCCATGTTGCAGCATCTGGAGGATGATGCGCGCCAGCATCGGTTTGATGTCGCAGACGTGCAACGGTTCCACTACCTGTATGAACGGGTTGCAGCGGATTTGACCAAGCTGAGCACGTCTGCCGTGGAGCCGCAGACCCGTAATTATCTGGAATCTTTGGTAGCGCGTGGCTTCGGTGAAATGCATGGCAATGCCCGGCGTTTGCCCTTAACCGGCTCGTTGCTGCAGCTGGTAACGGCATTCCCGCAGGCCGTGCGGCGTCATTTCGCGATCCTGCTGATGGTGCTGGCGATTTTTGGCAGTGGCATGGTCTTTGGTGGTTTGGCGCTGGCGCTGGATGAGACTGCTAAGCCGGTGCTGATGCCCTTCCCCCATTTGTTAGGTGACCCCAGCGAGCGCGTTGCCGAAGAAGAAGCAACCGCAGCCAAAGAGGATCCGATGGAAGGCGGCAAATCTACCTTCTCGGCCCAATTGATGACGTACAATACCAAGGTGGCTATCGTCACGCTGGCGCTGGGAATGACCTTTGGCATCGGCACCGGGATTCTGCTGTTCTACAATGGGGTGATCATCGGTGCGGTGATGGTGGACTATGTGCTGGCGGGTGAGTCGGTGTTTCTTGCCGGTTGGTTGCTCCCGCATGGGAGCGTGGAGATCCCCGCGATTCTGCTGGCCGGGCAGGGTGGATTGCTGCTGGGGCGAACGCTCCTGTTTGCGCATGGCCGCAGGAGCATGGGGCAACGCTTGCAGGAGATCCGGGCGGATCTTGTGGTGCTGACGGCGGGTGTCGCATCCCTGCTGATTTGGGCGGGCATTATTGAGAGCTTCATGTCGCAGTATCATGAGCCGATTTTGCCCTACGTGGTGAAAATCTCTTTTGGTGTTATACAGTTGGTCGGGCTAATCGCTTATATGGTCCTGGCGGGGCGCGGCAATCTAAAGCAGGAGCAGCTGAAATGATGAGCAGCCGCTATAACAATCTGGTGGTGCAGACGCCAGAGGGTGTTCAATTCACCTATCAACTGGCCAGTCCAGTGTCGCGCTTTATCGCGCTGGCAGTGGACATCATGATTATTTGGACCGCCATGTCGCTAATGGGTGTGCTGGTCACTTTGATGCAATGGGTCTCGTATGACTTCGCGATGGCTTTCTACATCCTGCTCTACTCCGTTTTTAATATCGGCTACTTCATCCTGCTGGAAATGCTCTGGCGGGGCCAAACCATCGGCAAGCGAATGCTGAGCCTGCGGGTGCAGGACATGCACGGCCTGAAGTTACAGCCGGCTCAACTGGTGCTGCGCAACCTGCTGCGTTTCGCCGACAGCCTGCCGGTCCTTTACTTTCTTGGTGGCGCGTCTGCACTGATCAGTCCGCGCTCGCAGCGCTTGGGTGATATTGCAGCAGGCACTGTTGTTGTGCGGATGCCGCACCTGGCCCTGCCGGATTGGGGAGAACTGATGGAAAACCAGTTTAATTCCTTCCGCCAGTATCCACGCCTCGAGGCTCTGCTGCGACAACGCGTGCCACCGGAGGCGGCGGAACTGGCCCTCCAGTCACTGCGGCGCCGCGACGAAATGGAGCCCCTCGCCCGTGCCCGCCTCTTTCGCGAATTGGCCGTCCACTTGCAACAGCAGGTCAAATTTCCCATCGAGATTACCGCTTCCATGAGCGACGAGCAATACGTCCGCAACTGCGTGGACAGTCTTTATCAGGTAGCCCGCAAGGCGTGAACCGCCGACCGTGAATTCCTCCGATCAACCAAACACTTTCTTGCGCAGCCCCTGAATCGTCGCCAGTCCGTCCCAGTTGGCACCTCGCAGCACATTCACCTTCGGCGGGTATTTGCGCCCCTTCTCCCGTTGCCAGACACCCACAAATCCGCGCACAAACTCCTGACTGCCCAGAATCGCCCCATCCGTAAAGTAGCGCACCCGGCAGCGCAGCACCGTTGCCTTCGGCAAGAGTGCATCCTCCTGTTCCAGCACCTGCAGCGCTTTTTGGCGCGCCACCTCCGATAGCCCCGGTTGCCCCAGCCACTTCCCGAAGATCAGTTCCCGGTGGGCCTGTAAAGCCTCTGCCAAAGATAAAGATGCACGCGGCATCCCGTTCGCATAGGCGCACCAAATGTAATGAATCCCGCGCAGCGCAGCCTGCCCTGAACCCGCCGAATGGGCCACCGCCTCCGCATAGCCACAAAAACGGTAATCCTTCGGGTCCTCCACCAGTCCCGCCCGCACCGGATTCAAATCGATATACGCCGCCATCGTCTGTAAAGGATTCCCCTTGCCCTCCACCAGCACACTCTTGAAGCGCTCCGCCCACAAGGTTCCGAAACGCTCATGGGTGCGATTATACCACACCGAGTAACGCTGCTTCAAGGTCTTCATGTATTCCGACACATCGCCCATCCGCGCCAATAGCTTCCTACGGATCGCCTCCGCCTCGTCGCCGCCCTTGGCCAACGTCTCTTCCAAAACCTGAATCGATGCCGTTTGATACTTCGTCGGCTTCGGATACAGCACCCGGTAACGCCGCAGCAGCTCCGGATCCGAAATCCGCCGCCCGGAGTCAGCCGCAGGCGGCACCCGCAACAGTACATGGAAGTGGTTCGCCATCACACAATACGTCAGCACCTCCACCCCGGAGAAATCAGCCACCTGCCAGATCATCTTGCGCAGCACCTCCTTTTCCCGATCCCGAAACAGACGCTCCCCATTTACCGTCCGCGTCATCACATGATAGACCGCATTCACATGCCCTAAGACCTTCAACCTTCGTGTTCTCATAACATTAAGCAAAGCACTCGATTATTAAAATGTCCAGTATATTTTGCCAGTCCCGTTAAAAAGTGTCCATAGTCCAGTAGCAGAGCTGTGCCGGGCCAGCAAAAAAAAACGGCTGCCCATTTTGGGCAGCCGTTGGGGCAAAAACCGTAAATTGCTTATTCGACGTTTGAGCCGACGACGGCGGCCATTTGCATCATATTGATGGTTTGGCCTGCCTGCAGGTTACGCAGATCCGTTACCTTGCCCGATTTGCTGGTCGAGAAGGTATTGCGGAAAATCGGCAGTAATTTGGTGTCGGCAACGATGAATTTGCCTGCGTTTTCGGGAGCACCGTTTTCGGTCTTGGTTTGCAGGCCCTGGCCTTTGATGTAATCCCAAAGCTTTTTGGTGATTTCCGTCCGGGGTAGCTCGCTGGCTCCGAGGAAGGAAGCCAGATCGGCCTTGAGTTTAACGGGTTTGTTCAGTCCTTTTGCTTCTTCTGCCATGATGTGTTCTTGGTTATGAGTTGGTGAATGATTACTTTACAATTAGTTTAATGCTCCATTTTTCCGGCGAAATCAACCGATATTCTACAGCATGACCGTAAGTAAGCGCATTTTGAGCGACGAAGGCGACACAAAACCTGCGATCCAGCTGTAAGTCATTATTTTGGGAGAGAAGAACGGCCTGTGGCAGCCTGGGCAAAAGCAGAGGTAATTCATCCGGACTGGGTGCAGGTAACGGGCTCTGGTGATCCGAGCTGGTGGTGTTTTGCTTCAAGGACGAAGTTATGGATGTGAAGCCCAGCACACATTCTATCCAAACGGGCACGGCTGAAAACCGGGAGTGCGGTGCGTCTCGCACGGCACAAAACTGCGGAAAGCACTGCTTGCCCGGAAATAAGTTTCCCAAAGTTCTCCAACGGAGTTTTTCTACACATCAGCCCAATAACTCCGGGATGGTAAAGGTAAAGGTGCTGCCCTGGCCGAGGATGGATTCCCAGCTGAGTTGGCCACCATGACGATGGATAAAGTCGTGGCACAGCAGCAAACCAAAGCCGGATCCAGTTTCGCCCGCTGTGCCGGTACGTTGCTTGCGCTCGTCGAGTTTAAGCAGCAGGTCCTGCACTTCCGGACTCATACCTACACCCTTGTCGCAGACTTGAAACTGCCAGTAGCCGGGGCAGCGTTCGATACGAATGGTGATCTGCTCTTCCGGATAGGAAAACTTGAGTGCATTGGTCAGCAGGTTGCGGAGAATGGAGCGCAGCATATTGGGGTCGGCACGGATGATTCCGATCTCCAAAGCCTCGATTTCGATGTGCTGTCGCTTTCGTTGTGCTGCTGTGGCGAGTCGCAATACCTCGGATTGAACCAATTCTGAAAGGTCCACTGACCTGAGGTGGAAATTAGGGTCTTGTCCGGATTTACGGGTCCAGGCGACAAGGTCCTTGAGTAAATCGTCGGCATCAAGCGTGGCGCGGCGGATCAGGCCGTTCAGGCGCTGGGCCTCGGCCAGCTCGCCGGCAGCCAGTCGTTTTTCCAGCATGTCCGAGAGTGTCAGCACACCACCAATGGAAGTGCGCAGGTCGTGGCATACGATGGAGAGCAGCTTGTCTTTGGAACGATTGAGTGCGAGCAGGCGAATCTCCTCATCAGTTGGAGGCACTGGCTCCCTGTTCGAGGAGCTGGTGGTCCTTTTGGTGTTGGGGTTCGAATCTTGACTCAATTTCATTACGGCTTTGTTACACGATCATCCGCGCCATGTAAAGGCATGACAGAGCGCGACTGCTGCCGCATCGGACTCGTCGTAGCGCAGGCTGAAGTCGGCACCGGTCAGGCTGAGCACGGTGCGGGCGACTTGCTCCTTGCTGGCGCGTCCGAGTCCGACCACTGCCTGTTTGACTCGCAGCGGGGCATATTCGAAGACTGGCAGCCCGCGCATCGCAGCAACCGCTATGGCCGCTCCCCGGGCGGCACCGAGGATTTGTGCGGTTTGAAAGTTTTGCACGTAGATGGTTTGCTCGATGGCAACATGATCGACCTGATGTTGATCGAGAAAGTCTTCGACCTGATTGCCGATCGCACCCAGGCATTCGAACATGGAGTGCCGGGAGTGAAGTTTCAGCGTAGCGGATTCCAGCAGCTGGTAGTTGCCATCTGCGCTGCAACGCAGCACCGCGAAGCCGCTCCCGCGCAGGCTCGGGTCGATGCCGAGGATGCAGCCGGTGAGCCGTTGGCCGAGTTGCACCTGTGCCTGACCGGGCTTCACCTTTGTTCCGGTCGCCTGTTTGGCCAGATGCGCGGCCCAGAGCTTGCGTGTCGATTTGCGCGCCATGTTCAGGGGATGATGAGCTTGAGTCCGCCGATGACGACAAAAACCCAGATCAAGTGCTCAAAAATTTGCTGGTTGATATAACTGACAATGCGGGGGGCAATCAGTGCGCCGAGCACAGCGTAGATCATAAAACTGGCGCTTAACCCGAGCGAGTCGAAGTGGATGATGCCCAGGTCCATCATAAAGGGCACCTTGAAAACGTTCACCAAAAAGAAGAACCAGGCTGAAGTGCCGATATAGGCATATTTCGGCAGCCCTGAGGCGATGAAATAGAGCGCGGCCACCGGACCGGCGGCGTTGGCGATCATGGTGGCAAAGCCGCCGAGGATACCGGTCGATCCGACAAAGACCGGATGATGCGGCAGGCGGTCTTCGCCCTGAGCGCTTCGGCGCAGCCATTTACGGAAGAAGTGAATGGCTGTCATCGTCAGCAGTGTGCCCCCGATAAAAATGCGCACGGTGCCGTCATCCACCCGGCTAAAGACCAGATAGCCCGCCAGCAGCCCGAGGATCGTCCAGGGGGCCAGCTTGGCGATGTAGTTCCAGTTGGCGTGGCGGCGGTACACCAGCACCGCGACGATATCCGCCGAGATCAGGATCGGCAGCAGCACTCCGACGGACATTTTAGCGGGCAGCGCCAGTGCCATCAGCACGACGGTCACGTTCCCCACGCCGGGTAAGCCGCCTTTGCCGAGTCCGACCGCAAAGGCACCCGTCGCCATAAGCACATACTGCCAAAGTTCCAAGGAGTCCATCGCGCCAGCCTTGCAATCCCGCCGGTATTGGCAAGTGTGCATCGCATGCGATGGAAATGCACCTGCGCCTACGACGGCACTGATTTTGACGGCTGGCAACGCCAGCGCAGCGGGAATGCCGTGCAGAACCAGCTGGAAGCCGCACTCAGCCGGATTTTTGATCAGACGACGCTCACCCACGGCAGTGGCCGTACCGACGCAGGTGTCCATGCCCGCGGGCAGTGCTTTCATTTTGACGCCGACTGGCCGCACGATAGCGGCAAACTGATCCGCGCGCTGCACTCGATACTACCTACCAGCCTGCGCATCCATTCTGCCCGCAAAGTCAGCGAGGCATTCCACGCCCGCCACTCCGCGATGGGTAAGCGTTACAGCTACCACTACTATCTCGGGCGGGCCGATCCCCTGCAGGCGCGCTACCTGTGGGCCTGCCGCTCCGTGCCGGTAGATTTGACAGCGATGTGCGCGGCGGCGGCACAACTGATTGGGACGCATGATTTCAGCGCCTTTGGCGCGACCCACGGCAAGGATCAGGATCCCAACCCTATCAAAACCATTCACCGGCTGGAGCTGCGTCAACGCGGCAGGCACCTCACGCTCACCACCGAGGGCAGTGGCTACCTTTACCGCATGGTGCGCAGCATTGCCGGAGGGTTGTATTCAGTTGGCCGTGGGCGGCTCACGCCTGCTGAGATCCAGACGATTTTAATTTCCAGGGTGCGCACCCACCGGATTGTGACGGCACCGGCCAGAGGGCTGTGCCTGGAGAAAGTTTTTTATTAAAAACCGGGATGCGAGGTGCGAGCACTGGTCGAGGCAACTTTGCAGTTTTGCTTGCTGCGGGCATCTGCGAGCGGACACGCCACGGGGCACTTATTTGCTTTGATACCAGGGTTCAGTTTCCAGCCAGCGTTCCAGTAGTTCCGGCCAGTTAGTGGAGTTGCCGCGTCCGGAGAGGCCGAAACCGTGGCCGCCGCTGGCAGTGACTTGCAGCGTGACCGGGACTCCGTTTGCGGCGCAGGCGCTGGCAAACTCGAGTGAGTTGCGCACCGGCACAACCTTGTCATCTGCGGCATGCACCAGAAAGCAGGGTGGGGTGCTGCGGCTGACGCGGCGGTAGGTCGCGAGGTGCTTGGCCAGATCATCGGAATTGTCCGGCCCCAGCAAGCGCCGCCGCGAGCCGCCGTGGCCCCAGGGCTGGTTCATGCCGATAACCGGATAGACCAGGATGCCAAAATTCGGGCGGCAGGAAGGGCGGCGGTTGCCCGCTTCCAGTTCATAACTTTCATCAAACATCGTCACGCACATCGAAGCGAGGTGGCCGCCGGCGGAGGAGCCCATCACGCCGATCTTTTCGGGGTCGATGTCCCATTCGTCGGCCATTTCGCGGGTGAGCCGGATCGCGCGGCGGGCGTCCAGGTAAGGCACCGGGTAGTGGAAGCCGGCTTCGTCTTTCGGGCTCACCCGGTATTTGACCAGGACGGCGGCGATGCCGCGCTCATTCAGCCACTTGGCGTAGTCGTGACCTTCATGGTTCATCGCCAGGATACTGTAGCCGCCGCCGGGAAAAATGACGACGGCGGCCCCGTTGGCTTTGGCGGGATCAGCCGGGTAATACCAGTAAGCGGGCACGCTGGTGTGCATGAGTCGCCCACCGCGGCCTTCCTCCTCTTCCACCACCGGCGGCTGGGGCGAGCCCGGTGCGCCCTCCGGCCAGAGCGGCTGCCATTCGGCGTGGCTTTGGACGAAGAAACTTAAAAATAATACAAGCGGCGCGAGGTATGCTTTCATGATGCCAGAGTGCCTGATGCACTCTGAGCGGCAAGGAGATTTTTGGCGCAGACTGAGTTGTTAGGGAAGGAAACCGCAGCGCTGTCGCGATGCGGCTACGGGATGAAACTGCACTACGAAAGGAAATTCCGCAGCGCTATCGCGATGCGGCTACGGGATGAAACTGCACTACGAAAGGAAATTCCGCAGCGCTATCGCGATGCGGCTACGGGATGAAACTGCACTACGAAAGGAAATTCCGCAGCACTATCGCGATGCGGCTACGGGATGAAACTGCACTACGAAAGGAAATTCCGCAGCACTGTCGCGTTGCGGCTACGGGATGAAACTGCACTACGAAAGGAAATTCCGCAGCGCTGTCGCGTTGCGGCTACGGGATGAAACTGCACTACGAAAGGAAATTCTGCAGCACTGTCGCGTTGCGGCTACGGGAAGAAACCGCGCTACGGAAGGAAATCCCGCAGCGCTATCGCGATGCGGCTACGGGATGAAACTGCACTACGAAAGAAAATTCCGCAGCGCTGTCGCGATGCGGCTACGGGAAGAAACTGCACTACGAAAGAAAATTCCGCAGCGCTGTCGCGTTGCGGCTACGGGAAGAAACCGCGCTACGGAAGAAAATCCCGCAGCGCTGTCGCGATGCGGCTACGGGAGGTAAGCGGCTACGGATTTATTCTGTGGCGGCATCTTTGCCTGCTTGGATGGGCAAAATCAGTTTTCAGGATGGTGGTCGAATTTCGACCACTGGGGATGCAGGTGCGGCGGGCCCTGGCCTGAGACCGGCTTTTGCTCGGTTTCGGTGGCAAAGACTTCTTCGCTGGACATGCGGTGCCACTCCTGAACCATGCGCTGGAGGATCTCCGGATGCTGGTCCGCGAGGTTATTGGTTTCGGCGCGGTCGTCGGCGAGGTTGTAAAGTTCCCAGGCTTTGGAGCGGAAGCTGACCAGTTTCCAGTCGCCGTCGCGCAGACCACGGTCGAGGTGATGCAGCAGGTAGATGGGTCGCCGGGCGAAGGCCTTGCCCTCGAATACGGGTTTGAGCGAGACACCAGCCAGCGGGGTGGGTTCGCGGCCGGGCCAGCTCAGTGGGATGCGGGCCCCCGCGAGCTGGGCCAGGGTCGGCAACACGTCCACCAGGTGGGCGGGGGTATCGATAATCGCTCCCGGCTCCGTCTTGAGACCGGCGGGCCAGTGCACGATGGCGGGAGTCGAAGCGCCCCCCTCGTATTGGTTCTGCTTGTAAAAACGGAAGGGGGTGTTGCGCGCCCAGGCCCAGCCGGTGCTGTCGGTCCAGCGGGTGCGCGGGTCCCAGGGCATCAGGTCCGGGCGGATTTTATGCCGGTCGTAGGGGCAGGCCCCGTTGTCGGAGAAGAAGAGGATAATGGTGTTGTCGAGTTCGCCATGGGCTTCGAGGTTCTTGACTACCCGGCCGATTTCCTGGTCCACCCGGTCGATCATAGCGGCATAAGTGGTCATGCGCTTTTCTTCCCATTGCCGGGTCTCCGTAGAGAGATCCTCCCAGGCGGGGATGTGGTCGGGGCGCACGGCCGGGGTGAAGTTGTCGCCGAACAAGCCCATCTCCTGCTGACGGGCGACCCGCGCCCGGTAGATCGCATCCCAGCCAGCGGCATAGCGGCCCTCGTATTTTTGGTAGTCCTCTTTGAGCGCGTGGAGCGGGGCGTGCGGCGCGTTGAAGGCCATATAGCAGAGCCAGGGCTGCTGCCGGTCGCGGGCTTCGTGAATGAATTTGAGGGCGAAGTCGGCGTTGGCCACTGTGGTGTAGAAATCCTTTTCCGGCACCTGCCACTTTTCACCGTTCAGGCGGAAGGTATCGTCGCCCTCGAAGAAGTGGGTCGCACCGGAGAGGTGGCCCCAGTAGCGCTGGAAGCCGAAATCCGTTGGTTCTTTGTCGAGATGCCACTTACCGGTCATGGTGGTGAAGTAGCCGGCGGGCTGGAGGATTTCCGGCAGAGTGACGGCGCGCTTGAGGCTTTCCTCGCCCGCCTGCCGCGACCAGCGTCCGGAGAGCAGGCTGACCCGCGAGGAGTGGCACTTGGCGGTGGAGTAGAAACTATTGAAACGCAGGCCGTTGGCGGCCAGACGGTCGAGCACCGGTGTCTCGATTTCTCCGCCGTAGCTGCCCAGATCGGAGTAGCCGAGATCGTCGGTCAGGATCAGCAGGATATTCGGTTTCTCCGCGCCGAGTAAGGATAATGTGCCGAGCAGACCAATGCTGAGACAGATTCTTATCATAGCTGGAGTCTTGTGCGTGGGTGATGGTTGGCAAACTTAAATGCGAGAAGGGAACAGGCCGGAGGCGCTGTTCTACGTAGCACAGGCGTCCCGCCTGTGTTTATTTCGTCACGATTTGATACACCAGCCCCAGTTCGTTGGGCGCAGTTGCCGGGATACTCAGTTGCCGGCCGTCCGCATGCTGCGTCCAGGTCACTTTTTCCTGCGAGCCGAGGAGCTGGACGGACTTGACCCTCAGGCCGGGCGCGGCCGACTGGCTGAACGCCTGCAAAAGAATCGTATCCTCCGGCCATGCGGTGCAGATGGCATAGACTTTCTTTCCTTTGGCGGTGTAATAAATGTTTTCGCCCTCGCTGTAGCTGCGCCAGGAGGAGGCGTCGCGGATAGCTGCTGCGTTCACCTGCATCCACTCGCCGGCTTTGAGCAGCCGGTCGATGGCGGTTTGCTCGAAGGTGCCTTTGGGAGTGGAGCCGACATTCAGCAGGTAGTTGCCGCCCTTGCTGGCGATGTCGGCCAGGCGGCGCACGATCTCTGCCGGCTCGACCCAATTGTGATCGTTGGGATTGTAGCCGTAGCTGGTATTCATCGAGCCCGGGTTTTCCCATTCGAAGTCGATCGAGTTTTTCAGGATCTTGTTGTCGCCCGAGGAAATGTAGTCGCAGTGAGGCGGGGGCACGTGCTTGGGGAAGGCGGGGCTCCAGATGCGGCTGTTGATGAGGGTTTCCGGGCTTTCCTGGCGGATCATGTTGGCCAGCTTTTTAATTTGTTGCGGGCTCTTCATTTCAATCGCATCGAACCAGAGCAGGTCGATGTCGTAGTTGGTAATGAGTTCCTTGACCTGCGGGTAGGCGATCTCGTCGAAGTAGCGGTCGAAGTCGGCCTGGGTGGATTCCGGGAAGTCCCAGAGATTTGTTTGCTTTTTATAGCGCTCGCTGCCCTGGCCGGTGGGGCGATACCAGTCGCGATCCACCGAGTAATAGACGCCGAACTGCAGCCCGGCCCGGTGGCAGGCTGCTTCGAGTTCCTTGATCACATCGCGCTTGAAGGGCGTGGCATCCACGATGTCGTAATCGGTGACGGCGGAATCGAACATAGCGAAGCCGTCGTGGTGTTTGGCGGTGATGACGACGTAGCGCATGCCCGCGTCTTTCGCGATCCGGGCCCACTCGTCGGCATCGAAGTCCACCGGGTTAAATTGTGTGGCCAGCTTTGAGTAGGTTTCGCGCGGGATCTTTTCGCTGAACATGATCCACTCGGAGTAGCCCCGCTTGCGCACCGTATCGCCCCAGGTGCCACCGGGGATGGCATAGAGGCCCCAGTGGATAAACAGGCCGTAGCGGGCCTCTTTGAACCAGCCGATGCGTTCCTGGCGGGCCATCTCAATTTGCTCGGCGGTAAGTTCCGACTCCGGCATGCTCATGTAGGATTCGGTGGTCTTGCAGCCGGAGAAGGCGATGGCGATAAGCAAGCTGAGCAGCACGCGCCGGGAGGTGTTGCTTTTGAATCGTGTCAGGGGGGGCATTTGTGTGGATGTTTTTTTATAAGGAAAAGACCTGATGGAAATCGGATTGAGGGGTAAGGTCAAACCGATGTGCTGACATTCGTCGCATCGCGTAGTCGCACAGCTTTAGCCGTGCGACGTGGGGGATCGGCGTTGCGGGGGCGCTTGCACGTTCGGGTCAACCGGCTGAAGCGGGTTGACTACGGCTAGTGGTGACCGATCCAGTCTTTCGGAGATTGGCATAATCCTGCTTTGACCGGATTCATGGCGAGATACTTGCGCCATCTTGCAAACTCTATCTCATTGCGAACCCAGCGGTCATACCATCCTTTCTGCCAACATGAACCGCTGCGGTTTAATGTGCGATTGATATAATTGGTGGTCCTTAATTTGAACTGTCGCAGGGCACGCTGGAAGTCTTCCATGGTTTTGGCGTGAAAGGGCTTCGTAAGTAAGTGGACATGATTCGGCATGATGACCCAGTGCTGGAACTCCAAACCGTCAAAACTGTAATCCTTGAGAAATTGACTGAATGATCGGCGTAATTCGCATTCGTTGAAAAGCGTGTTCTCGCTCGTGTTATCCAAGTATGCTTCGAGAATGTAAAAAGAACGACGGTAATGTTGCAGGGCTTCTGCGGACTGAGCGGGAATGACCTGTAGGCTTTCGTTAATCTCAGCCAGTTGGCGGATAATCTGTTTGGGCAGAGTGCCCTTGCACCGGATCGTGATGGCATAGCAACCGACATCGACGACCCAATGTGGCAGCTGATCATAGTAACAACCAAGCATAGTTCCAGACCAGCAGTTAGTTGGGATGTTCTCTGCATTTGCCATCTGGAATTGTTATACCCGTGTGCGTCTTATGGGCAAGCGTAGTCGCACTGCTTTAGCCGTGCGACGTGGGGGATCGGCGTTGCGGGGGCGTTTGCACGTTCGGGTCAACCGGCTGAAGCGGGTTGACTACGCTGTTGTGCGATGGGGAGGCGGTTGCCGTGCGACGTGGGGGATCGGCGTTGCGGGGGCGCTTGCACGTTCGGGTCAACCGGCTGAAGCGGGTTGACTACGGTAATGTGCGATGGGGATCGGCATTGCGCGCCTAAAGTTGCCCGTGCGGGCGAATACTATCGGTTATCTGATTATCCAGCTGCCTCATTTTGGTGTGCATGGTTTGCACTCGATCGGGATATTCCCGGGCAAGGTTGGTGGTTTCGCCGATATCCTCTGCGAGGTTGAAGAGTTCCGTCGAAGCGCCTTGCTTACTCCGGGTGGAACGCAGCTTCCAGTCACCCTGACGCAGACCGTGTAAGCTACCGTCCTTGCTGTAGTAAACGAGCTCCTTCCGGGGTGAGGGGCCGGTGCCGTGAATCAGGTTGCTGATATCCAGTCCGTCGATCGGGCCTCTCGGCTCAAGTTTGGCGCCGGAGAGTTTTGCCAGAGTGGGGAGTAAGTCCATGGTCGTCGCCATCTCATTACTTTCGGTGCCTGCCGGGACACGGCCCGGACCCCAAATAATACAGGGCACCCGTTGACCGCCCTCGTAGGTGGTCATCTTGCCTGCCCGCAGGGGGGCCGCCGAGCCGGCATGGTTCTCGAATGGCAACCACGGGCCGTTATCGGAGGTGAAGATGACGTAGGTGCGGTCATTTAAACCGAGCGCACTAACGGTCTTCATCAGACGGCCCACTTCGGCGTCGATATGCTCGATCACCGCCTTGTAGGCATTTTGCGGATCCGGATCGTAAGCATCCTCCGGCACAAAGAGCGGAACGTGCGGCATGCTGTGGGGCAGATAAAGAAGGCTATTCGTAAAATCTTGTGAAGAAAGCGGGTTGGATGTTCAAGAGTGCAATGACATCGAAAGAAGAGCACTATGAACAATTGTTGGGTTTAAGCGACGCCTGGAAGGTATCGGCAGTGAT
>Ga0100399_1001879_pt1 | contig 15337 bp, 9 predicted proteins | sample CryGeymeta201523_FD_81545 | JGI IMG/M metagenome (GOLD analysis project Ga0100399, IMG submission 81545) | Groundwater microbial communities from Crystal Geyser aquifers in Utah, USA - Crystal Geyser metaG 2015-23 | ecosystem: Environmental > Aquatic > Deep subsurface > Groundwater | place: USA...
GGGGCAACGTCTGATCTGTCGCGTATGGTTGGCCTTTCCAGTCCGAAGGACTGAAACAACATAGCCTGGGGGCAACGTCTGATCTGTCGCGTATGGTTGGCCTTTCCAGTCCGAAGGACTGAAACAACATAGCCTGGGGGCAACGCCCCAGGAACAAAGGCGCCAAGTAGAATAGTTCGCCCTGAAGGGGCAATACGAATGACCTTCACGACGGACGGGGGCGTAGATATTGTCTTGCCCCTTCAGGGCGCAAAGGGGAATGGGTGTCCTTGTTCCAGGGGCGCTGCCCCTGGCTATATTGTTATGCCCCTTCGGGGCGTACCGAGGTGTCAAGGGAGGATGGGCTCAAACAATATGGTCCGGGGCGACACCCAACAGTCCATTCAGTCCGAAAGACCCAAACAACATATCCTGACGTGACGCGGGCGCATTAGGCCAAAATTGCAGAAACGCTCGAGTTACCCGGTAGCATAGGGACTTATGCCCGTCGCCAGTGCGCGGGGTGACGCCCACAATGCTCTGTTGCACATTCACCCCCATCACCGCTGCGAGTCGTCTGGAAAGCGGTGATGGTATCCAGGCGCTCCGAATTGCAGCATACTCCGGAAGCTGTTTGTACTCACTGTGAAACGTCAGCCGGTCGCCACGGAGGGTGAGGGGGAAAGATGGATTTTCATCCGTAACGAGTATAACCCAAAATTCGACCGTCCCGCGCTGGCTCTGCAGGTTCGACGCGTCGAATCGGACAACTGCGTTACGATTGCCTGCGTCGGTGTACCCCGCGTCCAGCGCGCGCCTCTTGTCTGTGCCTCGAACGGGTGCCCGGCCCCATCCGCGGTCAGCGTCAGGCCCTCCACCGTTGCCTTCGGTTGGCCGTAGTAGCTGTGATCGCCGTCGAGAGCTTGATCGAAGTGGTTGAGGAACAAAACGGTGGGGCAAGCCGGCCGGGCCGTGAGCGCCAAGCCGACGAATGCCAATACGAAACGGAAGACGGGATTCACGTGCAATACTCCTTTCGAATCTGTCAACAATATGCGCCGGAAAGACTGGAATTGTACCATAGGTTCGGTATCGTTCCACCCCTGGCGGCGGGGTTCCCCATTTCTGGACATCTCAAACCTGAACTGCTATTCTCCTGTTGTTTGTCCACGGCAAACCAACCCTCAACGTGTGAATGCTCGAGTGAGCCCCCATGAGGAGCGGGACATTTCTAAACGAATCCGCACGGAGCGCGAACAAGGGCGCGCCGCAGCGCTGCAGCCATTAGCGAGAGGAGTAGCTGTATTCATGAACGAGATGAGGCTTCAGAGCATCGTTGAGGAGCTATTGAGTTCCTCCCGTGCGGAGGCCACCGAGATCACGGTCTCCTGTCACTCGCAGCAGTCCACCCGATGGGCGAACAACGCCATCACCCAGAACATCACGAAGACCGACGAGTCGATAGAGATGAAGGCCGCGTTCGGCGCCCGCGCAGGCTCCGCCGCAACGAATCAGTTTGACTCCGACGCGCTGCGGCAAGTCGTCGAGAAGGCAGAAGCCATCGCAAAAGCCTCGGAGCCTGACGCGGAGTACATGCCTCCCGTGATGCCGATGTCGTATGTCGAAGTGAGGTCCTTCCATCCGAAGACGGCGGCATCAACGCCTCAGCAGCGCGCACAAGTCATCGAGGCCGCCACGGCATTGTGCGCCGCAAAGGGCTTGACGTCTGCGGGAAGCTTTGCGGTGAATCACAAAGTGACAACTGTGGCGAACTGTCGCGGTCTCTATGCGAGCCATCCGTCGACGACCGTTCGCTTTACCTGCACTGCGATGGCGGACGACAGCTCCGGGTGGGCCGAGGCAGTTGCCAACGACATCCGGGAGATGGACTTTGAGGCCATTGCCACAACCGCGGTCGGCAAGGCCCTCGCTTCCCGTCACCCCGTGAACGCAGAACCCAAGCGATACACGGTCATCCTTGAACCCGCCGCAGTGGCCGAGTTGCTCGGGTTCATGGCCTGGAGCATGGACGCCCGCGCCGCTCACGAAGGGAGGAGCGCATTTGCCGGCAAGGAAGGGAAACGGGTTGCCGCACCCGCAGTATGCCTGCGTTCCCAGCCAGATTTACCGGGCTGCCCGGTTCAGCCCTTCCATGCGGATGGGATGCCGGTTCCCGCAGTTACATGGGTGAACGACGGCACTCTAAGGACCCTTGCCTACTCACGTTATTGGGCGCAAAAGCAAGAGCGTCCCTTTACAGGAATGCCCACGAACTTCATCCTTAAGGGGAAGAAATCCGCAAGCGTTAGCGAGATGGTGAGTTCCACCGAGGAGGGTCTGCTGGTTTCGAGATTCTGGTATGTTCGCTTCGTAGACCCCATGAAGCTGCTACTGACCGGCATGACGCGCGACGGACTGTTTCTGATTCGAGATGGGAAAATTGTCTCCGCGGTCAAGAATCTCCGCTTCAACGAGTCACCGTTGTCGATGTTGGCTCATGTTGAGGAATTCGGTCACGCTCAACGTTGTGGGGAGTATCTTCCTTCCTACGTTCCGACGTTGAAGGTGCGAGAATTCAACTTCACAAGTGGAACAACTTTCTGACGCACACGCGGGGCAACGCTTTTTGTTGCCTGAAAGGCCGTGGCTGAATATGGGAAAAGCCGAAGGAAATCAGGACCGCCTCGCCCGACTCATTATTACAGCGGTTACCTTCTGCGCGTTGACAGGGACGCTTTTTCGATTGACGCGAGCCGAATCCAAGGCGGACACGGCCCGGATCAAGCGGCATGTGGAGTCCCTCGCCTCTGACATTGGCGCTCGACCTGCTGGGAGTGATGAATTGGCGCGGGCTTTTGATTATGTGAAGCAGAAGCTAACTGCCCTTGGGTATGCGGTGGAATCGCAAGAGGTCAGGATGCCCCAGGAGGCAGGAACGACGAATCTGTGGGCAGACAAGCGTGGGGATTCGCGCGAGGTGATGGTGTTCGCTGCACACCTTGACACAGTTCCCGGCTCTCCAGGAGCGAACGACGACGGAACCGGCGTGGCGCTGCTGCTTGAAATGGCGCGGCTCCTCCACGATTCCCGGACAGGCTACACACTGCGGTTCCTGTTCTTCGGGGCCGAGGAGGAAGTCCATGGTTTCGACGGGCACGGGCTCTCGTCACTGGCCTACGTTGACTCTCTGAAGAAGGAAGAAGTTCACCGGATCAAGTACGCATTTTGGCTCGACAAGCTGGGGCGCGGTGCGGAGCTCAAAATGCTTCACATCCGTCAGACACCTGAACAGGCGCTGGAGGCTGCCAGCGCGGCCGCAGAGATGCTTCGCCTGGAGGTCAATAGACGCACGGTGTCTCCCTGGTCTAAACGCATGGCGTTCGAGGACCTCAGCATCCCGACCGTCTGGATCGAGTGGGGGCCTGATCCCGAACTCCACAAAGCAACTGATACGGCGAACCGGCTGGACTGGAAGAAGGTAGACGCGGTCGCGCGGATCGCCATGGGACTTGCGGAGCTGAAGGCCGGTGAGTCGGGAGATCACTCCACGATGACCATGGCGTCGAAAAGTTCACCGTATCGCCTGCCATCCAGTGTAATGTCGAATGTAACGAGGTGAACACCGGAGATCTCGTCCGCAGGCACCCCAATCTTTACCCGGTATTCCTGGACTCCGTTGGGTGAGGTGGTTCCATCGAGCGCCTCGGGGGTCGCCGTCCATCCGGTCGGTGTACGCACACGGACGAGGTGCTTTTCTCTCCGCCGCCGGAAATTCCGCACGCTCAACTTTAGTTCCACCGTGTTCCCCGCTTGTGCTAAAGTACGGTATGGGTACGCATGAACCCAGAACGGGTCGTAGCCGTAGCGGTAATCCTCGTCGCAGCTTAGGTTGCGGTAGGCTTCCCGGATTTTCCAGGCCCAATCAACAAAGCGATCCAGTTGCGGGCGCGGGTTGTCGATTACGTTCGAGTGTGAAGCCAGAATCAGGTCAGGGCTCAGCTTGGAGAGATACTCAGCGCAGTAGAGGTAGCCTTCCTCAAAAATGCCCGGATTCCGCGCCACAACGGCTTCGTGCCCGGACTCGTCCGTGCTTCCGAAAAGGTTGTCGCCGGTAAACGCCACCAGTCTCCCATCTACTTCACCGTAAAGAACCAGTCCGAAGATGGTTTGCCCCGGCAGCCAGTCGAAGTGAAGGCGGAACCCCTCCCACTCCAGCGTCTCCCCGCGCGTGAAAGCCCGATCCACGGTTACCGGGTCGGCGCCGCCGTAAGCGGTGACAGGAGCCACGAGATCGAAGCGTTCCGGGTGCTCCAGCGTTTCCGCAAAGGAGTCCAGCGCCCACACTGCCGCACCGTACCTGTTCCGCACGTGCGGTGTCTGCACCATATGATCGCCGTGCGTATGAGTCACGATTACAGCGTCAATCTGGCGGAGCCCCATACGCTCCCGCATCTGAGCAATGCGTTCATCCAGCCACTGCACGTCCAGGCAGCCACAATCCACAAAAAGAGCCCGGCCGGAATCAGACAGCAGCATGTACCAGTTCGCGCTGCAACTCCCCCCACTGAACTTGTACAAATGGGGAGATATCTCCCAGACGTGAGGGACGGTAGACGGCCGCGAGATGTTGTCTCTCGCCTCAACGGAATAGTTCCAGTCCCAGCCGCGCAGATATAGCTGCGTCAGATGCTTCAACTTCCGTCGGTACTGAGGCAGTTGCTCCATGGGATTGTCGATGACCGAATCATGCGAAGGGAACACGCGCGCCGGGCTGTAACGCTCCACAGAGAAGACGCTATTGTACAAGGCATAGAGACCCGAGGCGTAGCCGTAGTCCCACTCGGTGTCGAACCAGGTGTGCATGCGCGCATCGCCGCATATCAGATCACCGGAAAAGGCCAACCAGCCCTCGTCTGTCCTCAACAGATACGTCATGGACCCCGGGCTGTTGCCAGGAGTGGACAACGTCCATATTTCGTGCCCGTGCCACTCAAATACGTCCATGGGGCCGAAGGTCTGGTTGACTAAGATTGGCTGCCGCGGGGGGCGCAGGTAGGACGCGCCGTACACTGTAAAAGGATCCTGCAGCAAGGGGTGCACTCGCCGGTAGTGCGTTGGGTTCTCGAAGAAGTCGCGCTCCGCCCGTGGGACTGCGACCTTTGCGCCGCAACGGAGGAGCCGGTCCGTGCCCTGACACTGCTCGCGGTGGTGATGGGTGAAAAGAACCCACTCTAGGCGCGCAACGCCAATGCCGGGCAGAGCGTCGAGCACATCGCCCGCGCCGAAATCGATGAGCGTCGCGGCATCGCCGTCGCGCAGGATGTAGACGTTGCACGTGTCGGTGTATCGGTAGATATCATGTGCGAGTTGGGTCAGAGTGGTTGGCAAAGATCCTTCTCCGGGATGCTCGCGGGGCGGACCTTCGCTTCCATCGAGTCGAGGTCGGGTTGCACGTGAGTCGTGTAGCACCCGGGGCAGATTGAGTGAGAGAACGTCGCTCGGGTGCGTGAAGCGATGTAGCTCTCCAGGGCGTGCCAGACGCCGTTCTCGTCGCGGATATCATGGCAGTAGCAGCAGATGGGCAACAGCCCTTGAAGCTGATCGAGTCTGGTTTGCATGTTGACGATTCGCTCCGCAACACGGAGGCGCGCTCCCAGTTGGTCTGTATCCAGCGGCTTGGAGAGAAAATCATCCGCGCCCGCGTCCATGCCTTTCAGGTAGGACGCCTTGTCTTGCAGCACCGTCAGCAGGATCACGTACAGATACGAAGGTCGGGAACGCCACGACCGTATCCGCCGACAGAGATCGACTCCGTTCAGTCGTGGCATGAGCCAGTCGGTGATCACCACGTGGATTGACTGCGTCTGGAGTATTCCCCAAGCCTCGCCTCCGTCGGCGGCACAAACGGAGACGTGGCCGAGTTCCTCGACCGAGGCAGTGAGCACAATCTGGGATGTGCGATCATCATCCACAAGCAGGACTCTCACGGATGAACCTCCTTCAGCACGGTTTGCAGATCTCTCTCGACGGCCTGATATTCCTCGCGCAGGTCTTGGAGAAGAGGTCCTATGGCGTTGAGCGAGCCAGTCCTCGCCTTCTCGTCGATGGTCGCGCAGAGCTGCGCCATGCGCGTCGCGCCCAAGTTGGCGCTCGCGCTCTTCAGCGTGTGCGCGATCAGGTCGAGGTCATCGCCTTTCCCTTCGTCAAGCGCCTTGTGCAAAGCATGGATGCGATCGGAAGCATCGAGAAGGAAGGTCTCAATTAACTCCCGGAAGCGCGACACACCTTCCCTGTCTGGAAGCTGGGTGTGCAATCGAGAGAGCATCCCGGAGTCGATGGCGGAAAGCTCCGGCACAGTGCCTTGCGCGTCCGACGTACAACTTCCGGAAGACGCTGGCTCCGAGACGCTCACCCACCGGAGCAAAGCGTCCGCGAGGTCTGCTCCGCTGATCGGCTTGCTGACATAGTCATCCATGCCGGCGTCGAGACACCGTTGGCGGTCTTCGGGAAGACAGTACGCAGTCATCGCGATGATGGGAACATGCGAGTCGCCACTGCCTTCACGTTGCCGGATTCTCCGTGTCGCCTCGTACCCATCCATTTCCGGCATGCGACAGTCCATTAGAATCGCGTCGTAGGGTAACAATCCCTGCATGGTCGCCGCTTCCTGACCGTTGGCGGCCACATCGACGCGGCACCCGAGGCTCTCCAGTACCCAAGTCACCGCCTTCTGATTGACGAAGTTGTCTTCGACCACCAGCACGCGGGCACGGCGTGGGCGAAGGATCGCCCTGGGGTCTTCCACTCGCGGCGAGTTGCAGGGGCCTTGCGGCTCCCTCTTCAATGGTATGGAGAACCAAAAAGTCGACCCGCAGCCGGGCTGACTCTTCACTCCCATAGCGCCCTGCATCATTTGAACAAGTCTGCGAGCGATGGACAGCCCAAGACCCGTTCCGCCGCGTTGCTGCAGCAGTCTCTGTTCGCCCTGGGTAAAGGCGTCGAAGATGCGTTCCTGTTCCTCCGCTGAGATGCCGGTGCCCGTGTCCTGAACGCAGAATCGGACCGGAGGCGCAGTCGAAGACGACCCTTCGCAATCAACACGCAGATTGACACTCCCGGACGACGTGAACTTAATGGCATTGTCGATCAGGTTGGTGAGTACCTGGCGTACGCGTCCCACGTCTCCGACAACACAGCGAGGTGTTGCATCGGAGATACCAACCTCAAGTGAGAGCTGCTTATCACGAGCCTTCAAGTCCATAAGGTCGGCGACCTCTCTAACAGCAGCGTGGAGGTCAAACGGTGCGTCTTCCATGGTCAGCTTCCCGGCCTCAATTTTGGAGAAGTCGAGCAGATCATTGATGATGGAGAGCAGCGCTTCTGCTGATTGTTCCATGGTTTCCGTGTAGGCGCGTTGTCTCGAATCAAGGCCCGAATCAAGCAGGAGTCCGGTAATTCCCAGAATGCCGTTCATGGGTGTCCGGATCTCGTGACTCATGTTGGCGAGGAAATCGCTCTTGGCGCGGTTGGCTGTCTCCGCCACTTCTTTTGCGTGTTGCAGCTCCTTCTCTGCGGCAATCCGTTCCGTCACGTCTCGGGAGTTCACGGCGATGCCTCCCACTGCGGGGTGGTGCAACAGGTTCCGGCCGATCGCGTCATGGTAGCGCCACGTCCCGTCCCGGTGGCGCATCCGGAACTCAAGGGAATCGGTATGGTCAGGTACTTGGCTTCCCTTGTTGAACGCGGCCATGACCTCCGCAAGGTCGTCGGGGTGCACCAGGGAGAAAACAGGCTTGCCGATCAAATCAGATGGGGCGTAGCCAAGTACGGACTCCATTGCAGGGCTGCCATAGATGAAGTTGCCTTCCGCGTCGAGAAGATAGATTACATCCTGCGAGTTCTCAATGAGAGCCCGGAAGTGTTCTTCGCTGCGATGTAACGCGTCTTCGGCCTGCTTCCGTTTCGTTTCGTCCCGCACGTGCAGCAGAAGGGCTGACTTGCCCTGGCAATCGATTTGGCTGACACGAATGACAACTGGCACCGCATCTCCGTCACTTGTGTAGCTGAAACCCTCGGCTTCCGTCCACCTTCCATCGACCAGTTTCTGAAAGCCCTCCGCCACTTCATTCCGCCGTTCCGGAGGGACCAGCTCCAGCACGTTTCGCCCGATAAGGCTCTCCCGCGATGCACCGTGCAGAGCACAGGCGGCAGGATTTACATCCAGGACGTAACCATCGAAGTCCTCGACAAAAATCGCGTCGGGAGAGTTCTCGAAAAGTTGCCTGAAGCGGAGCTCGCTTTGTCTGAGACCTTCTTCGGCCTGGCGCTGCTTCGTAACGTCACGGGCGATCCCCTCGATGGCAGTGGGCGAACCGAACTCGTCCCTGACGATGGTGAGATGATGGTCTGTCCAGATCGTCGCGCCATCTTTGCGTACCCATCGCAGCTCGACGGGCATCAACTCTTCGTGAGGCTTGGTGAGAATGTCCTCCAGTTTGTGCCGATCGTCCTCGTGAACCAACTTCTTCCCCAGCTCCGGATCGGCATAGTGATCATCAGGAGTGTATCCCGTTATCTCTGTGACGATGGGACTCACATACTCAAAGCCCGGGTCCTGCCCCAGTCGATACCGATAGATGATATCCCGCGCGTGCTCTGCGAGAAGACGGAACCGCTCTTCACCGCCGCGGCATTGTTCACGGGAATGTTTCAGCGCTCCCAGCACGACGCTGATAGGATGTCTGAGTAGTTCAAACTTCATCGGGATGTCCAGTTCACCTTGTAGACCTTGACGCTCGGGAGGTAATTCCCGGTCGGACGATTCCCGAGCGCCCACCGCTCGCGGTCAATCTCAAAAGACGCTATCTCACGGAGTTGGTACATCGGGCTGTCCTTGATTCCCAGGAAGCCGAGGAAATCATAGATAGGCTCATCTTCAGTGCTTTGCTTTCCCGGAATGACCAGGTAATCCACTCGTTGATCCCTCAAGTACTGATCCACGGCGTGGCGCTTCTGGAAATCGGTGAATCGGGCATCCACGAGACCGCCCAGGTCGACGACTTTCCGGTTGCAGTAATACTTCACAGCCCCGATGTCGTGAGCGGCCACGATGGAGTCCTTCGGCAATTCCCGGTCAATGTACTCCGCCGCGGCAATGCGCGAATGGACCATGTGCTCCAGGTTGGCGTGGTACACGGCCCGCCAGTAGAAAACGTTCCCCACGGCAAAGAAGAACACGAAAACAAACGCAGCGCGAAAGAGCTTGCGACTGAAAGCTCCTGGTCTTTCTCTGATGCTGAACAGACCCACGGAAACCAGCAGCCACAGGATCAGATGGTTGCTGGCCTGATACCGGCTGGTTGTGCCGAGGCTGGGGAACAATATCATGTAAGCGAGGTTGTGACAGACACACCACGCAAAGAGCGCCAGCACTGTTTGTGAGCGTGTGGACTGCTTCACGGTTTCGGGCAGCGCCTTCATAACGCGTCGGACGCCCAGGATAATCAGCCAGAACCACAGAAGCCCAAACAGCACCAGACCGAGGAGGGAGAGGTGCAGGTCGCCGGACACCTGCTGGAGAGAGATCGTGGGGCCAGGCAGCCATGCTCCACCGAAGACGAAAAGGAGAGCGTAGAACAACCAGGTCACCAGAAACACGATGGGTTTGAGGTGAATCAGGATATTCCCCATCGGGCCCCGCGACACGAAGTAGTCCATCGCCGCCATCTGTGAGAGTTTCTTCCCGGCGAAGCTGGTGGGCAGCGCATGACCTGTGCTGGTAAAAAGGAACAAGAACCAGGGCACCACGAAGGCAACAAACAGAAGGACATTAGCTGTCGTCAGTGCTCGCGCCGCGCGGGCGCTTGCATCGAGTCGTCGCTTGGCCCATGGATTGGCGGCGCCACTGGTGGGGAACCACGGTCGGGCGAAACGCGGAAACAGCGACTGCAATCGGGGGCGCGTCCAGTTGAAGAGATTTCCCTCGCCGATTCTCTGCGTTCGGATGAGGTAGAGTGTCAGGAGGATCGCACAGAGGACGACACCCTCTGTGCGAGTGAGAGTCATCAGCGCCAGTGCTACACTCATCCCGGCCAGATGCCTCTCCTGATACAACACAAGGGCTGCGAGAGCAAGAGACAAGAACAGGACAGTCTCCATACCCGACAACGCAAACCAGATCATATTTCCCGACAAGGCGAAAAGAAAGGAGGCGGCGAAGGGAGCCCAGGGAGTGTCGATCTTCAGCACCTGCTGGAACAGGACGCGGCTGAGACGAAAGACCGAGACCACCGCAACGCAGAAGCACAATACGGACACGATGCGCGAAAAGATGAGGGGGTCGACGCCGAGGCGAACGCCCGCGCTGAGCACCAGAACCCACAGGATGCTCGTGGCCCCGATGCCCGCAAATTCTCCGCGGTTAAAAGCGAGCTGGTGATCCTGAGCCAGATTCTCGGCATAGATGGCGTGAATATAGGAGTCATCCATAGGGAACTCCGCCGAGGTGTTCCAGACGAACAACAAGCACACCAGTGCCCCGATGGAAAAGAGCGTCAACGTAGCCGCGCGATAGGTCATGCGAGCGAAGTCCCCCGGAGGATGGATGAAACCTATTCTATACTCGTTAAGGTTGAGAATCCACGTTTTCTGCCGTAGGATAAAATTCCAGCGTTGTCAATCAGCAAACTCGCCTCACCGGGAGACAAAGCTGGAGCTTTATCCTACGGCAGGTGCACGTTGGGGCAGGACAGCGTCCAATCAGATTCCGCAGGGCCATTCCTCAACCTTAACGAGTATATCAACGGTTGCGGCTGTGGTTCAAGGGGCGCATGGCGGGGGGATAGTCTCCTGACGCGTGCCTGGGCGGGTGGCGGCGCTGAGAATGTCCCCAACAGCCAACTCCGACGGAGCGCGCGGCTTGCAGAACACGCGGCTACTCGTAGTATGATTGCACGTTCGCCAGGTCGGCAACGCGATTGCAGGTGGTCAGTGCTCCGTCGTCATCAACGGCCCAGAGGTCTTTGGGGTTGACGGGGGAGGTCGTTTCACATTGTGCCCTCGCGAGAGGGTGTAGTATGCTATCCACACGCACCAGCAAGGCGAGGTGAGACTGCAAGTGGCCCGCGCAGTATTCCCGTTATTCATATTGCACGCACTAACGCTGTTGGGCACAATGGTCGCTTCGGCGGAGGAAGCGTTCCCGTTGCTGGACGGTGACAGACGTGCGGTGATCGTCGGCTCCAGTCAATTCCTGCTAGAGGCGGTCGAGCGCTGCACTGGGGTTCGTCTGCGCCTGGTTGCGGAGAGGGATTACAAGAAGCAAGCATTGGGATACCCGATCTACATCGGGGACACGCACAAGGCGCGGGAGGTGTTGACGAAGGAAATTGCCTCACTCGATGCCGAGGGTTACGTTTTTCTGGTGCGTCCCGACCTGGCGATCATCTATGCGTCGGGTGCGGTGACGGATACGGGAACCCCGCTTCTGTACGCGGAGGCCAACTTCGCGCGGCAGTTCCTGGCAGTGGACCAGTATTTCCCGGGGGAGTTGGGGCTTGTGTACCCACGCCAGGAACGCATCACGATTCCCTGTGGGCTCCACGTTGAGAACCCCGCGTTCGAGCATCGTCACTGGAGCGGCTACAGCGGCGCGGCAGGACCGGCATGGCGGCTGCGCGCCTCCGGCGGCGGGGGTCGCTATCAGTTTCACCACAGCCTCTACAAGATCATTGACCCAGTAAAATACGGGGACCATCCCGACTACTTCCCCATGCGGCTCGACCGAAGGTCCGGAAGAATCGAGGACACACGCTACATCCCCACGGACAACTTCAGCGCCTATTGGCAGCCGTGTACCTCAAATCCAGCGGTGCTGGACATCACCGTGAAGACCATCCTTGGCGCGTTTGCAGCAACTCCTGGATTGCGGAGTTACAGTTTGGGAGTCAATGATTCGGGGGGCTATTGCCTGTGCCCGGAATGTCAAAAGATCACGCCGGAAGGTTACACGCCCCAGAGTGATGAGGCGATTGGTTACCGCTTCTACAAGTTCTACAACGAAGTCGCTGAACGCGTCGCGCGGAACCGCCCCGACGCGCGACTTGGTTTCCTGGTTTACAGCGCGCTGAGCAAGTGGTATCCGGAGAAATTGCACCCCTGCCTCATGCCCTACTTGACGCTGAGTTTCGCCGACTGCTGGGACGCCGAATACAAGAGGCGCATCTATGCTCACATCGACCGCTGGAGCAGGATTGCGCCGCGCTTCGGGATCTACGAATGGTACCATGGTCAAGGCTTCTTCATTCCACGAATCTATCTGCGCGAGATGGCGGAGGGGTTACGCCACGCACACGCGACTGGAGCGGAAGGTTTCTACGCAGAGGCCTACGCCAACTGGGGACTCGACGGCCCCAAACTGTGGGTCACCGAGAAGCTGCTGTGGAATCCGAAACAGGACGTTGGCAAGCTGATCGACACCTACTGTCGCGGACTGTTCGGGGAGGCCGCGGAGGAGATGCGCGCCTACTTTGCCTTTCTCGAGACAGCATGGGCCACACAGAAACCCTCGAACGATAAACGTGGCGGCTACCGACTTCTCACTTCCCTCCACAAGAAACCGCAGTTCACCGAGGTCTTCTCCCCTGCGGTCTGTGATGCGGCGTGGGCGTTATTGGAGAAGTCCGAAGCCGCCGCCAGAACGGAGATGGTGAGGACGCGAATTGCCTACTTCAGAGACAGCTTCGGAGCGACCCGATTGGCGTCAACTCGACTGCAAGCCGGCGAGACGATGAGAGAACTGCTGGAAGCGGACCGTGCACCTGCGCTCGAGGGGCAGGAGAAGAAGCAACGTTCGGTCGTCGACTGGTTAATCGTCCTCGAAGCCTGGGCGCGTTTCCCGTCCCTCGACGACTACATGACTACGATTCGGGATCGCGCACCGTGGTCGTTTCAGGAATTCTGCGAAGATGCCATCAAGAGCCGCGGCAAGTCGCCGGAGCGGCAGACGCGCACTTCCTTCGCCGCCTGGGACACGGACGCGCCCGCGCTTCGCCCCATCGTCGATCTTGTGACAGATGCGGTCATCGCGACAGACCCGGCGAATGCCGAACAATTCAACCGACAGGTGTTGACGCACTTGAGTGACTGGGGCGAGCAGGCGAAGAGAAACGGCAGGTTCTGCGACCACGCCGTTGGTGTCCTCCGTCCTCTGTGTACCCGCGTAACGATGGATGGGAAACGTCTCGCCTCCGCACCGAAGATTGATGGAACCATCAGTAAGGAGGAATGGGGGGATCCGCAGCTCGACGGTTCTCTCTACCGATATCCTCTTGAGAATACGGAGTCGGGAGATCGAACGCGCGTCTGGGTGGGCGTGAGTGGAGACAAGCTTTTTGCTGCATTCCACTGCTACCAGGACCCCGACACGGTTCTGAACAAGGTGACGGAACGAGACGTGGCGCCGATGCACGAACGGGGAGTCATCGATCACGGTCGCCCTTTTCCCTACCTCGGGGAGGTCGATAGTGTGGGTGTATCGGCGTGGGAGAATGGCTGGGTTGTGGCGATCGTCACCTCCGGCGGAGGTCTGTTTGACGGGAAATCCACGCCCAAGGGTTACATCCCCGACTGGAACGGCGCCGTCGCCGCAGTGCGGAAAACGGAAGACGGTTGGGCCGCAGAATTGTCCATGCAAATCAGCAACCCCGACGCGCTGGTTGGCGCAGTTAAAGGCTTCAACTTCTTCCGCGTGCGCAACGGGGTTCGCTCGGCATGGGTTCCCGGCCAGCCTCAGCGATGGGCGCTTGCCCCCAACCGCGCGGGGATTTTGTTCTTCCCGCAGCAGTGAGGCGCGACCATGTGGCTTGTAGGAGCGATCGCTCAACACAACAGGCAAACCTCACTTTGGATAACGCACACCGTGTTGCACACTCACCGGAGTTTGTGATATAATTTCGTCTAACAATTGAATAGGAAGGTTGAGCAGGCAGCGATCCCGTTGGAAAACCGGATCGGCCCCGACGTATAGTCGGGGTGGGAAGATGGTGAGTCTGATGTTGCTTCAGGCGATTCCATCGCAGCCCCGCTACTGTGACCGCCGATCGAAACTCACAGGAGTCCTCCGGCAAACGCGGAACGCGGATTGCGGAAGGGGACTTCAGTCACTGGACCGACGTGATGTCGGACTGGGAAGGCGTGAGAAGTAGGCAGACCCCGAGAACCCTCGGGGGAACGAAGCGGAAGCCAGGAGACCGGCCGGCTTAACACGATATGTGCCACCACTTCGCGGGAAGGGGGTGATGCCTGCGACCAAACCGGTCGGACATCGCAACAGGAATTGAGCCCTCCGCCCTCGAGTAATCGGGGCGGAGGGCTTTTCGTTGGGTAACTGGGTAACTGGGTAATGGGGGCAACGCGGCAGTGGGTACGTGGTGCAATGCGTACCGCGGGCCAGACCTGAGCGTCATCATCATTCCCAACCCGAAGCCGCAGGGCTTTGCTGAGGAAACAATCACAATAGGAGAAAACATGATGCACACAAACGAAAGAAAGAAAGGTTTCACACTGATCGAGCTGCTGGTGGTGATCGCAATCATCGCCATCCTGGCCGCGATTCTGTTCCCGGTGTTTGCCAAGGCGCGAGAGAAGGCGCGGCAGGCCAGTTGTCAGTCCAATCTAAAACAGTTGTCACTCGGGTTTCTGATGTACGTTCAGGACTACGATGAGCAGTACCCCATTGCCTCCCGCGTCTCGCCGGATTTCCTGGTGGAGACGGCCTGGGACTTCACGATCACTTATGACGGTTCCTACAACGTCATCTCGGCGGGCGACGGGCTGATTGCGCCGTACACGAGAAGCAAGGAAATCCAGTCCTGCCCCTCGTTTGTCGCGACATCGGTGGACCGTCCGCACACAGGTTACGGATACAACGCTACCTACATTGGTGCTGCGTCCCCGGCGGCCATCGCCGACATCAAGTTCCCGGCGGAAACCGTGTTGCTGGCGGACAGCGCCATCTGGTCGCCCTTCACGAATCAGGTCATCGGCAACAACTACCTTCGCGCCCCCGGAGATGCGTGTCACTGTGGTCCCACCGTGCATTTCCGGCACAACGCTACGGCGGACGTTGCCTATTGCGACGGTCACGTAAAGGCCGTCAACCGGAAGTACAACACCAACTCGAACGACAAATCGATTGCCGACCTATCGGCAGACGATTCGGCGTACGACAAGTGACAGTGCTCTGCGAACCGCCCCATTCCCCTCCCCCTCGAACCCTTTGGGTTCGCGCCCTCTCCCCATCGGGGGAGAGGGTCGGGGTGAGGGGGTGTTTTCACCCGTAACGAGTATAACTTCGGGA
>Ga0100399_1001901_pt1 | contig 15226 bp, 14 predicted proteins | sample CryGeymeta201523_FD_81545 | JGI IMG/M metagenome (GOLD analysis project Ga0100399, IMG submission 81545) | Groundwater microbial communities from Crystal Geyser aquifers in Utah, USA - Crystal Geyser metaG 2015-23 | ecosystem: Environmental > Aquatic > Deep subsurface > Groundwater | place: USA...
CGTCGATGGACCGGTCGACATGGCTTTCGGCGGCCAGGTGCATCACCGCGTCCGGTTCATGCGCGGCAAAAATGCGGTCCAGCGACGCCCGGTCGCGGATATCTGCCTGCTCGAAGCTGTAAAGCGGGCTGTCCGACACGGGGGCCACGTTATCGAGGCAGGCGGCATAGGTCAGGGCGTCGAGGTTCACCACCTCGTTTCCGCGTGCGACGGCCAACCGCACCACGGCCGAGCCGATGAACCCGGCACCGCCGGTCACTAGCAATTTCATTCTGTCAACCTTCCCAAACAAATGGAGTTTTGAAATCACGCATCAGGGGCGCGGCAGCGTCTTTATCTGACAGGATCGCCTCGCCGATCAATCCCCAGTCAATGCCGATATCGGGATCGTCGAAACGCACTGCGCCATCCGCCTCTGGCGCATAGTAATCGGTACATTTGTAAATGATCTCGGTATCCGGTTCGCGGGTCACGAAGCCATGCAGGAACCCTGCCGGGATCATCAACTGCTTGCCATTCTCGAAACTCAGCTCGACCCCGACCCAGCGGCCGAAGGTCGGACTGCCGTTGCGGATATCGACTGCCACGTCGAACAAACGTCCGCGCCCGCAACGAACCAGTTTGGCCTGCGCATGTGGCGGTGCCTGAAAATGCAAGCCACGCACGGTGCCCACCTGCGCGGACAGCGAATGGTTGTCCTGCACGAAATCGTAATCAAAACCTTGCTCGGCCATCACCCGCCTGTTCCAGCTTTCACTGAAAAATCCACGTGCATCGCCAAAACGGCGCGGCGTCAGGACAACGAGGCCGGGAATATCGGTCTTTTCAATCTGCAATGGCGAACCTCGCGCGCGTTTCGGTGAACATACGTCCCTGACGTCCGATATTCCCGCCCATTTTTCAAGACAGTTTCGCCCGATTCGGCCGGGTGGCGCGTCAAAGCGGCTTGCCCTGCAACAGGCGCGGCACCTCGCCGGTGAGGCCCGCAGCCTCGCGGATAAAGCCCCGGCGCAGGCCCGGCATGGCGTTCACGACCCCCATTCCAAGGTCGCGCGCGGCACGCAAGAGGGGGTTGTCGTTGGAAAAAAGCTTGTTGATCAGGTCGGTGGAGGCGGCCAGCGTCGCGGTGTCGAAGCGGCGCCACTGCTGGTAGCGTTCCAGCACGTCGATGGCCGCGATATCCTCACCCCGGCGCTTGGCATCGGCCAGCACCTCGGCCAGCGCGCCGACATCGCGCAGGCCAAGGTTCAACCCCTGCCCGGCAATCGGATGCACCCCATGCGCAGCGTCGCCCACCAGCGCCAGACGCGCGTCCACGAACCGCTGCGCGATGGTCAGGTTCAGCGGATAGGTAAACCGCGCCCCATCCAGCGCGATCTCGCCGAGGAAATCGCCAAAGCGGGGGCGCAGCACCTCAAGATAGGCCTCATCGTCCAGCGCGTCGATCTCGGCGGCGCGGGCATGGCTTTCGCTCCACACGATCGAACAGCGGTTGCCCGGCAGCGGCAGGATCGCAAGCGGCCCCGGCGGCATGAAGAACTGATGCGCGATGCCGTGATGCGGGCGCTCATGCGCGACGCAGCAGACAAGCGCGGTCTGTCCGTAATCCCAACCCTGCCGCTTGATCCCGGCGCGTTCCGCGGTGCCGCTCTGCCGTCCATCGGCGCCGATCAGAAGACACCCCGACAGGCTACTGCCATCCGCCAGCGTCACCATTGCGGGGCCGGTCGTATCTTGTGCGACGACGCGGGCGCCGGGTCGATGGGTGACGTTCGGATCGGCCTCCATCGCCGTCAGAAGGGCGTGACGCAGGAACCGGTCCTCCTGCATGTAGCCCATCGGGCCCTCCTCGATCTCGGCATGGTCGAAATGCAGGAAGAAGGGCGATGGACCTTCGCCGGCGCGTCCGTCGCTGGCCTTGATTTCCAGCATCGGCTGCGCGTCCATCCCGACCGCGTCCCAAATCCCGATTGCCCGCAACAGCCGCGTCGAGGCCAGCGCCAGCGCGTAGGACCGCCCGTCGAACCCGCCCGCGTCGCGGGTTTCGCGGGGCAGTGCGTCGATCACGGTGCTGCTCAGGCCCGCCTGCGACAGGGCAAGGGCAAGGCAGGGGCCGTTGAGGCCGCCACCGACGATGAGGATATCGGAGTCATGTGCCATGCCTCGCAATATGACCACGCGGGCGGGATTGTCCATGTGCCACGACCCCGCTAGCGTGACCCGCGACACCATGGCGGAGGCGGACACATGCGGGACGATTGGCAGACACTCGGGGTGGCGGAGCTGGGCCGCGCGATAGAGGCGGGGCAGATCGACCCGGTGGAGCTGACCGAGGCCTTCCTTGCTGCCATCGACACGCATGAGCATGCCGACCGGATCTTTTCCGTGGTCACGTCGGACCGCGCCCGCGCCGAGGCGGCGGCGGCCTCTGAACGGGCACGCCTTGGCGTGCGGCGCGGACCGCTCGACGGGGTGCCTTTGGTCTGGAAGGACCTTTTCGATAGCGCCGGGGATGAAACGAAGGCGGGCAGCGACCTGCTGGCCGGGCGGGTTCCCGATGCGGATGCCGAGGTTCTGGCCGATGCCACCCGCGCCGGGGCGGTCTGTCTTGGCAAGACCCACATGAGCGAACTCGCCTTTTCGGGGATCGGCCTCAACCCGGTGACAGAGACGCCGCCCAATATCCACGATGCGGCGCTTGTGCCCGGCGGGTCCTCCTCCGGGTCTGCGACTGCCACGGCCTTCGGACTGGCGCCGGCCGGGATCGGGACCGATACCGGCGGTTCGGTGCGGGTTCCCTCGGCGTGGAATGATCTCGTAGGGCTCAAGACGACCTCCGGGCGCCTCAGCCTCGCCGGGGTGGTGCCGCTTTGCACGAAATTCGACACGGTGGGTCCGCTGGCCAGAACGGTGGAGGATTGCGCGCTGCTGCTGGCGGCAATGGAGGGGGGCAAGTCGGCCGATCTGCAAGGAGCCAGCCTGCAAGGGCGGCGGTTCCTCGTGCTCGACACCTATACGCAGGATGTACGCGAGGGGCCAGCCAAGGGCTTTGCCGATGCGCTCGACCGGGTGGCGCGGGCGGGGGCGCGGATCGAGCGTGGCACCATCGACGGGATCGAGGCTGCGATGGACCTCTCGCCGATCCTCTTCACCTCGGAAGCCTATGGCACGTGGAAACACGTGATCGAGGCGGCGCCGGACAAGATGTTCGGCGCGATCCTGGACCGGTTCCGGTCCGGCGCGCGCTATGGCGCGGCGGATTATGTCGCCGCGTGGCAATTTCTTGACCACCTGCGCGGTGACTGGGCAGCGCAGATCGCGGGTTATGACGCGGTGCTGTTGCCGACGACGCCGAACCTGCCACCCGATGCCGCGCGGCTGATGGAGGAGGACGAATATTACGTCACCGAAAACCTGCTGACCCTGCGCAATACCCGCATCGGCAACCTGATGGGCCTGGCGGCGCTGACCCTGCCGACGGGGGTTGCGTCCACCGGTATCATGCTGCTGGGGCAGCCGTTCGGCGAGGAAGCATTGCTGCGTCTGGGTCGCGCGGTGGAGGCTGCACTGGCCTGACGGCCACAAATACGCCCGCCCGTTGCCCCGAAGCGGCGCGTTTTTCTGGACCCGGGGCGCGCAAGCCGCTAACCTGTCTTCAAACAGGGCGAAAAACGACCCTGAACCAGAGGCAGACATGGCATTTCCTGAGCGGTTCTCGAACCTGCCAGCTTACGCGTTCCCGCGTCTTCGGGCGCTTCTCGACCCTTACGCACCGGGGGCCGAGCCGGTCAACATGACGATCGGCGAACCGACCCATCCGTTCCCGGACTGGGTAACGGACGTGATCATCCAACATGCCGCCGGGTTCAGCAATTACCCAGCCAATGACGGCACGCCGGAATTGCAGGCAGCAATCAGCGGCTGGATCGCGCGCCGCTATGGCGTGGCCTTGGAGACCGCGACACAAGTCTTGCCCCTGAATGGCACCCGCGAGGGGCTGTTCAACGCCTGCATCGCACTCTGCCCGGAAACAAAGGCGGGCAAGCAGCCCGTCGTGCTGACGCCCAACCCGTTCTATCAGGCCTATGCCGTCGCGGCCCTCGCCGTGGGGGCGGAGCCGGTCTACGTCCCCGCATCAGAGGCCACCGGCAACCTGCCCGACTATTCCAGCCTGTCCGAGGATATCCTGAACCGCACCGCCGTGGCCTATATCTGTTCGCCTGCAAACCCGCAGGGCGCAGTGGCGAGCGAAGACGACTGGCGCGACCTGATCGGGCTGGCCGAACGCTTCGATTTCAGATCTTCGCCGATGAATGCTATTCCGAGATCTACCGCGACACGCCGCCCACCGGCGCGCTGGAGGTGGCCGCCAAGATGGGGGCCGACCCCGAACGGGTGGTGCTGTTCAACTCGCTCTCGAAGCGGTCGAACCTGCCGGGGCTGCGGTCGGGCTTCGCGGCCGGAGGGCCGGACAGCATCCGGCGCATGAAACAACTGCGCGCCTATGCAGGGGCACCGCTGCCGGGGCCGTTGCAGGCGGTTGCCGTAAGGGCGTGGAGCGATGAGGCGCATGTCACCGCGAACCGCGCGCTCTACGCCGAGAAATACGCGATCACCGACGAGGTTTTCGCCGGGGTTCCGGGCTACACCGCGCCCGAGGCCGGCTTCTTCCTGTGGCTACCGGTGCCGGATGGCGAGGCTTCGACGGTGCGCCTGTGGCGCGAGGCCGGGGTGCGGGTACTGCCCGGCGCGTATCTGGCGCGCGAGGTGAATGGCCAGACGCCCGGCGCGGACCGAATCCGCGTGGCGATGGTGGCGGAAAAAGACGACATGCGGCGCGGGCTGATCCGCCTGCGCGACTGCCTGTACGCAAGCTGAGGAAACGGACGATGGCTTATCAGACGCGGCAAAGGGACCCCCTGCTGGACAGCCGGATGCGCGAGGTTCTGGAAAAGCGCGGGCGCGAGGCGCTTGGCATCGTGCTGATCCTGTCGGGGATCGCGCTGTTCCTGATGCTGATCTCCTACAGCCCGGATGACCCCAATTGGTGGGCCGCCACCGACGCCGTCCCGGAAAACCTGCTGGGTCGGTTCGGGGCGTCGCTGTCGGCGCTTCTGATGCTGATCGTGGGCTGGGGGGCTTACGGCCTGGCGCTTGGTGCGCTGGTCTGGGGCCTGCGCATGGCCGCCCATCTTGGCGGCGAAAGGGTGCTGGGCCGGATCATCTTCCTGCCGATCGTTGTGGCCCTTGCCGCGATCTATGCCGCCAGCCATCAGCCGCCAGCCGGGTGGGATCAAAGCTTTGGCCTTGGCGGGGTTTTCGGCGATACCGTTCTTGGCGCGCTCTTGAACATCCTGCCATTTGCCGTCGGCACCGGCCTGAAGATCCTTGCCGCGATTGCCTTCCTGTCGCTCATCGTTTTGGGGCTCTTTGTGTTCGGTGTAAACGGGCGCGAATTCAAGGCCGCACTGCGTTTCATGCTGATCGGGCTGATCAATACCTTCGCATGGATCGGGGCGCTGTTCGGTCATGCCGGGCGCGGTGCCGGGCAGGCAGCAATGGAGATGCGCGCGCGGCGCCGTCAATGGGCCGAGGCCGCGCATGAACAATCCGGCGATGCGCCGCTGGGCCATGATGCACCGGAAGAGATGGACACCCCTGAACCACAGCCGCGCCCGCGCTTCGGCCTGCTGGTCCGGATGCCGCCGATCCTGCGCCGGGACCGCGTCCCCGACCCGGAGCCGGAGCTTGTCGAACGTCGCCCCGTCGCCGCAGAGGGCCTCGACGCGCCCGACGATGACCGCATCCGCGCCCGTATCGCCGACGTGATCCACAACCGCGTGCGTCGGGCCGCGCCCGTGGCGGACCCGAAAGCGGAGCAACCACGCTCCGCCGTTGCCGCCGCCGTTGCCGCCCGCCGGGCGGAACATATGTCCGCCCGCGTCGAACCGCCGGTCAGCGCGCGCGTCGAACCCCCGCTGAGCGCCACGCGCCGCGATGAGCCGCCGCTGAGCGCCGCCCGTGCCGAACGCACAGAACGCACAGAACGCGCCGCGCCCGCACCGAGTGCAATGCCGGCGCGCGCGCCCGACCGTGACGCGGTGCCCACCGAAACCATCCCGCTGCCGCATTCGGAACGCACCTTTGCCCATGGCGGCCCGATCCCGGTGGCGTCCGAACCGAGGCGCGTTGTGCAGCACAGCCCGCGCCGCCCGGTGCACCCCTCGCGCAGCGCACAGGCCGAGGCGCAGCCGACCCTGCCGCTGGAGGAAGCCACGGGCCTTCATGGCTACGAATTCCCGCCGCTGAACCTGCTGACCAACCCCGCCAGCATAGAGCGTCACCATCTGTCCGACGAGGCGTTGGAGGAAAACGCCCGGATGCTGGAAAACGTGCTCGACGATTACGGGGTAAAGGGGGAAATCGTGTCGGTCCGCCCCGGCCCGGTCGTCACCATGTATGAACTGGAACCGGCGCCCGGCCTGAAGGCCAGCCGCGTCATTGGTCTTGCCGACGATATCGCGCGGTCGATGTCGGCCTTGTCGGCGCGCGTCTCCACCGTGCCGGGGCGCAGCGTCATCGGTATCGAACTGCCCAACCAGCACCGCGAAAAGGTGGTGCTGCGAGAAATCCTCGCCAGCCGCGATTTCGGCGACGGGACGCAGAAACTGCCGCTCGCGCTCGGCAAGGATATCGGCGGCGAGCCGATTGTCGCCAACCTTGCCAAGATGCCCCACCTTCTGATCGCGGGCACCACCGGCTCGGGCAAGTCGGTGGCGATCAACACGATGATCCTGAGCCTGCTTTACAAGCTGCCCCCCGAGGATTGCCGCCTGATCATGATCGACCCCAAGATGCTGGAACTCAGTGTCTATGACGGCATCCCGCACCTTTTGTCGCCGGTCGTTACCGACCCCAAGAAGGCGGTCGTGGCGCTGAAATGGGTCGTGGGCGAGATGGAGGAACGCTATCGCAAGATGTCCAAGATGGGCGTGCGCAATATCGACGGCTACAACGGCCGCGTCGCGGACGCGCAGTCGCGGGCCGAGATGTTCAGCCGCACCGTGCAGACCGGGTTCGACGACGAGACCGGCGACCCGGTGTTCGAGACCGAGGAATTCGCGCCGGTCAAGATGCCCTATATCGTCGTCGTCGTCGACGAGATGGCCGACCTGATGATCGTCGCCGGCAAGGAGATCGAGGCCTGCATCCAGCGCCTTGCACAGATGGCGCGGGCGAGTGGAATCCATATCATCATGGCTACGCAGCGCCCGTCGGTGGACGTGATCACCGGCACGATCAAGGCCAACTTCCCGACGCGGATTTCCTTTCACGTCACCTCCAAGGTCGATAGCCGCACGATCCTCGGCGAACAGGGGGCGGAGCAGCTTCTGGGCATGGGTGACATGCTCTACATGGCGGGCGGCGCCAAGATCACCCGCGTGCATGGCCCCTTCGTCAGCGACGAGGAGGTCGAGGAGATCGTCAGCCACCTGAAAAGCTTCGGTCCGCCGGATTATGCCGCCAGCGTGCTTGATGGGCCCGACGACGAAAAGGAAAGCGATATCGACGCGGTGCTTGGGCTTGGCGGCAACACCACCGGCGAAGATGCGCTTTACGATCAGGCCTGTGCCATCGTGGCGAAGGACCGGAAATGCTCCACCTCCTACATCCAGCGCAAGCTTGCCATCGGTTACAACAAGGCCGCGCGGCTGGTCGAACAGATGGAGGATGAGGGTGTCGTCAGTTCCGCCAACCATGTCGGCAAGCGCGAGGTGCTGGTGGCCGAACAGGGGTAAGCGAAATCGCGCCCGTGTGAGGTGCAAAGCCCGGCGGACGTGATTACATGGATAACATGAAACATTTGATTCTCGCCGCAGCCTTGGTGGCCGCCCCCGCCCTGACCGCCCAAGCCGAACCGATCCCGCTGTCGGAGCTGTCGGATTACCTCAACGGGATCGGCACCGCCGAGGCGAGCTTTACCCAGATCAGTGAGGATGGCGCGGTTGCCACCGGCACGCTGTATATGCACCGACCGGGGCGGATGCGATTTGAATATGACGAGGGTGATCTGCTGGTCATGGCTGGCGGCGGGCAGGTCGCCATTTTTGACGGTCGCGCCAATACCCGGCCAGAACAATACCCGCTCAGGCGCACACCGCTGAATCTGATCCTCGGGCGCAATATCGACCTTGGACGATCGGACATGATCCTGTCGCACGAGGCAGACGAAACCGCCACGCGCATCGTCGCGCAAGACCCCGAAGAGCCCGAGACCGGCAGCATCGAACTGGTCTTCACCGGCGACCCGGTTGAATTGCGCCAATGGGTGGTCACCGACTCCACCGGGTTCGAGACGACCGTGATACTTGGCGGGTTGCAGGAGGGGGGCGATATCCCCTCGCGCTATTTCAATATCCCGTTCGAGTTGCGCGATCGCGGCCTGACCGACTGACGGTCCGGCTTACCTCCGGCACGTGGCCAGTTGCCGTTCGTAGCGAGTGGCCCGTTCATCGACACGCGCCGCGACCCGCAAAAGCCATGGCTTGCCATTATGGCTGCCGCGTCGATAGCCTGAATGCCCCTCGTGATAGGCTAGATACTGGTTGCGGGCATCGTCCGGGGCAATGCCCAGCGTCCGGACCGAACGGTTCATGTACCAGCCCATGAAATCGGTAGCGTGGCGAATGTTGGTGCGCCGCGCGCTGCGGTTGCCGGTCGAAGCGCGGTAATCGTCCCATGTCCCGTCCAGTGCCTGGCTGTATCCATAGGCCGAGCTGATCCTCCCCATCGGGATGATCCCGAGCGCGAAGCGATGCGGGGTGCGGGCGTTGTGGACGAAGCTGCTTTCCTGGTAGATGGTCGCCAGTTGCACGTGCACCGGGATGCCCCACTCGCGCTCGGCAATCCGCGTGGCGCGGGCGATATCGCGCCGGTCGCGCAGGATATCGCATGCGTTTTCCTGATTGCGGGGCGGCGTTGGTCCGCCGCACGCGGCAACGACCAACAGCAGCACGAGGAGGATCGCGCGTTTCATATATTTTGCCTGCTCGAGTCTTGTTTTGTTTTCCGGTCAGGATAGCCGATTTCCGCGCTTGGGGGAATGCCCTTGTATCCGACCGCTGTTTCAAATTTTCGCCAAGTGCCATGCCGGTCGTCTCCCGACACTGTCTGGCCTGCTGTCACAGTCTGTTTCTGGTGCCTGCGTGGCGGATGGATGGACAAGCCCCGCCTCCCCGGTTTAGGACTTGGGGCAAGGGGGCGCAGTTCAATGCTCAAGACACGCGCGAAATTTGCGCTTGGCCAGGTCGTCCGGCACCGTAAGCACCCGTTTCGCGGGGTAATCTTCGATGTCGATCCGGAATTCGCCAATACCGAGGAATGGTACGATTCGATTCCCCCCGACGCACGCCCGTCGCGCGAGCAGCCCTTCTATCACCTCTTGGCCGAAAACGATCAAAGCTACTACGTGGCCTATGTCTCGGAACAGAACCTGCTACCCGATGATACCGGCGAGCCGGTCGATCACCCCGACCTGCCGGACCTGTTCGGCGAATTCCGCGACGGATACTACCCGCTGGAATTCCAGTTGAACTGACGCCGGATCGAGGCCCGCGCCCGCCCCGGACGCCGTCGGCGCGACCCGGCACCGTCGCGCGTCAATAGCCGAGCGCGCAGCCGTCCTTTCGCGGGTCCGACGCGCCCTGCAACAGGCCGCTTCCACCGTCGATGCGGATCGCCTGCGCACCGCCGATCGCGCCGTCGGGAACGTAAGCCTTGTGGCCAAGGTCCACCAGCGCCTGCACCACCTCGGGCGCATATCCGGCCTCGATCTTCAGCCCGGCGGGTTCCGAGAAACTGCGCGGCGCGTCGATCGCCGCCTGTGGGTGCAGCCCGTAATCGACAAGATTGGTGACAAGGCGCGCATGGCCCGTGGCCTGATACGCGCCCCCCATCACCCCGAACGGCATCAGCGACCCGTCCGCCTCGCGCAACATGCCGGGAATGATCGTGTGCATCGGCCGCTTGCCGCCCGCCGCCTCGTTCGGGTGGCCCACCTCCAGCGTGAACCCCGCGCCGCGATTGTGGAACAGGATGCCGAACTTGTCGCTGGCCAGCCCCGACCCGAAGCCGTGGAAGATGGAATAGATCAGCGACACCGCCATGCGGTCCCGGTCCACCACCGTCAGGTAAACGGTGTCTTTGTGCACCGCCTCCGACCGGGCGGCCGGATCGGGCATGGCATGGGCAGGGTCGATCAGCGCGGCAAGCCCCGCAGCGGTGTCGGGGTCAAGCATATGCGCCAGCCGCGTGGTGTAATCGGCATCGGCGAGGAAGCGATTACGCGCGTCATAGGCCAGCTTGGTCGCCTCGGCCTCGATATGTGTGCGCTCGGCCCCGAACGGGTCCATGCCGGGCAGATCAAAATGCGACAGGATGTTGGTCAGCAGCATGGCCGTCGCGCCTTGCCCGTTCGGGGGCAGTTCGACCAGCTCCGTCCCCTTGTAGCCATTGCGCAACGGCGTGACATAATCGCAGGCGGTGGCGGCGAAATCTTCCTGCGTATGGGAGCCGCCCAGCGCGCGCAGCGAGGCGACCATGTCGGTCGCAACCTCGCCCTCGTAGAAGGCCTTGCGCCCGTCGCGCGCGATGCGGCGCAGCACCTCGGCTTGTTTCGGCGCGCGAAAGATCTGCCCGACAGTGGGGATCTTGCCGCCAGGCAGATAGTCGTTCTGCGCCACGCCAGAGAGGTGCGGCCCGCAGTCGCCAAGGTCGCGGGCCACGCGCGGCGCGATCGGCACGCCCTCTTCCGCGTAACGGATCGCGGGGGCCAGCACCTCGCCCATATCGAGCCGGCCCATGTCGCCTTGCAACCGGCAGAACCCATCCACCGCGCCCGGAACCGTGACGGCGGCGGCATCGTGCAGGGGCATCGCGGCGTGCCCGTTTTCGCGCAAGGCCGCGGCCGACAGCCCGGCAGGCGCCCGGCCGGACGCGTTCAGCCCGATGATATCATCGCTTCCCGGGCGCTTGACCAAGGCGAAACAGTCCCCGCCGAGACCGGCCATCTGCGGCTCGCAGATCCCCAGAAGAACCGCCGCGCCGACGGCGGCGTCGACGGCATTGCCGCCCGCAGACAGAAGGTCAACGGCCACTTTCGCCGCCAACGGGTGCGATGTCGCGCACATACCGTTTTCCGCGAAGACGGCAGATCGTCCGGGCAGGTGAAAATTGCGCATGTCTTTCCCTCACGTTGCTTGTGCGGCACGGTAGGGAAAATCCATGAGTAGGCAAGGGGGGCAAGGACCCCGGCACCGCGCCACTGGGTGGGGGCTTTCAGACACGGCACCGAGGGAAGCCATTGCAGCTACAGTTGCTGTATCGCGGCGATTCTGGTCATTCGTTGGGAGCAATTGCGGCAATTTCTGGAAAGATGATCACCGATAGCCGCGCGACTGCCCAAGGCGCCCTGCCCTACGCGGCCAGATCGATGTAAAAGCACAGCCGGTTGACACCGGCCTCGCGCGTGTAGGAAAGCCCGCAGGTCATGTCGCGGATCAACCCCCAGCCGAAACCGCCCTCGGGCAGATCGTGCAACCCCGTCGTCTCCAGATCGTAGCGGCGCTTGGGCGGCAGGCACCCGTTCGGCATGGGGTTGCCATGATCGGTTACGTCGCAATGAATCGCGTGGTCGTACACGGTGATCGCAAGCTCAATCATCCCTTCGCCGCGATCTTCATAGGAGTGCTCCACAATGTTGTTGAGCACTTCGGCGAGCACCAGTTCCAGCGAAAACAGAGACTCGATCGGCAGGCCCAGTTGCGTCAGGGTCTGGTTCAGGCCGACGAGTTCCATGGTGACGACCTGCGGAACGGCCGGGAAACGACGAAAGCTCGACCAACCGAGGCGCGGCCTGTCCGTTGGTGGACTGTCCCCTGTGATCGGCAGACCCTGAAAATTCATGCCGCGGGGGCCACCCCGTGCGCTTCCAACGCCTCTGCCACGCTGTCATGGATCGGGAAGACGGCGTTCATTCGTGTCAGCCGCATCACCTTGTCGACCGCCGGGGTCAGCCCGGAAAGTTCCAGCTGCCGGCCTTTGCCAAGTAACTTGCGCGCGGCGACGACGGCACCCAACCCGGAACTGTCGAGGAAGGTCACATTCTGCAAATCGAGCACCACCGGCCCGTCCCAGTCGCGCACGAGATCCCGAAACCGGTCCTTGAACTGGATGGCAACCGAAGCGTCGATCCGGTCCGGCACGACATGCAACAGGGCAATCTGCCCCTTGGCCTTCATGATGATATCCATACACTGTCCTTTCACTTGCCGACGGCAAGACTAGACGGCATTCCTTTCCAAAGCATTTCCGCAGCGGCGAGGATAAAGGGAGACTTCGATGGACAAGGTGGTGATTTGCGGGGCGTCGCGGACGCCGATGGGTGGCTTTCAGGGCTGTTTCGCGCCGGTAACGGCGTCCGATCTCGGCGCGGCGGCGATTCGCGCGGCTCTTGACCAGGCGGGTGCCACGCCCGGCGATGTACAGGAGCTGTTGATGGGCTGCGTTCTTCCCGCAGGTCAGGGTCAGGCCCCGGCGCGGCAGGCCGGGTTCAAGGCCGGGCTCGGGCAGGACGTACCGGCGACGACGCTGAACAAGATGTGTGGCTCGGGCATGAAGGCGGCGATGATCGCCCATGACCAGCTTGCCCTCGGCCAGACCGACCTGATCGTCGCAGGCGGAATGGAGAGCATGACAAACGCACCCTACCTCCTGCCCCAGATGCGCGGCGGCGCCCGGATCGGCCACGGCCAGACGATCGACCACATGTTCCTCGACGGGCTTGAGGATGCCTATGACAAGGGCCGCCTGATGGGCACGTTCGCGGAGGATTGCGCCGAGGCGTTCCAGTTCACCCGCGAAGCGCAGGACGACTACGCGCTCGCCTCGCTGTCCCGTGCGCAGGATGCTCAAGAAAGCGGAGCCTTCGCCGATGAGATCACGCCGGTTGCCGTCGCCACCCGCAAGGGCACAGCCGAGATCAGCATCGACGAACAACCGGCGCAGGCCCGCCCCGACAAGATCCCGCACCTCAAACCCGCCTTCCGCAAGGATGGCACGGTGACGGCGGCCAATTCCTCGTCGATCTCGGACGGGGCGGCTGCGCTTGTCATGGCACGCGAAAGCGTTGCAGCGGCGCGGGGCCTGCCGATCCGCGCCCGCATCCTCGGTCATGCCAGCCACGCGCAGGAACCGGGCTGGTTCACCACCGCGCCCGTGCCCGCCGCGCAAAAGCTGCTGGCACGCCTCGGTTGGTCGGTGGAGGACGTCGACCTGTGGGAGGTGAACGAGGCTTTCGCGGTCGTTCCCATGGCCTTCATGCAGAAGCTCGGCCTGCCGCATGACAAGGTGAACGTGAACGGCGGCGCCTGCGCGCTCGGCCACCCGATCGGCGCATCGGGCGCGCGGATCATCGTGACCCTGCTCAACGCGCTTGAAAAACGCGGGCTGAAACGCGGCGTTGCGACGATCTGTATCGGTGGCGGAGAGGGCACGGCGATTGCCATCGAACGCCCCTGAAATTTGCATCCTGGCAAAAACACCTCGGGGTGCGCGAGGGGCAGCGCCCCTCGCACGGATCGGCGCCGAAGGCGACGATACCCCCCGAAAGCAGGACGGCCCCATGCCCCTCGACTATACCACCCTTGCAAGAACCATCGCGTCGCTCACCGAAGCCGAGACCGACGCGGTCGCCCTCATGGCCACCGTCACCTGTGAGGTCTTCCACGCCGATGACCGCTTCGACTGGGTCGGCTTCTACCGGGTGACGGCGCCCGGCCTGCTCAAGATCGGCCCCTACCAGGGCGGGCACGGCTGCCTGCAAATTCCGTTCGGCAAAGGGGTTTGCGGGGTCGCAGCACAAAGCGGCGCAGTGCAGCTTGTGCCCGACGTGGAGGCTTTCCCCGGCCATATCGCCTGCGCGTCCTCGACCCGGTCGGAACTGGTGCTGCCGGTCCGGGACGCCGCCGGCAAGATCATCGCCGTGTTCGACCTCGACAGCGACCGGCCCGACGCCTTCACGCAGGCCGATGTGACGGGGCTGGCCGAAATACTGGACGCGACCTTCGCGCGCTGAGGTCGACCGGTGCAGGGAAGATTTTTCGCTTCCTAACCCCTTGGCAGCGGCACGGCCTCGGTCTCGTCCTTGGCCGCCACTTCCTCGAAATCGAAACTGTCCAGCCGGGTGGCCCGCTTGCCGGCGCGTTCTGCCGCCGTGGTGATGTCGTCGAGGTCCTTGCGCGCCTGCCCGAAATGGTTGCCCAGCTTGCCGACCCGGTCCACCACCAGTTCCACGTCGCGGTGCAGCATCGCCAGTTGCTTTCGGATGGCGCCCGCCTGTTCGCGCATCCGCGCGTCCTTCAGCACCGCGCGCATCGTGTTCAGCGTCGCCATGCAGGTGGTGGGCGACACGATCCAGACCCGCGCGGCAAAACCCTCGCGCACCAGCTCCGGGTAATTGGCGTGCAGTTCGGCATAGACCGCTTCCGACGGCAGGAACAAAAGCGCCCCGTCGGCTGTCTCTCCCTCGATGATGTAGCGCTCCGAGATCGCCCTGATATGCCCGCGCACCGCGGTTTTCAGCGCCCGGCTTGCCTCCTCGACCTCGCGCGGCGCTTTTGCCCGGCGCAGCGCCTCGTAGGATTCCAGCGGAAACTTGCTGTCGATCACGATCGGCCCCGGCGGGTTCGGCAGGTGGATCAGGCAATCGGCCCGGCGCCCGTTCGACAACGTCGCCTGAAAGCGGAAGCTGTCCGGCGGCAGCGCCTTCACCACGATATCGTTAAGCTGGATTTCCCCGAACGCCCCGCGCGTCTGCTTGTTCGACAAGATGTCCTGAAGGCCCAGAACATCGCCCGAGAGCTTTTCTATCTTGGCCTGTGCCTTGTCGATCTGGTTCAGGCGCTGCTGCAATTCGCCAAGGCTGCGTGCGGTGCGGGTCGAGGTGCCGTGCAGCGTCTCGCCCATGCTGCGCTGCACCTCTTCCAGCCGCCGCTCCATCGTTTCCAGCATGTGCGCCTGCGTTTTCGATTGCAACTCGCTGACATGGGTCAAGCCGCCCGCCAGCCGGTTTTGCCCGTCCGACAGGGATTCGACCCGGCTGCCGAGCGCGCCGATCTGGTGCGCAAGCGGCTCCACCGCCCGCGTCGTGCGGTTGGCGGCGGCCACC
>Ga0100399_1001905_pt1 | contig 15210 bp, 15 predicted proteins | sample CryGeymeta201523_FD_81545 | JGI IMG/M metagenome (GOLD analysis project Ga0100399, IMG submission 81545) | Groundwater microbial communities from Crystal Geyser aquifers in Utah, USA - Crystal Geyser metaG 2015-23 | ecosystem: Environmental > Aquatic > Deep subsurface > Groundwater | place: USA...
CGCCGCAGGATTTTATTTACTCTCATTCTTTTTGGCTCTCTTACGGTCGTTTTCGGTAAGAAAGACTTTTCTGATTCTGACACTCTTGGGTGTTACCTCTACAATCTCATCATCGCCGATATAACTCAACGAATCTTCCAAACTAAGTGTTATCGGCACCTCAAGCTGGTCCTGAAGACCCTCATTTTTAGCTCGAAAATTGGTAAGTTTTTTAGTTTTACAAACATTTACGGGAACGTCTCCCGCTTTGGCATTCTGGCCAACCACCATTCCTTCATACACCGAAGCCCCTGCGCCCAGAAACAGCTTTCCGCGCCCTTGCGCCGTAACCAATCCAAAATTATTAGAAATGCCTGTCTCCGTTGAAATAATTGAACCCCGCGTTTCCGGATGGATGCCACCTTTATACTCTTCATAACCAAAAAAGATGCTATTCATAATCCCCATGCCTTTTGTGTTAGTCAAAAATTCTCCGCGCGAACCGATAAGTCCGCGGATTGGTATGGAGAAATCCATATAGACAATTCCGGCATCCGCGCGCATATCTTTCATAACGCCGGAACGCTTCCCCATCATTTCAATAACCAGACCCGAATATTTTTCCGGAACTTCAATGGAAACGAGCTCCATTGGTTCCATCTTCTTTCCGTCTTTTTCCTTAAAAATAACTTGCGGTTTTGAAACCTCAAACTCGAACCCCTCTCTACGCATTTTCTCAATTAATATGGCGAGATGCAGCTCACCGCGCCCGGCAACAACCCAGTGGTCGGCAAATTCAGTGGAAGTGACGGCTAATGCGACATCAGTCTCAAGTTCGTGCTCCAAGCGTTCCTTGATGTTCCTGGAGGTGGTATATTCCCCCTCTTTCCCCTTGAAAGGTGAAGTATTCACGCCAAAAGTCATTTTGATTGTCGGTTCATCAATTTGAATTATTGGCAAGGCAACTGGGTCATTTAAATCAGCGATAGTTTCGCCAATTGAAATATCAGGAATGCCGGCTACCGCGACAATATCGCCGGAGTGGGCTTCTTCTACATCAACGCGGTTGAGACCGTCGAAAAGCATAACCGAGCTTAAGTCCGCTCTTTTTACTTCACCTAATCGATTAATATGGTTTATAGTCATACCCTTTCGCAAAACACCCGCGTAGAGCCTGCCAATGGCTATCTTCCCCTTATAATTATCATAGGCCAAATTTACGGTAAGCATTTGAAGAGGTTTTGAATCTTGAACTAACGGAGCCGGGATATATCTCACAATAGCCTCAAAAATCGGCTGAACATTCTTCATTGCGTTCAAATCCGAACTCAAACCAGACTTGCCCTGAACAGCTACCGCATAAATAACGGGAAACTCAATTTGCGCCTCGCTTGCACCGAGCTCAAAAAATAGATCATAGGTGGCGTTTAAAACCCATTCCGGTCTCGCGTTGGACTTATCAACTTTATTGATAATCACGATAATCTTATGTCCTGCTTCGATTGCCTTCCTTAAAACGAACTTTGTCTGAGGCATCGGGCCTTCTTTTGCGTCAACCAAGAGCAAGACACCGTCAACCATGCGCATTATGCGTTCAACCTCGCCGCCGAAATCGGCGTGGCCGGGCGTGTCAACTATGTTGATTTTAATGTCGTGGTATCTAATTGATGCGTTCTTTGAGAAAATCGTGATCCCCCGCTCTCTTTCAAGTTCGTTTGAATCCATCATAAGTTCCTTGGGAGTGTCGGTTTTAACCTTGAAGTTTTCCGACTGCTTCAAAAGAGCGTCAACCAGAGTTGTCTTCCCATGATCTACGTGCGCGATTATTGCTATATTTCGTAATTGCATACCAGGTAGTGAAACTGCGATTACAAGTTATTGATTAACTCGTCGCTAAATAGTTTATTCATGACCTTTATAATTACATTTATGTTTTTGGCATCAAACTACGATAACTTAAGTTAATCTTATCGCAGTTCTACTACCTGGCATAATTTTAGAAAATAAAAAGCCCAAACTGGCTCCACTCTTTAAAAGATATTGTACTTCAACTAGCTCAGTACAATCCTGAGCCACGTCGAACGGATTGCCTCCTCGTTAGTAAGAAGATAATATCTTAAACTCTATGGAATTTCAAGGAGCTTCATTAGATCGCTCTTTTGCCACTCCTTCTTCCCTCTTCAGTCTTATCTTATAAACCATCACCTTCTTCCAAACGCTTCATCATGGCACTTAGTAATCATTTCCCTAACTTCGTGAGGATTAGCGATATTTTTTATAATTACCTCTCTTGATTCGCCGGCCGTCTGAATATGCAAACTGCCCATATCAAGAAGCGAAGGCAAAAGCCCGATAACTGCAGTCTTGATATCCTCAATATTTTCCATGCGCACTTCTACTATATCTCTGGCAAAAAGGCCTAATTGTTCAATATCGATAATTCGTTTATTAGTAATAACCACGATATCCAGATAGTAATTAGTCCAGATAATAAAAAATATCATCCAAAGCAGCAGCCACCAAACGGCTAAAAAGAAAACTACAAAGACGGCATATTCCGAAAGTATCGTCTCAACTATGGGCACGGCAGCTCCCCCTATCAGGACAATAAGGGGTAGGACAGCAGCCAACACAATAGGCGCAAGTTCCAGCGTTATCACGAACCAATGCCTTCTCTTTTTTAAGATAATTTTTTCTTCGTTAAGAAGCGTAATCATAGTATTGCAAGTAATGTGAGTATCATAAAAATTCCGAGGGCTAAAGCAACACCGAAGTACAGCCGCTTAATCTTTTTAACCTGTACAGCCTCTATGCCGTATCTCGTCCAATGGTAGTTTAAAACAGCGCTTATCACGCCAAAAAATATGCCCGAAAGGATAAAAGCGCCGAGAGACACGAGAGTAAGTATCTGTTCTATATTGCTTTCACTCACAGCTTATATTTTACTCCAACCAAAAAATATTGACATATGAGAAAAAATTCTTTATCGTGATGGCAGCGTTTATGACAACCGAAGATAACAAACGCATTTTAATTTCAGACTCACAGCTTACCGTGTCCCGCAAACAAGCGTGGCACTGGTGGAGAGCGTCCTTGCACTCCCAGTTGAGTCTCTTTGTAAGTAGGGTGACAAAGAAATGGCAACCCCAAAGAGAACAATTAAGCAGACGTATCTCGGAACGCACATCGTTGCGGAACTTTTTGGTTGCCAGAAACTCAATAATCTTCACCTTATCCGCGAGTCTTTAAAAGAAGCGGCTGTTCTCTGCGGAGCCACTATACTCCATACGAAATTTCATAAGTTTTCTCCCCAAGGCCTCACTGGCTATATTTTGCTTGCCGAGTCCCACATTTCCATTCACACCTGGCCTGAATACGGCTATGCAGCTGTAGATGTTTTTACCTGCGGTTTTATGGACACCGAAAAAGCCGTAAGTTATCTCTCCGAGCAACTTGGCGCCGAAAAAGTGTTAACGCTTAAAATATTGCGCGGCGAAGAAACTGTTTCTAATCCGGATAAAACAAAATGGTCGAGATACGCCTATAAGACTTCGGTCTATACGAGTCTTGAAAAATGAAACTAACTCACGTGGAAGAAAAAATAATCAGAACTCTTTTAAAGGCCAGAGGCAAAAAACTCGACATCTGGGAAATTTGCAGACGATGCGGTTACCTTCTTCATGTAATTAATTCTGTAGAGTTTTTAAGCAAACGCGGGGTAACGAAAATTAAAGACTCAATCATTAGTCTCGTTAACACAAATGACCTGCCTCGCTACGTTCTAAAGAAAGAGAAATCTATAGAAAAAGTACTCCAAAAATACATAAAATATAAGAAACGGGTTGGTTTCGTGAACGACGATTATGACCAGATGTCAATCACGCCCAAAGCCGTCAAAAACAAGCTTTCGGTGATGCTAAAAGAAAACGATCTTCTTGAACGAGATATTTTGTGCATCGGAGATGACGACCTTTTTAGCGTCGCCTGTTCCTTAACGGGCCTCCCTAAAAGCATTACCGTTTTTGATATTGATAAGAAGGTTATTGGCTTCATCGATGAGATCTCTCCACGCCTACCCGTGCCCATTAAAACAGTTAGTGTAAACCTGTTAAAATCTCTGCCAAAAAAATACAACAACTCATTTGATATATTTATAAGCGAACCGCCGGACACGGTAAAAGGAACGCTGCTCTTTGTCTCGAGAGGGATGCAAGCGCTAAGAAAGAACGGCGCTTTCTACCTTGGTATGACGGAAGAAACGTTAAATAAAAAACAATGGTTAAAGATAGAGAAAGCTATTACTCAAAGCGGGTTCGCTTTTACTAATATTATAAAAGACTGCGAAGAATACGTCCGCGAAGGCGAGAATGAGCTAAGTTGGAAGGGTTTTGAAAAACTGCCAAAGTGGATTAATAAACCTGCGTCAAAATCGTGGTTTGTTTCCGCTCTTTTCCGCGCCGAGTCTATAGGCAAGCGAAAACCGCTGCGGTTTTCTTTTAAGGATGCAAAGAAAGAATTGATTACCAGCTTACTGCCATAATCAGCCAGCCTCTCTAGACTGGTCAGATTCTATTTCCAATAGCCGATTATACTTAGCAATTCTTTCTCCTCTTACCGGAGCACCCAATTTTATGCCGTCTGCGTGAACTCCGTAAGCAAAGTCAGCTATAAATTCGTCATTCGTTTCTCCGGACCTGTGTGACACCACAACCTTCCAACCAAACTTCCTGGCAAGCTGAACGGCTTTTATGGATTCGGTAACCGTGCCGATTTGATTAGGTTTTATGATAACGGCGTTCACGCTGCCTTCGTTATGTGCTTTTTCCATACGGGTGAGGTTAGTGGTTGTAAGGTCATCCCCGGCAATCAAAACCTTATCGCCCAGCATTTCTTTTAGCTTGGCGAATTTGCCAAATTCATCTTCACCGAATGGGTCTTCCAAATAGAAAAGATGAAATTTATCCTCAAGTTTCTTGTAGATTGAGATTAATTTAGGAACGCTTAAAGAAACGCCGCTTGCGGCAGTATCCAATCCAAAGTCAATTTTCCCCTCCATGCGCAATTTTCTTGCCACTTTATCCAAAATGTAGAAAGGTTCAAGATTATCTTTAAAATTGGGCGCGAAACCACCCTCGTCCCCTGCGTTTATCGCCGTCTCGCCTTTAGATTTAATAAGATATTCTTCCAGCCCGGAATGTAACTTCAAAATAATATCTACCGCTTCTCTTACCGATTTAGCCCTGGGGGCAACAAGATACTCTTGGAAGTCTAAATTGTTGCCGGCGTGAAGCCCGCCGTTTATGAGGTTAGCAAACAAACGCGGGGCTCCAGTCGTCTTCAACTTATTGAATCCGCCTAAATCCCTAAGATGCTTCCATAGGGGCTTATTCCTCTCTATGGCATGAGCTCTCGCGCAAGCGATGGAAACACTCAAGATAGAGTTAGCTCCCAGCCGTTTTTTTGAAGGTGTTCCGTCAAGTTTTACAAGCAGTTCATCAATCTCTTTCTGCTTGGCAGGGTTAAGACCTTTTAAGCGCGGCGAAATTATCTTATCTACGTTCTTTATAGCAACGTTAACCGGAACATAGTTTGCCTCATAAGAACCAACGCTTTTACCTTGTGGCACTGAAGCCTTAAAAACCCTCCCATCGGTAAGTTTTAAATAGGTCTCGACGGTCCAGCTGCCGCGAGAATCAAGAATCGGACGAGCTCTTAAAGATAATATTTTAGACATACCAGGTAGTAGAAATTTGACTAATTACATTGATAATTTTAACCATTAACTTTTTCATTGTCTATTTCCAAGTAGATTCACTCATAACAGTTTGATTGTTTTATTCACCCTTGGCGAACGAGTCGAATTTTCACTACCTGGCATATTATTTTCTTTTCTTTTTCTCTTCTGCCGCTATAGCTACGGTGGTTTTAACAACCGTGTCTGGGTTTAATGAGATGCTTTCGATACCCTTGCTTACCAGGAATTTTGCGAAATCGGGATAATCCGACGGCGCCTGCCCGCAGATACCGATATATTTCTTTTTATTCCTGCACTTCTTTATAACCTCAGCAATAAGAAGCTTCACCGAAGCATCGTTCTCATTAGCCACCTTATTCACTACGCCTGAGTCACGGTCTAAACCCAAAGTCAGTTGAGTGAGATCGTTAGAACCTATAGACATACCGTCAAAAGCTTTCAGGAATTCGTCAGCCAATAAGACATTTGAAGGAATTTCACACATTACATAAATCGGCGTAATATTCTTGATTTTTAAATTTTTCTTTCTCGCGATGTATTTGGTGATAAGTCCGGTCTCGGCCATTATTTCCATAGTCTTAATCCCCTCATCCACGGTTCTGCAAAAGGGCACCATAGGAATAACGTTTTTAAGCCCTATTTCGTCTCGCGCTCTTTTAATAGCCAGACACTCCAGCTTAAAAGCTTGTTTGAATCCGGGGTCATAATAACGCGAGGCTCCACGCCAGCCAATCATAGGATTTTCCTCTTTGGGTTCGTATGCTTCGCCTCCTAAAAGCGTTCTGTACTCGTTAGTCTTAAAATCAGAGAATCTCACAATTACAGGGCGAGGATAAAAAGCCGTACCGATTTTGGCTATGCCGTAAACCAAGTTATCCACGTAAAATTGAGTTTTATCTTCCCAGCCAGCGGTTCGTTTCTCTACCTCTTTTATAGTTCGTTTTAAATATTTTGAACTTTCAGATTTAGGATTTGTTTGGAAATTGGAAATTGCCCCTCGGTCCTGAGCTCGGGGTCGAAGGAGAAATTGGAAATTCCTCTTCTTTATTTTTTCAAAATCAAGAATGAGGTTGGGGTGAATGCCAATTTTAGAAGCAATAATAAATTCTTCTCTTGCAAGACCCACTCCGGAGTTAGGTAAATATGATATTTCGAATGCCGTTTCCGGGATGGCAACATTTATCATTATTTTAGTTTTGGGTTTAGGAATCTTTTTGAGGTCATGTTCCAAAACCTTAAAGCGAAGTTTGCCTTTGTAAACATTGCCCTCACTCCCCGTAGTATCAACCGTGACAAATTCTCCTGTTTTTATAACTCTTGTAGCTTTCTCGGTGCCGACCACAGCCGGTATACCAAGTTCGCGCGAAACAATCGCGGCATGAGAAGTTCTCCCGCCTTTGTCGGTTACGATGGCGGAAGCGATTTTCATAATCGGCTCCCAATCAGGGTCAGTCATATCGGTAATCAAAACTTCACCTTTTTTAAAAGTGTTTATACTTTTGGCGTCCAGTATAACTCTGGCTTTGCCCTCGGCGATACTTGAGCCAACTGAAGCGCCGGTCGCTACCGGTTCTCGTTTATCAAGTAGTTTGCATTCCTTAATTTTAGAAAAATCTCTTCCGGCATGAACCGTTTCGGGTCTAGCCTGAATTATGAAGAGTTCGTGAGTTCTCCCGTCTTTGGCCCACTCCAGGTCCATCGGCGTAAAATGCCCATTCTTTTTTGAATAATGTTCCTCCACCATAACCGCCCAACGGGCTAAAATGAGAATCTCTTTATCATTTAATATAAAATTCTCTTTCTCGGTCTTCTTAGTGGGAACTATTTTTGTTTGCTTGATACCACGACCCACCTGCGAGTAAATCATTTTCCGCTCTTTAACACCTAAATGTTTATCGATGATCGGATTCACCACATCCTTCTTTAAACCTTCCTTCCAAACCAGAAACTCGTCAGGCGTCACCTGACCCTTAACAATCATTTCTCCCAAACCCCAGGAACCGTTTATTAAAACGACATTGGGGAAACCGGACTCGGTGTCCAGTGTAAAAATAACTCCGGCAGCTCCGGTATCAGCCCGGACCATTTTTTCCACGCCTACCGACAAAGCCACCTTAAAATGGTCAAATCCCTTGTCAACGCGGTAAGAAATAGCCCTGTCGGTAAAAAGCGATGCCATAGCCGCCCGTATAGCCGACAAGAGATCCTCGGTCCCGCGGATACCCAAATAGGTCTCATGTTCTCCCGCAAAGCTCGCACCGGGCAGGTCCTCCGCGGTGGCACTGGAACGTACCGCCACATCAACATTTTTACCGTATTCTTTTTCCATCCTCTGATACGCTTTAATAATTTCTTCTTCTAAATCTTTTGGAAATTCCACGTTTTTAATCGCCTCGCGAATCAACTTACCCCGTGTCGCCAAATCTTTCAGATTTTTAGTATCCAATCTTTTTAGTGTTTGTTTAATGAATTCTTCTAAATTTTGAATTTTGAATTGTATTTTTGATTTTTGATTTTTGATTTTTGATTTTAAGAAATATCGATAAGCTTCAGCAGTTACTATAAAGCCGCCAGGTACCCGCATCCCTTTTGGGCCAAGTTTACTAATCATCTCTCCCAAAGAAGCATTCTTGCCGCCAACCAAACCGACGTCGCGTATGCCAACTTCCTCAAAAGGGAGTATAAACTTTTTATTTTTCATATGTGATTAAAATTTAACGGCGATAGCTAAATCCGAAACATTGGAACCGGTATCGCCGGTGAAGAGGTAATGCCCAACTTTTTCAAATAATGGATATCCGTTATTTTCCTTTAAAGTTTCTTGAACGTCCAACTTATTTTTTTGGATTGCCTCTCGAGTTATTATATCACAAATGGCGCCCGCAAATTCTCCATTATCTCTGCCGTCTGAAGCAAAAGGCAGGATAACTTCGTTTTCTTTTACTTCCTCTACCGCAGAAAGCGCCATTTCTAAATTTCTGCCGCCTCGGCCGCTGCCGCGGACTGTAACAGTGGTTTCACCTCCGTAAAGAAGAACGGTATGGGAGGGCAGTTTATGAAGCTCGCGCGCGATCTTTATGCCCATTTCTCTTGCCTCACCTATAAGGGCGCCGTCATGGACCTTTGCCTTAAAACCCAACTCTTTCGCCTTATTCTCCATTGCGGAGAGTGCCGCAGAATTGGAAATAACTATAATGTTTTTAACATTTTCAAAATACTTTTTATCTTTAGGTGTTTCAATTAAACCGCAGTTTTCTAAACTGCACTTGCCGAATATATCGTACTTGGCGAGTGTGGCGGCCGCCTCGTCTATGGTAGTCGTGTCTTTCACGGTGGGACCGGAAGCTATAAAACCAATATCATCACCCGGAACATCAGAGAATATAAGCGCCACCGCCTTCGCCGGGTAAACATACTTGGCTAAAAATCCGCCACGAGCGAGAGAAAGATGTTTGCGTACGGTGTTCATCTCCTGTATGGTAACGCCGGCCTTTATAAGAGATTTAACAATACTTGACTCTTCTTTATAAGAAGAGTCCTCGGGATAACAGAGCAAAGTTGAACCTCCCCCGGAGATTACAAAAATGACCAAATCGTTTTGGTCCACCTTGGAGAGCAGATTAATAACTTCCTTAGCCGCTTTAACGTTTTCTTCTGAAGGGTATGGATGCGTCCCTCTAAAGTAATTTACTCTCTTCAAGTAACCGCCTGGCCTTACATCAACCGCCACGCCTTCGGAAAGCCTATCGCCCAAAATATTTTCTAAGACGACAGCTGATTCCAGAGAACATTTACCCACAGCCACCACAAAAATTCGCTTTAAACTTTTAACAGAGTAACTTTCGTCCTCGATGCGTAGAACGTCGCCATTCAATCTTACTGTGTTACGAAGTGCTTTAGCCGTATCAATGGAAGACAAACCTTCTTCGACAATGTTCAAAGCTACGCGACGCAGTTCGGAAACCGCCAAAACATCAAAGTTTTTTATCTTCATGTTTAAGAAGTTTGGATATAGCCCCAAGTATGCAATCTGTCGCTATCCCTGTTCCATTTCGCTCCGATATCGGTGCGGTAAAACATATTAGGGACCATAATGTTCTTAATTCTCGTGTAAACCGTGTGTCTAGCTTCATCAACTGTAGTGCCAGAACCAGTTATAACTAAGAGCACGCCTGAAACTCCGGCAATCCTCCAAGTGCCGTTATCATTCTTCACGTCTTCTATATGGACACCTTCTAAGTTATCAGATTTCTTAAAAAGAACGGCTAAGTCTCTATAAAGATTAATTAATTCAGTATCATTCTTAGTCAAATAAGAGGGCACGAGAATTCTAACACCCAACTGGAAACCGCGTTTGGTTTTAAGCTCGAAATTTTCGCCCGAGGCCATTTTGTAAAGCCACTCCCCCGCTGGCATGGTTATACCCTCCTGTTGAATTTGAATAGTTGGATAGCCGAACCTACAAGTCCACTCAAGCGGATATATCCCCTTGCCGTTTACGATACAATTTACGTCTACATAGCCCACATAACCGGACTCGCGAAGCACCGGAAGCATTTTTAAAAGAGTGGACCTAAAGAGATTGTTTGTGGGACTCCAGTACATTAAAGTGCCCATTTCTCCTGAAAACGGACCGATGTCGCCCGGAAACACTCTTTTATGTTCAAAATTAACGTTAATCGGATAAATAAAATCGTGACCGTTAAAAAACGCCCCCACAGCCACTTCTACCCCGGAAATAAACTTTTGGAGAATAAAAAGAGGCGCCTTTTTTTGCCAAACGTTTTTGTTCTGCTCCAAGAGCTCTATTAAATCTTTGCCGTCTTCCTCTTGACCGATGAATAAAAGCCCTTTGCCGCCTGAAGGAGTATTGCCGCTCGGCTTGAAAACATATCTGCCGGGGTTAACCTTAATAAAATTGATGGCTTCATCGTAGTTTGAAAAATTTTGACCGGGCAAGGTGTTTACGCCATATTTCCTAAGTTCCGCCTGCCCGAACTCTCTGTCTATTTCCAAACGATCTGTGTAAGCGCTCCCGCCCACAACTTTCTTCCCCTTCTTGCGCAATCTGTCAGCTTGAGCGCCAAACTCGATGTCGTCGAAGATAATAACATCCGCCCAATCAATATATGGCTCCCAAGCATCTACGCGTTCAATAAAACCGGTATAAACGTCTATATCGGTTTTAGATTTAATATATGATTTAACCTCGTGTCCTTCTTTAACTAAGGACCACGCCAAATCGCCGCTCAATGATTCAAGCGAAACAAATAAAAATTTACGCGATATAAGTTCGTCTATCTTATCCATATGAACATGAACGCCTTAACGGCAATTTCGCCCCACATTTTAGCATATAAAATACCCCCTTAACGAAACCGTATTTCTTAGTTTTGCTCACTTGTTTCAGATTTTGCAGAACTATATTTTTAATCTTTTTATCCGCTCTGCTTGCCGTAACATGCAAACCGCTATCCACCAGATAACCATCTTTAAACTCTCGCGGAGTCATATCCCATATTTCTCTACTTAATGCCCTTATGCCGGCGAAGGGGTCATCAATAGATTCCATAATCTTATTAATGCTCTTTCCTCTATCAACTACGCCTGTAACCATATCATATCTTCCATCCAAAATCGGTTTAATAATAGTTTCTATATGCTCGCGCGTCAGATTTATAAAGTCGGCATCTACAAAAAGTATGATGTCGGCATCAGTCAAGGAAACTCCTACCACCATCGCTTCACCCTTGCCTTGGTTCGGGTTTATCGTTATCACTTAGCGTGAGCCGCGCGAGCTCGCTCTTTAGTCCTGTCTTCCGACCCGTCATCAACGACAATAACCTCGCTTATTGCGGGAACGCTTTTCACGGCTCTTACAACTAAGCCGACGGTCCGATCTTCGTTGTAAGCCGGTATGACAGCCGCAATAGAAATATTTCTCATGCCTTAAGATAACGACGAATAGCGATTAAACTGGAAATTATGCCTATCCCCACACCAAATAATAGTTGATACGAGAATAATGTAAAGATATTATCCATAAAGTAACCCGCCAAATCCATGCTCGGTATGAAAACTTTGAGATACGGAGAAATAAAATAGATCACCGGTAATATTACTGCCATGCTTAATATGGCCGAGACAATGCCGTAAATAAGACCCTCTACAATATAAGGACCGCGGATAAACATATTAGAAGCGCCGACGAGCCTCATGATTTCTATCCCCTCCCTGTTGGAATAAATGGCGAGAAGAATGGTATTAAAAACAACAAGAATCGCAACGATAGCGAGTATTATGGTAAGAAACAATCCGGCTCGACGACTAATGTTTATAATGGAGGCCAGTCGGTCAATAACTACCTGGTTTTGTGCATAACTTACTTTCTCTACATATTCATCCAAAGTATTATGTTCAAGATACGAAGCTATAAGAGAATACTTGCTCGGATCGTCGGCTTTAATATTTAAAGAAGCGGAAAGCGGGTTTTCTCCCAATTCGTCGACGGCTTGCGTTATGGTTGCGTCCTCAAGATGACGTTCCTTGAACATCTCAAGCGCCTTATCCCGAGAAATGTATTCAACGCTTTTCACTTCCTCCAATTCCTCAAGAGATCTTTTAATTCTCAATACTTCATCCTCCGGGGCATTAGTCTTAAAATATACGCTAATATCGATTTTTTCCTGTATGGAATCAAGCGCGGAGGTAGCAACAACGTTAAAAATTATGAGGCTGGAAAAAACTATAAGAGCAAGAAGCATAACCGTAAGAGTCGCCACAGAAATTAGCCTCTGCCTCCAGAAGTTTTGAAAACCATGCTTGAATATCCTATAAATTGTAGTAACCATTAACTTTTATATTATAAGACGGAGTACTTTCCCTTTTCTTCATCACTCACGATGCGACCGTTCTCTAAAATAATAACTCTTCTTCCCATTTGATTCACGATATCTTTGTTGTGACTTGTCAAAATAATCGTCGTTCCTAACTCGTTGATTTTGGTAAGCAAATTAATAATGGCGGAAGCGTTAAAAGGATCCAAATTGCCGGTAGGCTCGTCGGCTACGACGACATCCGGCCGGTTAACCATAGCTCTCGCAATGGCCACCCTTTGTTTTTCTCCTCCTGAAAGTTCACGAATAAAGTTCTTAGATTTGCTGCCCAAATCGACTAAATCGAGAACCTCTCTTACGAAGTCACTTATTTCTTTCTCCGGTTTACCGGCCACCTCGAGCGCAAAAGCCACATTCTCATAAACATTCTTAGTGGGCAAAAGTTTAAAATCCTGGAAAATAGTGCCTATATGGCGCCGCAACTGCGGCAGCTGCCCGGATTTTAATTTGCCCACATCGTAGTGACCGAAGGTTACTCGACCATTAGTAGGCTTCTCCTCTCCTATTAAAAGCTTTACTATCGTCGACTTGCCCGCGCCCGAGCGGCCGACGATTGAAACAAATTCTTGCGGAACTATTTTAAAGGTTACATTGATAAGCGCTTGGTAACCGTTGTAGTTATTAGAAACGTCCTGGAAATTTATCATCTCTTGCCTCTTATTTTAGCGAAGCATACCAATACTTACAACCCCTGTGTATTAGCCCCATATAATATGGAGCACCCAGACGTTTAAAAATGTCAAATGACTAATGACTAATGTCAAATCAATGATAAATGACTAAATGTCAAATTTTTGACATTTGAATTTCGAATTTTGATATTTGTTTGTCATTTAGATTTTGGCATTTGATATTTAAACGCCCTATTTAATCTTTTCCACCTCGGCTTCTATAAATAAATCCAGATCACCGCTCAAAACCTCATCTATTTTAGCCGTTTTAACCTCCGTCCTATGGTCTTTAACCAACTTGTAAGGATGCAAAACATAAGATCTAATTTGATTTCCCCACTCCGGCTTAACCTTAGTCTTAAGCTCCGTGAGTTCCTTGGCCTGCCGGTCTTCCATTAGCTTAAAAAGCTTAGCGGTTAAAAGCGCCATAGCTTTCTCTCTATTTTGAGATTGTGAACGCCCTGACTCCGAAGCGGCAGCAAGCCCCGTAGGCAAATGCACGACGCGCACCGCAGTCTCCACTTTATTCACATTCTGTCCGCCCGGACCGCTAGAACGCGAAAATTCCACTCTGATATCCTCTGCCGGCATTTTTACTTTAGATAATTCTACCTCCGGTAATTGCGGCAAGATTTCGACCAACGCAAAAGAAGTATGTCGCAACTGCTTGGCATCATAAGGAGAAATTCTTACCAATCTGTGTACACCGCTCTCTTTCCTTAAAAAACCGTAAGCATAATTACCCTTAACTTCGATAGTGTTTCGATCTACAGGTTCAACTTTCCACCCGCGACGCTTGGCGTATAAGCTATACATTTCTAAAAGCATCCGAGCCCAATCTTCCGCATCCTTCCCGCCTACCCCCGAATACGTTGAAACAACAGCCGATAAGTAATCGTATTTGCCGACCATTAAGGTTTTAATTTCCAACAGCCGTATTTTCTCCAAAGGATCTGCCGCATCGAACTCGGCAATTAGGCTTCTTAACATTCCGGCTTCCTTGTTTTTCTCTTCGGCCAAAATTCTTTCCTTTTTCCACAAATCGGGATCGGAAATCTCAAATTCCAAATCTCTTAACTTATCTCTCTTACCCTTAAGGTCAAAGCCGCTCGCCTAAGCGGCGAGTTAGCTCTTCCAGATTTTCTTTGCTCGTCTCTTTCATATCAACAAGTATTTTACCCCGCACCTTTATAAGACTGCAACTATAGGACATATTAGAAACTCTACTTTCTCCGCCTGTCAGGGAGCGATTCTCCAGAGCTCCCTTACGCCTACCGGAACCAGAATAATTTTGCTCCAGCGGCAAAATTTTCTTCCCCCTCGCCGAGCACTCAAAACATTGAGTGCTCGGCTGCGGGATGTTCCGCACGGCGCAAGGGAACTCTGGCGCCATATTTTGAGAATCTCCATTTCCCCATACTAAAAGAGAATCGCCCGTTTCCGTAGCGAGTGCCGAGGCCTGCCTGCCGGTAAGCAGGAGTGAGCGGTCCGCCAGCTGGCGGAGAACGACGAAACCAGAATGAGGCCGCACGCTGGGCGGCCGAATGGTAATTTAGGAGACGGGCGGTTCTCTTTTTCTTACGCTTTAGCTCTCTTCTTTTGGAGCTCCGTCAAGTACATTTTTCTTACCCTTACGCTTTTGGGAGTCACTTCCACAAGCTCGCCGTCTCCTATGTAACTTAGGGCGTACTCAAGAGTCAGGTCAAACGGAACATCAAGCTTTTCCTGGACTCCCTCATTCCTTGACCTGAAATTGGTTAATTCTTTAGCTTTACAAACGTTAACTTTGACATCCTCCGCCTTGGCATTCTTGCCCGTGACCATCCCTTCGTAGACCGGAACGCCGGGTCCTATAAAAAGCTGACCTCTGCCCTGGGCGGTAATCAATCCGTAGCTGTTTGAAACGCCC
>Ga0100399_1001913_pt1 | contig 15179 bp, 13 predicted proteins | sample CryGeymeta201523_FD_81545 | JGI IMG/M metagenome (GOLD analysis project Ga0100399, IMG submission 81545) | Groundwater microbial communities from Crystal Geyser aquifers in Utah, USA - Crystal Geyser metaG 2015-23 | ecosystem: Environmental > Aquatic > Deep subsurface > Groundwater | place: USA...
GCATTACAACCATAATCGCCATTGCTGATATTTTCCTCATTTGTTCACCAAAATATGAAGGTTTTTTGTTGAATATATAAGTTTCTATCACTTTTTCCTAACCCCTATCCTTTGGAAAAACCATTTGGTTTTTCCAAGGATGTTAGGAATTTGCAGGAGCAAATTCCGTAACAACTACTGACCTCTATCTACTCCGCTTCATTCTCCGAATCTTCTTTTTCTTTCCTGATAAGATTTTATTGCTCTGAGGAAATCTATTTTCCTAAGCCCTGGCCAGTAAACATCAGCAAAATAAAGCTCAGAGTAGGCAATCTGCCATAGAAGAAAGTTTGAGATTCTTTCCTCACCAGAGGTTCTCAGTATAAGATCTGGGTCTGGCAGGTCAGATGTGTACAGATAAGATGACATTAGTTTTTCATTTATATCCTCCTCATTTATTTTACCTTTTTTAACATCTTCTGCAATCCTTTTAACAGCATTCAGTATTTCCTCTCTTCCACCATATGCTACTGCTATGTTAAAAAAATGTTTATCATAGTTTTTTGTTTTTTCCTCAGCAAATCTTATAGCATCCTGAACAGTTTTTGGGAGAAGCTCAGTTCTTCCAATGGCTTTAATCCTGATTTTGTTTCTGTGAACTCGTTCATCATCCCCAGCTTTCCTGAAGTTATCTGCGAACATCCTCATCAAAAAATCCACTTCATCCTTGTTTCTTTTTATGTTTTCTGTTGAAAAAGCATAAACCGTCAAAACATTTATGCCGAGTTCAATGCACCATTCCATCACTTCTTCAAGTTTGTCACTGCCAGCAAGATGACCTTTGACATGTTCCATGCCGAGTTTCTGCGCAAACCTTCTATTCCCATCCATAATAATCGCCAGATGTTTTGGTATAGGACCATTTAACACCTTGTTCAACAGTTTTTTCTCATATGCACCGTAAACTGTGTTTGACACTGCTTTCGTTATACTCATCTATTTTATACATGGATGCAGCAACGTATAATACTTTTGGGATTAACAGAAAAAACTAAAAGCCCTGAAAACTGTTTAAGGATATGAGAATATGCCAGAAGAAAAAAGACTGATACCGGAATTTTATGAGCTTGCTGTTGAACACATCATGGACAAAAGGACATGGGACATGCCGCTGGTTGAAAAGGATGCGGAGATACACCATGTTTTATCCATTCTGAGGGGGAAAAGCCATGTCTGGGTTGTTGACAATATGGAGAATAAAAATGTTTTGGGTGTGATAACAGAGCATGATATTTTAAGTATTCTGGCACCAAAAAAACTTCCACCCTATGTTTTCGGTATTCCTGACACAAGATCGTTGCATCATGGCACTGCCAACACTGCATCTGACATTATGGCTAAAAAACTTGTAAAATGCAGCCCAAAAACAAGTGTAAAAGAGGTGTTAAATAAAATGAATGATTATGGTGTCAGGCGCCTGCCAGTAACAGACAATGGAAGAATTGTTGGTGAAATCACACTTCATCAAATCATAAGAAAATATTATGCTGCAACCCAGTATCATCCCTTAAAAGGTGATTAAACGTCTTTAGAAATGCTGATTCTTGGAATTGCGCTGGCATTACTGTTCGCGAAACTCCTAGGTTGTTTGTTTGAAAAAATAAAGCAGCCTGCGGTAGTAGGTGAAATCCTTGCAGGTGTTTTGCTGGGCTCGTTTGTCTTAGGCAGGCTTTCAGGAATAGGTTTCTCAACAGCAGGATACTCTTTTTGTTTAACAATGCCTGATTTCACATCAGAAACATTTGAAACATTTGGGTTCATAGGCATTGTGATGCTTCTGTTCATAGCTGGCTTAGAAACAGATTTAGGTAAATTCAAGAAAATCGGAAAAGTTGGTGCCTCAACCGCTAGCTGCGGTGTTGTAATACCGTTTATATTCGGCTTCCTTGTAGGAAATTTTTTTAACTTTCCATTTCAAGCTTGTTTAGCCGCAGGTACTATATTTGTAGCTACAAGTGTTGGTACTACTGCAAGGGTACTCATGGATATGCATGCACTGAATACGGATGAGGGGATGACTATATTAAGTGCCGCAGTAATTGACGATGTTATCGCTTTAGTTATTTTAACAATCGTTATGGGCGTTGGCTCTCTTCAATGGCTCCTAATTAAAATTGCAGTCTTCTTCTTAATCGCTATTTATTTTGGCTTCCGTATAGTAGCCAAATTAATGAATCTAGGCGCTCGACTCACTGCTATAGACCCTAAAATATTTGTTGTGATTGCATTAGTAATATGCTTCGCATTCGCATTCTTTGCAGAAGAGCTTGGAATTGCAAGTATTACCGGCGCTTACCTTGCAGGCTTAGCTGTAGGAACTACAATCCATTCGAAAAAAATAATTGATGATGTGAAAACAATAGGGGGTATATTTTTCATACCTTTGTTTTTCGTCTGGGTTGGAGCAATGATGGATCTATCCATAATAAAGGATATAGGTATTCTTGCAGCCTTTTTCATACCTTTAGCAATACTCGGTAAATTTATCGGCTGCAGTATGGGCGCAAAATTAGGCGGCTTGAAAGCAAGAGAAGCAGTCGTTGTAGGAGTAGGCATGATACCTAAAATGGAATATGCGTTAATTGCAGCTACACTTGCAGTTTCTAGGGGTATTTTCACAGGCGCTATAGCGCATCAAATGATAGGCGTTACCATACTTCTTGTTTGTATTACTACTTTAATAGCGCCAATACTCCTAAAAGCAACATTTAAAAAGGAGGAAGAATAATTCCAATGTGGAGTAGTTAGGGATCAGGAGTTAGGGATTCCCTAGCTCCTGACTTCTACAAATTAGTCACAATTTGGAGAAGTGAGGAATTGCATAAGCAATTCCGAAACTACTAACTACTGAACAAGTGCGTCTGTAGTCTAGTCTGGTAGGACCGAGGCTTCCCAAGCCTCTAGCCCGGGTTCAAATCCCGGCAGGCGCACAGCCTTTTTCTTCTCTTAAATGCGACGGAAAACACCGAAAGTGTTTTCCTAGCATGTTACGGAATTTGCAAAGCAAATTGTGGTATAGTAAGATTTAATAAAACCATATCCCATTTACAGATGTGATGAAAATTGCACCATCCCTGCTTTCAGCAGACTTCTGCAGACTGGAAGAACAGGTAAGAACTTTGGAAAACTGCGGCGCAGACATGCTCCATATTGATGTGATGGATGGTCATTTTGTTCCTAACATAACGATAGGCCCTGTTGTGATAATGTCCATTAGAAACTGCACAAAACTTCCTTTTGATGTTCATTTAATGATTCAGCATCCTGACAGATTCATTAAGAGTTTTGCTGATGCTGGAAGCGACATTATCACTGTACATGCTGAGGCTGAACACGATATGGATAAAACAATCAAGATAATGAGGGAAAATAATGTTAAGGTTGGTGTTGCAATAAATCCAGGAACACCACTGTCAAAGGTTAAAGATCTCATGGATAAAATTGACATGCTTCTTATCATGACAGTTAACCCTGGTTTTGCTGGGCAGAAATTTATCCATGATGCTGTTCCAAAAATCAAAAACGCTAGGGATATCATAGACAGTGAAGGGTTAAACATTGACCTAGAGGTTGATGGGGGAATAAACCATGAAACAGGGAAAATTGCTGTGAATGCTGGTGCAAATATTCTTGTGGCTGGCTCTTTTATATTCAAAGGAGATGTTAAGAAGAATATGGGATTATTGAAAAGATTGTAAAATAGGGGAGATGGAATGCACATTTATTTAGATGAATCTGGTGACTTGGGGTTCAGTTCTAAATCTTCAAAATTTTTTGTTATTGCATTATTATATACAAACAATCCAAAACACATTCGGAGACTACTGAAAAAAGTTAGGCGTAGACTTCTTCGGAAGAAATATAGGGATCTCCCTGAGTTCAAGTCAAGCAGATCTGATGATTTTGTAAAAAAGCGTATTTTAGAACATCTTTCCAAAGAGAATGTAGAAATTTCGTATGTCATTCTTAAAAAATCAACGGTGTATAGTTACTTACACCAGGAACATAATGTATTGTATAATTATCTTACTGGTTTTTTAATGGAGAGATTACCTCAGCTGAAAGATAAGGAGATTATGATTGTTGCAGATAAATGCCTTTCAAAAATAAACAGGGAAAAATTTAACCGGTATCTAAAAAGTAAAACATTCTCTAATTTCTATAAAATTGGTAAATCATTACCAAAAATTCAGATCCAGCATAAGACCTCTTTAGAAGAGCCATGTCTTCAGGTAGTAGATTATGTTGCTAATGCTGTTTATAGGAAGTATGAGTTCAATGATGAAACATACTACAACATAATCAAACCAAAGATTAGGGAAGAAATTATAAAATGGTGAACCCTTCCCTACTCGCTTCCATCCCACTTACATGGGTATCATCCTTTCGGGAGGACTTACTCACCAAATGAACATATATGTTTCCTCCTATATAAATCTATGGTGAAAGATTTCTAAACCAAAACGTGACAAAAGGCAAAGTTTTTAGGAATTATTGTTTTCATATTATACTATCCTTGTGTTAATCATTACATTCCTCCAGCAAAATCAAACAAACTTTTCTGCCCTTTCACAGTTTTATGAACCTGTTTTGCCTCATCCCCTGGCAGCTCTACCCTGCCATATCTCCCACCGCCTCCAGGATGAACAATTACTTTGTTCCCCTTGAATGCCTGGATTGCACCTGCGATTTTTTCATTTGTACTGGCTGCGATCTCATCCATGCCTGCATCAACCAGAATTCTGACTTCATTCCCAAATTTTTTTATAAGGTTATTCCATTCAGCAAAAACGGTTTTTGTCAAAGGCGTTGTATCCAAGGCTTTTGCAATGATTTCAGCAAGTGGTATGAGATGTAAATATTTCGGTCTGTAGTCAGGATGGTTTGGCTCAGGATAATCCGAAAGCTCCTCAACCCTGTCCTTCACACCCTTTTTTATTGTCCCTCCGCATGTGCATCTCCATTTTTTCATAACCGCTTCTATCATTGTGTAATGTCTGTAGCATTTTATGCAGGCGCTCTCATTATACTTTCCCTCCTGCGGGGGCAGCCCGACATTCAGTATTATTTTTCCTTTTTTCCTGAGAATAGCATTTTTTATTGACTCAAAATTTGCTTCTTCTATCTCAAACCTGTTGAATTCCCTAGCAAGACGCAAAGGATAAGGGGAATGCGCATCAGAATTTGTCAAAAACGTTAGTCTTTTTAACTCTTTTATCCTGTCTGCATAATCAGAATCGGCACTTAATCCTAGTTCAGCAAATGAAACATAATCAGCTAAATCTCCATAGCATCCTTTTAAACTATCATGATAAGCATACATTGCAGTCCATGGGGTGAAGGCATGGCTTGGACCTATGAGTGCATCTACATCCTTTGCATATTCTGCTATTTCTTCCCCACTTAGCCACAGTTTTGGTCTTCCGTCAATCTCAAGCTTTGTTTTATCCTTTATTTTTTCTATAAATTCTTCAACGGATGAAACAGAAGGAAAAAATATGAGATGATGAACCCTGTTTCTGTCCTCAACCTCTGTTGTGAGAATAAATCGTGTTTTGTTGAGTTCAAATGTTCCGTCATCAATTTTCTGCATTTCCTTTATTTCCTTCAACCACACTGGGTGCAGGCAGTCTCCTGTTCCAACAAGAGCAACACCTTTTTTAGCAGCCTCCTTTGACAAAACGGAAAGTGTCATTTTTTGACTAACAGCCATTGAAAACCTGCTGTGAATATGCAAATCCGCATTAACAATCATCAAAAACAGGATAAATATATGCGGTAATAGTTTTTTGTATGGTTACATGTAAACCAATGTTTACATGTCAGGCAAGGGTTTATATTATACAAAATACAAATAAAAACTGGTGAAAAATATGATAAGAAAAAAAATGATGTTGTTTGCCCTGTTGAGCGTGGCGGTTGTCATAGGCTCAGGTGTTGCTGTGTACAACATGGATGTGCTGTACATGGTGGGAGTGCATGAGACGCTTGTTTCCCTGCCCGAAATGTTTTTGTCCAACAGCACAGGTTTTTTCACTGTTGTAACAATGGATAGTAATGGTAACCCTGCTGGCGGAAAAGACATAGTTGTAGAGCTGGAAGCCTCTGGGCATATTGTGGAGTTGTTCAGAGGGAAAAGTGATGAAAACGGGTTTGCAACACCACGATTTAATGTTCCAGAATATGTTGGGAATGCCAAAATGGTAATAACCTCTGGTGATGACAAACTTGTGCAAAATGTAAAAATAGTGAATGAGTCCACAGTAGTAAGAACAATGATTTCCACAGATAAACCAATTTATCAGCCTGGTCAGATAGTACATATAAGGACGCTAACATTTGAGGGACAAAAACCTAAAGCATTTATTGGTAATATAACTGTAACAATCATTGACCCGGATGGAAATAAAATATTTAGAAAAACATTGGAATCAAATGATTTTGGCATAGCAAGCCTTGATTACCCTCTTTCTGATCAGTTGCCTCTTGGTACATACAAGATTAACGTCAATGTGAATGGTAAAGAGGAGGAAAAATCTGTTATTGTGAAAAGGTATGTGTTACCAAAATTTAGGATAGGTTTTGAAGGAATTAATTCCTGGTACACTGTTAATGAGACAATAACAGGCATTGTCAACTGCACATATATTTTTGGTCAGCCTGTAAGAGGAGAAATAAACCTTAAGGCTAGGGCATATTATGGGGTTTGGACAACAGTATACCAAGAGCAGGATGAGTTCAACGGCACATACTGTTTCAGCATACCTCCAACAAACTATGCTGTTGGTCTTCCTATAAACATGGGTAATGCCTACTTGGAATTAAATGCTACAATCACTGATGAAAGTGGGCATGCAGAAACAAAAACAACACTTATATCAATAGCCAGGGAATCAATTATTATTGATGTGTTGCCAGACACGAACGTTGCAGGTGTTAACTCAACATACTACATTGTGGCACGCTACCCTGATGGAAAACCTGTAGATAATGGGGATATAACATATTATCTGAGTAACACTACATATCATGATATTACAGATGAGAAAGGGATTGCTGCATTTACATTCACCTACAATGGAGAGGATGATTTAATAGTCACAGTTTCAAAAAACAATGAGAGTTCAACAAAAACAATAACGCTTAAGGGAGACTACATCAAGGTTGTATCAGACAAGGGATGCTACACTGTTGGTGAAACAATGGAATGCGATGTGTTTTACAAAGGCAGCTCTTTTACAAAAATAGCCTATTATGATGTTATCTCAAAAGGCTTTGTTGTCACAACAGGGCATCTTATACTAAAGAACGGAAAGGGCTCATTTACCCTGAGTATAGCATCTGATATGATAGGCAGTCCAAAAATAAGGGTGCATAAGGTTGAGAAAACAAATGAGGTTATCAAAGACACATTACTTCTATCGGTTACGCCATCACAGGATGTTGATGTAAACATAATATTTGACAAAACAGCATATAAACCGCATGATGATGTCAGCATTCATCTTCATGTGCAAAACAATGAAACACCATTGGTATCTGCGATAGGGTTGTCAATAGTTGACCAATCAATATTTGAACTATATGAGAGATACGGTGGTTTTGAGGAAACATTTTTTGAGCTGGAAGAAGAGTTTATGCAACCGCAGTATCAGATAAACGCATACATTTTTGGGGAGGGAGAAACAGTGCCAAGCACATTTGAAACAACATCTGCAAATGAAACCACTGTTTACACACTCTGCACCTATGATGCGCACATTGCAGCAGCAGAAAAGGCTATGGAAAATGCTGTGAACAGGTTCTGGGGATCTATTACAACAATGGGTATTGTAGGATATTTCGGTCTCATCGTACTTGGCATAAGATACAGACCTGCGCTTACATTATCCATAGGGATTCTTGTTTTAATATCAGCTGTTCTGCCAGCAATGATTTATTATGTGTGGGTTTCTGGTTTTATGGCTGCTGGTGGAGGTGGAGGGGAGGGCATAACAGGGGGAGGTGTTATGCTTGGCGGTAACGCCACCTTAGGAGAAGGCATTTGGATAAATGACATGGTTAACGCAGTTGATGTAGATGGAGGGATTAGACCAGTGTATTATAAAATAGATGAAGAGTCAGGGCCGACCTACACAAGATCCTATTTCCCGGAAACATGGTACTGGGCGCCGAGCATAATCACAGATGAAAACGGTGATGCAGATGTTAACCTTACAGCACCTGATTCTATAACCACATGGGAGATAAAGGCTGTTTCATCAACAAAGGATGCAGAGCTTGGTGTGGGTGTGAAAAACCTCACAGTTTTCCAGGAGTTCTTCATTGAACCTGATATGCCTGTTTCTGTTGTAAGAAATGATGAGTTTCCACTCAGGGTGCTTGTATATAACTATTGTAATGAATCCAAGAATGTTACGGTTTATTTGGAGAACAGTTCATGGTTCACGCCTCTTTCAGAGTTAACCCAGAATGTGACAGTTGATTCAGGACATGTGTCAAGTGTGATATTCAGAATCAGGGCAGAAGATGTTGGAGACTACAATGTAACAGTTTCAGGTTTCAATGATGAAGAATGGGATAAGATAATAAGGGTTATGACTGTGGAGCCTGATGGTAAAAAATTTGATGAAACAGTAAATGGTGAGCTGACAGATAACCAAACAGTGAATATCACAATAAATCTTTCAGATGAGAGGGTACCTAAAAGTGAGAATGCGTATGTGATTCTGCAGGGTGGCATGGATGCGGTTGTGCTTGATGGTGCAGAGAAATACATCAGGTTTGTGTCAGGATGTGGTGAGCAGTCCATGTCAACGCTGGCTATAGACATCTTAGCATTTAATATAACGTTAAACGGTACTGATGAAAAGTTGTTCGAGTACGAGAACATTGTTACTCAGGGCATACAGCATGAGTTAACATTCCTCAAGAACGCGGAGAACGGCATAGGAAGGGGCATAGTATGGTTCCCTAGTGATAGGGATGTGCATCCTTGGCTTACATCCTGGGGGCTGATTACGTTTCAGGATGGCAGAAATGCTGGTTTTGAAATAGATGAAAGTATTATTGGTGATATGCAGAAATGGCTAGTTTCACAGCAATCTTCTGATGGCTCCTATGTGTTCCCTGAATGGGGGCTTTATGAGACAACAAACCCGATACTGAAGAGCAAGAAAGTTGCTACAACAGCATATGTCACAAGGGCACTGCTATACTCAGGATATCCGCAAAGTAGCAATGCAGTGCAGAAATCAATATGCTATATAGAAGAACATGTTGAAGGGCAGTGGGATGACCCATACACGCTTTCCCTTGCATTGATAACACTTGAGTACGGCAACGGTAACAGTCCTTTAAGAAATAGTATCGCGGTACAGATTGATGCATTAAAAAAAGAGGATAATGGCACATACTGGGAGTCAAACAGCAGCATGATTACGGATACTGATACAAACTACTGGTACGGAGGAAGATGTAACGGCAGGATCACAGAAACAACAGGATACGCCATAATAGCATTGCATATGCATGGAGGATACGAGGATAGTGAGAGAAATGCGATAAAATATTTGCTTAATCATAGGAGCGGCATGGGCGGGTTCTTCTCAACCCAGGACACGGTTGTAGCATTTCAAGCACTTTCCACTATGAGAACCATAAACATTGAGAGTGTCCAGAGCAGTGTGTTCGCAGAAAACGTGCTTGTGGAAACAATACTGTTCACAGATGAAAACAAGGATATCACATACCTTATAGATTTAAGAGCCTATCTTAAAAACAACACCATGATAAGTGTTCAGACATCAGGCAAAGGGACAATTCTTTACCAGGTATATTATGAGGAATACATCCCCTGGGACAAGGCAGGTATGGAGCAACCAGGTGAACTAATCCTTGAGGTGACCTACAACACAACAAACATAGCAGTTAATGACACCATCAACGCAACAGTAACATTACAGTACAGGGGAAATGCCACCGTCATCAAGATGCTACTCATAGATCTTAGGGCGCCTACAGGTTTCTCATTTATAGAGGAGGATTTTGAGGAATATGATTTCATAGACTGGTATGAGATTAAGGATAGGCAGGCAATAATATACATTGAAAATGTGCATAAAAATGATGTTATAACATTCTCATATCGTCTTCTAGCCAATGAACCCATAAAAGGCGTCATTCAGGGTGTTAATGCGTATGACATGTACAACCCAGCATTGAATGCAGGGGTGGAGCCTGTGGGTGTAGTGTCAGTTTAATACAAAATATAAATATACGCATACATCTATAGGAGAATAAATGATACCTCAAATCACGTTAAAGGAAAAGATAATACTCCACCTGTTTTCCTATAGGGATTACGCCCTCTTCACCCCAGCCCCCTATCAGATGACACAGCAAGGGATAGCAGAAGCCCTTGATGCTGACAGGGCACATGTGTCTATTTCCTTAAATGGGTTGATAGAGCAAGGTTATGTTGAAAAAAGGATAGGGCATGTGAAAAACCTGATGAGGCAGAGGAACATATACTTTTTAGCATACAATGGGATAAATCATGCGCAAATGCTTAAGGACAGATTTGAGGCACTTGTTGTACATACGGAAAAGGGTGAGATGAAACTGAAGAATGTGGAGGAAATGATAAAAGGAAATCTGATTGATGCGCTTAAATATATTAAGACAGACGAAAAAAATTTGTCTGAGGATAAGATTACAAACTATAGCAAAAAGATGTTTTATGGTGTAGGAGTATTTCTTGTTGGCTACATAATGTTTTTATTATCATTCGCATGCATGTTTTTAAACAACGCCTTATCATTAACGTTTTTTTCTGGAATCATTTCTGTTTTTGTGATGGGAATAGGGTTAAAGGAGATGTGGAGTAATGAGAAACTCAAAAGAAGGGTAAGTGTTTTTATCAGCGCAAACTTGGCATTTGCTTTTCTGCTTCTTGTACATACTGTATGGGAAACTGAATATGTGCTGAAGGATGTTTTAACATCATTTGGGGTAATAGGAACAGTTTTTACTGTGAGTGTTTTTGGATATTTTATTCCGTTAAAGGTTAGGTGTGAGATGCTGAGAATCATAGGAATCACATTAATTTCAGTAAGCATTTTATCAATAATTTTAGGCAGTAATGTTTTAGGTTTCTCCTCCCTCTGGATTGTATCTGGTGTGCTATGCCTTGTGGTGGACAATGAAATGGCAACAAAAAACAATGGCCCCAAGGATTTTAATTTAGGTATGGGTGTCTCAATCATAAGCTGCGTATTTCTAATAATTTATACTGTCACTCCTAATATTTCAGCATGGAACATTTTGCTGCTGACAGGCTGGTTCTGTCTAGGGTTATTTATTATTGGTGGAAGGTTCACAAATCTGAATGAAAATATAATGAAAACCCTGCGCTCATCCGCACCAATGGGCATAGGCATTGCTTTCATTTTTTTCAGTATAATTCTTGCAACTAACAATAGGTATATGAGCAGTGTTATTGAAGTGTGTTTGGGCGCAACAGTGGGAATATACGGTTTGAAGGGGATTTTGAAAATGGATAAAAGGATGATTCTACTCTCATTGTATTTTCTATTTTTGATATTTTTCACCCTCATCTCAGTTGTCTACAGGTTGTAAACCACTACCAAAACATTCATACCTTTAGAATACAGTTACTATATGTGATACTATGCAAATAAGTGGTTGTGGGTATGCCTGCTCGGAGTGTGTTTTGAAGGAAAACGGAATATGTTCCAGTTGTTCAATGGAGAATGAGATAGCAGACGTATGCGAAATAATGACTTGCCTTAAAGACAAAAACCTGGAAATATGCCTGAAATGCCCCGACAGATACAAAAACGGAAAAATATGTGAAACATACTCCAATGGGCTGAGGCACTGCCCGTTAAGGATTGGTGTGCTCACAAGATAATCAGGTTCCAACCTGCAACGGGGACACAATCTTTTTCAGTGTTGCAACTGCTGACAGCGCTGCAAGATAACTTGTCCTAGGATTCGTTGGGCATGGGAAATTTTTTGTTTCCGTTGTTATTTCCCCAAACCCACCTTTCACAACAATTTTATGGATGTTCTGCCTGATTTTTGGGTCACAGACTAGTTTTACCTTTGTTTTATCAACACCAATACCTGCAACGCTTAAACAAACAGCAACATTAATGTTTTTAGGGAAATATTTTATTGCCTCATAAGCAGAGCCTTCAAAAACAACTGTTTCCTTTTTTATTTTTTCAACATCTACACCTTTATCCTTCAAATATTTCACATCCTTTAAACCAGCAGGCGGTTTCCTTGTAACAAGCATAATCTCATCAATCCTGCTTCCTGATGCTGATTTAACGCCATCAACACCTGCTATCGCACCTGACGGCAGATATATTTTGCATTTATTCGTTTTTGCGGTGTCTATTAGTTTTTCCATTAATTTTTTATCTGCGAATGCGCCAACACTCATAACCATGAAATCCTTACCATGCGATAAGACAAACTCCCCGTATTCTTTCACAGCATCAATAGATGCGGATTCAACAACAAGTCTGACATCATCAATGAAGTCATTAATGTCTTGTTTTGGTATTCCTTTTTTCAAATCTTTTGCAAGCCTCTCTGCTTTCTCTGAAATCGTGTTCAAAAGGTAAACCTTTTCTATTTCATCAATATCCTCAACTGCTTTTGCAAGTACTGTGCCTATTGCACCGCAGCCTATGATTCCGATGTTCATAATGATAAATATAAGTAAAGAAGTATAAAACCTTTTATGCTCCAAAACAACTTTCGTTTTGTGAAAAAAATTGGATTCCTTATAAACCCTGTTGCAGGTATGGGCGGAAAGGTTGGTTTGAAAGGGACTGACGGAAAGGTTAAAGAAGCGCTGAGAAGGGGTGCGAAACATGTTTCTTTTGATAAAGCAAAAAAGGCAATGGAATGCTTGAAGGATTATAAAAACAAAATGAAGATTTTTACCTGCTCAGGTGAGATGGGTGAAAAATGTTTAAAGGGCTTTGATTACGAGATTGTTTACAATCCAAAAAAGGAAACGACCGATGAGGATACAAAAAATGTGTGTAAAAAATTTCTGGAGAAAAAGGTTGAGTTAATAGTCTTTTGCGGTGGTGACGGCACTGCAAGAGACATTTATGATGTTGTTGATACAAAAATTCCGATTATTGGCATACCATCAGGTGTTAAGATGCATTCAGCGGTTTTTGGTTTAAACCCAAGGATATCTGGGGAGATTGTGATAGAGTTTCTGGAAAATGAAATGAGATTCATGGATGCTGAGGTTATGGACACTGATGAGGAGAAATACAGGAAAAACATTTTGGATGTGAAACTTTTTGGTTATGCAAAAATCCCGTATGAGCCAAAATTTGTTCAGTCCTCAAAATCCTTATTTCAATCATATGATGAAGAAGAAACAAAGGAGGACATTGCGCGTTATGTTATTGAAAACATGGAAAAGGATGTTTTGTATATTCTTGGCGCTGGAACGACACTAAAAAAAATTGCTGAACTGCTCAATGTTGAGAAAACACTCCTTGGTGTTGATGCTATAAAAAACAAAAAGATTGTTGCAATGGATGTGAATGAAAAACAAATACTGGATATTATTAGGAATGAAAAAAAGGTAAAAATCATTATTTCACCGATAGGAGCCCAAGGTTTTGTTTTTGGAAGAGGAAACCAGCAAATATCTCCTGAGATAATAAAGAAAATAGGGGTGGAGAACATTATTATTGTTGCGGCAAAACAAAAAATGTTTAACACACCAAATCTATTGGTTGATACAGGTGATGAGGGACTTGACAAAAAACTCAGAGGATACAGGAAGGTTATTACAGGCTATCATGAGATGGTTATGAAAAAAATAGGTGAATAAAATGTGTCTTGCAGATGAAGGAATTATAAAAACAGTTCAAAGTCTTGGTTCACCATTGCTTGACAAACTGTTCGCTGGAGTAACATCCTTGGGCGACATAATGTTTTACATAGTGTTCATATCATTGATATACTGGTGTTTTAGCAAAAAAACAGGTTTTAAACTTTTCTGCCTGGTTTTGTTTTTAGGATACCTTGGTGTTTTTCTGAAAAACATTTTCAAAACACCGAGACCAAACAAGGCGTTGTGGAGAACAGAAGCAGAGGGTTACGGTTTCCCAAGCGGGCATGTGACAGTGACAGCAGGTTTCTGGGGTTATTTCATGATGGCTATGAGAAAAAAATGGATAACAATAATTGCCTCCATCATCATCTTTTTTGTTGCATTTTCAAGGATTTATCTCGGCGTGCATTTCCTTCTTGACATAATAGGAGGCGCTCTGATAGGAATTGCTGCTGCATTATGGTTTTACTACCTTGAAACGAAAGTAAGGATTAGCCTGAAATTTTATCAAAAAATCCTGCTCTGCATTTTCGTTCCATTAATCATGCTTGCTGTTTTGATGAATGATACAACAATACAATTATGCTCCATGCTCTTTGGGTTATCATTTGGATATGTTCTGGAGTTAAAAACAGTAAATGCTTCAAACAATATCAAGAACAAAACAAGGGTCTCAAGGGCAGTAATAGGATTAATTCTGTTTTCAGCAGTATTCCTAGGGCTTAGCGTTCTCCCATCCTATCTTGATTTTATCAGGTTCATTCTTGTTGGTTTAACAGTAACGTTTTTTGCGCCTGCTATTTTCTCAAAAACAGATAAACTGTTTTAGTTTTTATTCATTTCTTTTTATTTCAAAAACTACTGTTCCGCCATCTGTGTAGGGTTTACCAGGGTCAGGACATTGAACATATGCCTTGTCTTTGTTGAATGATAATCCAAGTTTTCTTGGATCAGCACCCTCTCTTAATGCCACAGCATAATGAAGAATTGATGGTAATGCATGGATGCAAATTTTATCTGTGTTTTTTAAATCAAACCCTGGGCCATCAATTACCATTTTATCCCCGACCCTGTAAACAGGGCATCTCCCTTTTATTTTTTTAACAGATATAACAAGTTTCATGTTTGCCTCTCATTAGTTTTTTCAGCCATAATTGTTGATTCTTATTTTCTGCATAATTTTCTTTCATCTGCCGCCTGTTTAATCATAGCCTCTTTATATCTTGTGAACAGTTTA
>Ga0100399_1001935_pt1 | contig 15115 bp, 10 predicted proteins | sample CryGeymeta201523_FD_81545 | JGI IMG/M metagenome (GOLD analysis project Ga0100399, IMG submission 81545) | Groundwater microbial communities from Crystal Geyser aquifers in Utah, USA - Crystal Geyser metaG 2015-23 | ecosystem: Environmental > Aquatic > Deep subsurface > Groundwater | place: USA...
AGAACCACATTTCACAGTAAAAATTTTCTTAGTCTTCTCAGCCAAGGTTTAAATTCTGATTTTACAAAGAATGAAATAGTTCATAGTGTTGATCTCGAATATCTTGAACAAAAAGAAAACGAGGAAACGAAAATTTCTAAGCCAACTGAGTTTTTGATAAATATTTCTATGGACGTTCGGGGAGAACCTAACTTTAAGAAAACTCAAAACGTAAATTCTAAAGAATATATTATTAATCTTTCAAAAATTATTGACATTCAAAAAGAAGAAATTATTTCTGCCTCAAAAGTGGCTATCTATAATCAGTGTCCCACCAAGTATTTGTTAACTTATGAATATGGCTATCATGAATTATATGACTCGTACAAAAAACGATCTCCTCAACCGCAAGCAAAAAATAGTTATTTTGAATTTGGTGAATCCAACGAAGAAATGGATCCAAACATTGCTATTGCCGGAAGCTTCCAATCGAAGTCCATTTTCTCTCCAGAAACGAAGGGAAAAATAATTCATGCCCTGTTAGAAAAGAATTTACCTCTTGAAAAAATAGGAACTTTTATACAAAAATATTTTGGCGCACAAAAATTGGAACATAAACCGGATGAAATCAGGACTTTTATAGAAATAATAGGTAATGAAATGACACTGTTTTATTCTTCTGATACCTATCGAACGTTAACTAGTGCGACGAATTATCAAAACGAATTTCAAGTCTACCTTAAAGAAAAAGATTTTTATCTCTTTGGTATAATTGATAAAGTTGTTTTCTCGGAACGGCTGATTAAAATTATTGATTATAAAACTGATAACATACCGATTGAAGGACTTCCCGGAAGAGCGCAAGAATATTTTCTTCAGCTATCATTTTATGCTCTCATTCTTAGAAAACTTTTCCCCGAAAAGGAAAACATCATTTTGCAGATTGTTTTTACTAAATTTCCTGATGAAAAACATATGCATCAGGTTGAAAAAAGTGAACTCGATCAATTAGAAACATTTGTACATGCTATGGTGTCTAAAATTAGGTCGAAAGACTTTTCAAAAAATCTTGATCATTGTGGGCAATGTCATTTCGCTGATAGCCGGAATAATTGTATTTTTTAAAGAAAAGAAACAGATATTTATTGACAAATTGATTGGAGGAATTATGAAATTCTTTTACATGCTTGTTGTATCTCTTTTGGTCTTCACCGGTTGTTCGCAAAAACCGGTTATCTATTATGAAACTCCCAACGAATTGACTGATGAACAATTAAAAACAAAATTTATAGAAACGTATTCGCCTTATTTGAAAAACATTACTTTTTTCATAGACCCTGGTCATGGAGGTGAAGACCGCAGAAATAAAGGTTCGAAAGGACTTGCAATTGAGGCTGATGTAAACGTTCGTGTGGGACGTGCTTTAAGAAGTTTTTTACAGCAAGCAGGTGCAAAAGTTATCATGTCCCGCGACAAAGATACTACAGTTGCGCTAAAAGATAGGTCTCTTCTAGCAAACAAAAGCGGCGCTGATATTTTTATCAGCATTCACAGCAACGCTCCCGGGCAAGAGGGAGATAACTCAACAAATTATACTTCCACGTATTATCATGCAACAGAGTCTGATTATGAATATGAACCAATGGAAAGGGATCTGGCAAAATATGTTCAGCGTGATTTAGCTTATGCTATGCGAAATTCGGGCGGGCTCGGTTCGTTTGATGGCACTTATTCCGACTATCATATTTATCCAAAGCAGGGATTTTCCGTTCTTCGATTGACTACAATTCCCGCCATTTTGATTGAAGCAGGTTTCCATACAAGTTCTTGGGAGGAACCACGTTTAGCTTCAGAAGATTTTAATAGGGTTGAAGCGTGGGGAATTTTTAGAGGATTATGCCGCTATTTTAAGGCTGGCATCCCAAAAATTTCTTATAAAGATCAATCTTTTATTGAGAAAACACAACTTTTAAATTATTCTATTTTGGATTCAACCTCAATTGATTTTAAATCAATCAAAGTATTTGTTGATTCTACCGCGACACAACGTTTTACTTTCGATGAAAAACAAAAAACTATAACCGTTCAAATACCAAAAGTGGTGAATGAGAAAAAAACAATTAGAATAATTGCTGCAAATAAAAACGGAAATTTCTCTTTCCCGTTTTATGATGTAGTTACAGATACTCTTTCACGATAAAAGGAATTCTTATGCTCAATTACGTATGGATAGGTTTAATTTTTCTTGGTTTAGCCGCAGCAATTTCTACTGATGTTTCTGAACAAGCCTCTAATAAATATCAAAAAGGGAAACCGGTTCAAGCTGAATTGAGAATTGCGGATACAGTAGAAACAACAAATTCACTTGCAAACAAAAAAGCAGTCGTTACTGTAAACGCAAAAACATTCTCCTCGTTTTATAACGAAAAAGTTGCTCACTCCGTTTCATTTGAAGCACAACTGAGTGCCAAGAACAAAAATGGATTTTATCAGGTGTTGATTCTCACCGACGACACCTCGCCGAAAATTTGGAAAAAGATGGCAAAGGTCAACGGAAACGAAAACGATTTAAATGCGAAAGTTAAAATCGAGAAACGACTTTCGTCCAATGTTTACAAATGCCAAATTGTCCTTGAAGAAATTTCAATTGTAAAGATAAAGGAAGTAACAAACGCTGTTTTGGATTATGCGGAAACTGCCGTAAAAATTGCATTGGGATTGATTGGCATTATGGCTCTGTGGCTTGGCATAATGAAAATTGCCGAAGAGTCCGGACTGATAAATCATTTGGCAAGTGGATTAAAACCTATTACGAAATTTTTGTTCCCCGAAATTCCGGGCGATCATCCGGCGATGGGGGCGATGATCATGAATATTTCAGCTAATTTTCTCGGTTTAGGAAATGCCGCTACTCCTTTCGGTCTTAAAGCTATGGAAGAATTGGATAAACTAAATCCGGAGAAAGGAACGGCATCAAATGCAATGTGCACTTTCCTTGCAATCAACACGGCTGGAATGACGCTTATCCCGGCAACAGCAATAGCCCTACGCGCCTCTGCAGGAAGCGCTGAACCGGCAATAATTATCGGCACTTCTTTAGTCGGTTCAGCTTGTGCCACCATTGTAGGAATTACCACTGCAAAGATATTGGAAAAATTTCCGATTGATGCGAAAGATTTTTTTGCATGGCTGAAGGGGAACAGCAAATTCATCTTAACGATTGTTTCGATTCTGCTAATTGCAATTCTTTCAATGACAACCAATTTACTTTCACCATTGAAATATATGTTTTCTTTTATAACTCCTGAGGCATTTAAGAATTTTATTCAATTCGTTTCAGCTGTTGCTATCCCGACTATTATAGCGATTTTTCTGTTATTCGGCTTTATCAAGAAAGTTAAAGTCTATGAAGTGTTTGTCGAAGGAGCGAAGGAAGGATTTAATGTTGCAATAAGAATAATTCCTTATTTAGTTGCAATGTTAATGGCAATAGGAATTTTTCGAGCCGGTGGTGCAATGGATTGGTTAATCTTCACACTCCGGCCATTTACGAGTTTGATCGGTTTACCTCCGGAATCTTTACCGATGGCAATTATGCGCCCTCTTTCCGGAAGTGGATCACTCGGCATTATGGCAGAAACAATGGCGGTGCATGGACCGGATTCTTTTATCGGAATATTAACTTCAACATTTTTTGGCAGTTCTGAAACTACTTTTTATGTATTAGCAGTTTATTTTGGGGCAGTAAATATCAAACGAACCCGCCACGCATTAGCCGCCGGACTTATGGCAGATATAGCCGGTGTTCTCGGTGCCTTGTTTATTGTTAAATTATTATTTGGTTGATCAAGAAAAGAAATTTGATGGGCATAAAAAAGGGATGTTTTTCAACATCCCTTTTTAATTTGAATGAAAACTAATTAGTTTATTTTCCTAATACTTTGAATTCGATTCTTCTATTTAATGATCTTCCTTCAGCCGTTTTGTTGTCTGATACCGGATTGGAAGAACCAAAACCGACAGTTGAAAGTCTTGAAGCTGCAACACCTTTTGCAACTAAGAATCTTTTTACTGTTTCAGCTCTTTGTTCAGATAATTTTTTATTGAATGAGTCAGAGCCGATGTTGTCTGTATGTCCTTGAATTTCAACTTTCATATCAGGATTAGAAATAAGCACTTGAACAGCATTAACTAAGATTGGATAAGATTCTGATGTTAAAGAAGACTTTCCGGATTCAAAGTTAACTCCAACTAATACCCAGTTTCCGGCAGTCATCACTTTTTCTTTAACTGGAGCTGAATTTTTCTTCACGATGTTTTCAATTAAAGTGTAATCAACAGTTGTAGGGGTAGAAGCATATTTACGAACAATTTCTTCTATTTTAGCGTAATCGATATTTGCCTTAATGCCAGCAGCAAACTCATCACAATAAGTTGATTTTGTCCCTTGATCAAAGTAATAAAGAAGTCCTACCCCTAAAGTTGTATATGAATCAAGAACACCACCAAATAAACCACCTTGAGCGGCTCTTACTCCGTCAAGTTTATCTGTCGATACGGTGTTTTCTGATAATTCAACTTTCAAGAACCAATCTTCAGAAAAATGATAGGTTCCGCCCAAGAAAAAATCTGCTGTAAGTTCACCGAAATAGGACTTATCTAGAATGTTTGCCGCATTTTTCACAGTGTAATAGAGAATACCTCCGCCCAAACCAACATAAGGGTTGAATTCTTCACACGGAAAAAAATTGTAGACAGCTCCCACTCCAATTTTAATTGTGTTATTTGTAAATTTTATCGGTGCAATTGCATTCTGTCCGGTAAACATCAAATAATCAAGACTAAATCTCATTGCCGCACGTTCACTAAGATTTTTTTGCAGGAGTACTCGTCCACCGAAATCTATGTTTTCAGCAGCAATATCACTGAACAACCTTGGCGAAACAAAATCCAAACCAAATGCCCATCCATCTTTCGATGCTTGTGCATTAGTTAATGAAAATGAGAAACTAATGACCATCAATACAAAGAATAATTTTTTCATAATATTCCCTCGAACATTGTTAAGTAAATAAGAAACATTGAATTAAGTTCATAATTTTAGGAATAACTTTATCTAAACGGTGCTAATATATGTTGTTATCAAATTAATTGCAAATTTTTTTTAAAAATTCCTTTTTTTTATTTGTCAACTACAACCGGAAGTTGCGCCGCAAGTCATACATTTTAAACAGGTGCCATTGCGAACCATTGTCATACTTTGACATTCAAGACAAACATCACCGGTATAACCTTTTTCAATCGCTTCTTGAACTTTATTTTTGAGGGAGTTCGCCGGAGAAGCTGTTGGTTTTAGAACACTTTTAATTTTTGTAGTTGAAAGATTATAGCTATAAGAGGGAACTTCACTCTTATCCAATTCGATAACTCTCTCGCTAATTACTTCTTCGCTTTCAAATTCCGGTTCAAGTTTTTTCACAATATTTTTAGGGGTTGATGGATTATGTTCTGTCGGATCAACATGAGCTAGATCATTTCTGCTTAAATATGTTACTGCCAATTCTCTAAAGATATAATCTATAACTGAAGTCGAAAATTTAATTTTTGAGTTCCCTGAGACTATTCCGCTTGGATCGAATCTTGTAAAAACAAATGCATCAACAAATTCTTCAAGAGGAACACCATGCTGCAGCCCCAAGGAAATAGCAATTGCAAATACGTTAAGCAGACTTCTAACAGTAGCCCCTTCGCGGTGCATATCTATAAATATTTCACCCAATTGCCCGTTATCGTATTCACCGGTTCTAATATAAACCGATTGTCCGTTGATTTTAGCTTTTTGCGTATAACCGGAACGTCTATCGGGTAATCTTCTTCTTTTAGCAATATAGCGGTGGATAATTCTCTCGGCAACCTTAACGATGTCATTATTTTCTTTTTCTTCAAGGATTGCTTCGAGGTCTTCATCCGCTACCGAATTTAACGGTTGTGAAAGTTTTGATCCATCACGGTAAAGTGCGTTTGATTTGCATCCGGCTTTCCATGACTGCATATAAGCATCTTTTATATCCTCAATTGATGCTTGATTTGGGAAATTGATCGTTTTGGAAATTGCTCCTGAAATAAACGGCTGTGCAGAAGACATCATTTTAATATGAGCGATAGGTCTAATAAAACGGGTTCCCCTTTTGCCGCATTTATTAGCGCAATCAAAAACGGGGTAATGTTCAAATTTAAGGAATGGAGCGCCTTCAATCGTCATTGTTCCGCAGACGTAATCATTTGCGGAAGAAATTTCTTGCTTTGAAAAACCGAGTGATTTTAAGAGATCGAAATCAAAGGAATTTACCTGGTCTTCAGGGATACCCAATTTATTTATGATGAACTCTGCGCCCAGCGTATGTTTATTAAATGCAAAACTTATTTCAAATACTGAGGGAAGCATCTCTTCAATCTTCCTTAGTGCTTCATCTGTAAATCCTTTTGCTTTTAGTGATTCGTGGTTTATATGAGGACCTGCTACGAGTGTGCCATGGCCAACACCGTATTTAATTATTTCATCAATTTGTGATTCGTTATATCCTAATCGTTCAAGAGCCGGAGGAATCGAGGCATTTATTATTTTGAAATATCCTCCCCCCGCAAGTTTCTTAAATTTAACTAATGCGAAATCAGGCTCAACGCCTGTTGTATCACAGTCCATCACCAATCCGATTGTTCCGGTTGGAGCAATTACGGTAACTTGTGCATTCCTGAAACCATATTTTTCGCCAAGTTCCAAAGCTTTATCGGCATCCTCACGTGCTGCTTTTAATAAATCTGCAGGGCTGAAGATAGGATCAATTCCAATTGGGGTAATTGAGATTTTTTCATATTCATTCTTGGCTGCATTGTAAGCTGCTCTTCTATGATTTTTAAGAACACGCAGCATGGGCTCGCGGTTAGCCTCGAACTGAGAAAATGTACCAAGTTCTTTTGCCATCTCTGCGGAAGTTGCGTAAGCCGTCATATGCATGATGGCGGTAATTGAACCGCAAATATTAAATCCTTCATTACTATCGTAAGGAATTCCTTGAAGCATTAACAAAGAACCAAGATTCGCGTATCCAAGTCCAAGAGTTCTAAAATCGTAACTTAATTGCGCTATGTTTTTACTCGGGAATTGAGCCATAAGAACAGATATTTCCAAAACGATCGTCCACAATCGGGAGGCATGGCGAAACGCCGGAATATTAAATTTATGTTTTTTTGTATCGTAAAACTTAACAAGATTCAGCGATGCTAAATTACACGCAGTATCATCTAAAAACATATATTCGCTGCATGGATTTGAAGCGCGGATCTCACCGCTGTTCGGACAAGTATGCCATTCGTTTATAGTTGAATGAAACTGCACCCCCGGATCAGCGCTTGCCCAAGCTGCGTAAGCAATATCATCCCAAAGTTCTCTTGCTTTATAGGTTTTAAAGGGTTTAGCTTTTCTTCCCTCTTTCTTTGCAAGCTTTTTTTCATTTCGTCCGTAAAGGTGCCATTCACCATCGCGCAGAACGGCTTCCATAAAATCATTATTAATGCGGATGGAGTTATTAGAATTTTGTCCGGCTACAGTTGCATACGCTTCGGAATTCCAATCAACATCATAAACGGGAAATTCAATTGATTTAAAACCGAGTTTAGCCAGATGGATGACGCGGTCAATATAATTGTTTGGGATGAAGGCTTTTCTTGCATCAATAATTGCTTTTTGCAATTTCATATTTAATTTTTTATTGAAACGATCATTTTCAGGGTGCTCGTCATAGCAGGCTTTGATTACTGCGTTGAGATGGGTATTCAATGCCTTTGATCCGGCAACAAGCGAAGCAACTTTTTGTTCTTCAACAACTTTCCAATTAATAAACTCAAGAATATCGGGATGATCTAAATCGAGGCAAACCATTTTAGCAGCGCGTCTTGTAGTACCGCCGGACTTAATAGCTCCCGCTGATCTATCACCGATACGAAGGAAAGACATTAAGCCGGATGATTTTCCACCGCCGCTAAGTTTTTCTCCTTCTCCGCGAATGTCTGAAAAATTACTGCCTGTTCCCGAACCATATTTGAATAACCTTGCTTCGCGAACCCAAAGATCCATTATTCCGCCTTCGTTCACCAGATCATCATTTACAGATTGGATAAAACACGCGTGAGGTTGCGGATGCGTATATGCGTCTTCTGATTTTGTTAGCTTGCCGGTTTTGTTATCAACATAAAAATGTCCCTGTGAAGGACCTGTTATTCCATACGCCCAATGCAGCCCGGTATTAAACCATTGTGGGCTATTCGGAGCCGCCATTTGGTTTTCGAGCATGTGGATCATTTCTTCATAAAAAATTAATGCGTCTTCTTCCGAATCAAAATATTTTGCTTTCCAACCCCAGTAAGTCCAGCATCCGGCAAGGCGTTTAAAAACTTGCTTTGCATCCTTTTCTGAGATGAAACGTTCCTGTTCTGAAAGTTTGGCTAATTTTTCCGTATCGGGTTCAGAGGCTTGCAGCCATTCGGGTACTCCTTCCTCAGCAATTCGTTTTGTAATTTTAGGGATGCCTGCTTTACGAAAATATTTTTGTGCGATAACATCTGCAGCAACTTGAGACCATGTTGACGGGATTAAAATGTCCTCCATCTTAAAGACCGTTGAGCCGTCAGGATTTTTTATTTCCGAAATTCTTTTTTCATAGGAAACGGAAGAAGTTTGCCCTTTATTCGATTCAGTAAAGAAACGTTTTATCTTCATACAACTCCTTTAATAGATTCAAAATATTTGGTATATGTAATTTTCAATTTTTTGCGGTTTTTATTGGATTTTTTTTGTAAGAAACTCTAACACCAAACTAAAAATATTTTACTAATACACAAAGGAAAAATTCACCTAAAAAAATATTTTTTTTTCTTCTTGCTTTTTAAACAATTTTTAGTTTCACTTTATTCACCGACGGTTTTCCGCTGTTCACCGATTTTCATTCATTTGCGGGAATAAATAATAGTAATTTTCGATTGAAAAAAACAAATGGAGAACAAAAATGTTAGAAAAAACTCAATCAACCGGGAGAATGTTTTTAGGAGCAATCTTAATTTTGGCAGGAGCGCTTTTCTTGCTTAGGAATTTCGATTTCATCAATCTTAATATAACACACATCCTTTTTTCATTCCCTTCAATCTTAATCTTTGTGGGGATATTAAGTTTTTTAAATTCATCTAAAAAGTGGTTTGGAATAGTATTAATAGCGGTCGGAGGAGGTATGCACCTTTCTCACTATTACAATATTGAGTTTTCTGCGTTTATCCTCCCGATCATTCTTATTGGATTCGGATTTATGATCTTAGTAAAACATAATAGAACTGTACCAACCCACATCAAGACAGAAATGGGAAATGCTGAAGAAGTATGGGATGATAAACTTGACGTCATCTCAATTTTTGGAGGAAGTTCCAAATTTGTTAACTCGAATGCTTTTAGAGGCGGAAACATTACTTCCATATTTGGTGGAAGTGAAATAAATTTATCCGGCTGCAAATTAGCCGAAGGTGAAAATATTATAGATGTAATTGCTATTTTTGGTGGAACAACTATAATCGTTCCGAAAGAATGGAACGTGATTGTCGATGTCTTTCCTCTTTTCGGTGGTTTCGGAATTAAAGGGAAAAGAGATCCCATGTTAGTTGTTGAAAAAGATAGAGTGCTGAGAATAAAAGGCGTTGTCATTTTCGGCGGTGGAGAAATAAAGTTAACCTAATTAATGAAAAATAAATTCATTAGCGGCATAGCAATTTGGATTTTGATCTTTGGTATCGCGTTCGGAGTTTTATATCAAGGATTAAAATTAAACGTTACATGGAGCTTACTCGACGGGCTCATTTCCGTAATGGCTTATGCCGCTTTTACTTTAAGTTTTAAATTTCAAGCGCAGTTTGTTGAATTCCAAAGGAAGAAGCTGCCCCGCTTTCTTTTCACGCATCTTTTAGGCGCTTTGCTGGTTTCCGCCATTTGGGTAAGCATCTGCAAAATATTTTTATTCTGGTTGATTGAAGATAAGGTTTATCAATTTTTTTTTAACGAATCAATTGGCTTTCGAATCATCATCGGAATGACCGTCTACTTTCTTATTACCGCTTTCAACTATTTATTCCTTTATTACGATAACTACCGTGAGAAGGTTGAGAACGAAGTCTCGTTAAAAAATATTATTACTGAAACCGAATTGAAAAATCTAAAATTTCAGATCAATCCTCATTTCATCTTTAACGCCTTAAATTCTATTGCCGCGCTAACACACATTTCATCAGAAAAAGCGGGAAGCATGACTATTAAACTAGCTGACTTTATGCGCTCTACGTTGACGAACACAAAACCTTATTCTCTTTTAGGAGATGAATTGAATAATTGCCGGATGTATGTGGATATCGAGAAGATCCGTTTCGGTGATAAATTTTCTTTTGAAGAAAAGGTTGACGATACGCTTTTGAAAGAAGAAATCCCTTCCATGATCCTGCAACCGCTTTTTGAGAATTCTATTAAATACGGCGTTTACGAAGCGATAGAAAAAGTACGCATTTTATTCACTGCTGAAAAGTTCTCGGACTATATTAAAATAACAGTAGAAAATAATTTTACCGACGGAGGAGAGAAGCACAAAGGAGAAGGGATCGGGTTAACCAACATCAGCAAGCGGATGAAAATTCTCTACCGGCAAGACGACTTAATTAAAATTGAAAAAGATGAAAATATCTTCCGCGTTCTTCTCTTTATTCCACTAAAAAATGATGTACTTAATGAAGCATAACTATCGCATCATAATTGTTGACGACGAACCTTTGGCGCGGCAACTGATAAAAAAATATTTGGAAGAATTCCCCAACGTTGAAGTGACCGCAGAATGCGAGAACGGTTTTGAAGGAATAAAAGTAATTCAAGAGAAAAAACCCGATTTTATTTTTCTTGATATTCAGATGCCGAAACTTACCGGATTTGAAATGCTGGAGCTGCTCAACAATCCTCCCGAAATTATTTTTACTACCGCTTACGACCAATATGCAATAAGAGCATTTGAGATGAATGCGGTAGACTATCTCTTAAAACCTTTCTCCGCCGAACGATTTAACAACGCGGTGAAAAAGACATTTGAAAAACTCTCACATGAAATACATGAGGAGACGTCCTACGATGAGTTGCTTTCCGTTAAAAACTCAGAAGAAAAGCTTGACAAAATATTGATAAAAAACGGAACGAGAATTCATATCATTCCCATAGGAGAAGTTGAATTTCTTGAAGCGCAGGATGATTATGTTTACGTCCATACCGGCAAGGCAAAATATTTAAAACAAAAGACGATGAAATATTTTGAAGAACATCTGGATGAAACAAATTTTGTAAGAATCCACCGCTCATTTATCGCGGCTACCGGAGCAATTAAGCAAATTGATCTCCTGGAAAAAGAATCCTACCAGGTAACGCTCAACGACGGAAAGAAACTTCCGGTAAGCAAAACGGGGTATCAAAAATTAAAAGAGTTATTTAAATAAATTCAGATTGAAACTCTTTCTACTTCTTTCTATATTTGCAGCAACTTTTCGAGGAAACAATGCAGTTGGAAAAAGATCTTCAGTCAATCCAAGAAGCGCGTGATTTAGCCCGCAAAGCTAAAGAAGCGCAGCTTGAGTTTAAACATTACAGTCAAGAACAAGTTGATAAAATAATTAAAGCGATGGCTGACGCCGGATATCAGAACGCTGAGAAGCTTGCAAAGATGGCGTGCGGTGAAAGCGGTTTCGGAAATGTTCGAGACAAAGTAATCAAGAATCAATTCGGGACAAAAAATGTTTATGATTCTATTAAAGAGCTAAAAACAGTCGGGGTGATTGAAAGTCTTCACAAAGGAAAAGTTTTAAAAATCGCTGAACCGATGGGAGTAGTCGCTGCGCTTGTTCCCTCAACCAATCCAACATCAACAGCAATGTTCAAAGCGATAATTTCGTTGAAATGCAGAAACGGAATTGTCGTAAGTCCGCATCCGCATACGGTAAATTGTACAGCCGAAGCTTTACACATTCTTTCTGATGCCTCAGAAAAAGCCGGTGCGCCAAAAGGATTGATACAGTGCTTAACAATTCCGACCCTAGAAGGAACCAACGCATTAATGCACGACAAAAATATTGCCGTCATTCTTGCAACCGGTGGTAACCCAATGGTTAAAGCAGCATACAGTTCAGGCACTCCCGCCTACGGAGTTGGCTCTGGAAACGTTCCCGCTTTTATTGAGCGAACTGCAAATTATAAAAAAGCTGTTGCTGAAATCGTTTACGGAACTACTTTTGATAACGGAACACTCTGCTCTTCCGAGCAAGCGATGATAGTTGATCGTCCGCTGCGTGATAAATCTATTGAAGAAGCAAAACGGTTAGGCTGCTATTTTGTAAATGAAGAAGAAAAATTAAAACTCGGTAAAGCAATATTAAAAGATGGGAAAATAAATCCTGAAATAGTCGGCAAGCCAGCAGTTTGGATTGCAAATTACGCCGGATTTTTGGTTCCCGAGTCAACTAAAGTTTTAATTGCCGAATGCACTGAAGTTGGAAAACAAGAAACACTTTCGTATGAAAAACTTTCTCCCATTTTAGCGTTTTACACAGTTGACGGCTGGCTCGAAGGCTGCCATAAATGTATCGAGTTACTTCAGTTCGGCGGCGTTGGACATACAATGGCAATTCATTGTAACGATAATGAAATAATTATGAAATTCGCATTTGAAAAACCTGCATTCAGAATTTTGGTAAACACCGTTGCATCACTTGGCGCGGTTGGATTTACTACTTCCCTTCTTCCTTCTTTAACACTTGGACCGGGAACCTGGGGCGGCTCGATCATTTCAGAAAATGTTTCGGCAAAACATCTGATGAATGTAAAATATCTTGCGTTTGAAACGAATCCTATTAACAGTGGAAAAACTTCATCTACTTTTTCACAACAAGGCGGAAGTTTTATTCAAGAGATAGAAGACCGTTTGAGAGCGCGTGCAGGGAATCCCGCTGTAAATCAAAATTACAATACTGAAAAGAAAACTAAACAAACTAAATACGGCGCAGGAATAAGCGAAGAACAGATAATGAAGATTATTAAAGAGTTTAAGGTGTAATTTTTTATAGTTATCAGTTCTTAGTTTTCAGTGGTCAATGTTTTGAGCGAAGATAATTAACGTTGGCTGACAGCGTAAAAAGCAAGAATATTAAACGGTTAAAAAAAGTATAAATGAATGGATGAATGAAAATGAATGGATGAATGTTTTCCATTTAATCATGCAGCCATAGCGCGGCGAAGCCGGCAACCACCCGCCTCAGGCGGGTTGCTAACAGAAAGGATTCTTTGGAGATAAAAAACATTCATTCCCGAAGGGAATGTTAGTTGTCGGGGGATTTCTTTGTTACAAAGATTCAACCCGCCAGGGGCGGGTTGTAGAAATCCCGCAGGGATTTAATATTTGTAACAAAAGAACAAAACTCAAAGAAGAATCCCATCTACCTGGCGGTAGACAGGTCGGGATTCAATGTTTTTTAATATTGTATTAAAAAAAGATAACGTGAAAATCCTTGAAAAATTTCTTGACCAAATAAACAAGAATTTAATTGAAGATACTATTCAATCATTCCAAATTATTTTGTTTAGGTTTACCAAGTTATGTATTACGAAATTATTGAAGCGAAATATCTTAAGAACTTCTTAATTGAAGTAAAATTTCTGAATGGGAAATCGGGAATTGTTAACCTTGAAGAATACAAAAACAAAGGCGGGATCTTCTCCAAATTTAATGATATGGATTTTTTCAAAAATGTAAAGTTGAATAAAGAATTCGGTGTACTTACATGGGATGGTGAAATTGATATTGCACCCGAAACCATTTATTCTTTAGCAACAGGTGAACCACTCCCAGACTGGATGCAAAAGAATGTTGGGAATGAAGCTGCTTAAAACTTCGTCTTCATTTACAAAGACAAACCGATAAATCGGTTGCAGAGCAAGGCATGGTGGCAATCCCCACGACTAAAGTCGCGGGTCAATAGAAAAGTTTTAATAATTAATATGGCAGTGTTGGATTTTAACATAACCGCCGTTAGGCAGCAAAAGAAAAAAGGTTCTACTTTAACTTGTAAATATCTTTACGGTGACCGACAAAATGCACGATAATGGTCTTGTCTTTGCGGTTTATCTCATAGGGGCACCTCTAAAATCTTGCTAAGAAACCTTCAAGGTTTTTATTTTAGCTAAGTTCGATAAAATTTTAACATAACAAAATATGGTAAAGATAAACCTTGAAGGTTTTTAGAGATGCCCATAGATAATTCTATAAGAGCCGTCACGAAGTTTAAAGAGTCCGGAAAGTTCGCCTTTGAGAGGAAATAACCTGGTTAATTCAAGATTAGCGGATAACCATTGGATGTGATCGATCAAACGTTTTGCAGTAAGTTTGTCGATTTTGCTAAGGTCTTTGATTGCAGACTTAAGGAAAGATACGATGTACAAAATTTATCCAAGACCGAGTTGTTTCATTGCAGAGGATAAATCTACACCTCGATCACCCTTTGAAGTAGCCTTTTTTTGGCGAACAAGTCTCTTTCTTAATTGATCTTTAATGATGAGTCCTTCATCAGGGTCACCATAAAGTTCAACAAGTTTTTGTTCGACGACATTAGAAAGAATTTTGGTGAATTCTTTCTTAGTCATTTGAGCCAAAGTTGAGGTAGCCATATTATTGTTCCTTTCTATAACAATAATAAGTAATCTTACGAAGAATATCAATATAGCTTTTGCCGCCCAACCTCTTTAATCCTCAAGATTTATCAGCCTTTGGCTAAGGTGGGCTGAACCCATAGAGTGTGGTAAACAAGAGAAAAATAAAATTTCCCGTCGCTCAAACTCAAAAAATTCTGCCACTTTCTTCTTCAATTCATCCGTTGCATTTTTTATTTCCTTGCAAGGAAAACATTGTTTTTATAAGTTGCCGATGAAAGGAAAAGGTTTTTAAGATGCAACAAAGATATCAAGCTGTTATTACAGGTAATACTATTCGCTGGATCGTTCCTCCTCCGGTTGAGTTGGAAGAAG
>Ga0100399_1001943_pt1 | contig 15089 bp, 5 predicted proteins | sample CryGeymeta201523_FD_81545 | JGI IMG/M metagenome (GOLD analysis project Ga0100399, IMG submission 81545) | Groundwater microbial communities from Crystal Geyser aquifers in Utah, USA - Crystal Geyser metaG 2015-23 | ecosystem: Environmental > Aquatic > Deep subsurface > Groundwater | place: USA...
TCTTTATATGCAAGGAGACCCAGTTACTCCCATAGCATACAGTATAACCAACATCGAATTTTACGCATAATGGCAAAAGCATCCTACAAATTATTCAGGGGTAAACAACCACAGGTAGCGCCGCAACTGCTTCAGGCAGGGCAGGCGCAGACCGCCATGAACTGCAAGCTGGCATCGGGCGAACTGCGTCCGTGGGATAACGAGCAGCACGTTGAAACGCTTGAAGGCCGAACCACTATTCAGACGATTTATTATTACCTTTCAAGCTATTGGTTTGAATTTACCGCCGATGTTGACATTGTTGAAAGCCCGGTTGTGGGCGACATGGCTTACAGGAGATATTACACAGGGAATGGCATACCCAAAAAGACGAACCAGACCGAAGCGACAACCGGGGCCGGGGCATATCCCATCAATTACTATCCGCTTCAAGTGCCTATTCCTACCCATGCGCCTACCGCCGGTGCGCCTGGGGCCGGGGGTTCAGGCGACGCCAGAGACGTGAATTACGTCTGGACGGTTGTAACGTCCTGGGGCGAAGAATCGTCTCCGAGCGATCCCTCAAACACGGTTTCGCCAATGCAGGGGCAATCGGTTGGGCTTACCGGCATGACCCTGGTTTGGCAACTATCGCAGGCGTACACGGTTGATAATTGGGTAATCCCAACGGCTTTAGGCGATTATGTTTACAAATGCACAACTGCCGGAACGTCTGCCGGCGTCGAACCGGATTGGAGCCAGTGCGTAACCATAGGCGATACCATCACGGACGGAACTATTACCTGGACTTGTGTTGACAAAGGCATCCTTTACGATTCCGGTGGGGTTAAGAATATCTATCGAACCAACATAGGCGATACGTCGGCAGCTTGGCAGCTTTTGGTATCAATCGGTATGGCGGCTACGACTTATACGGACACCACAAGCGACGACGATCTCGAAGCAACGATTTTGCCGTCTTCAACCTGGTCTTCACCACCGGAAGCATTGACGGGGCTGGTGGCGCTCTCAAGCGGGGCTTTGGCCGGGTTTGTCGGCAAGGATGTTTATCTTTCAGAACCATATTATCCTCACGCTTGGCCGTACAGAAAAACCTTTGAGTCAACTGTTATTGCCCTGGCAGCTATCGGGAATACGCTTGCGGTCATTACCGATAAATATCCCGAATATTATTACGGCACTCACCCGGATTCCATGACAGTGAAGAAACTACCCGATCCAAGGGCGTGTTCGTCAAAGCGTGGGGTTGTGAATTTTCCGGGCGGGGTTCTATACCCATCTGAATTTGGCTACGAATGGCTGGACGGAACTATACGAAAAACCATAACCGAGGGATATTTTACCAAAAAAGAATGGGCCGATTATTATCCTGGGACCTTAAACGCAACTTATGTTGACGGTAAACTGTTTGCTTTTTATTCATCAGGCGGGAACGAGGGCGGCATAGTGATTGATCTTGCAACCAGCATTATAACCGACCTGGACTTTTATTCATCGGCCATTTATGTTGATCCATCGACTGAAACTTTATATTATGTAAAGGAGAAAACGGTGATAATACTTTTAGATAGTGCAACAGTTAGTCTCCAAAACGGCGACCCCAAAACAACGGTTTATACTGTTCCTGCTGGGAAGAAGGCTGTTATAACTCATGTGATAATCCGAAGTCCCTCTGGAAGTTTAGCCGGTGGAACTGATTTCGACATCGGATCAGGGGCGCTTTGCGATACCTGGAAGCAGGCAAACAGCCTGGCATCGATGACCGCAACAACCGATTATATGGTAATTACATCGGAAAATACTAAATATACTTTAGAAGCGGCAGCGGCAGCTTTCGGTATTTTGCCGATAACCGGGGCTACGGCAGATGTAACGGCTACTATGGAAGTGTTCGGATACGAAATATAATGGCAAATTCAAACTTAATATATGAATGGGAAGGGGATGCTACGCAGGCCCTTAACCCGTTCACGTTCAAATGCCGGAAAGAAATGTTTCCCGATCGGGTGAGGTTTATTTATGCCCGTGTGCTTTTCGAGCAGGGCAATTTAGACGATTATTATGCTTTGGTAGCGGCCAGGAACGATGTAATTAAGCGAAACTTAGCCAAGATAGCCGAAGGTACGATTGACGGCGTAGGCGGGCGTGTAGGCGGTGGGTTCTGGTTTGGCGAGGTTGCCGTGGCCGGGGATGAGCTTGAAGATGTGCCGGATGAACCTGTATATGCTGGAGACCTTTCGCTTTCATTAAAAGTGTATGTTGACGGTACGCTTGAAAACACAATTTCGGTTTATAATCAAAAGCCCTTCAGGATCGGAGTGCCTAAAAGATCTACCGAATGGGACTTTGAGCTTGTGGGGAACGTGGACAAGGTTCATCAATTGGACGTGGTATCATCAATGGCCGAATTAACCGGCACAAAAGACACGGCTTTAGCAACATTAAAGACTTTATTGGAGGAATAAGATGGTAACAAGCTGGCGAGTTCCAAATTATATGACTGGTCGGAGTTCCACCGGATCGGGGGTGCGCGCATATACGACTATTGCTGACCAGCAGCAAGCACAGGCCGACGAGCTTGCCCAAAACTGGGCTATGCGCCAGCAACAGATCGAACGTGCTGCCCTTGAAATGAAGCTACTGGTCCAGCAGCGGGCGGATAAGCAAAAACAGGCTGCCCTTGCTCGTGAATATGCTCAGCAGTTTCTAAGCCAATGGAATACTGCTGCAACCAAATCACGGGGGGCATTCAATACCGCAATGGCAAGCGTGGAGGAAACCAAGAATTATCTTAAATCCATCGGTACGGAATATGGCGGGCAAATCAAGTCGCTGATAAACCAAACTCAGGCCGATCTTGCTCAATATAAAACGTCATACGCTCCGCTTGAAACTGAGGCGATTGAAACAGCAAGGCAGGCGCTTGGTTCTCAGCGTGGCATGATGACTTACCTTCAGGATTTAAGCAAGGCCGACTACGAGGGTGTTTCCGGCAGGGCTAAGGCCGATGTTGGAACTGAAATGGAAGCGGGGCGAAGGGCTGAAGCGAGGGAGCTGTCAGGCATGGGGCTTGATCCGACCGATACAAGATACCGTGGCAATATGAGACAATCCCGAATTGACGAGGCCATAAACAAGGTTTTAGCTGCGAACAAAGCGAGGCTTGGGGAAAAGCAACGGGTTACGGATGTTACAATAAGCGGTCTTCAAATGGTAGATCCCTCTAAGATGGGGGGTAATATTGCCGCACAGGTTCAGGCGGGCAAGAAGGGCTATACCGATACTGTTTCAGAACTTACAAAAGCAGGGGCAGGACTTCAAACCGGCTTGGCGGGCGCTCAGGGCGACCTTGCCAAATCATCCGCAGGGCTGGCTTCGTCTTACGGCCAAACAATGATGCCTCAATACGGCGAAGCTTTTATGTCAATGTTGGGTACAGGCATGGCAACCGATCCGACAAAATTAAGCGGGCTACATGCACAATAAAGGAGTATTATTATGGGCTTAGGATCAGCATATCAGGCAGGGTTAAGCGTCCCGACACCTTTTGACGAAGAATTAAATATATTGAAGGGTAGCGGGGCGTGGCCTCAGAATCAATATCTTAGAGGCGGTGGCGGTGGCGGTATGACCCGGGCCGAGAAGCCGGAAAAAGAAACCCCTCCAGGCCACTGGGTAGGCGCGCACTGGGTAACAGATGCACAAGCTCAAGCCGATTATAACAAACGAGCCAAACTCGAAGCCGACCGTGAAAAGATGTACTATCAGGGCCACCTGGATTATAAAAAGCTGGGACAAAAAGAAGGTCAGGAGGCCCGTGTTTTCGGGCTTGATAAAAATAAGTTCGAGACCGCGAAAGCTCTTATAGAGTCCAAAGAAGGGCGCACGGCAAAGCGTTTCAGTTGGGCTGAGGATCAAAAGAATCGGATAAAGGAGTATAAGAACGCTGTAAAAGCGTTTGCCAGCGGAAACCTTGGCGGTGTCAGGCAGTTTTTAGCCAAAGATTACATGAATATTCATGGCATCGACGAAAAGAAACTCGAAGGCCCGCTCGGTCAATTTACGGACGAATATCAGAATCTTCAAAAAGCCATTCCCGATATGCAGAAGGAAAAGGACGGCAGCATAAGCGTTCTGTTCCCTGGACAAAAAGAGCGTGTAACCATGACTCCCGATATGTTTATGGGAGAATTTTTAGGGCGGTATAATCCAGAGGGTGAGTTCAACGCACAAGAGGCCCAGGCCAAGATTGAAAAAACAAAAGCCGAAAGTAGATCGGGATTAACGCAGGACAAACTTTACGAGCTTGGAATAAAATTCGCTACAAGAGAAGATGTTGATACGGGAGAAAAGTTTGTCGACCCTGATACATATAGAGATTTTATAAAAAGCGGGGGAATGATGGAAGCTCCACCCCCCCCTGACGGATATGAATATCGTGAACAGAGGAATAAAAAAACTGGCGAGGTAAAGGTTCGGCTTGTTCCCATAAAGCCGGACGATAATGCTCAACTATCACCGGAGGGGAATCGCTCCGAGAGGTTTAAATTTCCTGAGGTACCTTTACAAAAGGCAGGTCTGACAGGCGAGGTTCCGTCGGTTCAGGAAACGATCGAAAAACATGATGCCATTAAGACCGGTGGTGAAAAGGGTTCTGGCGACGAAGGTGAGGGCGACGAAGACAAAAAGAAGAAAAAGAAGAAAAAGAAGAAAAAGAAAGGCAAGGGGGCCGGTGGCGGCGGCGGAGCAAGTGGCAAATAAATGGCTGGACTGCGAGCATTAAACAACAGAGATTGGGTGGACGTGCCCGATAACGATTCGGACTGGGTGGATGTTGCCGATGACTCCGATTGGGTAGATGTTGCCGAAATGCCGTCCGATGACTCTGATCGGGATGTTATTGACAGAATTGGTTATGATGCAAACGCTACCAATAAATTTTTAAAAGGTTTGGCAGAAGCTCAACAGCAACCAAATTATGGCTTGCGACCGCCGGCCAGATTTGCCGATTTGTCTGAAGGATTAACCCCAGGCGTAACGGTAGAAAAAATTGAAACCAGACCGGAATTTACTGATTTACCAGAAGGCGCTGGAAGACCAATTAGTACCATAACTGGTGAGCCGATACCAACATCAGAAGAAAGAGTTGTACATACTAATGAACGGCTGAAATCGATTGGGCATGGGCTTATCGAAGGCGTAACGACCGAACTTCCTGGTATGGTTGGCAAAGCTATGCAGTTTGCCGAACCCGATATCTTGAAAGGGATAATTGGTGATCCTGGAAAAGCATTAGCCGATTGGTCTGAGCGCAAGGCTAAAGAATGGTATGGAGATCCTAAATATGAAGGGATAGAAAAAGTTCTTTATGAAGGTTCGAAAATGTTTGCGCCGTCCGTTATTCCGGGCGGGGCTTTCAATATTGGCGTAAGGGTTATTCTTGGTATAGACAAAACGATTAAAGCGGCTAAAGCTGCTCAATTGGCGGGCAAAATGGTTGAAGCGGCGAATCTATTCAAGGAGGCAAACAAAGCTGCAAAATTAGCAATGAACGTTGCCTCTGGCACGGTTGCTGGTATGTTTGGGCTTTCGCAGGCGCAACAGACAGTTGACACAGCGAATCAAAAAGCTGACGAATTTGAACAACAAGGGCGAACCAAGGAAGCAGCAGCCATGCGGCAAGAGACTGAAGGGTTGGCTCCATATCTAACCGGTGGCATAGAGGCAGCCGGAGAATTTTTAGGAACAAAATATTTAGGGAAACTGTTTGGACTGGATGAAGCCGAAATTGTTAAGCGTGGGGCTAAACAGGTTGTAACTGATTTTCTTAAAACCCTTGGAGTTGAAATCGGAACTGAAACAGGACAGGCCGGGCTTGAGGCTCAAGTTGAAAAATCTTATGGGATCAGGCCGGAAGCAAAGCCGCTTCAAGAAGCTCTTGAGGTTATTGGGCCAACCGCTTTTATGACGTTGCTGACCGGTGGGGCTGGAACGGTTGCACAAGGTTTTGCCGGACAGGGTGTTAGGGAAAAAGCATCCGAAGAAAAGGACTTATTCGGTGGCAAAACCCGTGAGCAAACCCAAAGGTCAACCTATCTTGACAAGCTGTTTACAGGACTGGAAAACGGTAAAATTACCATCGATCATATTCAGGGCCTTCGCGAAAAGATGGGCGATACTGACCCTATGGCTTCAGTCCTTGACGACATTTTCTTTAAGCCATCACTACAAACCGAAATGGAAGCCGGGATAAGTTCGGAAGAAGCCGCTGAAGATACAACGGATTTTAAGGCAAAATTAAGAAATCAGGCCATTATTAACAAGGCAAATCTCGAACAAAAGGCCGCTACGGAAGCTCAACAGCAACCTGTTGAAACACAACCAACGACAACAATGTTTGGAACGGAGGCCCCAGATGCCACAGAAATACGAAGAGATGAGGAACAACTTTTTCGACCAGAACAAAGAGGAATGGAAGAAGCGCAACCCGAACAAGTCGCTGTCCAACCAGGTGAAGCGGAGGCTTTACGACCAAGCCCAGGAGAAGGCAGCCAAAATTTACAACAGCAAGCACAAGCAGAACCCGGTGGGCCGGAACGGATAGACGAAGCGGCACACGAAGCAGCCACCTCCCCGCTGAACGAACTGCCCGAACCGACCGAGGCCCAAAAGGAAGCTGGGAACTATAAACACGGCCATATTCGAGTACAGGGGTTAGACATTTCAATCGAAAACCCCGATGGTTCAATACGTTCTGGAACTGCCCCGGACGGAACTGAATGGCAAACCAAGATGGTGGGCCATTACGGATACTTCAAGCGAACTAAAGGGAAAGATGGCGATCAGGTTGACGTTTTTGTAAATCCGGGCGAAAGAAAGAAAAAGTACCATGCTTTTATCGTGGATCAGGTTGACCCTGAAACCGGCAAGTTTGACGAACACAAGGTTATGTTGGGATATGCTTCAGAGGAAGATGCAAGAAAAGGATACCTTGCCAATTACGAACCGGGATGGAAAGGACTTGGGAATATAGCCGAAGTTCCTATGGGCAGATTCAGGAAGTGGCTTGCGGAGGGTAAACAGGCCAAACCATTTCTGTCCGTAGCCCCGCCGACCACCGAGCCCGTCCCTACCCCTGTGCCAGCGGAGAAAGCCCCAGCGCCCACTAAGCCTGCCCCGACCGAGCCGTATTTGATGACGAGGGATGAGTTTGAATCAATTTACGGGAAACCAACCGGAAAAACAACTGTAACCGGGGGCTTTTCTGCTCATAAAGAAGCAATAAGAACTGCTTTAAATTCTGGCAAACTCTCCCCCGCCGAAGCCATCCGTCTTCACAAGGATGCCTACCCCGACATAGAGACCTGGCCGGAGATGAAGCTGGCCGAACCAGTAACCACAGCGATTGAGAAGGAGGCAAAGTCAGAGGCCGCAGCGCCTGCCAAGCCTGAACCAAAACCAGTCCTCAAAGAACCACGGGATATGACAAGGAAGGAATATGCTTCCCCAGAAGGTTATGAAAATGTGCCAGTTGAGGCGTTTCCCAATACCATTCAAAGTGCATATTTATCACGCTCTAAAAACCATAAGGAAATTATTCAAAAAGCTCTTTCCGAAGGCTATTATGAAAAGGCTGTTGCAGAAGGCCGGATGACTCAGGGACAAGTTGATAATATCCTGAAGGAATATCCTGATTTGGTGAAACCAGGAGAAACAAAACTCACAGGCAAAGAAAGAATACAAACTGCATTTAAGCCAAAGGAATCTAAAGCCAGGACTCTTAGGGGTCGGATAAAAGAGGAAGGCGGTATAAACTTTCTTAATTTTAAGGGTGAACTTAAGAATTTATCAACTGCTGTTAAATTTCTTTCTAAAAAAACTGGCAGACCGATTGATACATTAGAGCAAACTTTAAAAGACGAAGGCTGGTTATATCAGAATGAATCGCTTTTAGACATACTAAGAGACCCAAGAGTTCTTTCGAGAGACAAGGTAGGCCGTGAAATTAGCGAGAAAAAGGCTTACGAGCTTACACCCGAAGAACGCAAACTTAAAAAAGAAATGGCTTATGAACCAGAAGCCCCGCCTGAAGGTGAATATAAAACAATAAATGCAGAAGACCTACCGGTTGGCAAACAATTAACCTTGCTTGATGGTAAAAGCAAACAAGGTTGGGATGTTTACGAAGTTACAGAAAAAGACCCTTTTAGTATTACCCTAAAAGACGGAGAAACAATCGAATTAAGGCCACTGGACAAAGTTGAGATATTGGAAAGTGACTTAGTCTCGCTCCCAAAACCGTTTATATATGCTGTAGCCATTAAAGCCAATGATGGCACAATTTATAAGGGAACTCCAGGAGAAATACATTCTGATGTGATGTTACGGATACCTTTTCCCAAAAAGAAAGGTATTAAATATGATAATCATGGTTTTATAGATAATGAGGGTAAATTTTATACCAGAGCTGAAACTTCTATTGCGGTAGGCGAATTTGAGGCTAAGGCAATGATGGCAAAAGACTTAATGCCCAAAACAGAACCAAAAACTAAAACAGCATTGCCATCAAAACCAGCTTTAAGCCGCCAACTTGCAAAAGAACTCTTGTCTCTTCCGTGGACAGATCAAGCTTATCCGTATGGCAATAGCAATACAGATTTGCGCCAAAGGATTCTTGAAAAACTAACAGGAACAAAACCCCCAGCGTTAAAATCCGGCGTGGGCAAAGTTGTCAATGCTCTCCTTGATGCTGCTGGAATAACTAAAGAAGGAAAGTCTATTGCCGGATACGAAAGCGAATTAAGGGAATGGCTTAAGGGTGTTGCGGAGAAAGAAGAAACTAATTTGCCAAAGAAAATCCCTACTAAACAAGAAAAACTTTTTACGGAAAAACTATTTGACAAATTAGAGGAAGGTGGTGTAGAATATGATTATGAAAAAATACAGCCTACCAAAAGAGGGGTTATTCCTGCCGAAACCAAAGTTGCGGAAGGTAAAGAAAGGGGAATACCCGCAAGAGGAAGAGGAGTTTTATCCCAGCCAGAGATTGTTTCAGAAAAAGCCGGAATCTACAAAGCAGCAAAGAAAAAAATACTAACATCCGACGATCTTGCCCACCTCGCCGATGTCAATATCGGCAGACAGGCACAGGAAAATGTGTTGTCTGTCGTGACCGATATTAATGGTAATATCCTATCCATTTATCGCCATTCACTTGGAACAGCCGGTCAGACATTAGCCACCCCATCAACAATGGTCGGTCAGGCATTAAACAATCCGAAATCATACAAAATATGGACTTCTCATAACCATCCTTCTGGCATATCAGAACTTTCCGATGCAGATATACAGATGAAGGATGCTCTTGTAAATCTTTTAAAAGGTACAAGACTCAAGCTTGGAGGTTTTATTGCTGTTGGCGAAGGCGAATATTCGGAGTTCATAGGCGAGAGGAGTAAGAAGATTTCTACGGAAGCTGCACTAAAAAAGATTCCAGTGAGCGAAAGAGTATTTTTAAAACGAGGAGATCGGGCAGAAGGAATACAGGACCCCGATGACCTTTTTAAATATGCAGAGGAAAACAATATAGATGGTTTAATTATCTTTGATTTACAGAATCGGCCTATTGCAAATATAGAGGAAGGTGATTTTAGCGCAATAAGGGGTCGCATACAGGAAGATTTACTAAAAGAAATCGAAAAACGCAACGGGTCTGCGATAGCCCTTATTAGGCCAAACGCTGCAATAAGCGATAGCGAATTTTCAAATATAAAAAAATTTGCTAAAGCGGCGAATCTCCAATTTCTTGATGTTATAGATAAAGAAGGATCTTTCACGAAACGAGGGAAAAATATTGCAGATGCGCTGGTTTCTGATTTCTATACTACAACCGAAAAACCGGCCCTGTCAGAAAAAGATAAAGGCATTGCTGATTTCCAGGAAGCGAATGGTATCAGAATAGACATGCCGTCTCTTTCTGATGAAATTTTATCTAAGATGAATAAGACCCTAAGGGCTATGGGGTATGACGTTCGTGGGACAGCAGATGTAAAAGCATTGCTTGAGTCCGGTGGAATAATGAAAGATGGTGTTTTATGGCAGCCAGACTGGATATCGGCTTATCAAAAAGCTGTTGAAAGCAAGGGAGCAAGAGAGGCAATAAAAGCCAAAAAAGCCGAATTTAAAAATATAAATTGGTCAAGATTAAGAGAGCTTGGCAAGACCACGAATATAAAAGAAGCCGGCTTTTTATCGCCGGACGGATCAATGATTGATTTGTCAGGGAAGAAAGAAGGCGGTACTCTTGGGACTCGTGCCTATGACTATCGTGAAGCAGGTGGTACAATAGGTATGCAAGAAATGATGGCTTTAGGTCATATCAGATTTGACAATAATTCCGGCATGATTGATATGGCAAAAGAGCCGACTTCAGAACAATATTCACTCCTTCGTAAAATAGCCGATTCACATAATGGATATTTAATAGTTGAGCTTGAAGATGGCCTTGGGAGTTTTAATAAACGAGACAATTACTATTTAAGATCAGAAAGAACTTTTTACCGTGAATATCCAAAAGGAACAAAACCGGCAAGGATAACAAACGACATTAAAATATTTTATTCCGGTCAAGAACCACGGCCAATGAGAGGCACGGTTCAATATTCTACAAGAATACGGGGTAATCAATTATCCAACCTAACCAAGGCCGATATAGAATCCTTACCATTCACTAAACCAAGCACAGTAACACAAAATGAGGATGGCACGTTTTCAGTATCTTATCCTAACGGTAGAGGCTTTTCTATAAAAGCAGTGGAATCTATCACGCCGGATGAAATTGCATTTAAGGCTGAATATGGACGGGGGCGCAAGCCTACTGAAAAGATAGCCGGTTCATACTCCCATAAAGAGCGGACAATCCGAATCGTCAAGGGCGTGGGCGATAAGTGGACAATTACAAAGGAGTTACAACACTTCCTTGAAAAGTCCGGGTTACTTAAACGGTCTGAAATCGAAGCCATTGAGCGTCAGGCCCAGGCTTTCAATAAGGGTGATTTCTTCGGCGCAAATGGACGGGCTCGGTGGGTAGAACACGAACTGAAAATCCGGTCAAAGCGCAGAGAATCGTTCATGGGCCGGATCGTTCAGAAGATAGCCGACATCTTGGACGGGTTCTTTAACCTGTTTCAGCAGACGGCACGGGGGGCAATTCGGGATATTGAATCCGGCGTGGCGTACTCGACCAGGGCGGCGGCTGAGGGTATAGGGGCAGAGGAGGCCCGGACTAATATTGATGCTGCCAGAGAGGTCCTTCATCGGCATTTCGATGATTTCATGTATTGGGTTGTGGATAAAAATAGGCCAATAAATTTGATCCAAAGAAAACTCGACACAGTAACTGAAAAAATAGACCTTTTTCTGAAAGAAACTCAAAGACCGAAAATCACAGCGGCAAGGGTTAAAAACTTTTGGGATGAAAGCGTAGCCCCATTGATTAAGGAAATAGCACGGACAGATAAGACTATCCCGGAGTTTGAAGCCTATGCTCATGCGAAACATGCCCACGAAGCAAACAAGGCTTTGCGTCTTGCAAACAGTTGGCGGTATCTGAATTCTTTAATTGACCTTTTGCCCAAAAAAGAAACACTTGAATTTCGCAAAAAGATAGGGGCTGAAGAACCAAAAGGACAGACAGCCGAACCGAAAGTATATCATAGGTTGCTTAATGAAGCCTTTAACTTGTTTGGTGGCAATGAAAAAGTTGAAAAGCTCAAAAAACAATGGGATGCTTTTTCAGAAAAACCATCCGGCATGTCAGACAAAGAGGCTACCCAAATTCTTGACGCTAATAAAAGCGATAAGGACATAGAGCGTCTAAGGCTGACGTTATCTACTATAAATGATGAAAAGTTAGATATCCTTTATAATGCCGGGCTAATCCCTGAAGAAGAATATAAGGCAATAAAAACCAAATATAAAAACTATGTTCCCCTTTATCGTGAAGGATATGAAGATTCGGTTAGTGGTTCGGGCAAAGGACTGATGCAGGCAGGCAGGGCTATAAAAACAAGAGGGGGATCAACACGGGGCGTTGTAAACATCTTAGCCAATACAATATCCAACTATGAAAATGCTATTGACCGGGCAGAAAAGGCCGAATCTGCAAAAGTGTTTTTGTCTCTCATAAAAGAGAACCCGCACCCGGATATTTGGTCTATCCGGCCGGAAAAGAAAGCACCAAGGCATGATAAGCAGGGCAACCTGAGAATGTATCCCGACATCTTTAACGTTGCAGAAAACGAAATCCGTATCATGGTGAATGGCAAACAATACTTGGTTGAAGTCAATCGGCTCAACCGAGATGCTATGTTAATGCTTCGTACATTAAAGACGCAGGATAAATCAGCAGGGCCGATTGTAAATACATTATCAAAAATAAATAGATGGCTTGCACGAATCAATACTTCATGGTCGCCTGAATTTATCTTGTCTAACTTTGTTCGTGATGCCCAAACTGCCGGGATTAATATAAACGATACAGGCATTGAATCTAAGCGTATTTTCCGGGGGGCTATGGATGGAATCAAGGCTATCTACAATGTTGAGCGTGAGAAAGAATCCGGCAACGAATATGAAGAATTATATAAAAGGTTCAAGGCGTCCGGCGGCAAGATAGGCTGGTCGGATGTGCATGGCAGTATTGAAAAACTTGCAGATAAAATTACAAAAGAATTGGAAACGCAGAAAGGTGAGCGGCCCGTTAGGAAAACAGTTGGCGAATGGTTGCAATGGACAGAAGACGCAAATACATCCGTTGAAAACGGGATAAGACTACACGTGTTCAAGCTTGCTGTTGAAAGCGGAAAGTCTGACCTGAAAGCTGCACAAATCGCTTCTGATATTACGGTTGATTTTACCAAGAAAGGTGCGGCCGGGCCGGTTATAAATTCCCTGTATCTTTTTGCAAACGCTGGCATTCAGGGATCATACCGATTGATGAGGGCAATCGGAACAAGCCCAAAGGTACGCAAAATGGCGGCCGGGATCATTGGCATCGGCTTTATAACGGGGCTGCTAAATAGTTGGGCGGGCGGGGGTGATGATGACGGTGAAGATTATTACAATAAGATTGAGGATTTTGTGAGAGCGCGCAACATGATTATAATGCTCCCCGGCACAAAGGGCAGGTACGTAAAGATACCGCTTCCTTGGGGTTATAATTTCGTATTTAATATCGGAACTGAACTTTCAAGAGTGTTTACAAAAAAGAATTATGACCCTATAAATGGTGCGGCACGGCTGGCTTCTGTCTTTGTCGATGCCTTTAATCCGGTCGCATCCGGCACTCTTTTACAGACGCTGACCCCAACAGTTATAGATCCATTTGTGATGGTAGCCGAGAATAAAAACTGGTTTGGCGGCCCATTGATGCCGGAACAAAACAAGTTTGAAAAAGTTCCTACGCCGGACTCTCAAAGATACTGGAAATCAGCAAGGATGCCTTCGGTGTGGATAGCGTCTCAATTAAATTCACTTACGGGCGGTAACAAAGTAAGGTCGGGAGCTATTGATATATCTCCCGAAACTCTTGATCTTATAGTGGATACCGCCGGCGGTTCTATGTTGAAATTCTGGAATAATTTATTCGGGATTCCAATCAGCCTTCTTAGGAAAGAAGAGTCTCAGATGTATGAAATCCCTTTTTTGAGAAGGATTGCAGGCGAACAATCAGAATGGGCTGATTCGCAGATTTATTACGATAATATCAGGAAGGTTTTAACGGCTGGAGAGGAATTAAAAACATACAGAAGAACTGACCAATATAAAGTTTTGCGTGAAAAACTATCGCCATTTATAGGACTAATTCAACAGGCTAAAGTTGCAGAGAAAAAAACCAGCAGGCTTAGAAAAGCAAAAAAGAAATATCAGGCAATGGGCAATAAAGAGAGGGTTGAAAAAATAGACAAAAGGATCAATCAGATTTATAAAAGATTCAATGATAGTTATAACAAGGCTTTATCAGGCGAGGAAAGACAATGACCACTCCGCAACTCCCAGCCATACCGGACATAGACGCTAATAACGTAGCCAGTGTCCAGGCGGCCCTTGGCTCTATAAAAGAACTATTGGAGATTCTTATCAAGCGCCGGGGGACAAATACGGACAACCAAGCTGTCTTATATGGGGATTCAATAATTGATTCCCTGAGAGCAGATATCGCAGGGGAAGTATCTGACGAGGCTTATAATGCAGCAACATGGGATGCTGTTACTGATGTAGCTCCGAGCAAGAATGCCGTGCGGGATAAAGTTGTGGACATTGAGGCAAGTGTTGTTGCTTGGGCTTTTTATGGAGGTTAAATGGGAATTGCTTTAAATAATACTGATGTCATCGAAGGTGGCGCCTCTGTTGATGCCGTAATTGATTATACAATTAGCGGGGTTGTTGGTACTACGATCACCAGGCTTGTATCAGGAGTTCTTGGGACAACACTGACAACCGTTCTCTACACAGCAGCAACCGCAATCGGAATATCCTCAATAGTTCTTGTAAATAAACATACTTCGGCTGTGGCAGTTACTCTTTGCCTTGACCCTGCGAACGGAGCAGTTCCAAGGTATTTAATACCACAAGCTATTTCTCTTGGGGCTGGATATTCATTGCATACGTCTGGTGATAGGTTTGCTGTTTTTGATGCAAGTGGGAACTTAGCTACTGCATCTCCAAATTACCAGCCTCTTGATGCTGAACTGACAGCCCTTGCCAACCTTATATCTGCTGCTGATAAACTCCCTTACTTTACTGGAAATGGTACAGCCTCTCTTGCTGATCTTACGGCGGCAGGTCGAGCTATCCTTGACGATGCGAATGCAGCAGCGCAAAGGACAACGCTTGGAGCAGCGGCTTCTGGCGCAAATGCGGATATTACGTCTATGACGAGTCTTGATGATGGAGGTATTCCATTCTCCAAAGTAGCTGATTTATGGGTGCATTTTGCTAAGGGCTATATTCTGGGGGGGTATACCACTGCAAATACAGCCATAATCGAGGATTTAATATTTTCTTCAGAGACATCGCAAGCTATAGCA
>Ga0100399_1001969_pt1 | contig 14990 bp, 9 predicted proteins | sample CryGeymeta201523_FD_81545 | JGI IMG/M metagenome (GOLD analysis project Ga0100399, IMG submission 81545) | Groundwater microbial communities from Crystal Geyser aquifers in Utah, USA - Crystal Geyser metaG 2015-23 | ecosystem: Environmental > Aquatic > Deep subsurface > Groundwater | place: USA...
CCGTTGGGCTGCGGTCGCGGTCGGCACCGCGGACCGGCCGGTCCCGGCGGGCAGCCCGACCCCGGCGGCCCGTTCGACCCGGACCCGCACAATCCCACCCAACCGCCGATCCCGCCCGACGGCACCGAGCTGGACAACCCGACCTACGGTATCGGCTCATGCGACCTGGAGATCGTCGAGCCGACCACCGGCCACCCCATCGGCGGCAACGCGAAGGTGACGCTGAAGGTAACCATGGCCCAAGGCTTGTCGGTGAACATCGACAGCGTGGAGGCGCAGGAGATCACCGACCTGCACGCCGTGGAGTGGATCACAATCCATCCGTCCCAGGGCGGCGGCGATCCGGGGAACCCGGACGGCGGCGGGTTGCCGCCGGTGAGCGACACCGTGGTGGCCGGTCGCCGCGTGCTGCTCTACGAGTGCACCTGGAACACACTCAACCCGGAGACGCACAACTTCCGGCACCGACTCGTCGCCACCGCGACCTTCTCGCCGGGCGGCGAGATGCCCGGCGGCGGGGCAGGCGGGGTGACGAAAACGGCGGAGACGCAGCCGGTGGTGGGGAATCTGACCATCGAGACACAGGGCGGCGGCGACTACCCTGAGCTCCTGCTGGTCCACGAGGAACAGACCAGTCCCCTGACTGTCCAGTTTGGCTTGGAGGACGGTGTGCCGAGTCAGACTGAGGTCACCGTCAGGATCTACGCTGCCAACCGCTCGACGCATCCGCCGGCGGATCCAGTCCGAACGCTGACGACCTCCGTCGCCGCGCCCGGGACGGTGGCGCTTTCCTGGGACTGCAAGGACAAGAACGAGGAGAGCGTTCCGAGTGGCATCTACACTTATGAGGCGACCGCCGAGCAGGAAGACGGAGACAGCGACCACCTGCGCAGCCCGTGGCTCAGCATCGAGCGGGCGGTCGACGAAGAGACCGGCACCGAGCTGTTTGAGGTTGACTTCGACGGAATGGACGACCACAGTACCGATGACCCCAGCGACGATGACCTCCTCTACAACATCCGCTGGTACGTGCTCAAGGATGCCTACGATCAGGACGCCAGCGCGGGCGAGCTGCGGCTGTACGACCCGGACATGCTGTCGGTGCAGAGCTGGAACGTGGCGGACCTGGAGTGCCTCCTGCATGCCGACGATGCCGGCGCCTCCCCCCATGACGGCCTGGACGCCTCGGCAGCGGGCATGCAGCACGCGCTGGCCGTGGGCGTGCCCGCATCGCAGATGGATAAGTCCGGCACGTACCGCTTCGTCCTGCTGATGACGGACGACCACGGGGCAAGGTGCAAGGACCACGGCGACAAGCCGGCCCTGGAACTGAACTCCGCCGTGCCGCAGATCCAATTCGACCTGGACATCTGCGACGGGCAGTCGAGCACCGCACTCACGACCGCGGTGGAGTGGACACAGGGCGCCTTCACCGTCGCCAACCTCAACGACACGGACTCGGACGGCACCCCCGACGCGGACCAGCATCCGGTGTCGGGCGAGCAGGATCTGATGAAGGTGGTGATCCGAGTCGGGAGATCGGGCAATGGCGGCGCCGCTACCTTGAGGGTCCTCAACGGCAGGACTCGGGTGCGGCTCTGGGACACAGCGGTCAAGACCACGCAGATCGGACTCCCCTACCAGTTCCAGATCCCCGCCAGCACCGATCCGCAGGTGGGCCAATGGCGCTATAAGGCATTCTGGCTCGAAGCGCACCAGCGCAGTGACGCCCTTCGGGACATCGAGCTGGAGATGGAGTACAAGGGAGACAGTGACAAGGTGCGAGCGACGGCGGTGTGGGCGGAGTTGGAAGGGGTGAAGCACGATGCGGGGGACACGAACTGGCCCGATATGACGACGCCGCCGGCGAACTTTGTGCAGCAATTCGACGGGTTTGGCCTGCGGCCCATAACCGCGCAGAACGGTGTAGCCAATTTCATCGGGTTCAAGTTCAGACTGCTGCCCAGTGGCATCGGCGGAAAGGCGCGGGTGGCGTTCGACATTACCAGACAGATGGAGGGGGACGTCTGGGTGGACGGCGTGGCTCGTCCGCAGCTACACCGAGTGTTTGACCCCAACGATGAGGAACCCAACGACGACCCGGACAATACGGATGAGAGCCCGCGTCCCACTGAAGCAGACCGGATCTACTCCATCGATGACCCCGGTTTGACCGGCCCGCAATCCGCGGGTGCCCACTCCTATTCCATGCGCTACAGCGGCCGCGAATTCGTGCGTGTGCGCTTCAACGGTATTCGCCCCAGCGGCAATGACGTTGGCGGTTCTCGCTGCTCAGCGAAGGCGCTCTGGCACGTGGGCCACCACCTCTTCGATGAAGGCGGAACGTGGGCCCGCTCCGACCCCGTTGAGACGCATCACATAAACTGCGTCGGCGACGGCAGTATGCCGATCGGGGGACCTTGACACCGGGCGAAGGGGCTTCCGGAAGGAGTGACCGTGATGCGAACTAGAATCTGCATGGGTGCTGTCATTGGGGTCGCACTGCTGTCAGGCTGGATCGTCGCCCTTGTGTTTCGTGGAAGGAGCGGTCGAGACGGTGAGATGGCCACGCGGAGGCCGTCACTTGCCGGCCTCCGGTCCACCCGCATGCCTGATCGGGACAACGCCTACATGCAACTGGTACGTCAGAGAGCAGGCGTGGTCACTGCTCTGATAGGGCTGGCAGACAGTACGGGGTGCCCCGAGGGATTCTCGAGCACACGGGAACTCGCAGTGATGTTGCTGGGCGACATCCGCGCGACCGAAGCTACCCCGGTGCTCATCAAGCACATCGCCTTCCGGCCACAGCGTGTAAGATTCGACCCGTCTCCTCTCGGTGAGTACCCGTGCGCCGAAGCGTTGGTGAAGATCGGCGAGCCAGCCGTGCAGGAATTGCTGCGAGACTACAGCGAGACGCCGCGAAAAGGAACTCTCGCCCTGCACGTGCTTGTCACCCAGATGGTCGAAGGCGACCAGGAGATCGGTGCCCTTCGGATTCGCAAGGCGCTGAAGGACGCGGTGGGCGGACGGAAGCAGTACCTGGAGGCGCTGCTCAAGCTGTACGAGAAGACGCCATTCCCTGGAGCGTACACGTGGCAGTGAGGAGTCGTGTTGCCGTCGATGAGTCGGTCACCCCGTGGCGGTAGGTCCCCGGATGAGTGTGCGTCAGCGACAACTTGCGTCCGTCCTTCCCCGAACTCCCCTCCCCCGCGCCCGGTCGCTTGCCTTGCCGCCTTCCATCTGCCCACGGGTGGGTACCGGTGCGTCCCGGCACGAGTCGGTGTGTTCCCCCAATGCGTCGGGGGAGTCCGCCGGAGCGCCACCGGACGGCGGCGGACTGACGCCGGTGAGCGACACCGTGGTGGACGGTCGCCGCGTGCTGGTCTACGAGTGCACCTGGAACACGCTGGACACGCACAACTTCCGGCACCGACTCGTGACCACCGCGACCTTCTCGCCAGGCGGCGAGATTCCCGACGGCGGCGGCACCGGCGGCGTGACGAAGACGGCGGAGACGCAGCCGGTGGTGGGGAACTTGGTTGTCACCGACGTGGAGACGAGTGCGGGGAACGCCGATTACCTCCTGTTCGATCCGGAGAGCGAAGACCCGAACCTGAAGAACCCGTGGCTATCTTTCACCATCACCGACGAGGGCGACCCGCATCAGTATGTGTGGGTAGTGTATCTGAAGCCCACGCGTGTGGTCGGTTGGCCGGAGGAAGGCACGTGCTACATGTGGGGTTGGGAAACGGGTCCGGGCCAAGTGACGGCTGTATGGAACGGGCCTCTGAACTTCAGCGAGGGCGTCCTTGAGCGCGGCCCGGTGACCTTCGACATCGGGGTGTGGGAAGTGCAGAATGCCAGCGCATGGGGATGGTGGGACGGATGGCTGGACGAAGCCTACTTCAGGTGGCCGTACAAGCTGACGATTCCGGTCACCTTCGAAGTCGAGGGCGAGCAGGTTCCGGGTCACGAACTTTCCGCCGAGATCGGCGATGGGACCGTAACCGTGATGGTCAACTACGCATTGACGGATACGGGGGCTGTCGATGCCACTGAGGTCAAGATGGACTTGCTGGACTGCACGTTGGTTCAAAAGGCTACAGCGGACGGGCCCACCGAGGTAGGCGTCTGGCACGCCGACGTCACCGTCGGGACCATGTCGGAGGAAGAGTGGGTGAGCGATTGGACCGCGGTCTTCAGGGGGGCGGACGGGCATGGCGCCGAAACGCGCGACCATGAAAACCGACGGATGTTGGCCGTCAATGTGAATCCGCCGCGCCGACCAGCGGCTAACTTCTGTTTTGGCGAGATCTGGAACGTTTGGAGCGCCAGCGGAAAGCCGGGACAGGAGTCGGCGAAACGCGAGCGGGACACCGTGTGGGACGTGAAGTGGCGCAGGCGCACCCTTCGGGACCGCTACGAAGCCCGGGTGAGCGGATATGGCGACTGGAAGTACAAGGCTGGGGGGAAAGATGTTCGCGTGGGCATGTGGAAACGCGACCCTGACGTGAAGACCGTATATCAGGCTCTCGCCAGCAACGTGCCGGTGTTCGCCTACTACGGGCACGGTTGGGCGAGGGCGTTGGGGAGGACCTTGTGGCTTCCTACGGACAGCGGCGTGTTCGTGTTTGGCAGCGCAACCGACTTGGACCCGGCGGCGCAGGCAGTTCTGGCTCAGAAGCCGGGGGAGAAGAAGCGGTTCACCGGCGACCTGCCTAACAACGCCTGTAGCAACATGCTGTGCGCCGTGATCGTTGCCTGCGGCAAGAGTGGTATCGAGACAGCAAGTGACGCTGGCGAAGAGGAAGCCACGTGGGCGACGGAGCACTTTACGCCAGAGCTGCAACGCCTCGGGGCGAGAACGATCGTCGCGTCGACTGCGTACGTGCGCGCCCTCGACATCCCGTTGTGGGCGAGGTACTTCTGGGAGTTTGGGTGCTGGGGCGTTGGCGATGTCCAAAAAGGCAACTACTCGGCCTCCAACACTGAAGGCTGGCACGTGCTGGATCTCCGCAACGCGTTCACGAGGACTGAGGACGCATGGCGAGATGACGACAAAGACACCGTGCCCCCTCTGCAGTGCACAGGCGGCAGCGGTGTCTACGCGCGCTACACGGTGCAGAACACCGATGGCAGCATTGCCCCGAACGGCCATGGCTGGATACCCGTCCTGAAGAGAACCGTCACGCAAGGGAAGTACTACTGAGATGACGCGCCTACATCAGCTACTCGCGGCAACGTTGGTGTCGCTGTGTTGGTGCGCGACGGCAGAGCGGGCACAGCGGGAGCCGAAGTCCAAGCTCGACTTCCGTTGGCTGACCGTGCCGGTCTCCGAAGCCCGACAAGTAGCTGAGTCCTTTACGCCATGGGTGCCGAAGAGCCTGAAGTTCCACGGAGTGAACCGCAAGTCGGCGCCGCTGAGCGAGTCGCCCTACTGCTGGCGGTATAGCTTCTCGGAGGAAGGAACCAGTCGGTTCTACCATGTGAACTGGGTCAGCGGAGAACTGGTTGAAGTGACAGACCTAACAACCGACTTTCGCGTGTATGAGGAGCGCATCCGTCCCGCAGAGAGCATCTCTCGCGAGCAGGCGATCGAGAAGGCATGGGCGTTCCTTCTGAGCGTGTTCCCCGATATGCCACGAGAGCACTGGCAGGTGGATTCCACGCTTCCGCAAGATGACAAAGAGTGGAGGCGAGAAGAGGAAGCTTGCGACCGCGCGAACGTGAGGTTCATCCAACGCCTCCGCAGCCGGAGGGACTACGAAGTCCGGTCCTACAACGGTGCATCGATCTCTCTCACCCGCAAATCCGGAGAGACCTACAGGTACTACTGCACCCAACTGGCTCCACCGGCCGCCGATCCCTACGTGGACCACGATGGTGGAAGGGCGACGGCCGAGCACTACACCAAGTCGTTGCTCGAGTGGCTGGTGAAGCCTAAGGGCGCCAGCCCGGTTGGAGTGGAGATGGAGGAGCCGTGGTTGACGGCGTACAGCGACGACCTGGCGCTGCGGCGGCTGTGCTGGATGACGAAGACGGTCACCCACATTGCTTGGCCCAACGAGGGCAAGTCGCGCCATCGGGACGACATGCTGATCGACGCCACTACGGGCGCTATGCTCTACAGGACCTGGCGGTCCGACCTGGCTGTGCGGGCGTTGCGGATGGGTTGGCAGGGGAACGTCATTTGCCGCTGGTACGGCGAGCTGATCGATCTGGCTTTGCCCTGCAAGGCGTTTGGCGAGGAACCGTACATGGCGGCCCAGTACTTGTCAAGCTTCGGCTACGCTATGCAAGAAACGCCCACTGAACTGCGGTTCACGGACAAGCTGACCGACAAGCGCGGCAAGCCGCCCCTTCAGCTCGCCCTGAACCGGGAGGCAAACGAAGTGAGGGTCACCGAAGGCCGCTTGCTGGAGCCGCCTCGGTTGGTGGACGGCGTGGCGTATCTTCACCTCAGAGACATGGGGAAGCTCACGGACATCATGTTCTTTTTTGGACGGGACACAGACCGGGCGGACAAGGTCACCTACCGGTTTGTTGACATCGTCTTGCCCGTGGACCGCAACGCCATCAACCGACAGTGGCTGGCGGAAGAGCGCAAGGCCGCAGCCGCTGTTCCGCGAGATCCCTGAGACGGAGCTGCGATCTGCCTTCGAGCATCGCGACACTCGAAGCCCTGGAGATCACCGACCTGCATGAGGTAGAATGGATCAACATCCACCCGGCCACCGGCGGCGGGACGGTGGCGGGCTGACGCAGGTGAGTGACACGATGGTGGACGGCCGCCGCGTGCTACTCTACGAGTGCACCTGGAACACCTTAGACACGCACAACTTCCCGCACCGACTGGTGGCCACGGCCACCTTCTCCCCCCGGCGGCGGCGAGATGCCCGGGGGCGGCGGCGCGGGCGGCGTGACGAAGACGGCGGAGACGCAGCCAGTGGTGAAGAACCTTGTGATCACCAACGTCACTCCGCAGGACTACTTCCCTGTTGGCTCCGCCGATGACCAGACCGGCCAGCGGGATCCGGCGCCACCTGACATCGCCATCACGCTCGACGACAACGACCTTAACGAATCGATGGACCTGGAACTCACGATACGAGCAACTCCCGATCCCACGACAGTAGTTCGTACGCTCTCCCTGACCAACCGGGCGGGTGGCGCGCACTCCTTCCAGTGGGACGCCAAAGATGAGAGCGGAGCGGACGTGCCGAATGGGTTCTACACCTTCGATGTGACAGTGAACCAGCCAGCAGATGCCGACGAGTGCAGCTACCGGTCGCCGTCGATACGGGTCACACAGCACACCGTTGACTTCGAGTGCGAAGGTGATGCCATCCTTCTCGACGATAGCGACCGCGCCACCGCGGTCATCACGTACGCCCTCAGCGAACCGCCGCCGGCGAACAGTGTGGATGTGCGACTATGCGACACGGCGTTCCACGTTCAACAGACGGCCTCTGGACTCAGCGACCAAGTGCGCGACGAGACGAATCCTGTTCGACTCCAGACCTTGCTGCCGGACTTCACCCAAGCCGCCACTGACTACCGAGCCCTGATTACGGCTGCCGACGCGTGCGGTGCGTCGTACCGCGATCACGCGAACAAACGGATGCTCGCTCACAATCGCACCCGGCCGACCTGCAAGCACAAGGCGTGCTTCGAATACGTGCTGAACAGCCAGGAAACCTCGAACCTGTACTACATGGCACGTTACTACTATGGCCGTATGCACGACAGCACCTCGCTTGAGGACTCGCACTGGTGGAACTTCCTGGACCGGCACTGGAGCGCGACCTCCGGTTCGAGCGATCTCCGGAACAAACCGTCGGAGGAGTGGAACAACGGTGGCTCCGATCCGTACGTTGGAGGGCCATGTCCCCGTAACCTTACGCACGTACCAGGGGAGCGTCCCTCGAAAATCGCCCCTCGCATAATCCCGGCCTACGATGGCGCCGACAAGAACATGTTCGTATGGGAGAATCCCGCGGAGGAGGGGGATCTTGACAAGACCTTCAAAGCCTTCAAGTACCCATTGCTGACGACCGGAGGCAGTCAGGTGCACACGGAGAACGGGGACTCAGATGGCGACCCAGACACGCCCCCCTATCGGCAGCGGGGGGTGGGCGGTAAGTTGCTGATCCACCCGGATGGGGGCCAGCTCGGCACCGTGGGATGCATCGGTATCCAGGGCTACGCCGCCTCTGTGGACGTGGAGAAGGAGTTGCAGATTCTGTTCAAGATTGGACTGCCGAGGGAGAGCAACATCCCGCTGTTTGTGGTGGCTCCTGCCTATGTCAACCACCAATCGCCCGGGGTCTTGGACGATTGGGTGTGGTACTGGACCCGGTTCGATGCGAGGTTTTGAGGTACGTTGGATGGCCAAAGGAACGTGTGCCGTCGCCTTGCGTGTTGGGGTGTCCTTAGTCGCCGTGGTCGGTGTTTGGGCTTCTCGGGCGCATTGGCCCCACTGCGGTGCTCAAGAGGAGCCGACGGTGCCCCCCGTCCCGGATCTCCCTATACTGGCGGCGTGTCACCGGGACCTGACGCCCTTGATCGATAGTGCAATGCAGCCCGACCTCACGATGAGAGCCAAGGACGTGGGGGAACCGGTCGCCGTGGCGTGGATGGACCCGCGGCACTTCCTGGTCAGGGCTGCATTCCCAGACCTAGGCTCGGCGCCAAACCTGAGGGCATACCTGTGGCCCATTGCGGGTAAGCCCGAGGAACTCAAGACTGTTCGTGAAGCCAAGCTCCGGTGGGGCGACAACGTGGCTTTTGGGAGTCGCGGTCAGAGCCAACAGGGGAGCACCGTCGATAGGATCGTGATAGGCTATGACATTGTGGGCGCAACCTGGGCGGATGGCTCCACGCGCGAGAAGAGCGAGACAGCGTATGCGCTTCCAGTCTCTCTCCGCCTACCGCTGGTACCAGACTGGGGCAAAGCGGCGCCCGCCTCACGTCGCCGCGTCCAGATTCTGGACCAGCATGGGGCGACCGTGGTAGATGCAGAGGCGCCCAAGGAACTGCCGATCTGCGGTTGGACGCAGGGCTGCGCGACAGAGGACCGGGACCAGTATCTGTTTGCGGCGTTGACGGTCCGGACTGCCGAGGAATGCGGCAGGTGGGACCGGGTGCCGTATGAGGTGACTGTGCTGGCGGTCCCCAAGAGTGGGAGCGCTGCCCGCATCGTCGGGGTAGCCCGGCATGGCGCCCCACTGGTTGATCTCGGTCAGTTAGAGCTCATCGATCGGTTCTGCGCGTTTCGACACGCGGTGCTGGCAGACAGCGCCACCTGCTACCTCACCCGAGAGGAAGAGTATGCCACCAAAGAGGAACGCGTGTCCCTTGCCTCGCTTTGGCGGTGGGACTTGAACGGGAAACGGCAGTTGGTCGACGTGCTCGGCTGGTATCGGGGACCGGAGAGCCATCAGTATCTGCTGACTCTCGACCGCGTGAAGGGACTTCAGGAGAGCTTCCGCCGCTTCGATACGTGGGGCCCGGCCCGAGAGTTGATACCCGGCATCTCCCCGGATGGAGACAGAATCGCCTACGCCAAGGACAAGGCTATCTGCGTGGTGGAGGTTGGGGAGGCGCGATGATGCCTGAGGCGGCCCGAGACCGATGGCCCGTGCATCCTCACTGCTCGTCGCTCCGCGCGGCCGCCATGGTCGCTGCCGTTGCGTTGCTTGCGGTGCCCGTCATGGCCGCTGCCAAGGAGGACCCGAGGTCACGAGCGGCCGACCTGTTGCCGACGAAGCCCGTGCTCGGTCCCCTGGACCTCAGCGAGATCCCACCGGTTTTGCACCTGGATTGGCTGAGGACGGACCAGTACCTGCTGACCTGTCGCGGGGATCCGAAGGAATACGGTGGGAACGCCAGGCTGCTTTTCTACTGCGTTGACGTTCGCGCAAAGACACTGTCCTTGATCGGGAGACAGAGACCCTATCACGTATGGACGCCTCCGCAGCCCTGGCGGTTGGTGGACGCAGGCGAAGCCCTGTTCGTTTTCCCCGCGTTGCCACCTGAGCAATTCGGCCCTTTGGCGCCCGTGTACCGCGGGAATCCCGGGGGATGGGTCGTCCAGCCGTATCGGTCTGTCAACCCGGGTCTGCTGGCCAGAGCCCTGTTCGCGCAGGTTGTGTGGCAGGAAAAGGGCGTCGTCCTCCGCATCCTTGACGGCACCGACGCCGCGGTGACGGAGACCCCAGTTGTGGGACTCCCATCGCAGGCATGTGAACTGCGGGATTGCGCGTTGGCTCGCGCCGGGGATCGAGTCTGCGGGCTTCTTGGGGCACCTGGCGTAAGCGGCGGCTACCGCGACCTTTGGCACTACGAGGTCGCTACCGCCGGAGCTGAGCAGGGGCAGGTAGCAGCTCGCCTCGTCGGCAGGGCCGGTTCACCCGTGGGAGAGAGCGACCTCCAATCGCCGACTGCCTCTCCAACGGAGTGGTTCAGCCCCGGCGTTGCGCACGCACCGCGTGGACTGGTTCTGGCGTGGAACCGAAGCCAGGCCGCGCTTGGCACGGAACCGGCCGTGGAGACATTCGAGTGCCTCGCCTCTCTACCAGCAAACGAGTGCACGTTGAGTTCGTATGCCGTGCGTGCGTTGGGACCCGTTGCCCCGATGCAACTTGCCACAGGTGCATCGAGTTTTCGCGTCATGATGTCGAACACGGGCCGCACAATGACCTCAGACCATCCCCTTCGCACGCCGGTGCTGGCGTGTTCACCGGATGCCAGTCAGGTCGCCTATTCCATCGGGTGGAACCTGTATGTCATCACCCCCGACTGGCCGGAGTCGGATGGAACGCGGAGGGGGCCACATCTTCCGGGGAAGGGAGAAGGCCCGTGACTGTGCACCGGCGACCTTCTCGGCCATGCTGTGCGGCGACCAGTCTGCTCACCCGCCGGGCCGAACGGCGGGCGACGGGCACGCCGCCAAAGCACTCGCCCACCGCCGCTCGAATGCACACACCCCCTGTGGTAGACTGTCAACCGTTCGTCCTGTCGTCGTCGCCCAGTCGGTCACCCCGTGGCGGTAGGTCCGCGGATGAGAGCGCGTCAGCGACAACTTGCGTTTGTCCTTCCTCGCAGTTCCCTCCCCCGCGCCCGGTCGCTTGCCTTGCCGCCTTCCATCTGCCCACGGGTGGGTACCGCTGCGTCCCGGCACGAGTCGGCGTGTTCCCCCAACGCGTCGGGGGAGTCCGCCGGAGCGCCCCCGGACGGCGGCGGGCTGACGCCGGTGAGCGACACCATCGTGGACGGTCGCCGCGTGCTGGTCTACGAGTGCACCTGGAACACGCTGGACACGCACAACTTGCCGCACCGGCTGGTGGCCACGGCCACGTTCTCCCCAGGCGGCGGCGAGATGCCCGGCGGCGGCACGGGCGGCGTGACGAAGACGGATGAGAAGACGCCGGAGGTCAGGAATCTGGTGATCACCGACGTAAGCGCTCCTCTGGGGCATGAGCTTGTGGGCTACGATCCGAACTCGACCCAAGGGGCATCGATCACGTTCACGTTCGCCGATTGCGAGGACCCAGACACCCACTACGAATACACCGCATCTTTTGCCGACACGCTGTCGTCAGAGCTGGGCACGGTTGAAGGCACTGTTCCCACACCGGGCACTGTCCCCGTTACGTGGGACGGTTCCTTGCCTGGTGGGTTCAAGGCCAAGTGGGGGATATACCAGGTGCGCGTCACCGTGAGGGAGGTGCCCAATGCTGGCGTGGAGGCAGTCGACGAGGCATTCTCGTTCTCTGCTCTACTCAGGTTCGAGGGCTACGACGTCCGGTATGTCCCTGACGCACAGCAACTCCAGGCGAAGTACCGGGTTGCTGCTTCGGAGACCGGCTGCGCTGACGCCTCGGAGGTGAGTCTGGTATCAGTGGATTCCGCCTTCCTCAAGGTGGCCGACTCTGCGGCACCCACCACGCTCAACACGTGGCACACTGTTGAGGCAACCGATCCCGGTGAAGGCGGCAGGTTCGTGCTGGTCGGAGTTGACAATGAACGGGGCCGACGCAGAGACCACAAAGGCAAGCCGTTCGCGTGCGTGAATCACGCAAAGCAGAACAAGCGGCTGCTGACCCTGGATGCCACTGGGTCTCTGGATGCCTCACTGTTGCCGCCCGAGACCAAGGACATGAAGTGGAACAGCCGAGGCATTGTTTGGGGGTGGACGGGGCCGACTGGGATGTATGCGGGACTGACCGCACTCACCATCTGGACAGATCTCATCTGCGTCAATAACGACGTGCACCACCAGGCGATGCCCAACGTTGCGTACATCTCGGCCCATGGCAACGACTCAGAGTTCGGCCCCTTGTCGGCTCAGAGCCCGCGAGTATGGATGTACGGAGGGGCGCCAGATCCGGATATGCTGGACCTCGAGCCCATCCACAACATCGATCGCGTGAACCTCATCATCATGGCTGGGTGCGGGACCGTGGTGAACGCACCCATCAACTACGACGACATCGGGTTGATCCCCGCAAGCCGAAAAGGCGCCGCATGCGCCTGGGCATTTCAGAAGCACCTCAAGCCGTATGCGGGAGCCACAACCGCACAGCCGACTGAGGGTCCGTTCATGCGGCAGCTTCTGAAGGAGCTCTCCGCCAACCGCCTGGATCCGACGACAGACGTGTGGTCTGCACCCACGGTGTCCGAAGCCTATCAGGAGACGAAACAGTGGTGGATCTCGCTGGTTGATGGGGGCATCGGTCAGTACAGCAACCCGACAGGAGCCAGCACGCCCTACTACGGGTACGATTCCGGGTTCGCCTTCAATGGCAGCACAACCAAACTGGATAGGTGAGCGAATGACCCCAACGAGGCCAGCCCTGTTCGGCGGGAGTGTCGTGCTGTTGCTGTGTACCTGTGGGCAACAGGCATTGTCCGTTGACTACGCCAAGTTGCTGTCAGATCCGGTTTTCGTGTTCGGGGACAGCACCACGGCGGCACGAGACAAGGGCCCCGGGGCGAGGGCCTATGGGATCTTCGGCAAAGAGGCGACTGGGGTAGCATCGGTCTACGCTGGCGGACTTGTTGTCGATGCCACTAAGTTGTCACCAAGTCGCGAGATTCAGAGCTGGGAGACCATTGCACCTCACATCCTGGACTTCGTTCGGCGAACGTGGCCAACATTGGAACTGCGTCAGGTCTCAGAACAGCCGGATGCGCAAGGCATGTACAGCGCCTCCTTCGGTGAGCGTAAGTCCGGCCTGAACATCCGTACGCTCAGCCTCTCAGTCGCTTGCTGGAACGGGCGGATCTGCCATCTCCAATACCGCGAGGAGATCGATTGGCTCGGGAAGGCACTACCACCCATGCCGGCGACAGACGCCGTCAGAGCAGCGTGTCTGGACGCTCTCATGGACAGGCATCCTGAACTGAAAGGGCTGGCTCTGGTGTGGGTAGACCTGCGCCGATTCTGGGCGCGGCCTACTCAGACACTGTACTGGATCGGCACGCTACGCTGCGAACGCGACACCGATGCTCTGGCAATAGGGGTAACCCTCACTGACGATCTAAGACCCATCGAGGGCCCGGATTGCGTCGAGCTGGACGAGATCCCGAAGCCGCGCCTGGCGGGCGCTGAGTCCACCAGCAGTCCCTTCATAGGTCAAGGTGGCGCCTTGGGATGGGTGACCACGGCCGCCGTGAGGGGATTCCCGGCATGGTCTATTGGGCACGAGAGCATCCTCGTGCCCCGCGGCGATCGCCTGGTGGCATTGCGGCCAGTACCTTACGGTCTATACTCACCTGCGACCTACCAGAAGGTAACTTGGCTTCCGGCCGACCGACTGCTTGTCACCGCGTTTCCGGCGGGAGCGGTGGGGCGCGCGGTCTACCTCGTGGACATGGCCAGAATGACCGCCGCGCCACTCGCTCGCAACCTGCCCGAACACTACCACTTCACGTCGACTCACGCGGTACACCCGGGTGACGACTTCGCTCTCGCAGTGGCGGAGAACCGGCAGACAGGGAAGCGGAACCTGTGCTTCATCAGTCTGGTGCCCCCAGACCGGTGCGAACTGCTGGATACCGTCCCTGGATCGAGCCTGTCCTTCCCCGCAGTCGGCCCCTCAGGTCTGATCTGCTACGCTACCTGTGAGGCGGACCAGTGGCAGCTACGGACAGCACACCTGGCAAAGGGGGAGGACGGGAGGCCCCGGCTTGACCAGGGGGATGTGAGCGTCCAGCTTCCAGGGCCCCCTCGGCAGATGGAGTGGAGCCACGATTCGGTCCTGATCCTGACAACCGCCGGGCGGCTGCTCCGCATCGCCCCAAGGAAGGGGGCCGTCCCGTCCGCATGGGAGGTGCGCCATGACGGGACCAGAGCCCCCCTCCAGATACGCTCGGTTGCGGGCTCGCCCGTGATTGAGGTTGTCGGTGCGTGTGCCTTCACGGCTGAAGCTGGCTTGGGATTGCGTGTGTACTCGATTGGGCGGTCTGGCATCGCCAGAGCTGTACCCGACCCAGAGACACCTGTCGAGTATCTTGGCGACGTGCGACAGATGACCGCGCCAACGGACTGACTGGTGTGCCGCTTCCCGCTTCCGGCCAGGCGTCGCATTTGCGCCCTTGGCTAAGTCGGTTTGGTGAGGAAGGAAGCGCAGGTGAGAACGCGAACAGATCGCACGAGACGCACCGAATGCGACGCTCATGAGTGCGCACGACGGCAACAACAGCGCAATGATGGGCTTCACCTCGGCCTCGAAGAGAGGGCGTATAGGGTTGCTTGCCATCCCACAGCACGCGCTGCAGTGGGGAAGCCGGCGGTAGGGGAAAGCTCCGCTGCTGCGCAACGGCGGCCTGCTAAACACTATGCGGTGACAGTCGGCCGGGTACCCGGTGGAATGGGAACTCCGGTTCGTGTCACGCACGTGTTTCTCTGCGGGAGACAGGCGCACTCCAGCAGAGCATTCGCCCAAGCATCCGCTCACTGCCGCTTGACCTCACACGTCCCCTGC
>Ga0100399_1001974_pt1 | contig 14986 bp, 8 predicted proteins | sample CryGeymeta201523_FD_81545 | JGI IMG/M metagenome (GOLD analysis project Ga0100399, IMG submission 81545) | Groundwater microbial communities from Crystal Geyser aquifers in Utah, USA - Crystal Geyser metaG 2015-23 | ecosystem: Environmental > Aquatic > Deep subsurface > Groundwater | place: USA...
GCATAGCCGAGAAAACCGGATTCGGCAGGGACGGAGACTCTGCCCTACAACCCGTTCGAGCCTTTGCGCCGGTGGCAGAAAGATCAGCGTATGTCCCGCGTTCCTTTATGATACAATTCCAGGGTCTATCAATCGCCAGTGGACTTCGGTGGTGGTAGAATGTTCCTGCTGCGAGCAATTGTGGCGGAGGACGTGGATTCCCCGCTGGTGGTAACGGTTTATCGAACGAGAAAAATCGGCAAGTACTGGAGGGCAAACCCATGAAGATTACTTACGATCCCGAAGTCGATGTGTTGCGTGTCATGCTGGGCAGCGCGCCGATCGAGGAGAGCGACGAGGAGAAACCAGGAATGATCCTCGACTATGACATTGACGGCAACATCGTCGGATTCGAGATTCTCGACGCTTCGAAGCGCGTCGAGAATCCCCGGTCGGTGGAGTACGCTGTCGCGGCTTGAATCCGAGGGGACAGGCCCTCTTGCCTATCTGATCTTCCCGATTTCTGATGGATGCAAACTCGATCTGCCAGAATAGCCCTATCTTTCCACAGTCCCTCCGTCGGCACTTGGGCGAGGAGGCGCCTGAGCAGGTTGTTCTTCTCGGCAACGGCGACCTGCTGAACCGCCCGTCGCTGGCCCTGTTCTGCTCCCGCAAATACCCCGGTTCTGTCATCCTCCAAACCTACGACTTGATGAAGGAGCTGCGGCAGCGCGAGGAAGTGACCGTCATCGGCGGTTTCCAGTCGCCCATGGAGCGGGAATGTCTGCACCTGCTGCTGAAGGGCGTGGCGTCGGTCATCGTGTGTCCCGCGCGCGCCATTGAGAAGTTCCGCATCCCGGCAGACTGCAAGCCCGCGCTGGAGGGAGGACGGTTGCTCTACCTGTCGCCCTTTGTGGAGAAGCCCCGACGACCGACGGCGCAAACGGCGCTCTTTCGCAACCGGTTCGTGGCGGCGCTGGCGGAAGTGTCTTTCGTTGCCTACGCCTCAGTGGGAGGAACCCTTGAGTCGCTGAGTGGGGAGATTGCCGGGTGGGGCAGGCAGATTTACACCCATGATGACGAACACACCGTGATTCTCGTGAAGTTGGGAGCGCGAGTCTCCTTGCCCCTACCCAGTCTTCCACCTGTTCCGTCGTCGTGTTAGCATTGTGCGTCAATAAGAACCCCGGAAGTTCTCCGGGTTCCTGACGTTGAGCCATCCATCACTGGAGTCGTCGCGTTGCTGACATTCAGACCCGTTTGCGTTGAGGAAATCGAGTCGGTTGACGAATTCTGTGCCCGCGCCTTCGGTCACGACGTGCGCAATCGGTATGTTTCCGACCTCCCACCGGGAGCCGCGGATTCCTTCCATCACATTCTCCTCGATGGCGACGCAACCGTCGGGCAGGAGATCGTTGCGCATGGGTGTTTCTATCCCAAACCCGTCCGGATTCACGGCTGTCTGACGAGGGTGGGCGATGTCGCCAACATCTGCACGCATCCAGCGAGACGTGGCGAAGGCTTTGGCGCCACGTTGATGCGAGGACTCGTCGATGTCATGCGCACGGCGCGAATACCGCTCTCTCTCCTCGGCGGACCTCCGGACTTCTACCGCAAGTTCGGCTGGGAGGCAACCGGCGGGACGGTGGAGATTGACGTGGGCGGCGCGCCGGAGTCCGAGCCTCCGCCAGTGAAGCCCATTGCCCACTCCGACCTCCACTGGATCGCGCCACTCTACGAGAGAGTCTGGGGCGGACGCACGGGTATGATCCAGCGAGACGAACGGTGGTGGCGTGCCTGGCTGGAGAGAGTGTCGACGGCGTGCTCCTTCACGTTACCGGATCAATCCGGCTACGCTGTCGCACGCGGTCCCCACAATGGCAAGATGCTTATTACCGAAATCAGCGCCTCCAACGAACCGTCCTTTCATAGGTTGTGTGACGCAATTCTGTGGGCAGGCGCCCAACGAGGCGCCCACGGGTTGGAGTTCCACTGTCACCGCGACGAGCAGGAGTATCTCCAATTCAGACGGTGGGCGGAGTCCCGCGAGCTGACAATTCAGCGAGAGACATGCTTCAGCGGCAGCGTATGGCGGGTTGTCGATCTGGCGCAGCTATTGCTCGACCTCTCGCCAGCACTGCGGAAGCGCGTGGATCGTCCCATCTCCATCTGCGTGGACACCGGCGAGTCCCGAACCAGCTTTCACCTCTCGCCAGACTCTCTGTGCCTTACCGAAGATGCGACGATAACTCTGAATATGCCAGTGACCAAGCTTTGCCAGTGGTTGCTGGGGCCGTTCACCCTCAGGGAATTCATCGAGAACGGCGAAGTCTCACTGGTGGGGAAGGTGGAGGTCGAAACGCTCGATCGTCTCTTCCCTCCCACCGGCATTTATACTGCAATTACGGACAGGGATTGAACGATGATTATCGACGCACACGCGCACCTTGCACGCAACCCCCTTGATCTCGACCGCATCGTGGAGAGCGGAAGGATCGGGCAAGCCTGGTTGCTGGACATCAGCTTCTACCGCAACCTGCCGCAGGTAGAGTGGGCGACTGCCGAAGAGGTGCTCGAGGCGGCGCGGCGCTACCCCGGTTTCTTCATTCCCTTCGGGTTCCTCGACTTCACCCAACCGCCCGACTCGGTCGACCGCTTGCGCGAGAGAGGATTCGTCGGACTGAAGGTAATCCGCACCAAGCGCCCTTACGATGACGAGCGATACTTCTCCCACTACGAGCGAGCCGAGAAACTGAGCATGCCGATCCTGTTCCACGCAGGATATGTCAGCGGCGCCAAACGCGACCAGCTTGCGCCGGGAATCTCCACGAATTCGTCTCCCATGCGACCGTCCTGCCTCCCTGGCATCGCCGCGGCGTTTCCCGACCTGAAGATCATCGGCGCCCACCTCGGCATTCCGTGGGGAGAAGAGATGTTCTACGCCATCAAGTTCTGCGCCAACGTTTACACCGACCTCTCAGGCGGCATGAACCAGGCAAAGCTCAAATGGATCGACCAGTATCTTCATCTCGGCATCGCTGAGAAGATTCTGATGGGCATCGACGCAACCTACGGACGAGAGCAGTACCATCGAGACATTCTCCAGATGGTCGAGTTCTGGGAGCTTTACTTTGAGGTGGCGCTACGACATTCGGATGTGTACCAGTACAAGGAGGCGATCTTCTGCGGGAACGCGGAGAGACTGATACAGAGTCCATCAACATGATTCAGGAGGAGCTTGAGACATGAAAAGAACTTTCATCTTGGCGTGGATCGGAGTCGTCCTTCCAGTCCTGGCGCTACCTGCGCCCGGGGCGTCCCGTGTGGACTTCACACTTGCTGACAACGTTCTGACCGTAACCACCGACCGCTACGAGGTGGTCTGGCAGAACGGCAGCATGGTGGGGCTGAAAACCTTCCTGCCCAAGCCAACGGAAGTCACCGTGGCCGGGCGTCCGATGAACGTCGAGCAACTGCCCAACGGGCTTGCCTCGCTGCACGGTGTCGACCGGGAGGTCGTCAAAAGACTGCACCATCCCTGGGGCAGCTTCAAGCTGGATGAACGTTTCCCCGCGCAGCATCCACCGACGGCGGAGAGCAAAGTCGAGTACAAGACCATTCCCAACGGAGCGCGGCTGACCTACCGCGGACTCAAGGACGACCCGGAGGCCCTGCTGACCCAGGAGCTGGAGGTGGACAAAGTTACCGGCGACCTCGTCATTCGCCAGTACGGCAGAAGTTCCAATCCAGGCGTCTTCGGACTTGGCTTCAGCCTCCTCAATCTGCGTCCCGATCTCGTCTTCGACACGGCCTACTTTGGCGGGCAACGCTGGGACCCCGACTACGCAAAGAATGTTACGGTTAGTCTCGCCACCGGATCGGTGTTCTGGGGCGCGGACCTCATCGTTGGAGAAATCCCTTCCGGCGGCTGTTTTGTTGTCCGCGCGGAAGATCCTCGCATGGAGCCTAAGATGTTCCGTCGCTACAACGACGGTTCCACGATGGCGCTGAACTTCCAAGCGAATGGCATCCCTCCGTACGAAGGCAACAAGGAAGTCTCCATCTGCACCTGGAAGTTCAATACCTACGGCGGGTCGTGGATGGACGCCGCCAAGCCGTTCAAGGACTGGATGGTCAAGACCTTCAACTTGGTTCCTCGCAGCCAGCGGTCATCCAAGTGGGTGGACGACATTGCGCTCGTATGCCCGACGTATGTTACCGAGCCCCTGCTGAAGGAAATGTCGGAGATCGTTGATCTGAAAAAAGCGCTGTTTATGAACTGGGGCTGGCTAAAGGACTTCAACCGCCGCGTCCCGGAGTATCTCCCCGCCGATCCCGAAGCTGCGAAGAAGTCCGCCGCCCTCGCGCACCGGTATGGCGCTCGCGTCGGCATGTACACCAGCCTTGCGCTTGTCGATGTGAAAGCCCATCCCACGATCATGAAGGACTACGACCTCGACTTCTACTACCGCGCGCCGGCGGACGACAAGCCGACGGAGGCCAAAGGCTGGCTGATCCACGTTCATCCCGGCAGCCAGAAGTGGAGGGAGTTCTACGCCGGCAAGATGGACATGCTGCACCGCGAGTTCGGGCTGGATTACCTGTACCAGGACGTGACCGGCTGCGCCATCGGCAGTTCGGGTCTGGTGGAGGGCAGGACTTTCAATGAAGGAGTCATCGCCTGCGAAGCCGCCATTCGGCAGAAGTCGCCGCAGGTCGCGCTGGGAGGGGAATACTGGACGCAGCTCAACGCCGTTCAGGAAGACTTCGGCATTACCGGCTATCTGGCCTGGGGCGGTGAGGACCACAAGGAGTTCATCACACGTCCGCACCAGCCGCATCCGCTCCTCTCGTACCTGTTTGCGGATTACTGCATCCACTGGCCCCACCAGACGACCATCCGGGAGAAGACGCGCTTCCATCGCAGCCAGAACATCGAGGAGGTGGTGGGCGCCATCCCCGTCTGGTCGACGACGCCCGACGACCGCACCAGCGAGGCGCGTGTCGTGCTCGAACGGTCCCGCCTCTGGGCCGACGGCTTCCGTCCCTACTTCCCGAAGAAGTGGGAGAAAGGAGTCGTCTCCTACATGCGCAATCCCGCGGGACGTGTGGTGAAGTATGACCGGCCCGAAGCGAGCACCTTCTGCTACGAGTCCAAGGCGAAGGGAGATGAACTCCGGTACGCGCGAGTTACAGAGACTTCCTCACTCTCACTTCCTACCCCTGTTTCCATTGACGGATGGCTCGGATACGGCGACAAGGGACCCATCGGCCTGAACCCGAAGAGCTGGTACTCAGTGTTCCCCGGCGCGCCCAAGAATCTTCCTGTCCGCATCACCGGCTTGTCTGACGGGGTGTTCATCCGGGGCATACGGCAGAATGAGAAGTACTGCCTTGTGGAGCTGGAAGGCACCGATAAGGGCACGGTGTGCTGGGAGTTGCAGCAAGCCGACATGTCCCTGCTGAGCGGAGCGACGCGCGCCCCCGCCCGCAAGGGGAAGACCGAGGTCTCGCTTCCGGGCGCTCTCGTGTTCGCCGCTGTCGACCCTGCGGAGGCGACCATCAACGAGCCGTTTGCGCTCGGCGAATGGGACTGCGTCGTGGTCAGCGAGGGACACGTGCTGCGCGCCGGGACAATTGACCGGCACGCCAGGTTCGTCTTTGAGGGCGGATCATTCGATGGCTACCAAGTCTTTCCTCCCGCCGGCGGGAAGGGATCGGAGATATCCCTCGACAACCTCGTGAAGCTCCCCGCCGATCCAAAACTCGGTCTCAACTTCAAGATGGGCCGTTTCGGCGGCTCAGGTGAGGGAGTGCACTTTGTCGTGCGCGTCAACGGCATGGAAATCTGGCGACAGTTCAGCGAGTCGAAACGCGGATGGACCGACGCTACCGTTCCCCTCGCCGACCACGCCGGACAGGCCCTCGTTCTCAGCCTCGCCGTCGACTGCGGCAACGTCGGCTACCACCTCAGCAACGACCAGGCGATCTGGGGAGAGGTGAAGGTGGTGAAACACGAGTAGGCCAGCGGCAGATAAGCGCCCCACGGATCGAGGCTCTAACGGAACGCCCCTCATTCTTTTCATCTGTCCGATGCGAGGGTATAATTCAACTGCGTCTCGTGACTACCGGAGTCGTTCCTTATGGGAGGTTTCTCGATGCCTGTCTTCGATCGCATAACAATTGAGCCCGGCAAGTGCGGCGGTGAGCCGTGTCTCAGAGGCTTACGTATCCCTGTGCATCTAATCGTGTCTCTGCTTGCCGCGGGCGAAACGTCTGAATCGGTGCTGGCAAACTACCCTGAACTGGAGCTTGGAGACATTCGTCAGGCGCTTGAGTTTGCGGCATACCACCTGAAAGAGAGCATCGTTCCCATACGGGTGGCCGCATGAAGTTCCTTCTTGACTTGGGAATCACGCCGCATGCTCTACGACCGTTCCGGTCCGCAGGACACGAAGCTCACCGGTGCACGGAATTCGGATTGGAGCGAGCCAGCGATGAGGACATTGTGGAGTTTGCCCGTGAGGGTGGCTTCGCGATCGTCACCACGGACAAGCGGTTCGGTGACATCGTGATGCTCAGTGGTTGCTCTGCACCCACGATAGTTCTCCTCCGCTTGGACAACCCCACTTTCAGGGCGATGGTTCAGGCGCTCGATCGCGTCCTGCGAGCTTTCTCTGCGGATGAATTGACCGGGGCCATCGTCACGGTGGAATCCAACAAACTTCGACGACGCTCACTGGGTTGATCCCCATTGTTGCGGGGAGCCTCGGGGATCACCGGGCAGAGTCCATAACGCACCTGGCCGTCGACTGCGGCAACGTCGGCTACCACCTCAGCAACGACCAGGCGATCTGGGTAGAGGTGAAGGCGGTCACTCAGTAGACTTGGAGGTTTGCTACTCAATGAAGTGGATCAAAGCAGTTACGGCATTAGGGATTCTCGCTTGCAGCGCCGTAAGTTCCGCGGACGTGGTACTGGTCCGGGAGAGTCTCACCTCGGCACCCGAGTCAGGAGCGCCAACGCCGCGGGAGGCAGTGTCCATCACCGCCGGTCGGTTCGAGGACCAGAAGGCGACGCTGGTGAGAGGCGGGAGCATCGCTTGGAAGGTTCCCGAGTACGAAGGAGAGTGCTTCGTCGAGGTGTGGGTGAAACCGGAGGGTTGGGATGCGCTGACGAAGCAGGAGGTCATCTTCGCCCGTTTCGTGGCCGGCGAGCAGGAATACCAGTTGTTGAAGCCAACCGATCGCGGTGAGATCCAGTTGCGCCTGGGCGATTCGGTCCTGCAGGTTTACCCCATCTACAACTGGACAGATCGGGAATGGATGAAGAAGGACGCGCGCAACTACTGGCATTACGTGAACGTTGGTTTCTCCATGGATCGTGTTGCCCTGACGATCGACGGTTTCGCTGGCAGGTCGATTGTTGGTCACAAGCCGGGTGGGCGGCTGGAGGTCGTCGAGCTTGTTGGGCAACCTGCCGCGGCGTTTTCCACTCTCCACGTCGTCAATGCTCCCTTTCCGAAGCCGGATGACTTGCGCGCACGCTACCGCAGCCTGTACCGCGGTCAGCCGAATCTGGAGAAGAACACGGTCACCGTTCCCTGGCTGGATCGCGCCCCAAACCTCGATGGGCGGTTCGACCCGCAGGAATGGCAAAGGGCCGCAACGATGGCGGGGTTCTCCCGGCTGAGAGCAACGGGGATGTCGGGCGACCCAATCATCGCGCACGTGGGGTACGACCAACGCTACCTCTACATGACCATTCGCACACCTTACCAGGGCAAGCTGAACGCCAGGCACTGGAAGCAGTTCGACATGCCACTGTGGGGAGAAGAGTCCTACGAGATTTTCCTGCACCCGCCCTACACGGGAGTCCCCGACTTCTGCCAGTTGGTCGGCAATCCGTACGGAGATCAGGCGGACCTGAAGATGCTGAACCTCAAGTGGAACGGCAAATGGGACTGGAGCGCCACCGTGACCGACAGCGAATGGATCGCCGAGCTTCGCGCCGACTTCGCGGGGATCGGCACTCCCCCTCCGGGAAACAGCGCCATCTGGACGATGAACGTGGTCAACACGGAGGCGAATGCTGGCTGGTGCCGCACGCAACGTTACAATGACAGCGACTCCTTCGGGGTCATGCGATTTGACAGGGACGCGCCGGTGGTGCGACCAGGGCAGTTTGAGATCGCGAAGGACTCCGTCACTGTTCCGGTGCAGTTGCTCGGCAGCAAGCGGCCGTGCAGCCTCGGTCTAACTCTGGAAGTGTACGGCAAGGCCGATGTTCTCCCCGCCATTGTGGATGCGCGACAGCTCACCTTGTCCCCGGGGAAATCCGAGCAGTTGTCGCTTGTGGTGAAACGCAGTGGGCTTCCCGAAGGCAAGGCGGTGTTGCGGATTGCTGAGGGGAGCACAACGCTGTTCTTCCATACGGTGGATTTCCCCGTCGCAGCGCCACAGGTTCGCCAGGGCATTCCCGAAGAGTTGGCGCTCGCAGACGCCGACAAGCCCGCCGCTGCTCCAGCCGCGACCCCGTCGACGGATGAGGAGAAAGCTTACCAGCGCAAATGGAGCGCCGAAGAACTCGGCAAGACCCTCTTGGACAACTCGAAGTGGATCAACAACAAACTGGGCATCTCGGGCGAAGTCCCCAAGCCCTGGACGGGAATAGAGGTAATAGGGGAATGGGGTAACGGGGTAACAGGGGCAACCAACCCGCAGACCGGGCGGTCCCCGAACACCCCAACTGCCCACTCGCCCCATTACCCAATTACCCCGTTGCCCTCTCACCCAGTTACTCTCCGCTGCTGGGGACGCGAGTACGTCTACAACAACTCCCTGCTGCCTGTGCAGATACGGAGCGGGGGCGAGGAGCTTCTCGCCGCGCCGGCGCGGTTCGTCCTCGCTCAGAAGAGGAAGCTGATTGCATTCGGCAATGCGCGGGTCGAGGTGCACAAAGTCAACAATGGGTTGGTGCGGGTCCGCTCCGTTGCCCGCAGCGGAAACTTCCAGTTGGAGTTGTTGACGGACTATGAGTTCGACGGGATGGGCAAAGTTGAGATGACCCTCAGTTGTCCTGACACTGCTGACTTCGTCGACGGCTTCCGGGTGGAGTTCCCACTGGCTGAATCGCGCTGCACGTTGTACCACCTCACGTCGTCCCGATCCGGCCACGCCCCATCGAGCGCCTCCGACCGTCTTCCCGCAACGGGCCTGAACCTCGACGCCTTTCGAGAGTTGGTCTGGCTGGGAGACAACGAGCGCGGCTTCTGCTGGTTCGCCGAGAGCATGGAAGACTGGCAGATTGGAGATGAGAAGAGAATCCAGAAAATCAGTGCCTCCCGGGCGGGAGGGCGCGTCTTCTCTATCAAGCTGGCTGACAGGAGTTTTCGGGTCGAGCGTCCCTGGAAGCTGGTGTTTGGCATTCAGGCGACGCCGACGCGTCCTCGCCCGGAGCATTTCCGCGAGATAGCGAACATGGATTCCGTCGCCTGGTGCTGGTTCTGGGGAGACGGCGCCTACTACCCGTGGCAGTCCAACGTGGACAAGGCAAAGGCGCAGATTGCCGGGGCACGGAAAGACGGCAAAGAGGTGATGCCCTGCTCATCGCTCAATTTCTACGGGCTCTACCGTTTCTATGAGAGCCTCTTCGGCAAGGTCCCCGATCCGGGTCTGATCGTTCCTGAAGCCATGTTGTGGGGGCCGCTGTGGAGCGTACAGACCACCCCCACCAGCCTCCCCACCATACCCGAACGGCACACCGCCTCCGGCAACTGGTACGGGAAGCGGTTCCAGCCACACGGGCTGCAGGGGCTGTGTGTCGCGTCGCCCTGGCAGGATTTCTATGTGTGGAAGCTGAACGAACTGATTCAGCAGACCGGCCTGGGCGCTTTGTACCTCGACCAGCCGCTGTTCCCCTGTTCCAACGCTCACCACGGCTGCGGCTACGTCGACTACAAGGGCGAGTGGACGCCGCGCGCGCCCATCTTTGCCATGCGTGAGATGATAAAGCGCATCTACCGCCTGTTCTACGACGCCCACGGAAAGACCTTCATCCGCTGGCATTGCTCCAACCAGATCATCGTTCCGGCGATGTCGTTCGTCGACATCTTCTGGGACGGCGAGAACTACGGTTCCGGCCCCCACAAGGTCTCCGAATTCTACAGCAAAATCCTGTCCGCCGACCGCCTGCAGGCGGAACACACGGGACTTCAGTTCGGTTTCAGCCCCTCGATTCTTCCCGAATTTGAGGACCGATACGCGCCCTCGCCCGCCTCCATCCAGGACATGATGGGGTTGATGATGGTGCATGATGTCTCCGTTTGGGATGGACATACCTCGCACACCGGCTACCCACGGCAGCTTGAGAACCTGCGCCTGTCGCACGACCTGCCCAACAAGAAAGTCATTCACTACTGGGACGGCGACAGACGCGTACAGGTCGGTCCCGCGACCGTTAAGTTCATCCTGCACTTCAGTAAGGAGAAGTCCTTGCTGATTCTGTTCAACTGGAGTGACCAACCGGAGCTTGCTGATGTTCGCCTCGACACGCGCGCGCTCGGCCTTTCGGACGGGGTCTCTGTACAGGACGCCGTCACGAAAGCCGTTGTTGCCAGCGACGCCTGCCACTTCCAGGTCCCCATATTGCCACGAGACTTGAGGATGCTGACAATCAGCCCCCCGTAGGTTAGGGCTCCCGCCCTGACAATGCGGCTGGCACGACAAAGCTGGAGCTTTATCCTACGGAACCGGTACGCCGTAGGTCAGGGCTCCCGCCCTGACATCTTTCCACATACACTGTGCCGGCGCGCGTTGCGTTGACCTCTGCAACCCGCTATAATCACCCGGAAAAAAATCTGGCGCGGTCAATAGATGACCGGGCAGAAACGGTAGACTGGTGGCGAATCGCAAATCGCTGCGGTGTCGGGGGAGGTACGTCATGCGACCGAGAAGTAGGGAATTGTCATGAACCTTGACGTGCTATGGGCGAAGACAAGCAAGGATGACTGCAATGCGTATCATCCGCTGATCTGCCACATGATTGACGTGGCGATGGTTTGCCAATCGCTGTGGGTCGAATCCTTCACCGACGGACTGCGGAAATGGCTGGCGGACCATTTGAGCGTAGAGTTGGATGTTGCCGGCAAGTGGATCGCCTTCTGGGCGGGGGCGCACGACCTCGGAAAGGCGTCGCCGGGGTTTCAGGAGAAAGCGCCGAAGGAGTCGGGACTTCTCGCCAGCCTCAAGCAGTCAGGCTTTGATTTCGGAGTTCAGGCACTCAAGCCGCAGCACGGAGTGGCGACGGCTTCCGTCCTGCCGGACCTGCTTCAGAAGCGAGGGCTGCCCCCCGAACTGGCTCAGCGAGTTGCGACCGCCGTGGGTGGACACCACGGAGTCTTCCCCCGTTCGGAACAAGTGTTGGATGCGACTGACGCGGTGGGCCGGGGACTATGGATAACGGCGAGGGAGTCACTGCTCGACCTGCTTGCTGACGCCATTGGACTCACCGCTTCGCCTCCTGTTCCAGACCCTTTGCCGGATCACGCCTTCTTCCTCACTCTCGCGGGCTACGTGTCCGTGGCCGACTGGATTGGCTCCGACCAGCAGTACTTTCCGTGCGCGGGGCCGAGCGTAGACATCGGGAGGTACACCGAGGAATCCAAGGGTCGGGCAAAGAGAGCCGTGGACGAACTCCGGTGGACCGGATGGTCGCCGCCTGACAAATCTCAGCCCTTCTCGGTGCTCTTCCCCAAGATCATGGACATGCGTCCCCTTCAGACCGAAGCCGTCGAGTTGGCAGCGACGCTGGATAGTCCCGCCCTTGTCCTCGTGGAAGCGCCCACGGGCGAGGGGAAAACAGAGGCGGCAATGTACCTCGCCGACCACTGGACAGCGACACTCAAGCAGCGCGGATGCTACTTTGCCCTGCCGACTCAGGCAACCAGCAATCAGATGTTCACCCGGGTCATGAAGTTTGTCGGGGAGCGTTACGGGGATGCAGAATCGGTCAACCTGATGCTCCTTCACGGTCATGCCGCGCTCTCGGCGGAGTTCGAGAAGTTGAAGAAGCGCGGTGAGAGGCTCTTTGAACCGGGCGACATCCACGATGATGACGACGCTCCAGCGAACGTACTCGCCGCGGAGTGGTTCACCCACCGCAAGCGCGGGCTCCTCGCGCCTTTCGGCGTCGGCACGATAGACCAGGCGCTACTGGCCGTGCTTCAGACCAAGCACGTCTTCGTCCGGCTCTTCGGACTCGCACACAAGACAGTCATCCTCGACGAAGTCCACGCCTACGACGCCTACATGTCCACGCTGCTCGAACGGTTACTCGAATGGCTCGCAGCGCTCGGGTGTTCGGTGGTGCTGCTATCGGCAACGCTCCCCAAGGGCAGGCGGCGCGCATTGCTGAAAGCGTACGCGGGGAAGCCAGAAACGGACGTGGGAGAGGAGGAGGAGGAGTACCCCAGACTCTCCTGGGTTCACAACGGAGAGATCCACGCGAAGCACTTCCCTCCCGCGGAGGAGCGAAGATCCTGCCTGCGACTCCAATGGATCCCCGGCGACTTGGAGTCCCTCGGTGGCAGTCTGAAAGAGGCGCTTGCCGAGGGCGGATGCACAGCCGTAGTGTGTAACACGGTCGGACGCGCCCAGGAAGTCTACCTTGCGTTGAAGAAGCACTTTCCGCCGGAAGAACTGGATCTCTTCCACGCGCGGTTTCCCTTCGAGGAACGGGACAAACGCGAGCAACGCGCCCTTATTCGCTTTGGGAAACCGGGCGACCCGAAGGTGAAGCGACCCCACCGCGCCATCCTCGTCGCCACCCAAGTCATAGAGCAGAGCCTCGACCTCGACTTCGACCTGATGGTCACCGACCTCGCGCCTGTGGACCTGATGCTCCAGCGCGCGGGACGGCTGCATCGGCATGAACGGCAACGAAAGCCGCGCCTTACCGAGCCGCAGCTCTGGGTGATCGAACCGGAGGTGGACAGCGAAGGGATTCCAGACTTCTGCCGAAGAAGGCGGAAGTATGTCTACGACTCGCACATCCTATTCCGGTCGTGGCTGGCTCTCCAGAAAGGAAACCGCGAGGTGGTCAATGTGCCGGAAGACGTTGAAGATTTGATCGGCTTGGTGTATGATACGAGGGACTGCCCCGAGGGTCTACCGGATCCGCTGCCAATGACTTGGGGCCACACATGGACGAAGCTCCGAGATGACCTGGATGGCGATGTGGATGAAGCTGAGCGACGGATCATCAAACCGCCTGGTTACAGCGGCGCTCTGTGGCGGATGATTGTTGACCCGCTGGAGGAAGATTCACCGCAGTTGCACGCCGCGTTCCAGGCCCTGACGCGGTTGTCCACGGCTACGGTGTCGATCGTTTGTCTCTACGCGTCATCCGAGGGACCACGACTGAAAGCAGGTGGCCGCGACGTGATTGATCTAATGGTGGAGCCAACCGGTGTTCTTGTCGAAAAACTGCTGCGCAGGTCGCTGAGTATTTCACACGGAGGCGTCGTCCATGCACTCCTTGAGAACGGTCGCGTGCCGGACAAATGGCGAAAGTGCGCGTTGCTGCGGAATCATCACGTGGTGGTCTTTGACAGCGCATGTCGCACGCAGATTGGCGACTTCACGCTGGACCTCGACGAGGGTCAAAACGGCCGCGGATTAGTGATTGGCAAGGCGAACAATACTACGGGGGAGGAGCAGCCATGACCCATAGTTTCAACCTGGTGGTCGAACCATGGCTCCCTTGCACCATGGCGCGCGACGGCGAGCGCAAGGAACTCGGGCTTGAGGAGGTGCTGACGCGCTCCCACGAGGTACGCGAGATCAGCGATCCCTCGCCTGTCATTACGATCGCTCTGCACCGCCTGTTACTGGCTATCTTGCACCGCAACTTCGGGCCGCGTGATACGATCGCCTGGAGGAAATTGTGGCGAGAGGGGAGTGGTCAATGGGACGCCGACGTGTTACGGGATTACTTCTGGGAGTGGAACGATCAAAAGAATCGCTTCGACCTCTTCGATGAGTCCTTCCCTTTCTACCAGTCCGCGAGTGTGCCCTTCGTGCAGGTGGACCCAAAAACGAAGAAGGAGAAACAAAAAGAAACGACGGTCGCAAAGCTGGTACACGGATTGAGCAGCGGCCACGACCCCACCTTGTTCGACCATTCTCTGGATGAAGAGCCACGGAGCTTTTCTCCGGCAGAAACCGCCCGATTGCTGGTCGCGTTCCAATCGTTTGCCGTGGTAGGGTTGCTGACCTCTGAGGAGGGACAGGACCGCAAAGAATACGGATCGGCTGACAACGCTCCGCTGGTGAAGGGCGTCGTCACACTCGTCAAAGGTAGCAATCTCTTCCAGACGCTCATGTTGAATTTCCATCACTACAGTTCGGCAGACGAGGAGCCGTTTCCTTTCGATCCTGTCGCCGACAGCCCTGCATGGGAACGAGACGAGGATACTGAGGCGATAGACCGACGCTTGGGCGGCTACGTCGACCTGCTCACTTGGCAGAGTCGGCGTGTGCGACTCCACCCGGAGTCGGACTCAGAGGGCGAGACGATTGTCAGATTTGTGGTCGCCATGAAAGGGAATCAATTCCCGGATAAGTACTGGCGTCACGGCAGGGAAACCATGCTCGCCTTCACAAAGAACGAGAACGCCAAAGACGACCAAGAGCCTTGGCCAGCCCTTGCCTTTCGAGAGGATCGCTCACTGTGGCGAGACAGTCTCGCTCTCTACCAATCGATTGCAGAAAAGAGAGAGCGCCCCCGGATTCTCGACTGGTTGAGTGACCTTGCCGCTGCGGGAACCCTCCTCAGATCAAACAAGTACCCCCTTGACCTTCTGGGACTATGCTCTTCCAAGGCCAAGATTCTGTTTTGGAGGCACGAATGCCTGCCGCTCCCGCTCGCCGTATTGGATGACCAGCGAATCATCGGCGTATTGGAGTCGGCGCTCGCACTCACGGAGGACGTGGCCAGGACACTTCGC
>Ga0100399_1001980_pt1 | contig 14960 bp, 28 predicted proteins | sample CryGeymeta201523_FD_81545 | JGI IMG/M metagenome (GOLD analysis project Ga0100399, IMG submission 81545) | Groundwater microbial communities from Crystal Geyser aquifers in Utah, USA - Crystal Geyser metaG 2015-23 | ecosystem: Environmental > Aquatic > Deep subsurface > Groundwater | place: USA...
ACAGTAATACATGAAATCCCATTTTTTTTTGTAAGCAAGCCTATAAGTCTGCCATCTATTATAGCCTTTCCCTCCTCAGCCGTTTTCAGAATTTTTTTATCAATCTCCCTGTCAATTTCAGGATGTTCTTCAGCGTATTCATTAAAATCCTCAAGAGGCATTACTTTTTCCTTCGCAAGTTTTCTGAAAACATCACCTGTGCTTACCCTCCTCCTCCCAAGTTTTGTTGCAATTATATCCGCAACGGTTGATTTACCAGATCCTGCTAAACCGCCAATGGTTATTATCATTTCCCCTCCCTGAGAATTTTTCTGTATTTAATTGCTTTTAGCAGTTTCTGGAACACCTGACCAAACGGCATAGTCATAAACGCGTAGAGTATTATCCATGCTGGAAACCAACCAAACAGAGGCCCTTTGTCATGCACCATGTTAAAACTTTCACCCCATGGCATGAGCATTGTTTGTTGTGAAACCGGTAAACTGCCAACAAATGTGCTGAGCCAGAGAAATATTGGTATTGCTATAAGCATTGTGAAAGCCATGGGTTTCATCTGGGAGGTGCTCATCTCTGCCTGGACCTTCATGATTTCAGGCTGCATTTCTTTGAGTTTTTTAACCCTGTACATGTTTTGTGAGAGCGTTGCGCTCCTGAGCTCCTTCTGGTATGCGCCCATCTGCTTCTGTATTTTTGCCATTTTAAGCTGGTCGATAAGTACGTGTCTGATGATTGTTGAAGCACCTACAAGAATAAGCCCTGCAAGAAACATTGTCAGTATAGGATAGGTATTGTTAAAACCGATAAGGGGATAAAGCACGTAATTCATTGTTTTACCTGTGGTTGTCCTGAGTCCAGGATCAAACATCATGAATATTACAAGGATGAACGCAAACATCATTAGCATAGATGAGAAACCGGATTTTGATTCCGCCATAGCACTTTAATAACATTGAATGAATATAAGTTTTGTTATTCTAAATACCGTTTAGGATTTCACGGAAATTTCATGGAAATTTCCTGAAATATTAGGAAAACGCCTTCAGCGTTTTCCGTAATATTTCACATATTTTCCTGAATGTTTCATCAATAGAGCCGTTACCATCCACTGTTTTCAGTTTATTTTTTTCACTATAGTATTCTGTCAGCGGCGCTGTTTCCTTTTTGTATGTTTCAAGTCTTTTAATTACAACATCCTCCCTGTCATCATCCCTCTGATAAAGCTTTGAGCCGCATTTGTTGCAGACATTTTCTTTTTCTGGTGGATTATATTCAATATGATAAACTGTGCCGCATGAGCAGCTTCTTCTGCCTGTTAATCTTTTCACCAGAATCCTGAAATCAACATCAATGTTCAAAACAACATTTACATCAAAAAAATTTTTTAATGCAAGAGCCTGATTTATTGTTCTTGGGAATCCATCAAGCAGAGCATTGTCAGACAATTTTTCCTTCATTAGCTCTATCACAAGTTTATCAGGAACAAGTTTCCCTTTGTCCATGTATTCCTTTGCCTTTAATCCAATCTCTGTTTTTTCAGCAGCCGCTTTTCTTAGAAGGTCACCTGTTGAAACATGCGCTAAACCATACTTCTCTGATATTTTTTTCGCCTGCGTTCCCTTACCGCACCCGGGTGGTCCAAGTAGGATTATGTTCATGATTTCATCCTGAATATTGACGAATGTAAACGAAGGGTGTGAGAACTACTTCTTTATATAGAATGTTGTATCCTTCTCCTCTTCGATGATTGATTCAATCATATAATCCATTTCAATGATTTCTTTTTCAACGAGACTTTTAATTTCATTAGCCTTTTTCACAGCAGACCTATTGCTAAATAATATCATAGTTGGAGGTTGAATGGCCTTTATACGAATAAGCAATTCTTCAGATTTTCTTTTTGGCTTATCAGCTGTTTTTATAAACATACAAAATTTATCAACATCATTTAGGATCTCATGTATTATATTTGATAAGTCTATTTCTGATTCTTTTATTCCAACAATTGCTCCGATATATTTAATTAAAATACCATTTTGGACAAATTGCGCTATATGAAGGCCTTCAGTCCCATATTTGGAAATTATTTTCAGTCTTAAAAACTCTAATTTTTCAGGGTTAGATTCTAACTTACGTAATGTTTTTCCCATAAGAACGAGGAGCTTCAATCTCTCATCTTTGACATATTTCTGGTAAATTTTCCACTCTTCACTCTTGCGGGATTCCTTGACCAGATATATTGTTTCTTCATCCTTAATAAAAGCAAGGTCTTTATTCAAAATCCTTTTTGCAAACGATATAATTTGGTCCTGTGTATAATGAAGTCCCCCCTCTGTAACTCCCGCAATGAATTCTCGCGTCGACATTAAAGCAATTCCCCATATTTCTCAAAATATGTAGCAATGCTCAATGGGTTATCATCAAGGACTAAGGCACTTCCAGGTACGATTATCATATTATCTAATTTTACTGGTTCGTTGACATATTCATCGATGTGCTGTCTTCCATCTTTAAGAACATATATCCCATCGGAATCGTATCCCAACTCTTTCAGAAGTGTAATTTTTGATTCTTTGCTAACTTTTTTAAGTGATATAACTTCCATCTTATCTCCCTCCTCTGGGGCTTTCTTCCAGTATTCTAGCAGTATCCATAATGGACTTATGTTATATAAATACTATACTTTTCTTTCGTAATGGGAATATCCCAAATGATTGCTTTGGAATCCTCATAATTATCCGAGCCCAATGTCATCTAACTCGTTCATATCCACAATATTGTGTCTATCATCCCAATTTGGCGGTATATACGAACTTCGTATATTCTTCCATTTTTTCTTTATCTCCTCAAGTGTTCCCTTTTTTATCAAAAACAAAATGCGCATCCAACCATTTAAACATTATCAAAACAAATTTTACCTTGTGATTTCCTAGCAATGTACGGAATCCAAAGGATTCCGTAGTTCGCAAGTCATACTCTTCTTCTTGTCGCATACCTGCGGCAAGAAAGGAGGAATTACGAAAGTAATTCCGAACTTTTCTTTAGAAAGAAAAAGGAGGCTTTTATTATTCACCAAAGAACCCTCTGAGCACAGGATGCATCTCCATCATCTGCTCCTTGCCTATTACTTCATAAAGATTGGTTATAATACTCACAGTCAGCAGAACACCTGTGCCTGATGTGTTTCCAACCGTTCCAACCATGTCCGCGCCTGCTGCAAGCAGTCCTATAAACGCGCCTGAGATAATTGTCACTGTTGGTATGTACCTATTAAGTACCATTTTCAGCACCCTGGGGTCTCTTCTGAACCCAGGGATTTGCATCCCGCTATCCTGTATTTGTTTTGCGACATCCTCAGATCCCATGTTTGTTGTTTCTATCCAGAACTTTGCGAACAATATTGAGCCTATAATCATGAATGAAAGATAAATAATTACATGGGCAACTATCTGAAGCTCTGTTTTCCATCCAACATACCCACCATACCTGTTGTAATCAATCAGCGGCAGAAGCCATGAATGCAGGCCGTTCACTGTGGAGACATAGAATGCACCCCCCATGGATGGTGTTGTACTTCCAGCCTCATATCCACCTATCCACCATTGACCCCCTATTAACGGTATTTTACTTAATGTTGGATGACTCCATAGTAGCATTGAGAACATCTGCACATTTGCAAGCAATGCTGATACAAGAATTACAGGTATAACTGACGCATAAATCAGTTTTATAGGATATCTTCCTCTTGCACCTCTTACCCTTCCATGTGCCAAAGGCAGTTCAACTCTGCATGACTCTGTATATGCAACAATAAAGAATATTACAATAGTACCAGCCAGTGCCACTATCGGATTTGGCTGCCCAAGCATTACTGTCTCATATCCCCTGCCAGCAAACTCACCTGCATTCATATTCTGCAGAACATAAATCGTTTTTGGTATTGTGCCAACAGGCAGGTTTGGACTTACAGAGCTGACGCTCATTGGTAAGGCTGGGTTCCCGGGAGCCCAGTTTATCGTGCCTGTGAATATCGCCTGACTCACACCTGCTGCAATAAACAATGATATGCCTGAGCCAATGCCCCATTTTGAAACAACCTCATCCATAAGGAAGATAAGATAACTTCCTATGAACAGCTGCATTATAATAATACCTTTCGCACCCAGGTCGCCGAAAATTGATACAAAACTTGCGTTTGGCACAAGGTAACCGTAAACCTGAGGTATCGCCTCAACAAAAATCATTACTACGACAAGAAGTTTTTGTGTACCTTGAAATATCGATTTATCAGCTTCTTTTGTTAAATCCAGTTTTATGATTTTTGCACCAGTGAAAAGCTGCATGATAATTGAGCCTGTGACAATTGGGCCAATACCAAGGTGCATTACAGAGCCTGAAGCCCCAGCCATGATTGCCCTGAAACCTGCGAACATATCCATGGTTCTGCCGCCGCCTATGCCGTAAATCATCACGTTTGTCAGGGCAAAATAAAATATGAGTATGAGAAGAGTCCATGTTATTTTTGTTCTGAAATGCACATGCCCCTCTGGTCTTTTAACCGCGGGCATTCTGTCTGTAACAGGTTTTAGACCGCTGAGTTTACTTCCCTCCCCGGTATAGGATAACAACAAATATAAAAGGTAGAAGCAGGAGGCTAATCCTAACACTATTAGTATAACAAAAAAAAGGTCTATCCATGTATGTGTTGTATATTTCCCAAATTCTCCAAGGTAAGGAAAGTATCTGCTAAGCAGAAAACCTGTGATAATTACATAGACTACCGCAACTGGTATTGCCACTATTTTGTTTCTCTCAGCCATTTTCACACCAGTACAATTTCACCTTTTGCCTCTTTCACCTTTTCCACAGCATTCTTTGATGCCTTATGCACCATGACCTTCATGGGTTTTTTAATTTTCCCAACACCCAGCAATTTATCATATCCTAATGCGCTTAAATCAAGGGTTAATACATTGTCAATGTTTTTTGTATCCAGTTTTTCAATTTCATACAGGTTCACTGTTTTTTCCTCTTTAACAACCTTTTGCGGTCTTTTGAAGCCTTTTCTTCCAAAATGCTCAGGGTCATATTTCAGCACAGACATGTATTTATGCTTGTGCAAACCAGTGTTTCCTCTGCCTCCCATAAAACCAGCGCCTCTGCCTGCTTTCTGCCCCCTGCCGTGTGTTCTGCTTCCTCTGAATTTCCTTGTCCTGCTCGGCATTAAATCATCCTCCTGAGCAGCTCATTTATTTCCTTCCCCCTGCAGCCAAGGGCACCACCTATTGCAAAACTTCTTTTTATTCCTTCAAGACCTTTTCTTGGTGGATGAAGGCGCATGACTGGCTTCACATCCTTGAGGGATGAATATTTTGCCTTTCCTTCAACAACTGCTTCCACAAATTTTTTTATTGAAGTGTAACCGTTTTCCTTTAAATATTTGTCCGTAACTGGTTTATCCCCTTCCAGTTTTCCTCTCTGCTTTATCATTTCCACCATGGTTCCTGGTTCAATTTCACCCCATGTCACGTAATCCTTGACCTTCTGTAGCATTCCCTTGTACTCCTTTGTTTCAGGGATAAAAACGCAATGGTTCACCTTTGTGAGATTAAGCATTTTAAGCGTGTTTTTTATATCTCTGTTTATGCTGATACCGCCTCTGATTCTAACAACTGCCAGTGTTTTCATTCTTCCACCTTCTCAACACTATCTTTCTTTTCCTCAGTCTTCTCCTTTTCCTTCATTCCCATCTTTTCTTCTAATTTCCCGGGTTCTTTTTTCTCAGCAGTTTCTTTTGATTCTTTCTTTTTTCCTTCGATTTTCTCTTCTCTTTTCTTCTCCTTCTCAGTTTTTGATTCTTCAATCTCTTCTTTTATTTTTTCTTCTTCTTTTTCAGCTCCCACCCCTTCCTTAACCTTTTCCTTTCCCTCTCCTGCTTCCTTTTTAATCCCTAATTCTTCAATCTTTTCCACTTCTTTTCTAACCTCTTCCGGTAGTTCAACACTCCCTGATACAATCTTTAGTTTTTCTATCTGTTCTTTCATCACTTTTGTTCCTGCTGTTTTTCTTAACGCATCAAATGTTGCCTTAGCAAAGTTTATTGTTGTCCTTGTCTGACCTTTTGTAAATATCCACACATCCTTTATGCCTGCAAGCCTGAGTATATGTTTTGCTGTATCACCTGCTGCGAGTGAAAACCCTCTCGGTGCAGGCTTCAATGTGACAACAGTGGAACCACTTCTACCTGTAACCTCAAATGGTACTGAATGCGGATGCCAGCATCCACACTCCCAGCTACCGCATCCTCTTCTCACCTCTACGATGTTCAGTTTTGCATTGTCAATAGCCTTTCTTATTGTAGGACCGACTTCACTACCTTTCATCTGCCCCAGCCCTATGAATCCATTAGAATTGCCTACTACGACCGTAATCCTGAATTTTACCTTTCTTCCCGAGTCTGTCATTCTCTGAACCATTTTCACATCCAGTACCTGGTCCTCAAGATTTGGCAGGAGCACATCAGATATTTCAGGTTCCCTTATCGGCATTCTTGATTCTAATGCCTGATTTATCGTTGTAATTTTTCCTTCCTTGACCATTTTTCCGAGAAGAGTCTTTGGTGCCCAGTTCATGTTTATGCCTCCTTCTGTTTAGTAGTTGGGGGCAAGGAGTTAGTGGCTAGGGTGGTTTTTTCTTTCTTTTCCCTAATCCCTAATCCCTGATCCCTAACTACTTCACTATTTGCCTCCATGATTTTTGCCTTTATATCCTTAAAGGATTTTTCTATTTCCTTGCTGATATGCGCACCCATGACCCTGTCATCTGTTGGCAGCATGTCCTTGTCATGGGGTGTTGAAACGCCTGCCTCAATCGTCCCTTTTAATGACGCGAAGACCTTTGAGCCTTTCACTGGTTTTTGAAGACCAATATCAAGAACTGTGTTTTTTATATTGTTTTTCACTGCTCTTTTCCCGGCAAGGAGTCCTGTGAGATATGCTGCAGGTATGTTAGCTGTGGAATACTTCCATCCAAGTTTTTTTAACTCAAAACCTGATGCTGAACCTATTATCTTGTCCCCATTTGGAGCATACTCAACAAACTGGATGATAATGTTATTCAGCGTTTTTCTTACAACAATCCTTGGAAGATTTGATTTCAGGAGTTTCAATCTATGCCTGTAATCTGTTTTCCCATCTCTTCTCCTTCTGAATTTTACCCTGTACCTAGGACCCTCAGTCATTTTTATTCCTCCACTTGTAAATGCGATTTAAGATGTGCCTTGCTTTTGAACATACCGCCTGATGCATGCCTGTAAAGTTTCCTGTATGTTTTTTTATCAATCTTCCCGTTGTCCCTTAACTCCTTCAGCATCTTCCTCTGCGGTCTGATTCTTTGAATCCACCTTCTCTTTTTAGGGAGCCTGGCATATGTTGTTCCCTCCCTTGATCCTCTGCCTTTCCTTCTGCCTTTCTTTTTCTGCATCTTCCTTTTCTTTATTCTTCCCTTCGAAATGCCTTTTTTTCTTACTGCCTTGATAACACCTGAGTTTATTAATCCTCTAATATCATTTCTTGTGACCGCTTCAGTTGCGTCCTCAGTTCTGTCAGGATCCATCCATACTCTGTTGATTCCGCATTTGAGTATAGACGCAGCCATCCTTTTCTGATTACCTAGATTCATAGTTCCCTCCTATTCAGTACCCTGATACCCATGCTATCAGCCTTTTTTTCCATTTCATTTCTTTTTTTTGCACCAACGGAATGCCCTATCCTTGCCGCCTCTGTATCCTTATTTATCGAGTCAATTTCATTGACGTTATAAACCATTACTTCTCTGAATCCTGATGAATGCAGAGCTTTAACCTCTTTTGGGGATGAGTAACCAATCCTTGGTGATGCAATCCTGTATCTTACATGTTTTTTTATTTTTGATTGTATACCTTTTCCCTTCCTCCATTTCATTCCCAGTCTCTTGTACCTGAACCATTCATGCCTCAGAAACTCTGGTTTTCTTTTTTTCATCCTTGACCTTAACTCCAGTTTTTCTTTTAGCTCCTTGCTGAGCTTTGGTTTTATCTTTTTTATATCTTTTTCAACAATCTCAACTTTCTCTTTTTCTCCTTTTTTATCAGTTTTTTCTTTCTTTTCCTTAACCCCTTCTTCTGTTCTCTTTTTTTCTACTTTTTTTGTTTCTTCTTCTTTCCTTCCAATCTCGGTAACAATTGTTTTTGCCAGGTCTTTGTTTATACCCTTAATCTTTGACAGTTCCTCAATTTTAGCATTTTTCAATTTCTCCTCCGAGGTGAAGCCTGCATCATAGATTGCTTTTGCTTTTGAATCATCAACACCTTTTATTTTTTTGATTTTTGAAAACAAATCCTTTTTTGTCATTTTACTCCCCCTTCCTAACAATATATATCCCGTCCTGAAACACCCTTGGGTCTCTATTCCTGATTTTTGTTGCTTTCTCAATGTTTGCCGCGGTTTGAGAAACCTTTTCAATATCTGAACCTGTGAGTAGGATTTTCTCACCCGTGATTTCTACCTTTGTTTCCCCAAGGATTTTTGCTTTTCTGGGTGTTCTTTCCCCAAGAAAGTTTTCAACAATAAACTCTTTGCCTTTGACAGATGTTTTAACAGGGAAGTGCGCATACACAACTTTCATCTCATATGTGAAACCGTTTGTGATGCCCTCAACCATGTTTTTTATATGCCCTGCAAACGTGCCTGCAAGAGCAGCCTCTTTCTTTGTTGGCATTTTACAGTGGATAATGATGGCTTTATCCTTTTTTTCAAACACGATTTTTGGGTGCGACAAGGTCCTTTCAAGCGTTGTTTTTTTACTCTTTACTGTTATTTTCCTTCCTTCAAGGATTACATCAACACCCTCCGGTATTTTTATTTCCTGTTTTATTTCTGCTGATACTGGCATCTTCATCACCTAATACACATAAGCGAGCAGTTTCCCGCCTCTTCCTATTTCCTTTGCCTTGGAATGTGAGACAACACCCTCTGTTGTCGTAAGTATAAGTACACCAAAATCCTGCCCTAACAGGTATCGTGACTCAAATTTTTCAAGATTTTTTCTTTTCACTGAGAAACGCGGTTTTATCACACCACAGTTGTTTATTGCCCCTGAAAGTTTTACGTTAAATTTTCCGCCTCTTCCGTCCTCAACATATTCAAAGGATGATATATATCCTTTTTCTTGCATAACACCAAGCACCTTGCCAACAAGTTTTGATGCTTTAATCATGCATTCAGCCTTACCTACACTCCCTGCATTCTTAATTGTTGAAAGCGCGTCATTAAGTATATCCTGCTGCATTTTTATCACCTACGAATATTTTTTGAACCCTAATTCAGGTGCTATTTCCCTGAAGCACTGCCTGCAAAGATGCATCCCATACCTTCTGACAATGCCTCTTTTTCTTCCACAACGCACGCACCCATCTACCCTCCCATATTTTTTCTTTCTTTCAGAGGTTTTCACTTTACCACCTCAACACCGAACCTGCTTTTAACAAACGCGGTTGTTTCCTCATACGTCATCCTGTGTTTAGTTGGGATTTTATGTGCGCATCTTTTCCTGTTTTTCACCCTGACACCGGCTCTGCTCACAGATACACACACATCCATGCCGAGTATCCCTATTTTTGGGTCGTATTTCATCCCTGGGAAATCTGTGTAATCAGGGATGCCAAATGAAAGGTTTCCATTATCATCAAAGGAGTAATCGGGTATTTTATTGTCCCTAATCCAGAATGCATCCTTCAGAAAAGACTCAGCCTTTTCACCCCTTAATGTGACCTTGCATCCAATAGGCATGCCTTTTTTTATGCCCCAGTCCTTGTTTATTGTTTTTGAAACAGTTCTAACAGGCTTCCTGTCTGTAATCAGCTGAAGTACCTTTTCTGCTTTGATGAGTTTTTCGCCGGCTTCACCCACACCTATGTTCACAACAACCTTCTCAATCCTGGGGTCTCTCATAACGTTCATATCACACTCACCTCAGGCAGTATGACCTCAGAGGTCTTCAGACCTATGACAAAAACCTGCTCCCTTGTTGTTGAAAACTTTTCAAAATATACAATATTTGGTTTTGGGCTTCTTGTAACCTCGTAGTTTGTTATCGTTGCTGCTTCCCCTGCATGTTTTCCACCCATAATAAGCGCCTTGTTTCCCTTTACAAGAGGATATCTCTCAAGTATTTTCTGTGATGGAAATTCAATCTTTAGTGTATCACCTGTGCTGTATTTTTCGTCCGTGAGTATGTTTCTACCATCATGTAAATTTATCTGTATTTTCCCGCCTTTTAATGTTGCCTTGTTTTCAATCCTTGCAAGTTTCCATTTAGCATTTTCTTCTGGGATTTTCACAAGTCTGATTTTTCCCCTAGAATCAAGCATAACCCTGAAGTGCTCCTTTGTTTTTGGTATTGACAAAACATCCATAAGACCAACAGGTCTTTTGTAATCCTTCACTATTTTTCCATCTATGAACACTTCCCCTGATGAAATTATTCTTTTTGCTTCAACTGCTGTGTCAGCATAATGCAAAATATCCCTTATTATCATCAGCAAAGGTAAACTCCTCTCTATCGGATGAGGCCCTGGTCTGCTTTTAACAGCCCATGCATATGTTTTCCTTTGAATAGGCCATGATCGTGGTGCCATTAATCTTTTCAGATGCCTGCTCATCTTTTCACCTCTGGTTCCTCATTAGATTCCGTTTTTTCTTCCCTCATCTTTTTTTCTTTCTCTCTCTTCTCTTCTATTTTTGTTTCTGTTTTCTTTTCTTCTTTCATTTCACTTTTTTCCTCAGCCTCTTTTTTTAATTCCGTTTTCTTTGACTCTTTTCTTTCGTTTTCTGGTTCTATTTTTTCCTCTATTTTTTCTTCTTCCACCTTTTTTTCAACCTCTTTTTTCTCTTCCGTTTTCTTTTCCTTTTCCCCCTCTGCTTTTTCTTCTTTTTTTTCTTTTATTTTCCTTTTCCTCTTGATTTTACCTTCACCTATTTTTTTACTTCTCCAAGGGTCAGATAAATCAAGATGGGTAATAATAACGTTTGATGGGTCAATTGGGCGCGCAACCTGGCTCTTATCAGCCTTTGCTATGGTGGCACCCTCCATTGTAATCTTCATTTTTTTCGTGTCCACAGACGCAACCTTACCAATATGGCCTTTAAGACCTCCCCTGATAATTTTTACCGTGTCGCCTTTTTTAACAGTGACTGACCTTTTATTGTACTTGAGCATCAGCTCCTCAGCCAAGTGTGAGGCAATCATTTTCCTCCTTCTGTGAATTGGTGCGTTGTACCTCATTTTTCTCTGTTTTCTTGGTTGTATTGACATTTTTTTCACCTCTTGAAACTTAATCTTACATTATTCCTCTGAAGGAAGTCTATTCCTATTATTGTCTCAACACCTTCCTCATCACTTTCCATGAAAACCTGGTCAGACACACCAACAACAAGTTCATCTGCTATTTTACCGTCGCTTATTGTTACAGTTGCGAGTTTCCCGGTTATTTTCTCTTTTGCTGCTGACAAAGCCTCATATTCACCATACATCTTTAAATCCAGTTTTTTTGCAATCCTTTTACTGATTACTGTTTCATCCGCACCTGTGTCAACAAATGCTACTGTCATCTCAGATTTTTTTCCTGATGATAATTTTACTGCTTTATATATTCTCCCCAATCTTACCACCACTTAGGATATATATTATTTTGTTTCTTTTTTTGTAATTGCTGAACTCCCCTTCCACATACATCTGACTGCCTTTTGATATTATCTTAAACTTGTTTCCAAATAATTCTTTAATTTTTTTTCTGACAAACACTTGTCTACTTTTTGGCACTCTGAATCCTATTTTTTTTATCTCAATGGTTCTCATCACCATTTTTTTCACCTACACAATTATTGATGATATTGATGCTATCCTCGGCCATCTTTCAGCCGCTTCTCTCGCAACAGGTCCTTTGATATCTGAGCCTTTGACCTCCCCCTCAGGTGTTGTGATAACAACTGCGTTATCCTCAAAAGAAACCATTATGCCATCAGCTCTTCTAAACAATCTTTTCTGTCTGATAATTACTGCATTGAGGACCTGGCGTCTCATCTCAGGCGTTCCCTTTTTAACAGAAACAATGAGTAAATCACCCACGCCCGCAGAAGGGTATCTCCTGTGCGTTCCATGGTATTTTGGGACTGTGATTATCTGAACCACCTTGGCACCCGTGTTGTCCGCGCATTCCAGTCGAGCGCCGACAGGCAACCCTCTTGTCATTCTCCCAGCTATTCCTTTCATGTTATCGCCCCATGTTTAGTAGTTATGGGATAGTGGACAGGGGTTAAGGAATAAATTGATGTGTTTATTTTCTCCCTGACTACTAACTCCTGGCTACTAACTACTCCCATTTTATCACCTTGTTTTTTCAATAACTGTGAACGCAACGGTTTTACTGAGTTTTCTGCATTCCATGATTTTAACCCTGTCCCCAACACCTGCATTTATGCATGGTGGATTATGTGCAGGGTATCTACCTGTTCTTTTCTCATATCTCTCATATTTAGGAACGTATCTCAGCCTCTCCTTTTCCACTACGACAGTGTTTTTCATTTTGTTGCTTACAACTTTTCCTTCAATCATCTGTCCTCTTACAGGCAGACTGCCGTGGAATGGACATTTTGGGTCGCTGCATACATTTTCCGGTGCTTTAACATCTACACCAATGTCATACTTTTTCTTTGTTTTTTTCTCTGCCATTTATTTCACCCTATTTTTTTGATTCTGTCCTCAGGCCTGTGCATGAGCATAGAGCCGCTGACTTCTATGCGCCTGCCATCGGACGTGATGATCCTGAATTTCACGTCCTTTTTCGGAACCCTTCTTGTTCTGTCGTTTTCAAGGAGGAAGGTGTTTTTTGTCTCATCAACGATTCTGCCTTTTAAGCCAATGTACCCTTTACATCTGGCTTCTGTTATCTCAACCTCCAGGCCTATAAATGTTTCCTGGATGAGTGTTTTTTTGTTCATCTCGTCTCTGCGTTAAATCCTATTTTCATTAATGCCTCTTGTACCTTCTTTTTATGGTCACCCTGCAGTTCAATATTCCCGTTTTTTACCGTTCCACCGGATGCACATTTTGTTTTCAGTGTTTTTGCAAGCTCGTTTATGTCTATGTCGGATTTTATTCCTTCTACAACGGTTACGGTTTTACCGTATCTTCTTTTCTCAGTGTATATTTTGATTTTCTGCTGTTCTCGTGCAATTTCTTCGCAAACGCAGAGCTCTTTCGGCAGTCCGCAGATTGGACATATTTCAGCCACTACTTTCTTTCCTCCCTTATTATGGTTAATATCCTAGCAATATCTTTCCTTAATGTCCCTATTTTACCAGGATTTGATGGTGCGCCGCCCATGGCTGCTACACCTCTTTCATGCATAAGCGTAACCCTCATTTCCTTAAGTTTTTTCTCCCTATCCTCAGGTGTCATCTCCCTGATTTCCTTTGCTTTCATATTTCAAGCTCCTCAACCGCTCCTTGTTTCTTAATCTTTTTTTTCAGTTTCTTTATTATGCTGCTCGCCTTTTCCTCAGGTTTTTTCACTTCTTCCTTTTTCTTGGATTGCTTTTTTTCCTCCTTTTCTACCTTTTCTTCTTCAATCTTCTCAGGTTTTTTTTCTTCCATCCCTTTTTTCGCTGTTAATATCCTGATTTCATCCGGCAGTTTTGCGTCAGGATTCATTATAAAAACCTTTACCCCCAATATCCTGGTTTTGTTAATGCAGTTGCATAACCTTTGTCCATCCATATGTTTGCTGTCTCACCACTATGCTTTATGTGTCCCTCTGTAAACTTTGCAGTTCTATGACGCTCGCCTGTGAGTTTCCCTGCAATTATCACCTGACATCCTTTTGCACCTGCTCCCATGATTTTCTGAACAGTTGAATGCCCTGCTCTTCTGAACTTCCATCCTCTTTCCAGTGAATCTGCAAGTTTTCTTGCCATGATATTTGCATTCAGATTCGGGTTTTTAACCTCCTGCACCTCAATCTGGGGATTGTCAAATGTGAATTTTTTTTCAATGGTATCTGTTAGATTTTTGATAGCCTTCCCCTTTCTCCCAATCACCATCCCTGGTCTTTCAGCAATCAGCGTCACCCTTGTGCCCATCGGTGTTCTCTGAATTTCAAGTCCGCCAAAACCCGCTCTCTCCACCTCTTTTTTGATGTGTTCTCTGAGCAGCACCCTTCTCACATTCTCTGATATGAACTTCCTTTCGCTTACCATTACTTCTCACTTTCCTTTAATATTATCTCAATGTTTGTTGTATGCGTGTTCTTCGCTGTTGCTCTACCCATAGCCCTTGGCATTCTGCCCTGGGTTATCTGCCCCCTGTGAGCAGCAGCATGCTCAATAAACATAATTTCAGGATCAAGACCCTTGTACTCTGCATTATGCTCAGCATGCTCTATTGTTTGCAGTATGCCCAAAGCAGCGTTTTTCGGGTACCTGCCCGACATGATTCCTTTTCCTTTCCTGTGCGGCACGTCCCTCTTAAACCTTTTAAATGGCACAGGTTTTTTTAATGCTATGACTTCCTCAAGGAAAGATTTTGCCTGATCTGTCTTCATACCTTTCACAGTTCTGCATATCTCCATGGATTCTTTTGGTGAAATATGCAGCTCCCTGCCGATAGACTTTGATGTGTTTTCAGGTTCAACCTTTACTGAGTAATCAATCTTTGCCATGTTTTTCACCTCAAAGGCATATACTTGCTTGATCGTGTCGCGCCAACACCAGGTCCTGAGTGACGCCCAAACCTTCTTGTTAATGCAAACTCCCCAAGATAGTGTCCAATCATCTCTGGGAGTATCTCAACAACCTTGAACTCTTTACCATTATGAATCCCAATCTTTCTGCCGATGAGTTCTGGCAGCACAACAATGTCTCTCCTGTG
>Ga0100399_1001990_pt1 | contig 14929 bp, 18 predicted proteins | sample CryGeymeta201523_FD_81545 | JGI IMG/M metagenome (GOLD analysis project Ga0100399, IMG submission 81545) | Groundwater microbial communities from Crystal Geyser aquifers in Utah, USA - Crystal Geyser metaG 2015-23 | ecosystem: Environmental > Aquatic > Deep subsurface > Groundwater | place: USA...
AAATTTATAGACTTTCCTAACCGGTTAAATAGGAAAGAAATATTTTTTTTATTTGATAATCCTCCTAAAGCCAGTTATTGTTTATATCTTCTAACTGGTTCAATAGGAACATTGAGCCAGTTTCCTAGTTTTCTTGCCTGTTTGCGGCCGAAAAAGTTATTAGGGCCTTCATTAAAGGCAATACCAATAACTTTTCTGTCTGGACCAAGACAAACCTCATTATGGTAAGTAGGCTGCCTATTTTTATCACATTCTTTGACAACACTTTTCCATATTTGAGGAAATTTTTTGGTATCAACAAGATATTTTTTTCTACTGTCAGACACCAAAAGAGTTTTATTGTCGTAGCTTGAAATATAGGAATAAGCGTCCCTTATAGAAGCCCATTTAAATTTATGGACTTGGAATATTATCCCTATATCTAATTGCGGATGGTCATTCAATCTTATGGATTTTCCGCAAGTCAGGAATTCCGCTGCTACATCCCTGTCGTTAGATAGTTCGAAGGGAATAGACTGGTTCCAGACTGTCAAAGAGTTAACATAACAATCTAGCCAGCGGACAGCAGTGACCAATTTTAACCTCCTCCTTATTTTTTTGGTTGACTGGTAAAGGGAATATCCCTCCCTATCTCTATAAAAAGGAAAGACCCTCGTAAGCAATTACGAGGGTCTTATCTGAATTGGAAGGGAGAATATTAGGCAGTCACCTTGACTGCTGTATTCTTCCGAGGTCTTCTGGATTTAGGTCTCCAGATCAAGACCTGTCCATCTGACTCGTCCTTCATTATAGGAATCTTTGCTAGGACAAAAGCCCTAGCAAAGATTGTGGGTAGAACTTCTACCCAACTAATATCATATCGGAGTTTGCTAGCAAGTCTGCGAGCCAGCTCCTCAATGTCCTTCTTTGCCGCTTCCCTAGCGACACTTCTTTCCGCTTTTAGGGTGGACAGCTCTTCCTGTAGTGCCTTGATTTTTTCTTCTCTAGTCATCTCTATTCTCCTTCTATTAGTGGTTCACTTCATGCTCCAGTTTCATACTGGAGCGCCTTTGCTTGCTGGAGGGAACCGCGTGCGGCATTATAAGTCCTTGCATAGCTTATGCCTATTGACCTTAAGCGTGCCGCTTAATGGAGTTATGAGCTTAAATGGTCATTGAAAGTACAAAAAATGATACCAGCTTATAGCTATGATGTAGCTAAAATGCTTATATGGTAATGATAACAGAGGTTTACAAAGTACAAAAAATGATACCTATGGTTAGACACTTTACTCAGGGCTCCTTCATAGGCGTCCGCCCCACTGGACTTAGGTGGTTAAAAACCATCTATCTAATATTGTTGACTTTTTTAGTGATGCCTACCTTTTTAGTGTCTTAAATAAACGAAAAACGTAGGATACAATGAACACTGTTTTATGGCGTTTTTTAGGGGATTTTTTCCAAATGCGGAAAAATATATTTTTTATTTTTTTTAACTTTTTGCGCATTTTTTTCTTGACAAACACGATAAACATGACTATCTTGTAATCAACATCGGGTCGGAGTTAACAATTTAACAGGAGGAGACCAAGATGAAGATAACATTAAAAAACAACTTCCACAACACACAGGCAACCGTCATCAGCAGGGACGGGATCATCAACACAGCGTCGCTCAAGAGAGCCTCCCACAAGCTCTGCGGGATGGATGGCTGCACCTGCGGCGGGATTCGCGGGCCGCAAGATGTGGAGTTAAGAGGGGATATCGACCGGGACGGCAATGGCATCCTGGTTGTGGAGTAATTTAACCGTCCCTCTTCGGAGGGACAGAAGGAGGGAAAAATGAATGACGAGACGTTTCGTACAAGAGCACAGGACTGGGAATGGCAGGGACCAGCCCGGCCACCTTTGAATGCGAACGATCAGTTCAATGCCACGGTTTACTTCCAGAACCGCCACTGCGGAGTGACACAAGAGGTGTCTTTTTTTGGCACCGAGTGGGAAGCGAGGCGGCTGATGGAGACCCTAGCGACGTTGGTGGAATGCGACGGGTGCTGCCTCCCGTCGTTGACAGCACCAGGAGGAGAGGAGATGCTCCTCCTCCTGTCATGAAGAAAAACAGTAGATAACCGCCCCCCTCTCCGGAGGGGAGGGGGGGATGAGGATTGACCCGCAAAGAAGAGGGGGGGCATACAACCCCCCATTTATTCTACAACAAATTTTAGACCTATTTTTGGAAAAACCTAATTAGTCCTACCCATTTACTCCCCAACAAAAAATTGGCCTATTTTCTGAAAAACCTACTTAGCCCCTCCCACACCACCCTCCTTTACTCTATACTCTACCACTTAGCCAGTCCATACTCTATTTACTCCTACCATTGGATAATATACTCCTATTAATCAGAACCCTTTTTTTCATATACCTATGTTACTATTTCTATAAAAAATTTATAGAGAAATTTTAGGGCTATTTTTGAAAGTTCACTAGGGCGGAAGGTTGTATTCTACCCTATTTTTGTAAGTGGTTGATTTTATTATGGGTGGATTTTTAAATGTGTGGAAGTAAAAAAGTTCCCTAGGGTAGAAAGTTGTATTCTTGAAAAATGGTTGTTTTTATGCTTTTCTTTGATTTACTTTGATTTTCGTTGATTCTCTTCTATTTTCGTGGAATGAATAATATCAACTAGTTAACTCCTTTTGACTCCTTTTTACATTTCTCTGTCGCCGTGAACTTTTTCTGTTTTTAATTTTAGTTGTCTATAACTATCTGATATTATTACTTGCAGCCTGAATTAGCCTGTTTTGGGTGATTTTAGGCAACTAGCTTATCTGTTATTAGCCACTATAAATAGTCTGCCCATTACTGCGAATATCTTGTATTGGTATCTTCCCAGTATAGAATGGAAGTAGGTTTGGGTCTTTACTGATATATGTTCATACTGGTCAGCGCAGTTTGGATATTCTGGTGTATAGATATACACCCCCTGTGCTCTTTCCATTGTCCAGTGTAATATCTCTGTGTATAAGTCATCCGGTAAGTGTTCAGCAAAGTCTATGTGTAGGGCTAGATGATGATGTGATATGTTTGGGAATGGCTGTTGATAGAAGTTGTGATAGACCTGAGTGATTCTCTTATCTATATATGGTTGAATTGATTGTATTTGTTCCTTATTCCCATCTATTACAGTTGCTCTCTTTATCCCAGGTCTGTCTCTCATCAATAAGGAAGTGAAAAAACCTGATGAACCTACATCCAGTATAGAAGTGGCTTCATTGAAGTTAAATATGTGTGTTAACAGGTTAATCTTATTAGTGAAATGCTCATCTATATTTCCTGTCCTGAGCATATCGGCGTATTCTTCTGGTTGTGTGGAAGTTTTGTCAGCTAGATATTGTTGATAGGTTTCTTCTGGTTTCATGTATTTTCCTCTTGACTTTCTCTTCTTTTTATGCTATACTGGTTTCTAACTTTATAAGGAGTTAGGCTAATTTGGGTGATAAATATACTGTAAGTGTAAGTGTGGCTATAGCAAGAGATTACTTTGACCAGTTAAAAGGATTTCCTGCTATGCTTCGTGCATTTGAAACTCTTAAAGATAATGGAATTCCAGTAGTTATAGAAGATAATATTATAAAGGTGAAATGTGGTACTCTTGAACGATTTAAAGAATTTGATACTAGAACTATAGTTTACAAGTGGTCTTTTGTTCCTAAACCACTACCTGCTAAAGTATACTGTACCATCCCAGAACCTAATATAGAATATAACAGGAGAGTGGTAGACTATGAATGATGTGTTTAGCACAATTAGTTATGATGAATATACCTGTATAAAAAACAGAATGAATATTTCGCATCAAAAAACGCCAAAATCTTGCAGGAAAATGAAAACGAATAGTAAAAACCATAGGCTTTTTATTTTCTCACGGAAAATTGGCTTGAAATGATATAAAACTTTATAGAACTAATACTGGTGGGCTTAAACAACTATTTAAAAGGAGAAAAATAATGAGTGAATTTGTTAATTGTTGTGATTGCAAGTTCTGGATGAAAGCTGGTGATGAGAGACATGACAGTGCTAAGTTGTTAATTAAATTAAAGAATAGTGATAATCTAGGAATATGTGCAAAACATGCACCTCTCCCTAATATGGTAATGCAGTCCTTCACTGGCAGTGTTATAAAATATAAGCACTTAACTCAAGGTAAGTTTGATAAGTCATCCAATTTTGTATCTAATGATATAAATACAAGTTATGTTTTTCCAGCAATGTCTAAGACAAGTGGATGTTTTGAGGGAGAAAAAGGAAATGGGTAGATTTGGGGTAGATTTTTCAGCAACAATTTCTGATTTCCCAGAGGTAAAAATGGCTATACTACCAGATAATATAACAATGACAGAATCAGGCAATATGATATCATTTTATGTAAGGGCAGACAATACAACAAACCCTGTTGATATAATAACAGAACCTAAGAATAAATGCATTGAACCTAAACCTATTATAATTCCCAATAGGAGGGTATGTGATACCGACTGATTGTAGTTTGACATTAAAAGTAGGAGATAAGGTATATAATTTAGATGGATATATTTTAAATTTTAGTATGTCTTATCCACTACCTAAAGACTTTAGAACATTCAGGCGTTATACAGACTACACTCCATCCAATGAACCTGCTGAATTGAATTTAACTATGTCAGTGTCTAATAGTTCAGTTAATAGTGGGAAGGTAAGTGTAAATGAAATAGAAAAAGTAGTTCTTAACCGGAGGATATGTGACATTGATTAATAATATAAAACTACCTGAAGTTATCAATATTGGTGCTGTTCCTTATAAAGTTTCCTACCCATATATATTTGAGGCAAATATAACAAAGGATATAGGGTTGCATTGCCCCTATATATCAGAAATACGCATTTCAGCAGTTGGTGAAAATGGTATTCCAATCTGTAAACAGACTGTCTATGAGACTCTATTGCATGAAATAATTCATGCGGCTGATTATATATATTGTGGTGGTATATTGGAAGAAGACCTTGTTGGTAAACTTGGATTCTCCCTTTTTCAACTTATATCTGAAAATAATTTTACACATGGTAATAATAGGCTGAAAAACATAAAGGTGGGTGCATTTAACTTTACTATAAAAAATGATTGTATATTTACTAATAATGATATAGTGACATATTGGGATTCTATGGTTGATACAATAAGCATAGCTGGTAGTGTAGATGGTTATACTATAAGTCCTGAATTTATGAGTATGATGATTTTTACTACAGTAGCTAGAATAATGTGTGACTTATACAAGATAGACTTGCCTAAACTTAATGAAGAAATGGATGAGAAGGAGGTATTATATAAAATATTGTTTAATGGCCTGTATAATACTCTAACAGTAAATAATTTATTTAATTTCTTTTATAAAGGTAATTATAATGAAAGGTATGTGTAATGATTGTGAAAAAAGAGATAAGTGTAAGACTCTTTGTAATAAAGCACTACGATATGTTTTACAAGACAGCAAAGAGTTAAGAGAACTTAATGTAGGTAAGATTAAGTATCTTAACTATGATAGTATATGGCCTGACCTAATTACAAAGAATGAAAGAAGATTGGTATATGAAATGGCCTTTATTGACCATCTTTCTGTAAGTGAGATTTCATTTCACGTTAGACTTTCAGAAGCTAAGATATTTAAGTTGGTAAATAAGTTGATAGACAGTGTCCCTCCTGATATGAGTAAAAAGAAGAATAACATATTGAGGATGCATTTTCAGGAAGGGTTTACTCTCACACAAGCAGCAAGAGCAGTAGGAGTATCAAAGCCTTACTCTCATGATGTGATAAAGGAGTATCTCAATAGTAATGAGGTGTATTAACTAACTTCCTATATAATAGACTAATATGTAATGTGCAGTAGTGTCGTTAAAAGTCATGTAACTACACGTCTTTAATTTTACTTAACTCTTCCCAAGTTAAAATACTAATCAAAAGGAAGAGTTATATGCCATCAGGTTCACTATCCACAGTAGACAGGGTAAAAACACTCCAACAGGTAAAAGTATTGCTTGATGAAGGTAAGTCAAACAATGAAATATCTGCCGCCTTAGGTCTACCTGGAAATACTGTAATTAATAATATCAGATATCTAAATGAGTTAGCTGCTGAAAACTTAACACCAGAAGTTATGGGTAATAAGAGGTCAGAGCTTTACCTTGACTTATCTTATGCTACTAACGAAGCAAAAATAGCGTTTGAAAAGTATAGAGACTCTGATGATGGTATAAATGCAAAGAGATTCTTGGATGCTTATATACAGTCAATTATAGAACGTGCTAAACTTTATGGTCTATATGCAAGTGCTGAAGCTGGTGTTACAATAAATCAACAGTTTAATAACTTTGTTCCTGACACTATAGGAAAGACAGAAGGAACCAAGATAGCTAATATATTAACCAAATCTTATGAAGAAAAAGTAGCTGCCAAGTTCAATGAAAAGGAAGCTAACAAACAAAACGAAGATTTATGAAAATAGAAACTTTTGATGAACTGGATATAGTACGCAAACGGTTCAATGATGATTTTAATGGAAAGCCACCTGACTATCTTATGCGTTACCTTGATGGTGAAGAACAACGTATTCTCAGGGAGATGTCAGGAAATGATGTTGAAACTATAACTGAGATATATGATAAGAGATATAAAAAAGAATATGAAATAGATGTAACCAAAGGATATGACCTTCCTACCACTTATATAACTAAGGAAGAAAGAGAGCTTTCTGATTCTGAAGTAAGGGCAATTGTGTCAGCTTGCCAGTATAACCTATATGCTTTTGCAGTAAGATACTTTCCACACTATCTGCGTCTTCCTAGTAATATAGTGCAAAAGAAGATATATGGTATACTTTCAGATGAACTAGGAAAACCTAAAAAGAGAAGGAAGGGATTCAGGTGGGCGTTAGCCGCACCAAGACGTTCAGCTAAAAGTTCTATAGTCTCAACCATACTTCCTTTGTGGTGTATATGTTATAATAAGAAGAAGTTTATCATAATGCTTTCAAACACTGCTAGTCAAGCAGTAGACTTCTTATCCGATGTTACACGTGAATTGTCAAACAATGCTTTACTACTGAAAGACTTTCCTTTTGTTAAAGGTAAAGGTGAGAAGTGGAGAACAGATGATATAGTTACCAAGAACAATGTAAGAGTTACGGCTCTTGGTACCGGAAACCAGATAAGAGGTAGAAAGTTTGGTACTTACAGACCTGACCTTCTTATTATGGATGATATAGAAACATCTGACATGGTTAGGTCTAAATCACAAAGGGAAGATATACAAGATAACTGGTTCAAGAAAGATGTACTATTTGTAGAAGGAAATGAGGATGAAGACTTAACAGATATATTTTTTGTGGGAACTATATTAGGTAAAGAGTCTCTTCTCTATAAACTACTAGACCCATATACATATCCAGACTGGAAATCAGACAAGTTCAAATCAGTAATAAAATTTGCTGATAGAACAGATTTGTGGGATAAGTGGGCTGAATTATATAGCGATAATTTTGATATAGCCAGGGAGAAGAATGCTTGGAAGTTCTATAAAGAAAATGAGAAGGAGATGTTGGAAGGTGCAAATGTAATATGGCCGGAGGGTGATCCATATTACAAGCTAATGATTACTTATTACTTTTCACGTCCTGCCTTCTATTCAGAAAAACAGAACGAGCCTATAGACTCTACTAAGCTTCTTGTTTTACCAGAAGATATACACTATTACAAGTTTAGAAGTGATTCTGAAATACTTGCTATATTAGATAATCCACGTACTACTTATTTTGGTGGTATAGACCCATCAGTTGGTAAGAGAAGTGATGTTGGTGATTATTCTGCAATATGTACATTAGCAAGAGATCATGAAACAGGATTACTACTTGTTGTTGATTTCGATTTGAAGAGAAGGTCAGTTGACCAGCAGGTATATGATATAATGAAAAAGCATACTTTGTATCATTATAAGTCTTTTGTTGTTGAGGAAAACGCCTTCCAATACGTGCTTTCCGAGCAATTAAGGAAGCGTTCTCAACAGGAAGGAATATATGTACCAATTAAAGGGGTTAACCAATACCAAGATAAAAAGATGAGATTTGAAGGTGTTGCTCCGTTTATAAAAGACGGTACTATAATATTTAGTGAAGAATTAGCTAAGAAAAACAAAAGTTATGCAAGAGCTATAGACCAGATAATAACCTTTACTGGTGAAGGTGATGAGGAAGATGATGCAGTTGACGCTCTTGGGCTTGCATTTAGTGCCGCTAAGAAATCCAGATTCAGAATGATAGCTAAATCTACACGATAAGGAAGGTAAACTATATTGGCTACAGAAAAGATAATACTATCTGAAAGAAGCCACCCACTATATGATAAATATGAATCACAGTGGGATATGTATTATAATGCTGCCAGAGGTGGAGATAGTTTCATAACACAAGATAACTTATCTTCTCATAGACTGGAAGACCCTGAAGATTATGATGAGAGATTGAGAAGAGGATACTTTCTCAACTTCTGTGATACTATTCCTAAAATATATAATGCGTTTATATTTAAGGAAAGGATAGAAAGACCTCCAGACACAGAGCTTGACTTATTTAGGAATAATACTGATAGACGTGGCACATCAATATCAGACTTTGTAAAGAAGGCTGGATATTGGGCGTCAGTATTTGGGGTAATACATGCACTTATTGACATGCCTACTTCATCTAAGAAAGTAATCTCTAAAAGACAAGAAAAGGATATGGGTTTGTATCCTTATGCTACATTATTTTTTCCCACTCAGATAAAAGATTGGTCTATAGATAAGTCTGGTATGCTTCGTTGGATAATAATAGAGACTCCTTATTTCAATGACTTAGACCCAAATAAGGAAAGAGAAGATACTGTACACTATAGACTTATAACTACTACTGAGTGGAGAATAGAAGATGAGGATGGTTTGCCTGTCAAGTTTGATGATGGTTCACCAAATAAAGGCAAGAATGAGTTAGGTGTTGTTCCTTTAGTTACTATGTATGGAAACTCAGGCTATCTTGAAGATATGATAGGTGAGAGTCTTATAAAAGATATAGTATACATAAATAAGGCAATACTTAACTATTGTTCTTGTATAGATGAACAGATAGAAAGGCAAACCTTCTCACAACTTACTGTGCCTGATGATGGCACATTGGCTGAAGAGCAGGAGAGAGGTGATGACCCACTTCATAAGTTAGGGACTAGTACAATATGGACTTATGCTGCTGATGCAAAAAATCCACCTGCTTTTATTTCACCAAATACAGACAATATAAAAACTATTTGGGGAGTTACACTTGACCTTGTAAAGGAGATATATCGTCTGGCTGGATTACAGGGTGGTACAAGTGACTTGTATACTTCCAGAAGTGGAAGGCAAAGTCAGATGAGTTTTGTGGGTGTCAATTCGTCACTTGCAGAAAAGAGTAATTCATACCAACAGTTTGAAAATGGATTGTGTAAGATGGCATATATGCAATTAGGAAAAAATGTAGATGTATATAAGAATGTAAAGTATCCTAACTCATTTGATGTTATAGCACTTGAGACTGAGATAAAATCGTCATTTGATGTAATGGAAAGAAATTTTTCACCTACACTTAACAAAGTGTTGATGAAGAATATAGCAAGAAGAGTAGCTTCTTCTTCACCTCCTGATATAAGAGAGACTATCGAAGGCGAGATAGAGTCAGGAGATGGAATAGTGGAAACCATATCTAAATCTTCTTTTAGTGGGTCTGGTGGTGGTGGAGTAGGTAATCCTAATTCCAATCAGACAGATAGCTTTGAGAATTTTAGTGGTGTGGATGAGAAAAAGGTAGGTCATAGACCACCTAAAAAATACTAACCTAACCGGAGGGTTACGATGAGCAGAACAGAACTTGAATCAAAAGCAAATACTCTAGGAATAAAGTTTGATGAGAACATAAACGACAATGACTTAACTTTACTAATAACAGAGAAGGAAAAAGTAAAAGAACCCGATGACGTGGAGTATTGGAGAACTGAAGCTAAGAAAGCTTTTCAAACCAGAGATGAAATCAAAGCAGAGAGAAGAAAGCTTCAGAGTAAGTTAACAGAACTTGAAGCAAAGCTGAAAGATGCGCCAGATGCTGAATCTATAAAAGCTCTTAAGACTGAACTTGTTCAACTTAAGGAATTCAAAACTGAGTTTGACAAGAAAACAGAAGAAGAAGAGCTAAAGAAGAAAACAGAACTGGAAAGGATGGAAATCAGCTTCAAGAAACAATTAGACTCTCTTTCCTCAGAGCTGGACAGACTTAAGAATGAAAGGGAAACAGAAAAGAAAAAGTTCAATGAAGAAATAAACAAGGAACGGGCTGAGAAACAAAGTCTAAGAGTTAACCGGCTGGAATCTGAAATAGTTAAGTTTGCAGTCAAGTATAAAGCTTTGAAACCAGAGCAAATAGTCAAACTGTTAAAGGATGACTTTAATTATGATGACCAACTTAACAAGTTTGTTTTTCCAGTGAAAGATGATAAAGGTAAACTAACAGACGAACTATCTATAGAAGATAGAGTAAAAATGTTCCTCTCCGATCCTGATAATGAAAACTTAATAGCTAGTTCAGCTAATACAGACGGTACAGGGGTTAGAAATTATAACGGAGGTGGAGAAGTTATAAAAACAAAATCCACCAAGAAGTATGATCCTAAAGACCCTGATATTATAAAGCAAGCGTATCTTAAAGGACTGTCTGTTGAAGATCATATTGCTACCTTGAAAAAGATGCGTGAGAAGCTTGACAAGGTGCATGGAATAAAAGGAGAGTGACAAAATAATGGCAGAAATTCGCTACGGTCATAGAGAAGGCCCTGGGAAGGGTCGAGAGTATACAGTAGCTGCCGATCAATATTTTGCTCGTAGGGGTGGGAAGTTTGTATTCATGGACGGAACCGGAGTTGTCAAACTCTGTCAGACCGGATATGATTATGCTACTCCTGCTACTACCAATGCTGTATATGGTTGGGCAGAATCACCAAAGGATACCGACGGTAAGAGTTCTTACAAGAGTTCATCCGGGGATAAGATGTTTGTAATATATGGAACTGATGATGTATATGAGCTTCCCGCTACTGCGGCCAATGTTGCGGCCTCATGGATAGGCAGGGGTGCTAAGATATACACAGCAGGAGCTACATACGCTATGGTACAGTATGCAGGACTCAATACTACTCTTGCAAGCTGCTGCCTGAATATAGTAGATGTAGACACCACGAACGATACCGTATTCGTGAAGATCAAACCCGAAGTTAAACAACAGGGTATATAAGGGAGGTGTATGGTAGATGAGTGGTGTGATGAGAAGTCAATTTACTGAAAATTATAAGAAAGACCTTTACGACTACTTTTGGGATACCTACCCTGATAAACCTGCTGTTTGGGAGTCAGTGTTTGATGTAAAAGTGTCAGATGCAGCGTAGATAAACGTGCGCAAAGTTAGCTAAATTCGGTGGAAATCTCTTGAAGACAATACCGAGCGAATCCTTTAAGGAGCGTGTAACGACTATGAATCTAGATAGTGAAGAATTAAGAAGTGCAGTTGTTGGTATGATGCTAGGTGATGGATGTATATCAAAAAGACATGAAAATGGAGATGCATACTTTCAAATGAGCCATTGTGAAAAACAGTATGAGTATTTAATGTGGAAGAAATCAATATTGGACAATATAACATCTTCTTCCATACATAATACAGAAAGAACAATAAATGGCAAATTATATAAAGGATTCCATTTAGGTACTAAAGTACATCCATTCTTTACTAAGATGTATAGCAGATTTTACCATGATGGTATAAAGGTTGTTGATGAATATATAGTTAAGAAGATAAATGAATTAGCATTAGCTATATGGTATATGGATGATGGTACTAAAGGAAAAAATAAAAGGTCAGAAAATGAAAAGTGTTCCTTTTACCTTTGTACTAATAATTTTGATTATGCTAATCAATTACTTCTTAAAAAAAGCTTAAAAATAAAGTTTGGGCTAGATTGGAATATAAACAAATTTGAAAAGTCAAAAGATGGTTCTTACAACTACAGACTAAGATTGGCCCAAAGACATAATGATGCTTTTGTAAATATAATAAGACCCTTTATAATACCATCAATGCAGTATAAACTAGATTCGTACGCTAACCAGTTAGAAAACTAACTGTGATATAGTCTGAACTCTATGGAGACATAGAGAGATTGGGAGAAATCACCAATCCCACTTTTTAACAAAGTGAGTAACATATTGACGAAATGTTCACTTCAGCTATCGGGCTTGGTGAATTGCTTGAAAAGCCAGAAGGTGCTGAGATGCAGACTGATGCTCCTATGGAGTCATATACCATAGTGTGCAAAAATAGGTCATTTGGTAGGGTAGTTAGATTCTCCTATGAGTCTGTTTCAGATTCTAAGAAGATGAGCAACCTTGTGACTGAAACTGTTGGAACTTGGTCAAGGCAAATTCCTATCACTAAAGATAAGTTTTATGTAAGATTCTTTAATGAGGGAACATCCACTGGTTCTCTTTTCAACAACAGTATAACCAGTGTAGTTACTGATCCTTCTGGAAATGCTATCTATGATGGAAAGGCATTCTTTGCAACTGACCATCCAGATAAGGTAGGGAATACATATTCCAACTACAATTCCAGTTATGCTCTTACTTATGGTAATCTTCAAACTGTATACACTCAGTATACTACAACGAATAATAGGGATGAGAGAGGGGATATAATTGATCTTATACCTGATACTATTCTTATTCCTCCTGCGTTGAAGTTTACTGCTGCGGCTATACTAGAGTCTACCCTTATTCCAGGGAGTACGGATAACGATGTTAACGTATTGAAATCTATACTAACCCCTCTTGAGTGGCCTAGACTGTCTGATACAGATGGTTGGTTCATGAGCAAACTGAAGATGGGTCTTATGGCTACAGACCGTGAAGATGTTTCGCTAGATTTTTTTCAAGATGATCTAAGTAAGGATTATTTTGCGAGTGTTTTCACTAGGTTCGGTGGATGCGTTTCCAACTGGAGATACTGGATAGCCAACGCCGTTTAGTTAGTTATTTCAACTACTTAGTCTAAACAACTAACTAGGGGGTATATTAGTATACCCCCTATTTTTCTACTTGACTTTCTTTTTAAGATGTGTTATAGTAATTAATAAGCTAGGTTCGACGGACGTAAGGTAAAAATGCTTGCTCATTTTTACACCTAGCTTGTATATAAATTTCTCAGCAAGGAGATAATATAATGTCAAAAAGACTAGAATATTCAGAAGTAAAATCCTTCATAGAGTCTCAAGGCTACTCCCTTCTCTCAGATACATATAAAAGTATAAGTTATAACTTAGAAATGATATGTCCAAAAGGGCATATATTTTCTATGCCACTGCATAGGTTCAAAGATGCAGGAGCACGTTGTCCAACCTGTAACAACCTTAATGGTTTCAGAAATGATAAGAACAGTTATGAAGTTGTTAAAGATAAATTTAAGTCAGAAGGATACACTTTACTAACAAAAGAATATACTTCCAATAGACAGAAATTAGAAGTTATATGTCCACAAGGTCATAACTGGACTGCTAACTATCATGCTTTTTGTGCAGGTAATAGATGTAAGACATGTTGGAGTCAAAGAAGAGGAAAAGATGCAAGGTTAAGCTATACTAGTGTTAAAAAGTTTATAGAATCACAAGGTTACAAATTACTTACTAAAAACTATACAAATATATATCAGAAGTTGGATTTAGTTTGTCCAAATGGGCATAAATGGTCTGTTAATTGGGCAAATTTTAAGCATAATGACTGTAGATGTGCTAAATGCCCATGTTCACAATCTAAAGGTGAGCTTGAAGTATATGAATTTATAAAAGAATATTTTCCTACAGCAACTAGTGGTGATAGAAGTATAATTCCACCACTAGAATTGGATATAGTAGTACCAGATAAAAAAATAGCTATAGAATATAATGGTTTATATTGGCATAGTGATAAAATTGAAAAAGATACAATGAGTCACCTAACTAAACTTGACTTGTGTAACAAAATTGGATATAGACTTATAACTATATTTGAAGATGAATGGTTGAATAGAAAAGATATTGTTAGAGATATATTGTTGAATATACTTGGCTGTAGAAAAGCTAATAGAATATATGCTAGAAAATGTGAAGTTAAGAATATATCTCAAGAATCAGCATCTGCCTTTTGTAGTATTAATCATCTTCAGGGATATGTTAATGCCAGTATAAGACTTGGTGCATTTTTTAACAATGAGTTGGTGGCTGTTATGACTTTTTCTAAACCTAATTTGTCTAGAAATATAAAGAACGTAGATAACATGTATGAGCTTTCCAGATTTTGTACTAAAGTAGGATGTAGCGTAATAGGTGTGGCTTCCAAGTTGTTTAATTACTTTATTAATAACTACAGTTTTAATGAAATTGTTTCATATTCTGATAGGAGATGGTTTACTGGTGGCCTGTATGAAAAATTAGGTTTTAGCTTTATCCATATAAGTCCACCTTCCTACTGGTATGTTAGAAATAATAATATGGTTAGACATCATAGATTTAATTTCAGAAAGAATATTCTACATACTAAACTTGAAGTTTTTGATGAGAAGTTGACTGAACATGAAAATATGAAGAATAATGGATGGGCTAGAATTTGGGATTGTGGCACAATAAAATGGGTGTATAGTAAAAATAACTCTTGACTTTTCCCTCTTTCTGTATTACAGTAGTTAATAAACTAGGTTCGACGGACGTAAGGTTGTGATGCCTACTCATCATAACGCCTAGTTTAAATCTCAGTAGGGAGACAAATGCTATGTCAAA
>Ga0100399_1002001_pt1 | contig 14877 bp, 14 predicted proteins | sample CryGeymeta201523_FD_81545 | JGI IMG/M metagenome (GOLD analysis project Ga0100399, IMG submission 81545) | Groundwater microbial communities from Crystal Geyser aquifers in Utah, USA - Crystal Geyser metaG 2015-23 | ecosystem: Environmental > Aquatic > Deep subsurface > Groundwater | place: USA...
AGGACGGCCCGCCGCTGGCCACACAGCGCAGCGATGACTGGCCAATGAACGAAGTGCCCGTCAAATTCGGCGACAAAATTGATCGAGACACGATGAACCAATCCCGCCAAGCCCACAAACTCTTCGATGCAGAGAGAAGAGTGAACGATGCCCAACTCCTGCTAGACGAACAGCAGGAGAGCACCTCAAGTGCGATGGAGGATTGGAAGAGTCGGTGGGTTCGCTAGTCTCATCATTCCAGAAATCCGATCGCCCTTTGACCCATCCAGAATTCACCGCGATCCTTCGTCGGAAATCCGACATGCCCTCCCGAGCTAGGCGCTTCCAGGTAAAAGAACGGACTCTCCTCCGCTTCATCCTCCGGAAAACACCCCCGCCCCAGAAACGGATCGTTCCGTGCATTCACCATCAACGCCGGAACCCGGATCACCGAGAGATACTGCTTTGAACTACTACGTTCCCAGTAGTCCTCCGCATCGCGGAAACCATGAAGCGGCGCGGTGTAGCGATCGTCGAATTCACGGAAGGTCCGGATCTTTTCCAAGCCCTTCGGATCAAGATCATCCGGAAACATGACATGCTTCCTTCGCACCTTGTCCGCAAGCGTCTTGATGAAGCGCCTCATATAAACTTCCCGATTGAAGGCCGTATCCAGCGTCCGCGATGAACATGCCAAATCACAGGGCACCGAAAACGCCACCGCCCTGCCCAGCACCGGCGACACCTCTGCCCCTTTCTCCCCGAGATACTTCAGCGTCATGTTTCCACCCAGACTGAAGCCCACCAGATCGATCCGCTCCGCCGGGTGCACCGCCAGCGCATGCTCGATCACCGCCGATAAATCTTCCGTTGCCCCACTATGATAGAACCTCGGCAGCCGGTTCATCTCCCCGCTGCATCCCCGATAATTCCACGCCAATACATCCCAGCCCCGCGCACTCAACACCCGCGCCATGCTCTGAATGTAGCTCGCCCCCGCACTGCCCTCGAGCCCATGCGAAAGGATCGCCAAGCTCCCGCGCCCCTCGCGTCGCCATTCCAAATCCAGAAAATCCCCATCCGCCAGCTCCAGCCGCTCCCTCTCCCGAGTCACCCGCTCGGCCTTCCGATAAAGCGCCGGAACGATCGTCTGCAAATGCCCGCCCGGCAGCAAAAGCGGCGGACGATAGCTGGACTCAGAGACAATCGGCATCGGTGCACGCGGCTCTACCCGCCGAGCCTCCCGCGCTCAAGCGTGATCCGTCATCCCTTCGAGAACGAAGAAGCCTTGGTGGTCGGGAAGCATTTCCTCGGTCACCTCGTCCCAACAGGCGCGGAGCAACTCACGCGTCTGCGGCAGGTATTCGATCCGAGGCGAACGCGACATCGATCCAAGCAACTGAGGATTCCTTCATCTCTCCTTACCCCTGCGACTGACAGGCGCAGGTAAATGGAGCCCAAAATTCCCGATGTCCGCCCCAACCGGGAACTTCCGGGCAAACCACACGCCCCACTCTCCAACATCACCTCCAAGATCTCCATGGAGATCTTGTCATGCTCCGTGGGTCGCCCAACGTCTTTCTCCCAATGCACCCACGTCACAGGCTTGCCGCTGCACCGGTCATCGACCGGATACCCAAGCAGACAGAGCACCGTGGAAAAATATGCCTCATCTGGAATTCCCATTTTTTCGAAGACATCCGTGTAATCCGCCCGCGCGACCCAATTTGCCGCGATCCGGTCAAGCAACCACCACTGGGATTGAAAGCGCCAGCAATCATCGGGAACCTCCGGCACGGGTGCCGCGCGGCTTTTCTGCAACTGACTTGCCTCGCTGAGTGTCCGACTTTTGAATCTCGGCTTCGGATTCCAATCGAGCTCACGGAGAATCTCCGGAAGCGGCCGCACCGGTACACAGCTCTCGGACAACAGCACGAAATGCGTCAAACTCTCGTCTTCCAGCGCCTCCCTCAGCATCGCCAGCGTCGCCCTTAGCAGCGAAATCGATCCCCACTCCGTCTCAAAGTGTTCACGGATCACGCTGTCCTCGAGAAACCCGCCCTCAACCGCCGCCGGATCCTTCGGATGACTGAAAATCCTGACTCGCTCCGGCACCGCCGCCACGAAGTCCCTCCAAACCTCCGGCAAATTCACATCGCCCCGTGTCAGGAACATCAGCGCAAGCTTCGAGCTTCCTGCCTGGCGAGCTTCCCCCGCACCGCCCCCATACATCTTCTCCCACGTCCGATCGATCATATCGCGCAGTTGCTTCTGGGTGCCACCCTTCTGGTAGGCTGAAATGGTGCGCACAACCCAGATAGAGAATCCCCCAATCTTCCGGTAGCTCCATCATTTCCATCAGCCCGAGCAGGTTGGGATGAAGCACGCAATCATCCTCAAGCAGCAACACCGCCTCCGCGCCGCGCTGCCGCGCCCGCCCCACCGCCAACCTTTTCGTTAGCGCCAAGGCGTAGCGCCCCGCCGACTCATAGCCCCTCACCAGAGGAGAGACTCCTGCCAATTCCTCCTTCCTCCACTCAAGCGCCATCCGTCCGACGAAACGCGCATCCACCGCCGGAAATCTCTCCGCCGTCATCCCGGTTTGCCCGAGCATCCATTCGAATTCCCCCGACGGTCCGCCCGCCGTCCCAAATTAATCCAGAATCGCTCCGGAAACGTCTTCTCAAAATTGATGACAACAAATTCTGTTAGACTGCCGCGCATCACCATATGTGAAACGCCTTCTGAATGTGGCTGGAGCGTCCCGATGCGAGAGGGCGGCAAACTCTGTGGTCTCAAGGACAGCGCCGCCCTGAACCTGAAACGCCGCATCGCCGCCGATCTCATTGAGTTCTTCGGCGCGGACATCATCCGAGGCTTACTGGACCGCGTGCGTCCAGGATGGGAGTCCGACTTGAGGATGTCGCGCGAGCGGCATTTGAACCAGGTAGAGTCCAGCAAAGGCAACGCCCCAGCTGGATAGGAACGCCGCCAAATCCACTTTCCCTGGGCCCTAAGAGGGGGGCTCTGGGGAAGGCTGCTCCCTTTTTTTGATTAGGCTCATACCATCCACGCATAAGACGAAACTTGCCCAGCCGCCGACGGAAGCCTTAACACCGAAGGAAAAGCTCCACTCCAAAAGTGGCACACTATTGCCATACTGCGGTTTGCCACCGAACGAAAAAGGGAGCCACGAATTCCTCGTAACTCCCTGATTCTGAAAGTGGTGGGCAGAGAAGGATTCGAACCTTCGTAGGCTCACGCCAGCAGATTTCCAGTCTGCCCCGCCTAGCAAAATCAATGAGTTACGCATGATCACCAATGATAGCCGTTTTTCGTTGTAACTCCCTCTTGTTTAGATCCTCAATCGGCCATGAGGAATATCAATAGTGATCAATCGAGATCATTGATGGAGTCGAAGAATGGCCCGGAAATGGCCCGCCAGGATCAGGAGCGGGCCATTTTTGTTCGGAGCAAGGCGGACTCAAGATACTGGCTTGAGGGACAGCGCCTGAGTTTCCACGACTCAGCAAACTACTCTGCCCGAATGCAGGTCTCTGGTCGAAGAGAGTGGTTTCCACTGGGGACTCCGAACAAAAAGAAGGCGGCGGCAAAGGCGGCCGAGATTTACTCTTTCATCCAAGCGAACGGACTCAATGAAGCTTTGGCACACTATAAGCCCGAGTGCGAAATCGATTCCAAGTCGGTGACCGTTGGGCGACTCATCGAGGAGGCGGCTTCGATCTCAAACGCTCGCCGACATACGCTCGACGAATACGCAAAGGCACTGCGTCGAATCGTTTCCGAGATCAGAAAGATTAAGCACGGAAGTGTTGAGGAGGACGGCTTCACCGATCTCGAAGCATGGCGGAGGAAAGTAGACAGTGTCGTGCTGGCAAGCGTGAGGCCAATTGATGTGGTCGCCTGGAAGAACGCTCGTCTAAAGGCGGCCGGTTCTGACCCACTTGCAAGACGCCGGGCGATTGTCACGGTCAACTCGCTCATCCGAAATGCAAAGGCACTCCTCGGAAAGAAACTACTGCCCTTTTTGGAACAGAGGCTGGAACTCTCTAGACCTCTCCCATTTGACGAAGTGACGATGGAGAAGTCCCCATCGCTTCGCTACGTTTCCCGTGTTGACCCTTACGCCATCTTGGCCAAGGCAAAGCGGGAACTCGGCAAACAAGATACCGAGGCATTCAAGGTAATGCTCCTGTCCTTGGTCTGCGGATTGCGGAGATCCGAGATCGATCACCTCCTGTGGAGGTCCTTTGACTTCACTAAAGGAGTGCTCCGAATCGAGTCCACCGAATACCACGAGCTGAAGAGTGAGGACAGCGCCGGCGAAATCGACTTGGATGCCGACACCATCGCCCTCTTCAGGGGGTATCGGGCTCAGAACCCAGAAAGCATCTTCGTGATCGAAAGCCCGAATCAACCTCGGTCGGAGCTCAAAGCACGGACCTATCGCTGCAACTCTACTTTCACGCGACTGATCGTGTGGCTTCGTGAGCAAGGAGTCGAAGCCGCGAAGCCGATCCACACGATGCGTAAAGAGATTGGGAGCATCATCGCCAGCGAACATGGGATCTTCGAAGCAAGCAGGTATCTCAGACACTCGGACATCCGAATCACGTCCGCCTTCTACGCCGACAAGAAGAAGACGGTGACTCCAAAAGCGTTCGAAGGGCTGCTTGGAGCATCGGACAAGGTCATCGATGCAAGGGATCTGAAGCAAGATCGAGACGAACAACAAAGAACAGCGAAATGAAGAAGTGGCAGCAGGGTGAGATTGCGAGAATGATCAAGGGAGAAATCGATGAAGACGCCGTTCGGCGCTATGTCGAAGAAGAGGAAAACTCGACGCAATTGGCCCACCTTGCATCTTCCACAATAAACGACGGAAGCGGTCTCGATGCGATGGAATTGGTTAGACGAGCATCCGAAATCCAAAAGGCTGCCCGACAACTGGCAGAGGAAAACTTCCAAAAGCAGGTTGATTCGATGAGCTTGAGCACCCTTATAAGAATCGCTTCCGAGCTTGGTATCTCTGAACACTGGGGGGCAGCGGATTCTCTGGATTTGGAAAGGCTTGATCCCAAAAAGCGACCTCTCGCAATGAGATTAAGTGAAATTTTCGGGGGACTCCAGCAGCTCACAACCAGGGAAGACAACGCATATTACACTGCGATTGTCGAACGGACGGCCAAGGCACGTGGTTTGAAGCCTCCATCCCTTCCATGTTCGCTGAGAGCGGCTCTGACTTTTGCTGTTGAATCATCAAAAGTTTCCGAGATCACATTGGAGGAAGCCTTTGTGGACTATCTCTCCTGCTGGGGCGTTCTTGAGGAACCCATGATGTGTTCGGAGAGGGATTTTTATGAGAGAGAGTTTGCCGGAAAGCCGGAAAAAACTACGAACCCTGAATCCCGAGTAACTCTTGAGAGACTGAGGCGTCAGAAGGCCCTCTGTGAAGAATTCACTCCATCAAAGCCACTGCCTGAAGAGATCCAGTCGATTGGCCGTCGGCACCATGAAGGTTGGTGGAAAGGCGATGATACGGTTCGATCGATAGGAAGCCTGGCCTTTGTCTGCGAGAAATTCGGAGCATTCTGGGTCCGTCATCGGTCTACATATCAAAAGCACTCGAAGACAACGGTTGCGAAAGGGAAGAAGAAGGCAAACTCACGGAGAAAGGCGGCTGACATCAGCAATGCCAACCAAGAACGATGTCGATGGAATTTGAGACTTTCTGATCTACTGCGTTTTGCCAAAGAATCAGGTGGTCTTTCCTCATTCGCAGGTATTCCGGAGTTTCTTGAACAGCTTGCCGCAACCGGGTGCCTAGGTTCCGTGCCAACCGTAAAGAAGTCAAAAGCCTTCTTCGGTCCATTGTTGGCGTCGCTGGATAAGTCGTTCGACCAAACCGGAATTCCAGCGACGTTAATAGAATCAGGCTTCAAGCCCCACCACATTGGGATCGCCCGCGAGTGCTACGACCGGATCTCCAGCGAGATCATCAGATAAATATTACCTTTTTGCTTTTTCACGTGAGGTGACCAACTCGCGAGACGATCAGCGTCGTTAGAGTGGCTCCATGAGCAATTTCTGCGTCCCTATTTGCGATACGGGCCAGATCCTGCGCCTTTATCGACAGCCAACGGGCTAATTCTGCGCCTTTTACGGGACTACCTGGGCCATTTCTGCGCCTTTGCAGGGTATTTGGGCCTCATCCTGCGCCTTTACCCGACTTGCGAGCATGATTGCGAGCTTCTGAAAGCTCTTAAGCAATCATGAACACCAAAGACAAACCACCCGTCGGAAACAGCCATGGCGCCGAGCCTTGGATTAACACTCTTTCCGCTTGCAAGCACCTGGACATTTCCACTCCAACGATTCGCCGTTGGATCAAGAGTGGGCGGCTCAACCCGAAACGAACCCCGACCGGTGAGTTTCGATTTCGTGTGTCTGAACTGGATGCTCTCCTCGACTAAAAAACCGGGCCGAACCTTGTGAAAGGCCCGACCCGGCGGAAGTAATTAACCGCCGAGAGACTATCCGATCACGAGTCAGGCCGCAACATCCATTGCTTGCCATGAAAGATATTTTTTCGGAGGCGAACGCCACCTACACCATCACCGCCCTCTGGAAGATGCTGCGGCTACCAGGGAGCCCACCACAACTGGGAACCAAGTTCTCGTCACCCTTCCGCCCCGACGAACACCCGAGCTGCGATATATCGAAGGATGACCGCTGGTTTTCCGACCGGAGCCGTGGCGACCATCTCGACAGGGTGGGGTTCGTTAGGGAAGCCATCGGTGGAGACTGGACCGATACCCGCGCTTGGTTTCTTGAGCGTATGGGAATCGACACGGGAGAAAGCCCAACCTTCACGACAGCGGAACCAGAGAAGCGGATTCAATGGCCGGGAGACCTTGTAACAGGCAACGAGGAAACATGGACCGCATTTGCCAAAAAGAGGGGGCTTTCCTACCGCTCGGTATATGTGGCCGTTCAGAGCGGAATCCTTCGCTTTGTGATGGTGAATGGAATCCGCTGCTTTGTCATCACCGACGAGGCAAACAAGGCCGGGGAAATCCGGCGCTGCGACGGTGGAGCATTCAACGGCGAAAAGGTTTACCGTCTTAAGGGGGTTGATAAGTCATGGCTACCTGGAGCTGCGATGCTCAAGCACTCCAAGAAGGAAACGGGCATCTTCATCACCGAAGGCACAACCGATCTACTAACCGCATTTCATTTGCTTTGCCGGTATCGCATGGAAGTCACTGGCATACTCAATTCGTGGCAACCGATCGCACTTCTTGGAGCGGCCAATAAGACCCTCCACCCCGAGCTTGTACCGTGGTTCCGAGGCCGCCATGTGCGACTCGTGCCGGACGGCGACAATTCCGGAAGAATCATGGCGGCAAACTGGCGGGAACTCCTGCTAGAGATAGGATGCACCGTGGACGTGGTGATATTGCCGGAAGGCAAAGACCTGACCGACGTGAAGGACGAAATCGAACCGGAGGAACTCTTCTCATGATTCAGATGGAAACATTCACCCCGCCAACCGACCCACATATTGCAAGGGGTGTGATGGGCTTCCCTACCGACTGCCCACCCGAGCGCGTAATCCTTGGCAATGGATGGCTTCGCATGGGAGACGCTGCGACGTTCATTTCCACTGCCGGAGCCGGGAAGTCCGTTGGCATCACTCAGGCCGCGTATGCGTGGGGACTTGGCTTTCCCTATTTCGGAATCCAACCAACCCGACCACTCCGCGTGCTCCTATTCTCCGGCGAGGATGACGACGTAACACTTGGCCAATGCCGGGAAGGATTCCTTGAGCACTCCGAAGCCATCACCGGAAAACGATTGATCGAGTCAGACCTTGAAACGCTCGACCGAAACCTGAGAACCGACTTCAGCCGGGAGCATGTCGGCAATCAATTCCACGTCCGCCTTCCGAAACTCCTGGAGCAAGAACCCGCAGACCTCGTGCTGGTCAATCCGCTGTTTTCCTACATCGGCGGCGACATCGTAGCCAACGCATCGGAATGGTTTCGCGTGTGGCTTCTCCCATTACTTCAGCAATTCGAGTGTGCCGCGATTGTCGCGAGTCATACGAACAGGATGACAACAAAGAGCTGGGATGAAACAGACGATGTTTATTCCGGTATAGGTGGCAGCGAAATGGCAAACATTCCGCGCTCCGTGCTGACGCTGCGACCAACGAAGGCCAACGGGCTTTTCGAGCTCAAGGTAGGGAAGCGACAGACGACAGGCTGGAAGGATGGCGACGACAAGTTCACGCCTTCCTATTTCGTCAAACGCTCCGACAATCCAGAACGCCCCGCATGGCTTCCCGTCGATTACGACGAGGCCGAAGAACTGATTGGAGAAGCGGCACCGGCAAAGGGTAAGCGAAAGGCCGACGCAAGCGACGTGGTGACGGCATTGAAAACCGGAGCAATGAAACGCCCCGACTTGCTCGCCGCAGTGCAGAGTCAAGCCAGATGCGGACTATCGGCAGCGAAGGACGCGCTCAAGGACGCGAGGACCGCTGACCCGCCGCTTGTTGCGGAGTGGAGCGAGAAGAACCCGAAAGGGGGACATCGACTAATCTGGTTCTGTCTCCCTGAACACAAAGAGCAATGGTCGAAATGAAACCAACCCTTGACCCTTGCAACCAACCAACCCTTGAGGAGCAAAGGTTGGGTTGCCCCCGTATATCTAATATACGGGGCAACCAACCCTTGTTCTGTTGTTCAGGAGCCAAATCAACTCATGCCGAAGCCATAAAAGCACTCTTTGCCTTCCTTGGCTTATCCCGGTTTTTCGCAGGAGGGACCCTCGCCGTGATTTTCAATCTCCATTCATCTACCGCTGAACCCGAGCAATCACCAAACCCACCCGGACCGGACCGTATGAGGATCAACTGGCGACTGCCGCAACCCGAAAAGGAAGGGGCAACCCACCGGAACGTTCCGAGGGAAAGATCTCAAGGCTCATCATCACCACAGCCGCCCTTTGAAGGCGAAAAGCGCCAAGCGATTGAAAGTGTTTTGACCAAAGCTATCGAGGTGGCGAGGGGAGAACTCAGAACTAGGAAGCTCTCAGCCAGGCATGAAAACCGAAATGTCACGCGTGTCACATCGTTGGAGAAAGTGTGACGCGGTCCCAAGCTGTCACAACCCGTAACGCTGTCACAATCCGTAACGCAACGCACCAATGTCACACAGTCTCTGCCTCGAACGCCTCAACCGTCTACTGCGAGTTCTCGACCGACTTGGAGGGAGTGCTACAATCCGCGATTTAGAAAGGGGCCACGGCATTTGGTGGTGGGAAGTAGAACAGGCGGAAGAACTAGGCTGGATAAGGGTTTTCACTCGAAAAGGCTCTGTCGGCCGGCCGGCGGAAGTTATTGAGAAGCTTAACAAAACCCCCTCCGCGAAATACCCGTTACCCCGTCACATGATTCCTCGGGAAATCAAGTGGTCACACCAGAGATTCGCGATGATCAGTGTGACACCCATTGCCAAGAACAATCGTTTTGGCTTCGGTTTGCCGTCGATGACAACCGCCTACCTCATGACCTACCCAAAATGCCGGAGCCGTAACGCTGCGGCAGTAGGTGCAAGTCGTCTCATGAAGCGCTTAGATGTTCGGCTCATGCGACATTGGCTGTTTGCTGAGATCAATAAGAAGCTGTCTGGTCCAATGCCCTTGAACGTTCCGGGGTTGATCGAGCAGTTGGATTCGATTGGCGCGATTCGTTACGTCCGGCGCTCGTAGCGTGTGACATTAGCGAGCCCCGTTCTCAACGAATGCGGCCACCTCAATTCGACCTTGAGTCGCCCTGGAACGCTCTCGGCAACCACGAATCGGATTCCCTCACAGCATAGCCGATGAACCCTCCAGCGAGGAAAATAGGGAAGATGTGGAGCACCTGGAAGTTCCTCGTGAAGCAAAAAATTGTGAAAGACTCGCCCCTTCTAGAAGTAGCGACTCCGGTATAGAATTACAGCATTTGGATCTTGTTGCTCTCCTTCCGATTCACTCTTGATTCTGTGGTTTAAAAACAAGTGGCGTTTATTGTTTTTGAGGTTCGTCATGCGACGCTTCGACCTCAGAGATAATGCGACGAAGGCCCGCCTTCCTATCCTTTAGGAAGTCGAAGTCGTCGCCGCTGTGTGTTCCGTCGGCGTCTCTTTCTTTCAACTCTATTTCCACCAGTTGAAGTTCGCGCTTGGCCGTCTCTAGGATTGTCAAGCCTGCCCAGCTGTCACATTTGGCTACCGCTATTAGAATCTCATCGCTGCTGCCCCGGTATCCAATGGCTTTGAGTGAAGGCTCCCAGTGGTCGAGGTAATAAGATCCATCTCCTAACCCGACGGCGATGAGCCTTCCTGCATCGAAGTTTCCCTCCTCTGCGAGTTTCCTGAGTCGTCCCTCATAACGACTCAGGTCCGCTGTTGAATTTTCGATTTTTTCCGCCGCATTCGACCGAGTCTCCCAGTCAAGATCCTCCAATTGTTTGATCCAATAAGAAACCGGCTTCTTCGCAATTTTCTCTTCTGGCCTTAATAGCCATGCCAATGATCCAACTGCTAAAAGACCAATCATGACTATCACGGTGGCTAGCGCCTTGTTCTTCCGACAAGTTGTAATGACTTTTGAAAAGCCGCCGTGCCTTACGGACAGTTCGTTTTCGCGCTGTCTATTGATGCCTTCAGGGTCGTCGGGACCTGTTTCGATATTTTCTGAACCTGTATGCGTTTGAAGCCCTTCTTGTGATTTGGCTGCGACTTCCGCCTTCTGTTTTCGGATCTTCTCCCGTCTCAAACGTCTCGCCTCCTTGCTGATCATTCTGCGCTGCGCTGCGACATCAAAGAGAACAGCAAAGCTGCAACACGAGATCGTAATAAAGACCAGTGCTAGGAACGATGAAATTCCGGATAGCAGTCCAAAGACGAAGCCGAGAAGGAAGGAAACTCCAACAGTTCCTTCCGAGGGTTTGAACCATTTGGAAAATGAGCCCCGATACTCAGCAGGAGCCAGCGTTTGCTCCAATCGATGCACCCATCGGTAAAGCAATGTCAATAAGTAGCTGGCACCTCCAAGTAGGCAGATCGCTACGGCTGTCACAATGATCGGGTCGGGGCCGCTTGAATAAGAGGAACTGATCTCGCTGTTTCTGAAGGGCAACGATAGGGAATAGGAGAACAGGGCGAGGCTGGGTATCAGTAGCAGCGCAACAAGGACTCTGGCGAAAAGATAGCCAATTGACTTTTTTCCCTTACTCATTTTTTCAGTTATTCTATTTGTTCCCTGTCTCATCCGCTCAAAGCATCACAACAGAATCGCACCTTTACAGGCTTCGTTAGCCCGCGCTCGTACCCTGCGTGGGTATAGGTCCCCGCCTGCGGCTCGTCCCCTTTGTGTTGGTTCCATCCAGTCGGAGATGGTCGCTAGTGGCACACTTGTTGTGTGAAGTCGTGATGGAAGATCTTCGGAAGAAGGACTGGAAGGAGGTTCCAGCCGGCTAAAGCCACCCGTGATCGCTTCATTTGGCGGCTTCACCCAGATCGCGGCGTCACCTCGTTCCTCGAAGCGTATCCCATCAGTCCTCACGGCAGAGGCCGCGCCAAGGTCATCGAAGTCGCCAATTTCCATACTACGGACAGTTAGATTACGAGAGCCGAAAGCACTGCGGTCAGGCCCCACCCATCTGGCCATTTATGGTCATCTCCAATCAAGGAAGCAAGGCCATAAATGGTCAGGCGTGAAGCCCGACCGAGAGAAGAAGACCGTCAACGCCATCTGCAAGGCCCTCCGCCAGGCGCGGATCGAGCAAGGCATCTCCCAGCAGCGTCTTGCCGAAATGGCCGGGATCAGCCGGACGGGTCTGCGTCACATTGAGAGCCTGGAGACCAGCCCAACGCTTCATTCTCTTCTGAAGGTCGCCCGCGCCCTCGGGGTTGATCTGGCGCGGATGATTGAGGAGGAGTAGCGGGGGACTCGTAGGTGTGGTTCCCCCTCGGCTTACGCCGCCGCGTCACCCTGCCGCAGCTTCTCCCAGAGGCCGGAGTGTTGTAGAAGCAGCCTTAGCATCCCCTTCTTCACATTGGGCGAGTTCAGAGCTTTTGTGCTCATCGAAGTATGGGCGTCGAGTGCTTCAATGATGGCATTCTCCAGCTCGTGCATCAGGTCGGGTGATGTGGCGAACTGCTCCTTGGAATTGTTCGCCGCCTGCTTCCTGAGAGTGTCGGACTCCAGCAGCTTTCCCATGATGACGCCGTTCACGTAGACAAGTTGGTCCTGGTCGGTCGTGTCCTGGCCGAAGAGATCATTCAGCTTCTCGATCAACGCAGCCATGTAGACTTTCTCTTTCTCCTGAAGCTTGCCGGCACCTGCCTCGGTAATGGGCTTCAGTTGCTCCCCATCTCCTTCGTTCAGACCGAGGTTCTGCTTGCCTTGATGCTTCAAACGGTGGCGGGTCAGCACCACCTTGGAGAGATCCACCCCATCGCGCTCCCGCCCGAAATCCAGCAAGCGGATGAGCTGCTTGTAAAAGATCGCCCGCTTCTCGATGTCGGTGTTTCCGTAGTCGAAAATCTGGGACAGGAAAGAGTAGAGCCGGAGGAAGGTGCCGAGGTCAGATTTGAAGAGGATAAGCGCGTCCATCTCTTCCTTCCCTGACTTCTGGCCCGCATCGTCGCCCTTCTCCACGGCGCTCCTGAAAGCTTCCTTGGCGGCCTTGAACTTCTTCAGCAGTCGGTCCGCCACGGGCTCCACGGCGGCCACCAGCTCGCTCTGCTTGGCTCCTGGCTTCAATTCCACGGCCACCACCCGGTTCACCTCAAAGTCGTCGTAGTAGCCCGCCGCATCGAGCTTGGCGCGGAGGTTGTAGACGAGGTTCGGATCGGTCGTCGTCTCCAGCTCCGCCGTCGTGTGGTAGACCTTGAAGGACTCCAGCACCTCCTTGGGATCGTTGACGAAATCGACCACATAAGTGGTGTCCTTGCCGGGGTAGCAGCGGTTCAGCCGGGAAAGGGTCTGGACCGCCTGGATACCCGCGAGCCGCTTGTCTACATACATGGCGCACAGCAGCGGCTGATCGAAGCCGGTCTGGAATTTGTTCGCCACCAGCAGGATCTGATATTCGTCGCCCTTGAAGGCTTCGCGGATGTCCCTGCCTTTCAGTCTAGGGTTCAGGGTGCCGCCCGTCTCTGTGAACTCCTCGGTGCCCGACTCCTCATCCGACACCTTGCCCGAGAAGGCAACGAGTGTCCCGATTTGGTAACCCTGCTCCTTGATGTATCGCTCGATCGCCAGCTTCCAGCGGACGGCTTCCTTGCGACTTCCCACCACGACCATCGCCTTGGCTTTCCCATCGAGCAATGAGGCCACGTTCTCGCGGTAGTGTTCGACCACAATCTCCACCTTCTGCGAGATGTTGTAGGGATGGAGGCGCACCCAGCCCATGATGCCCTTCATCGCCGTGGCCCGCTCGACCTGTTTCTCGTCGTAATCCTTGCCCTCGTGCGCCAGCCGGAAGGCCAGCTTGTAGCTGGTGTAGTTCTTGAGCACATCGAGGATGAATCCCTCTTCGATGGCCTGGCGCATGGAGTAGACGTGAAAGGGATACGGAACATTGTCCTTTGCCGGCTTGCGCGTGGGATCCGGCCGCGTGCCGAAAAGCTCCAACGTCTTTCCCTTGGGTGTCGCGGTGAAGGCGACGAAGGTGATCCCCTTGTCCTCTGCCCGGCTCGCCATCTGCGCCGCCAGCAGGTCCTCCGCACTGATCTCGCCGCCGTCCTTGAACTCTTCCAACTCCTCCGGGCTGAGAAGCGCCTTCAGCTTCGCCGCCGCTTCACCGGTTTGGGAGCTATGCGCTTCATCGGCAATCACCGCGAAACGCTTCCCCTCGGTCGCCGCCAACTCCCGCACCTTCTCCAGCGCAAAGGGGAAAGTCTGGATCGTGCAGACCACGATCTTCTTGTCGCCGGAGAGCGCCTCGGCCAGCTCCTCGCTCTTGCTGCCGCCCTTGCCCTTGATCGTCGCCACGACCCCTTGCTTGCGCTGGAAACTGAACAGCGCGTCCTGAAGCTGGGAATCGATCACATTCCGATCGGAGACCACCAGCACGCTATCGAAGACCTTGTTGTTAGACGCATCATGCAGCTCGGAAAAGAAATGCGCGGTCCACGCAATCGAGTTCGTCTTGCCTGACCCCGCCGAGTGTTGGGCCAGATAATTTTCGCCCGGTCCGTCCTCCAGCACGGCCCCTTGCAGTTTGCGAGTCAGGTCGAGCTGCTGGTAGCGGGGGAAAATCACCTGATCGATCTGCTGCTTCTTGTTGCGCTTGGCGATGATGTAGCGCCCCAGAATTTCCAACCATCCTTCCCGGTCCCAAATCTGCTCCCACAGATAGGCGGTCCGATGCCCGTTCGGATTCTCGGGATTTCCGGCAGCCCCATCGTCACCCAGGTTGAAGGGCAGGAAGGAAGAACTCTTCCCGGTCAGCTTGGTCGTCATGTGGACCTCACGATTGCTGACGGCGAAATGCACCAAGGCCCCACTGGGGAAGCTCAGCAAGGGCTCAGCAGTCTGCCCCTTCGGCTTCGGATCACGGTCGTAGCGATACTGGTCGATGGCATCATTGATACTCTGGGTGAAGTCAGTCTTTAGCTCCACCGTCGATACCGGTAGCCCATTGAGGAAAAGGACGAGATCGATGCTGTTCTCGCAGTGAAGCGAATAGCGAACCTGACGCACGACGCGCAAGCGGTTGGCCTCATAGCGGGCGATGATGTCAGGATTCAGCCCGAAGGCCGGTTTGAACTCCGCCAGCTTGAGGGGCTTCTTCAGGCCCAGCAACTCGATCCCATG